>Ga0335085_10003393_pt1 | contig 27681 bp, 16 predicted proteins | sample Lox_Sample_45_FD_206712 | JGI IMG/M metagenome (GOLD analysis project Ga0335085, IMG submission 206712) | Soil microbial communities from Loxahatchee National Wildlife Refuge, Florida, United States - Lox_Sample_4.5 | ecosystem: Environmental > Terrestrial > Soil > Wetlands | place: USA...
CACGGCACCGGTACCGGAGCCGGGCGAATGGGCGCTGATGCTGTCCGGTTTCGGCCTGATCGGGTTCATCGCACTGCGCCGCAAGAACACCGGCATGACCTTTGCCTGAGTTTGCATGGTCTTGTTGCCCCCCGCCCCGCTATCGGGGCGGGGCCGGGAACAGAATGAGCAGCACCAATTGGTTTGACGAAGTTGTCACTTAATTTAACTGGAGATATAAAATGAAATTGAAAGCACTTTTCACCGCCTGTACCCTGGCCTTTGCCGGCCAGGCATTCGCCCTGGATGCGACCAGCGTCACGCCCGACGTGACCCTGTTCCTGTCCGGTTCGTCCGCATCGCAGAAAGTGATCGGCCAGGTTGCCAAGAGCATCATGGACCCGGCCACGATGGACGACTACTTTGACCTTGGCACCACATCAAACGGCAGCAGCTACCGCGCCTATTTCGGCCGCGCCAATGCCGCCGCGATCGCCGCGTATCCGTCGCTGGAGTCCACCACTCCCGGCGTGGGCAAGAAGATCATGCTGTATGAAACCGCCGCAGGCGGTTCCATCAAGGGCGTGAACCCGGTTCAGTTGTCGCAGGCCGTCAACAGGATAGGCTTCACCGGCTGCGTTGCTGCCGGCACAGATAGCGTCACGGGTGCTCCGCTGCACACCTGCACCGGTGTCGATACGACCCATGTTCCGGACGTAGGTATCTCCGACGTGGAGCCTGCAGATCTGGAAGCGGCAGTCAACCTGCCGGCCGGCACGCTTCCGCTGAGCGCGAGTGATTTGGCCGCAATCACGGCCAACTCTCATCCCACGATTGCCCAGGTGATGGGGATTGCCGTGACGACGAACCTGAGCCTGACCAATCTGTCCAAAGGCGCAGTCGCCAGCCTGATGGGCGGTACCGTCACCGACTTTAACGTGATCGACTCCAGCGCCACCGCGGGCAAGACCACGATAGTTTGCCGCCGTGTCGCCGGTTCCGGCACGCAGGCAACCATCAACGCCGCCTTCTTCGGCAACCCATGCATGACCGGCCAATTGCCGCCGGCTGATCATACTGCTTCCTCAATGACTACCGGCACGGTACCCAACACCGGCAATTACATCGTGATCGAGGGCGATTCCTCCGGCAAGGTGCAGGGTTGCCTGACGGCAGCGCTGAACGGCACTCCTGCAGGCAAAGCGATCAGCCTGACGACTGGCACGATCGCGTCCTATACCGGTTCTCCTCCCGCCGGTTCCGTGGTGCTCAATTCCGGCAACTACGGTATCGGTCTGATCGGTCTCGATTCCGGCGTGCCTGCCGAAGCCAAGTTCGTGTCGATCAACGGAACTGCACCGTCTGTCGCCAATGCTTCGACCGGCTCATATGACGTTTGGGTGGAATCGACCTTCAACGACCGTGGCCTGACAACCGGCACCGACCAAGGCGACTTCTATGCTCTGTTCCAGAAGAACTCGGGCGATCCAACCATCCTGGGCACCGGCGGCAGCGGCGGCACCCCGATCGCGGGCGTGGCAGCATTGTCCGAGAACGGTTGGGTATCAACCAGCTTCAACCCGGCCTATCCGGTGATGCGTGTGGGTAACTTCGCCAGCACCTGCTCACCGTTCCAACAACTGCAATAATCAGCTTTCTTGTAGTTTCAGAACACCCCGGCGCAATGCCGGGGTTTTTATTTGCCGGATCGATATTTGAATCATCACTGCATAATTGCCGATGCTGTACTTGAAATGATTGATGCAGGACTAGAGATGTTAACGAACATGTAACAAGTATGTAACGAACGAGTTTCATAATTAAAAATTGAACTGGCGATTGTTTGGTCATGGAATTTTATGTTAGCTTTCGGAACTTTATCGCCACGAGCGGGAACAATTTTGTTGCTGGTTGCGGGAATCATCATTTCCTGTGCCGGCGTTGCGAAGGCCGGCGAAGCGGGTGTCATCCAACCGAACACCGCAAAGAAGAACATGTTCAACGTGAAGGAATACCGGGTCACCGGCAACAGCTTGTTGCCCGCCATGCGCATTGAGCAAGCGGTGTATCGCTATCTGGGCGAGAACAAGACGATCGCCGATGTGGAAAGCGCGCGCGCCGCGCTGGAAAAGGCCTATCACGATGCAGGGTTTCTCACTGTGCTGGTGAATATCCCCGAGCAAAGCGTAGCCGGCGGTATCGTGCAACTGGATGTGACCGAGGGAAATGTGGAAAAAGTCCGCGTGGTGGGTTCGCATTACTTTTTGCCTAGCCGCATCCTGTCCAAGGTGCCGGAACTGGCTGAAGGCAGCGTGCCCTATTTCCCCGGATTGCAAACACAGTTGGCGGAAGCCAATAGCGCGGCCGATCTCAGGGTGACCCCGGTGCTCCGACCCGGCAAGACGCCGGGCACGGTCGAGGCCGAGCTGAAGGTCGAAGACCAGTTGCCTTTGCATGCCAGCATTGAATTGAACAACTATGCCAGCCCCAATACCAGCAACTTGCGTGTCGCGGGTATGTTGCGCTACGACAACCTGTGGCAACGGGAGCACAGTCTTGCCTTGCAATACCAGACTTCACCGAAGGACACGAATGAAGTCAAGGTGTTTTCAGGGACATACTTGATGCCTGTCGGGAATTCGGACAACAAACTTGCATTTTATGCAGTGGTTTCACACAGCGATGTGGCTACAGTGGGTGATATGACATTGCTGGGGAATGGAAATATCGTCGGCGCGCGCTGGGTGACCCCTTTGCAGCCCGGAGAAAGGCTGTTCCATACACTGACATTGGGTGCGGACTACAAACACTTTCTGAATGACACAATGCTTGCTGGAGCAAACACCGGCCATACGCCGATCACATATTTCCCGCTCTCGGTAGCCTATTCCGCAACCATGCCAGATGAAACGGGGACAAGCGCAGCCAACGCGACACTGAATTTCCAATTGCCCGGCGTGGGAGACCGGGTGACCGAATGCTACGGGCAAGTGACGACCGAGTTCGAATGTAACCGCTATGATGCCCAACCCGATTATATGTATATACGCGGCGGCATCGAGCGCACGCAAAACCTGCCCCGGGGACTTGCCTTTTTTGCGAGGCTGGACGGGCAACTCGCCAGCGGTCCGCTGATCAGCAATGAGATGTTCACCGCCGGAGGCGCCGACAGTGTGCGCGGCTATTACGAAGCGGAACAGGCCGGCGACGACGGCGCGCGCGGAACAATGGAGTTGCGCGGCATGCAATGGGCAAAGGGAAACTTGAATGATTTGCGCGCCGTCGCGTTTCTTGAAGGCGCGCATCTGCGTGTGCGGGAAGCATTGCCGGCGCAAACAGATGCATTCAATCTGGCCAGCACCGGCGTGGGCTTGAGGATGCAGGCATGGAAACATCTTACGATGGTTTTGGACGCGGCCTGGCCGCTGAAGGATACGACTTTCACTCAAGCGGGCAAAGTGCATTTCTGTTTCAAGGCAGCCGGTGCATTCTAGTCGAACCGCCATTTCGAGCTAAGGAATAAATTGTGGCAACGAAGAATAAAATTGGCAATAAATTCGGCGAAGAAATAACCTTCAAGCTCAGACTCCGCAACCATGCGCTGGTCAGCGCGCTTGCCGCTGCCGGTATACTGTGTTCTATTGCTTTGCCTAATGCCGTGGCGGCTCCCTTGCCGGTGCCTTGCGGAGGGTGCGGCTACTATTCCGGTACGAGTACGCCGATCAATTTTGTCCAGGCTGGCACCCTTGCAAACCTCGATACAGCTACCGGGCTACCTGTGGCGAACGGCACCAACCTGACTATCACGCAGACCTCGCCCACCGCCATATTGAATTGGCAGAATTTCAATATCGACAAAGGCTACAGCGTCAATTTCGTGCAGCCTTCTTCGACTTCCAGCGCGCTCAACCGCATCTGGGATGCAAATCCGACCAATATCAGCGGTGCACTGACAGCCAACGGACAGATCTATCTGATCAACCGGAACGGGATCATTTTCGGCAATGGCGCGCAGGTGAATGCCGGCGCGCTGATCGCGTCTTCTCTCGATATCACCGATCCGCTCTTTGAGGCGGGATATCTGACCAATATCCAAGTAATACCGGCGTTCAGCGGCAACAGCGGCTTCGTCAGGGTGGATACCGGCGCGGTGTTGAACGGCTCGCGCATCATGCTGTTTGCTCCAGTGGTGGAGAACAACGGCAGCGTAGCCACGGCCGACGGGCAGGCGGTACTCGCGGCGGGGAATAAGGTTTATCTGGAGGCGAGCCAGGATCCGAACCTGCGCGGCGTGCTGATCGAAGTCGATGTCAATAATCCCGGCGTGGCCGATTCCAATTTGGCTGACAAAGGCCTTCAGCATACCGAGGCGGGAGTGGTCACCAATACCGCCGACATCATCGCCGAACGCGGCAACGCCACCCTGATCGGATTTGCCGTCAACCAGCAGGGACGTGTTTCGGCAACGACATCGGTCACCGAGAATGGCTCGGTCAAATTGCTGGCCCGTTATGGCGTTCAAGGAGCGACCCTCAATCAGACCGATCTTCAACCTGTCTATAACAATACGGCATCGGTCGTCAATGGCGCATCGTACGACATCCGCGCGACCCGGACAGGCAATGTCACTTTGGCGACGGGAAGCGTGACCGAAGTGGTACCCCAGTTGACCGATGCTTCCACGACCACGGATGGACAGGGATTCAAGCCATCCATCGTCGAAGTGATGGGCAACACGATCAACATGCAGAGCGGCAGCAAAATCATCGCCCCCGGCGGCAGGGTGACGCTGGCCGAGATCAGCAGCTTGGCCCCGCAAGTAAACATCAACTCAGCCTACCAGGAAGTTGCCCCTCCAACAGACCTCAACCCGAACCTCAGCACCAGCTTCATCAATCCCGGCTATGTACCTTTGTCTTCGGCTACCGATACGGCACGGGTATTTCTTGACAACGGGAGTTCGATCGATGTCTCCGGCAGCAGCACCAGTGTGTCGGTTGCGCGCAACATCTTGACCGTGCAGCTGCGCGGCAGCCAGCTTCAGGATGCACCGTTGCAGCGCAACGGGTTCCTGTGGGGCAAGGATGTTTACGTGGATATCCGGCAGGGCACCACGCTTGCCAACTATTCCGGCGAAGAGGCGCAGATCGGCCGCGCCGTGGCGGAACGCACCGCTGCCGGAGGAAGCGTAAAGCTGGTTTCCACCGGGGATGTGGTGATGAAGAGCGGTTCTAAAATCGATCTATCAGGCGGCCAGATTGACTACACCGGCGCATTCGTGAATACCACCACGCTCATTTCCAAGGGGGTCACCTACGATATCTCCAAGGCTACACCCAACCTGATCTATGATGGCATTGCCGGCACCTATAGCGTGGCCCACAACAAATGGGGTGTAACGCAAACATGGAATACGATGGTCGGAGGCGGCGCCGGCGGTACATGGGATCCCGGTTATATCGAGGGGAAATCGGCCGGAACATTGACCGTGCTGGCGCCGCATGCGGTGATCAACAGCGATATCGTCGCCAAGAGCGTGTCTGGCATCTATCAGCGCAAGCCCTATGTTGCCAGTGCATCAGGGACTCCATATGCGAACACATGGCAGATGATGCCGCAGGGTGGTTCGCTGGTCATCGGCAGCAGTAGCGCTGTCCCGGACAGCACAACCAAGATCGTGAACTACATTACCGACAGCAATGTGATTGTCCAGTCTGGAACGCCACAATTGAATCCTGCCACGGGCATTTATTCCGTGCTGCCGGCGAGCTTCTTGCAGGACATTATCCTTGACTCGAACATGTTCAGATCAGCTACCGGGCTGGATCGCCTTGCCGTATACAGCAACAAAACCGTCTCAGTTGCTGCAGGAACGTCCGTCCAGTTTGCCGCAAGCGGATCGATCACGCTGAAAGGCGATACAGTCAACATGCTGGGGTCTATCGATGCACCAGCCGGCACGGTCAACATATCGACCGCACTGACTACAGCATCCGCCAATAATATCGCCGGTTCACTAAACGTTGGTGCAGCCGGTTCGATCAGCCACATTACCACCGGTGGCCAGTGGGTGAATGACTCGTTGCTAACGGGAAATCCCGACCTGAGCAAACCGCTGACGATCAATGGCGGAAGCATCAACTTGAGCTCTGGCGGCGATCTGATGGTCGAGGCAGGAACGCTGCTTGATGCATCCGGAGGCGCATGGCTGGATGCGGGCAACAAACAGCATGGCGGCAATGGCGGCTTGATCACGCTGGCAAACGGCGGATTGAACAGCATCACTCCATTCATCGCTCAACTTGACGGCCTTGATCTACGCAGCTATGGCACGGCCGGCGGCAAGGGCGGTGCATTGACGATCAAGGCGGGCGATATCGTACTGGGTGGAACCTCCGGCTTGATCGGCGCATTGGTATTGCCCGAAGCATTTTTTGAGAGCGGCGGATTCACCAGCTTTAACCTGACCGCACAGGGTCTGAGCGGGTTAACCGTGAGCGCAGGAACCGTCATAGAACCGATGGCACAATCGCTGATCCTGGACAGGACTGCATCGTTGCAAAAAAGCGGTGCGGACGTGAACTCATTTGCCAGCATCGGCTTGCTGCCCGATTGGCAACGCGCTCCCGTCAGCATCAGCCTCGCCCAGAAGAATGGCTCTTTATTGAAAGTCGACGCGGGTGCGATTATCCGGGTCGAGCCCGCCGCGAATATCAGCCTGACCTCGGCGAACCAACTGACCGTGCTGGGCACGCTGGATGCACCGGCCGGCAGCATCAATTTATCGTTGACTACGGATCCGACAAATTACAATCCAAACCAGTCGATATGGCTCGGAAGCCAAAGCGAGTTGCTGAGCCAGGGATATTTTCTCGAGGCGCAACCGAACAAGCTGAACCTGATACAGGGCCAGGTGCTGGCAGGCGGCCAGATCAACATCAATAGTCCCGGCTATGTAATTGCCCAGCAAGGTTCGTTGATGGATGTTTCGGGTACATCTACCAATATCGATCTGCCGCAATTCTTGTCGGGGGGGTTGCATTACAAAATGAGCCATGTTGCCGGAGATGCCGGCTCGATCTCTGTTCAGACGAGCGCGGGCGGATTTCTGGATGGCATCATCAAGGCCGGTGTCGAGGCGGGAAGCCATGCGGCAGCCGGATCGTTCTCGTTGACCCTGAACAACAACCCGCGTTTTTCTGATTATTCCCTTGCAACCTTTCCGTTGAACCCCGCCCAAATTCAGGTCATGGCAGGAGGAAGTGGCGGCTTTGCTGCCCAGGCCGGATTGACGCCGGGTAACGACGCCGGAGCAGGTCAAGCTTCCATGAACGCAATTGAAGGCAAGTTTTTGCTGGATGCAAACGCTTTGAATGATTCCGGATTTGATCAGGTTTCTTTGAAGAGTGGAACGTCGATTGTGCTCGCCGACCATGCCAATCTGCAGACCCGCCGCAGCCTGGCGCTGGATGCGCCGCAGCTGGTGGCAAACGGCAACAGCAGTGTCTCGTCGGCGCAAGTCACCATCGGCAACCAGGATGCCGGATTGCAGGCTCTACTCGATCCGCTGGACCCGCAAAAACAGAATCATCTTGCGCCCACTGCGGGTACGGGGGCGCTGAACATATCGGGCCAGATGGTCGATTTGTCGGGTAATTTCCTGGTCTCCGGCGTTAGTCAACTGTCGATCAACAGCGGCAGTGACATCCGCATGAATGGTGTCATCAATTCCGATAACACTGCCTTGCAAGGGAGCTTGAGCACACGAGGAAATGTAACGCTGCAAGCCGATCAGGTCTATCCGAGCACAATGACGCAATTCAAGTTATCGGTGGTAGACAGCGCGGGAAATCCGGCGGGAAATATCACGGTTCTGCCGGGACAGCATGATCCGAGCACGGTGATGTCGGCCGGCGGCCAGTTGACCATGAACGCGGCCGATATCGTGCAGAACGGTGCGGTAGAGGCGCCCCTTGGAACATTGGCTCTGATTGGCAGCCAGAGTGTGTCGTTGGGCGCAGGCAGCCTGACTTCGGTATCGGCGGATGGACTCACCATTCCTTACGGAGTGATCCAGGGGGGAAGCGCCTGGATGTATGACTTGACCGGGGCGGGTGTGTATTTTTCGCCGATTACAGCACCGCCGAAAAAACAGCTTGAGTTGACCGCACCGAATATCGACATCAAGAGCGGCGCAACAGTCAACCTCTCGGGGGGCGGCGATCTTTACGCCAATGAGTTCTTCGCGGGAATCGGGGGTTCGGTGAACGTGCTCGATCCGGCCAAGGCGCCGGCAAACACCTATGCCATCATCCCGGGTGTTTCCGGTTTCGCGCCCTATGACCCGCAGTCGGCCGATCAATACCTCCAGAGTGGTTCCCATACCAAACTGCAAACGGGTGCCAGCGTATATCTTGCGGGTGGGAATGGTATCCCCGCCGGTTATTACACGCTATTGCCAGCGGCCTATGCATTGCTGCCCGGCGCTTACCGGGTGACAGCGGTGGCGGGATATACCGACATGCAACCCGGGATGGGCGCCAATGCTCAGCTCGACGGCTCTCAAATCATGGCAGGCAAGTTTGCAGTTGTCGGAACCGGAATCCAGGATGCCCGTTATTCCGGTTTTGCAGTGACACCCGGCAATGTGGTGCGCACACAGTCGGAATATCACGACAGTTACGCGAATGCGTTCTTTGCGGATCAGGCCAATGCGAATGGGACGCCGATATCGCGAACTCCGGTTGATGCAGGCCAAATGATCGTATCGGCGGTCGGCAACGGAGCCAACCTTGCGCTGGACGGAAAATTCAGTGCCCAACCGGGCGCCGGCGGACGCGGTGCTCTCGTAGATTTGAACGGCCCCGCGTTCGATATCGTGACATCGAAAGGGGTTGCCAACGGGATGGTGCAGGTGACCACGGACTCGCTCAACAAACTGGATGCCGAAAGCCTGTTGATCGGCGGCGTGCGCACCCAGAACTCGACGGAAATGACCATTGGAGCGAGTCAGGTTGTGGTCGATAACGCAGGCAGTGTGCTGACCGGCCCCGAGATCATCCTGGCCGCGAATGATGCGGTGACGGTCAAGTCGGGAAGCGATATCGAGGGCAACGGTACATTCTCGGGAAAGGCGAGTGACATCGCTATAGGTTCAGCCACGGCGAATGGCGACGGTGCCTTGTTGCGTGTTTCATCCGCGGCGCAAGTGACGGTTGCACGGACCAATCTGGCTGCAACACCGGCGGCGGCAACGCTCACCGTCGAAGACGGTGCGACAATCGGTGCGCAGAATGCAGTGTTGCTGGACTCCTCCTATACCACGACCGTCGGCGATAATGCCGTTTTGAAGGGACAAGCCCTGAGCGTTGCGGCGCAGAGCATCGATATCGGGCCGAATCCGAATCCAAACGCGACATCGTTCTCGCTAAGTGACGCGCTGTTGAAACGGGCGCTCACATTCAAAGACCTCACTCTGCACAGCTATAACGACATCAATTTTTACGGCGCGGGATTTCTGGGCGGACTCGACAGCAACAATCAGCATGTCCTGAACAATCTGGTGCTCAACAGCCGCAGGTTGAATGGTATTGATAATGCAGGACAGACCAACATCATCGACGCTGCGAACGTTATGCTGATGAACAACAATACAGGCACTTCGGCTGCAACCGCGTACGGCGCGGGTAATCTGACGATCAATGCCGACCAGATTGTGCTGGCCGGCGGCAACAAGTCAGTCCAGGGATTCGATACCGTCACATTCGATGCCGCCAAACAGATCGTGGCGGAAGGCACGAGCAGCGTGACCATCGCCGCGGGAGATGCGAACGTTCACAGTCTGGTATTGCAGGCCGGTCAGATCGCCGGAACGAATGGTTCCGACCTGACCATCGCGGCCGGCAACGACGTCATCTCGATAAAACCGGTTGCGGGTGCCGCTGCAACACCGGGCGAAGCCCTGAATGCGAAACTGGAGATAGTCGGGAAAAGCATTGCGGATGACGGTGTGATCAACCTGTCTGCGGGCTCGGTCACCTTGCACGCCAGCGGTGGTGCCGCAACCGACAGCGTGACGCTGGGCGATGGTTCGAACACGTCTGCGACGGCGATAGGAAAAGACATTTCCGGGCAAACCGCTTATGCGCAGGCGGGAACAGTTTCATTGATCTCCGACAACGGCGGCGTCGATATCCGGAGCGGGGCGCTGGTGGATGTCTCCGGCGCCGCACGCGGCGGCGATGCGGGCAGTATCGATATCGCCGCCGCAAACGGGACAGTATCCGTGGCGGGTGATTTGCAGGGCGCGGCTAATGCGAATGGCGCACAAGGCTCGTTCACGCTGGACGCAAAATCACTGACCGGCACCACTACCAACGCGCTCACCGAACTCAATGACACTCTTACCGCAGGCGGTTTCGCCGCGTTGCGCGATCTTCGCGTTCGCACCGGCGATCTTGTGCTTGAAGCAAATGCGGGTAATGGAGCAGCGCGGGCGAAAGCGAATACCTTCAATCTCACTGCGGATGGCGGAAGTATCGACGTCTATGGAGTAGTGGACAGTTCCGGTACCAGTGGCGGGAATATCCTGCTGGCAGCCAGGGACAACGTGACGCTGAATGCCGGCGCATCGCTGGATGCACATGCGAGTGCATCAGGGCAGGCAGGCGGCAGTGTCACTCTTGAGACCACAGCGGGCGAGATCGACCTCAATAATCATCTGATCGACGTGCATGGTAACGGCGATAACGGTGGCAGTGTGCTGTTGCGTGCTCCCCGCAATTCAACGAACAACGATGTGGCAGTCAACAATACCGGTGGCACGTCGCTCAATATCAATCCCGGTGCCGCCGTTACGGTCGAGGGATTCAAAGCTTATGCACCAACGCTGGCCTCCGGGCAGCTTGATGCCACTGCCGTCAGTGGTACATTGACGGTCGCGGGTTCATCCGTTAACTTCAAAACCGAAGCAACCGACTTTTCCAACAACGCTGCGGCCATCAAGACACGTCTCGGAATGACGGCCAACCAGCATTTGGTACCCGGTATCGAGATCGACAGCAGCGGCGACCTGACGCTTGCCACGAATTGGGATCTGTCCAGTTGGCGTTTCAATGACGGCAACGGTGGGAACAGTGAGCCGGGTATCCTTACGTTCAGGGTAGCGGGCAACCTCAACTTCGGTACGAATGTGTCCTCACCGGCCGTCACTAGCCCGCCTGCCACAGCCACTCCTGCGACTCCCACCACACCTGCTTCACTTACCGATGGATTTTCCACAATCAATAATGTGATTCCGGTCAGCAATCTGGGCGTGTTTCCGACATTTACGCCGGTTCCAACCGCATCCTGGTCATATCGTCTGGTGGCCGGAGCCGATTCGACCAGTGCGGACGTGATGGCGGTAAGCAACAAGGTGCCAGCGACAGGAGGCACGCCAACAACAGGCAACTTGACGCTGGTGGCAGGCTCGGAATACAAGGGCACCGGCACGTCAAACAAGACAACTACCTATTATTCCATGGAGCAGATCCGCACCGGCACCGGCTTCATCGATATCGCGGCGGGCGGCAACCTGACGCTGGGCAATCGCGATTCGGTAATCTATACCGCAGGCCAGGCAGCGACAGGCGTTCCCGCAGCTGTCAGCGGCACCAACAAATATTTCGGCAGCAACGGCGGTGACATCAACATCCGGGTCAAAGGAGATGTGGTCGGCGCGGCGACCGATCAGCTGATCACCGACTGGCAGTGGCGGCCGGTGCTCAGCAGCGCGACAGCGGCCTATCAACCGGCATGGTGGATAAACATCGGTTCGTTCCGGCAAAACATCGGCGCCTTGGGCGGCGGAAATGTGAACGTGAGCGCTGGCGGCAATATCAATAATCTTTCCGCGGTTGCACCGTCGACCGGTTACGTTAACTACAGTCAGGATGCCTACGGCAACAACATCACTGACGCTAACGGGAATTATATTGTCGATCCCGTGAATCCCGTCACGGTGCTAAGCGGCGGCAACCTCAACGTTACGGCTGGCGGCAATATCAACAGCGGCGTGTTCTACGTGGGTAACGGACAAGGCTCGATACAGGCAGGTGGCAGTCTAGATGCGACCAGAACAGATAAGAACAATAAACCGCTCTACACCGTGCTTGCACTGGGGCAGGGTAACTTCGATGTGCGTTCCGGCGGTGATCTGACGCTGCAGACTGCCTTGAATCCCACCTTGTTGCCCCAGGGTTATTCACAGTTGCCGACAACAGTTTTTGGTAAGACCCGTAGCTATTTCTTCACCTACGGCGACACCAGCGGAATCTCTTTGTCCAGTTTGAGCGGTAACGTGAATCTCAAGAACGATACGAACATTTTTTACAGCACTGCACCCGCCACACCCACGACACCCACGGCGGGATTTTTCTACATGTTCGGCACGAACACGGATTCCAAAGCGGCTTCTGTTTATCCAGGCTCGCTACAGGCGGCTGCATTGGGAGGGGGCATCATCAGCGGGTACTATCCGACCCTGTTTCCTTCCACGAACGGCAATTTGCAATTGGTTGCTGCCGGGAATATCTGGCTGAACGGATCGATACTGATGTCTGACGCTGCGCCGAGCAGTTTGCTGGCAAGTTCGACCGCGACCTCAAACATCGCGTTGGTGACAATTGCGCGGAGTATATATGGCTCGGTGCATGTACAAGATCCCCAATCCGCAATCCTGAGCGCTGGAGGCGACATCGGAAGTGCAACCGGTGGTGGGTCATTGATTCTATCCAAGTCGGCCCAGGTGCAAGCCGGGCAGGACGTGCAAGATATCAATTTCAACATACAGAACCTGAATGAAACGGACAGCACGACCATCGCTGCCGGCAGAGACATAGCAAACACCTCCGTGACAGTGTCCGGTCCTGGAGCAGTCGTTTTACAAGCGGGTCGAAATGTGGATCTGGGTCTAACCTCGGGAGTGACGACGACGGGTAATCTGGCTAATCCCCTGTTGCCGGAACAGGGTGCAAGCGTCACTGTAATGGCGGGCCTAGGCCACAACACTGCTGACACGCGGGCGTTCATCGATAAATATATCGATCCCGGAACGGGCTCAACCTATGGGGCTGACCTGATCGCCTATGTCAACAAATATGGCGCTCCGCAGGATTTGACTGCTTCCCAGGCATACACGTACTTCAGCGGCATGTCGAAGCCGCTGCAGGATACTTTCGTCAATCAGGTGTTCTTCAACGAGTTGAAGCAGTCCGGACGCAGCGCGGCGAATACCGGAAATTATCAGGCCGGTTATGACGCGATCGCCACGCTGTTCCCATCGAGTGACTACAAAGGTGATATCAATCTTTATTACAGCCAGATAAAGACCGTGCGTGGCGGGGATATCAATCTGTTTACGCCCGGCGGCAGCGTTAACGCGGGCCTGGCCAACGTGTATACGACAGGTCCTGTAAAAACGGCAGCTCAGTTGGGCGTAGTTACCGTCAAGGGCGGCGACATTAATGCTTTTGTCAGCAATGATTTCACGGTCAACCAGTCGCGCGTGTTCACGCTGCAGGGCGGCAATATTCTGATGTGGTCATCCTATGGGAATATCGATGCGGGCAAGGGTTCCAAGACAGCTACGGCCACCCCACCTCCATTGTTGGTGGTCGATCCGAAGACCGGCGCCTTCAATGTGGATGTGACTCAATCCGTGGTCGGCAGCGGTATACGCGTGTTGCTGGCGAACAAGGATGTGGTGCCGGGTACAGTCGATCTTTACGCACCGGCTGGTGAGATCAACGCAGGAGATGCCGGAATCGGATCGGCCGGCAATATCTTCCTGGGCGCGCAACAAGTTATCGGTGCCAGCAACATCAATTTCGGCGGAACAGGAGTCGGGGTCCCCGTGACGACCGTTGCACCGGTGAGCATAGGCGGTATGGCCAACATTCAGGATGCCAGCAAGGTTGCCGAACAGGCCACCCAAAGCGTGAGCACCACAAGCGAAAGTATGGCAAGCTTCCGGCCCACATTCCTTTCGGTCGAAGTGATCGGGCTCGGCGATGAGGGCACGAGCTTGCAACCATAGGCCGGATACCAATCCCCATCTTTTTGCAACTTGGGATCAAGAATGCCCAAAAATCATTAAGGGCAGAGTGTCACTTTTTTGTAACTTAACATTGCGAAAATCGTAACATGAATATCTTCAGCGCCCGGCGCATCAAGTTACCCGTTCTGTTGCTTCTGTCGATGATCGCATTTACACCCGGTCTGTCCCATGCCTGGTGGAATGGAGACTGGTCTGCGCGCGAAAAGATCACCATCAACATGTCGCAGGCGGAAACCAAGGAAGCGGTGTCGATGGCTCCGGTGCTGGTGCGCCTGCACAGCGGCAATTTCGATTTTCTCAACGCCAAGGACGATGGCGGAGACATCCGTTTCTTCCTGGCCGACGACAAGACGCCGGTCAATTTCCATGTCGAAAAATATGATCCGGTCAACGAAATGGCCTTCGTCTGGCTGCAGCTTCCGAAGCTTGATCCGGGCAAGCCCACGGTCATCTATATGTATTCCGGAAACATCAAGGCCAACGCGGCGGCCGACCCGGCCAATACTTATGATGCCAACATGGCCGCCGTGTTTCATTTCGCGGAAAAATCGGAAGCGCCCAAGGACTCGACGGCAAACAACAACAGCACGGCGCAATTTTCGCTGAAGTTGGGTGATGGTTCGCTGATCGGCGGCGGGGCGACCTTCGACGGGCAGAGCACCATGACGATTGCTGCTTCGCAGTCGATCAAATCCGACACGAGCCGGGGAATGACGATATCCGCCTGGATTAAGACCCCGGATGTGCAGAAGAACGCCGTTCTGTTGAAACAGCAGGACGGCGCCAAGTCATTGGAACTCGGCATCGAGGCCGGCAAGCTGTATGCCTCGGTAAACGGCACCAGCACGCCGAAGGTGGATATCGCTACGGGGGCATGGCACCATGTGGCGCTCACCGCGGGCCCCGCGTTGACCCTCTATCTCGATGGCAATCAAGTCGCCACCGCCGCGGCGCCGTTGCCGGAAATGCAGGGTGATGTCACAGTGGGCAAAGGCTACAGCGGCGAAATGGACGAACTGGAAATATCCAACATCGCGCGATCGGCGGACTGGATCAGGGTCGCCGCCAAGGGACAGGGACCGGATTCGCTGTTGCTGACCTATGGTGCCGAAGAAACGGCCGGGGGCGGAGGCAGCTCGTATTTCGGTACCATCCTGCATTCGGTTACGCTGGATGGATGGGTCGTCATCGGCGTCTTGATGATCATGGCCGTCATCAGCTGGCTGGTGATGGCGCTCAAGGCGATCATCGTAAAGAAGGCGGAGCACAGCAACAGGACCTTTCTGGCAGACTACAGCAAGCTGTCGATATCCGAGACGGGCAAGCTCGATGCAAATGAGAGCGACGAGGATGCGGATATCAGTGATTCTCCCATGCTTGCCGCGCTGATCGGCAAGCACGACCATTTCCAGGATTCGCCGCTGTATCACATCTATCATACCGGCGTGCAGGAACTGAAGAAGCGCTTCGGCTCTGCCGATGTGGGGCTGCAGAATCTCACCCCGCAGGCGATCGGCGCGATCAAGGCCAGCCTGGATGCGACGCTGGTGCGCGAGAACCAGAAACTCAACAGCCAGATGGTGCTGCTCACCATCGCCATCAGCGGAGGCCCTTTTCTCGGGCTGCTCGGCACCGTCGTGGGCGTGATGATCACGTTTGCCGCGATCGCAGCCACAGGCGATGTGAACGTCGCCGCGATCGCTCCCGGCATCGCCGCGGCGCTGGTGGCGACGGTGGCCGGGCTGGGGGTCGCGATTCCGGCACTGTTCGGCTACAACTACATCGGCAGCAGGATCAAGAGCATCACTGCGGACATGCATGTGTTCTCGGACGAATTCGTCAGCCGCATCACGGAAGCGTATTCGCGCTAGCCCAGCATGAAGGCCCAGACAGAAAACGAACCGTATGACGAGATCAACATCACGCCGATGCTCGACCTGGCTTATGTGCTGCTCGTCATCTTCATCATCATGACCACCGCGACCGTGCAGGGGATCAAGGTCAACCTGCCCAAGGCGAGCGCTGCTCCCAGTCTCGCCAAGCCCAAGACCAAGGCGATCACCGTCGCCGCGGACGGCAAGATCTATCTGGATACCTATCCGGTGACGATGGCAGAGCTGGAAAGCCGCTTGCGCGCATACAAGGCGGCGATCCCCGATCTGCCGGTGGTCATCAAGGGCGACGCGAAGGTGCAGTACGAAAAAGTCATCGAGGTCATGGACCTGCTGGGCCGGCTGGATATCACCCACCTCGGACTGGTTACCCAGAAGCTGGTGAAGTAGGTCTTGAATGAGATCCAGGAAGAGCTTACGCAGGCGCTTGCCGTTTCTGATTGGAAGCGTATTCATTCTTGCTGTGGTGGCGGGCATCGTGGTACTGATCAAGAATTTTCTGGACCATGCCGGCCCTCCGAATATCCAGAGAGTGCAGCAGATTTCTCTGATCCAGCCGCCGGAGCCACCACCGCCACCGCCACCGGAAGAGAAACCGCCGGAAGTGAAGCAGGAGGTGAAGCTGGATGAGCCTCCTCCGCAACCGGACGCGCCGCCGCCCGGGGCCAATTTGGGACTGGATGCGGAAGGCAGGGGCAACGGCGATGCGTTCGGGCTGATCGGCAACAAGGGCGGTCGTGAACTCACTCTGGGCGGATTTGGCAGCCGTTTCGGTGGCTATCTGGGCGGGATGCAGAAAAGCATACACGATGAGTTGGCGCACAACGACAAGTTGCGCAAGGGTGAATACAAGATCGATGTAGCAATCTGGATTCGACCGAACGGCAGTGTCGACCGGTTTGAACTATTGGCTTCGAGCGGGATGCAGGATGTGGATGCGGCACTCAAGAAGGTCCTGGCAAGCATCAAACAATTCGATGAACCGCCGCCGGATATGCCGCAACCGGTGAAACTGCGCATCAGTTCTCGTTGAGCATTCCATTCGCATCTTGGTCAACAAATACACAAACAAACGTCATTCGGGGAAGACAAAGCATGAACATCAGAAGCCTTATTTCGCTGTCCATCATGATTGGAATGAGTTCTGTGTCCGCTTATGCAGAAGACGTAATTGTCAAGCCCCAGGAGGCGGCTGTGCCGACCGCACCGGCCTCATCCGGCTCGTCGACCGCCGCCACTGACGTTGCGAAGGATGCCGCGCCGAAAAATACCTCCCCAAGCACGGCGCCGGTCGAGCCCCCGGCGGAAGCGGGCGTCGTACGCGTTCCCTACGTGCCGGAAATCGTGACGCGGCAAATGAAGGAAGAGATCAAGCAGGAAGTCTTGGCCCAGGCCAAGGGTGAGCGCTGGGGGGATCCCGGCGCAATGCCGGAATGGCTGAGCCGCATATCCTGGAACGGGGATTTTCGTCTGCGTTACGAGCGGGACAGTTTCCCTCCAGGCAACATCCTGCCCGCCCAGTACAATCCTCCCGGGCTGACGCTGATCAGCAATACCACCGATACCAACAACTACCTGCGCGTTCAAGCGCATTTGGGCATGAAGGCGAAGATAAGCGACTACACATTCGCCGCCTTCAGGATCAGCACGGGCACCACAACCAATCCGGTTTCCACCAACCAGACGCTGGGAAACGGCTTCAACAAGTTCTCCCTGGTATTCGATCGCGCCTATATCCAGAGTACTCCGTACTATTGGCTCGGGCTAAGTGGCGGCAAGATGCCGAACCCGTGGGTGTATACCGATCTGGTGTGGGATTCCGATGTCAATTTCGACGGAGTCGCGGGCCAACTGAAGCCCAGGTTCAGCGACGAATGGATCGGGTTCCTGACCGCCGGCGTCTTCCCGTACCAGTACATACAGAGTTCGGATACGGTCTGGGCAAGTTCGAAAATGCTGTATGGCGCACAGCTGGGTGCGCGCTGGACCGCGATGGATTCATCCACCGCCGATTTCGGCATCGCCCTGTATGACTTCAAGAACGCCGAGGGGACACCGAATGCAACTCAGGGCGAACACTATTACGATTACACGGCGCCGCCGAGCATGCAGAAGGGGAACTCGCTGATGTACATCAACGCGGGCAGCGACCCGACGATCTACGGGATCGCATCAAAATTCAAGGAGCTGGATATCACAGCGAAGATGGACTGGGCAGATTTCGATCCCGTGCATGTGATGCTGTTCGCGGACTACGTGAAGAATCTCGGGTTTGACACGACCGAGATCGCCCAGCGCACCGGGCTGGCTGCGCCTGAACCGAGAATTACCGGACACCAGATCGGTCTCGTCGTAGGCAACACGCTGTTGAGACTGAATGGCGACTGGCAGGTCAATGTCGCGTACAAATATCTTGAAAGGGACGCGGTGCTCGATGCGCTGACCGATTCGGATTTCCATCTCGGAGGCACCAATGCCAAAGGCTATATCGTCGGCGGAAGCTACTGGGTGGACAAAGAGACCAGCCTTGGTTTGCGCTGGATCAGCAGCGATCAGATCGACGGACCGCCACTGTCGATCGACACGTTGCAAGTCGATCTGAACGTGCGATTCTGAACAAGGAGGCAAGCAGCGTGAACAACCCGAAGATCCCGCGATTTCCGATGCAGACCGCGTTGCTGCTCCTGGCTTGCATTGCTCCATCGATCGATGCGGCGGCGGACACCGACCAGCAGGTCATGCATCACTTGCAGCTGCAGCTGCGATCTGCGCAACGCGATAAGGGAGAGTTGACCGACCAGGTCGATGCGCTGAAGAAGCAACTGGCCGAGCTGGAGTCGAAGCGGGCAGCGCTTGAAAAGAAGTTGAGCGGCCAATCCCGCCAGCTTTCCGAGCTTTCTGACAAGCAGAATTCCGACAAGCAGCAGATCGCGGATCTGTCGGACAAGTACAAGCTGCTGGAGCAGCAATATACGGATACCAGCAACAACCTCAAGCAGACTCAATTGGAAAAAGACCAGCAGAAGAAGAAGCTGGATGGGGATGTCCAGCAATGCCGGAAGATGAATTCCGAGCTCTATCATCTCAGTGTGAAGCTGATGGACAAGTACAAGACAAAGGGAGTTTGGGATGCCATCCTTCAAGAGGAGCCATTCACCCAACTGGAAAGGGTGAAGATGGAAAATCTTATGCAAGAGTACCGCGACACATCGGATGCCAACCGGATCACCTCCGCCGGCGGCATCGCACAAGATATCAGTCAGCCATGAAAGCCGAAGATGAAGCACTGGAACCGATGAAACTGGGTCATCTCCTCAAGATTCTTCTCGAAGTGGTGGTCGTGTCATGCATGGTCATCGCTGATGCGCATGCCGATATCTTCATGTTCACCGACGACAGCGGTACGCCGCATATCAGCGATGTACGCAGCGATCCACGCTACAGGCTTTTCTCGCATACAGAAGAGCAGGCTGGAACAAGAATAGATGCCTCGCAAGCCGTTCGGTCGATCGACAACGCGAACCGCGAAAGTTATTCCGGTGAAATCCGGCGGGCTGCATCCTTGTACCATGTCGATGAACAACTCTTGCACGCGGTCATCAGGGCAGAATCCGGTTACAGGCCGAACATCGTCTCCAGCAAGGGTGCCGTGGGACTGATGCAGCTGATGCCCGAAACGGCAAGGCGTTACAACGTGACAAATTCCTTTGATCCTGCCCAGAACATTCACGCGGGCGCGCGATACCTGAGCAGTCTCCTAGTTCAGTTCGACAACAATATTCCGCTGGCATTGGCAGCGTACAACGCGGGCGAGGATAACGTGCGCAGATATGGCGGCCGCATCCCGCCGTTTCCGGAGACCATGGCCTATGTCCCCAGGGTGATGGATCTGTACCGTCGGAATATGCGAATGCAGAGGTAAGAAGTGATGCAGCCCAGGAGCAATGCTGTCGAATTTTGCCAATGGGAGAAGAGTATAGCTGATTTCTTTCATGCAATTTATTGTTCCTTGGGACATCTGGCCCATCCTGGCATCGGGTTCATCAAACTGTAACTTTCGCTGCCCATAATTGCCAATTCAGGCCGGTTAATCAGGATCACCCGATCAAGCGATTCCCGACGTCGTCGCGTGAACGGACAAGGTGATTGCGATGGCGCAACGTGTCAAGAGCATTACAAGACCTGGTGGACCGGATCGGCGACCCTGTCTTCTGGATGGATGGAGCGATTGAAAGTGGCTGGAGAGTTCAGGAACAGGAAACTCGGTCTAAGCGGGTCGGGATTTACATTGCTCGAGTTGCTGGTCGTGATGGTGATCATCGGCTTGTTGGCCGCTTACGTCGCACCCAAGTATTTTTCCCAGATCGGCAAGTCGGAAACGAAGACCGCGATGGCGCAGATAGACGCGCTGGGCAAGGCGCTGGATCAATACCGGCTGGATGTCGGGCACTATCCGAACTCGGAACAGGGTTTGGCAGCCCTGTTCACCAGACCGACAAACGAGCCTAAGTGGGACGGACCCTATCTCCAGAAAAAAGTGCCCAACGATCCATGGGGAAAGCCGTATGTTTACAGGCAACCGGGCGAGCATGGGGAATACGATCTGCTGTCCTATGGCAGAGACGGGCAGCCCGGCGGTTCGGGTGAGGATTCGGATATTACAAACTGGTAGGACGCGCCGATGCAGTATGTGATCAAGGCGCTGCGCAGTGGCGAGGGAGTCTCTTTGCTATCTGTCGCGGCCCACAACGAGAAAGATGCTGCGAGCCTTGCAAAAAATCAGGGCTATACCGTCCTGAGCGTCAAAGGCGGCGGGGGCATCGCATTGCCGGCTTTCATGAAATCCAGAAACCGGTTCCCGCTGGTGCTATTCAGCCAGGAACTGCTCGCATTGCTGGATGCCGGCCTCAGTCTGGTCGAGGCTTTGGAAGCGCTAGCCGAAAAGGAGCGGAACAGCGAGGCAAAGAAGATATTCGATGGTATCGTCGCCCGTCTGTATGAGGGGCAGACTCTTTCCGCTTCGCTGCAGGACTTCCCCGCCGTTTTTCCTCCGCTCTATGTGGCCACCGTCCGCGCCAGCGAAAAAACCGGCGGGCTGAGCGAGGCATTGGGCAGGTTTGTGGCTTACCAGTCACAGCTTGATTTTGTGCGAAAGAAGATCGTCAGTGCATCGATATATCCGGTTCTGCTGATGGCGGTAGGCGGCCTCGTTGTGCTATTTTTGATGAGTTATGTTGTGCCCAAGTTCTCGGTGATCTACGAGGGCAGCAGCGCCAGCCTGCCATGGCTTTCAAAGTTGCTGCTGCAATGGGGATTGCTGCTGCAGACGCATGGCCAGATGGTGCTGCTGGTCGTGGCGGTTGCAGTATCCGGCGCCGTGTATGGATTGACACGACCGTCTCTGAGGGAGTCGTTGCTGCTCAAGTTGTGGCATATTCCGGCGATCGGCGAGCGCATGCATATATACCAATTGGCGCGCTTCTACCGCACCCTGGCCATGCTGCTTAAGGGCGGGATTCCGGTTGTCAGCGCGCTGGATATGGTGTCGGGTCTGCTGCAGCCGGTATTGCGCGGAAGATTGACGCTTGCTTCGCTTGCCATCCGCGAAGGCCAGCCGGTATCGCGTGCGATGGAAACGCAGGAACTGACCACGCCGGTGGCATTGCGCATGCTGCGTGTCGGCGAGCGGACGGGGAACATGGGCGAAATGATGGAGCGCATCGCGGCATTCTATGATGAAGAGATGGCGCGCTGGGTGGAATGGTTCACGAAATTGTTCGAACCGATCCTGATGGCGCTGATCGGACTGGTGATCGGTGTCATCGTGATCCTGATGTATATGCCAGTATTTGATCTTGCGGGGAGCATCCAGTGAATATCATCACGGGCGACGCCCTCAAGCCGTTGCTTACGTCCGATGATTTGCGCAAGGCCCATGTTGACGCCAAGCGGCTGGGATGCAATGTCACCAGCGTGATCGAGGAAAGCCTTGCCATTGATCCCGCACTGGCCACTGCAACGATCGCCCAGTTGTTTCATTACCCGGTGCTGGATATGCAGGCGCTAAACGGATGCTCGCCGGCCTTCGACATTCTTTCCTTTGCGGATGTGACTCGCCGCGAGTGCATGGTTTTGCGCGATGACTCGGGAAAACTCGCCGTTGCATTTTGCGATCCGTTCAACAGGGAGAATCAGGAGTGGGTCGAGGCGCGCACCGCGGGGGTCACCTGGTATCTTGCCCATCCTGCCGATTTCGCGGCTTACCTCGCGCGTTACGAAGCGGGCTTGCGCGCGATGGACAGCATCGTTTCCGGTCTTAGCGATCAGGCAGGCGAGAGCGGGAAGCATGAATCGCTGACCCTCAAGGGGATCAGCGAAGACACCAGTCCCGTGATCAAGCTCGTTCACTCCACGCTTTATGACGCGCTGAAGGGTGGCGCAAGCGATATTCATATCGAGTCCAACTTGACCGGGCTCAGCATCAAGTACCGCATAGACGGGGTGTTGATCGCAGCCGGCGAAGTGCCCGGCGTGGAGACGGCCGAACAGGTTATCTCGCGCATCAAAGTGATGTCCGAACTGGACATAGCAGAAAGGCGGATCCCGCAGGACGGGCGCTTCAAGGTGACCATACAGGGACGTGAAGTCGATTTCCGCGTATCGATCATGCCCAGCAGTTTCGGCGAAGATGCGGTTCTCAGGATACTGGACCGCCAGAGTCTTTCCGGTCAGATGCAGGGACTGAGTCTGGACTTGCTGGGGTTCGATGCGGAAAGCATAGCCGGTTTCCGGCGCCTCGCACGCGAGCCTTACGGCATGGTGCTGGTGACCGGGCCGACCGGCAGCGGGAAAACCAGCACCCTGTATGCCGCGATCAGCGAAATCAATCGCGGCGACGACAAGATCATCACGATTGAGGATCCTGTGGAGTACCATTTGCCCGGCGTGCTGCAGATCCCGGTGAACGAGAAGAAGGGACTGACCTTTGCGCGCGGACTGCGTTCCATTCTGCGCCACGACCCGGACAAGATCATGGTGGGAGAGATCCGCGATGCGGAAACCGCGCAAATCGCCATCCAGTCCGCGCTGACCGGACACCTTGTATTCACCACGGTGCATGCGAACAACGTGTTCGATGTGATCGGGCGCTTCATGCACATGGGGGTCGATCCTTACAGTTTCGTGTCCGCGCTGAATGGCATCCTGGCCCAGCGCCTGGTGCGCCTGACCTGCACCCACTGTGCCGAACCGCAGCAACCGGCGGCAGAGTTGCTGGAAGCGTCCGGCATCCTTCCCGAGCGGGCTAAGGATTACCGTTTCGTCGTCGGCCGCGGTTGCGGTTTGTGCCGCGGGACGGGATACAAGGGGCGGAAAGCGATTGCAGAAATGCTCCATTTGAATGACGAGATCAGGGAACTCATCGTCGCCAGGGAACCGATCCGTCGCATCAAGGAAGCCGCGCGCCGTCAGGGTACCCGCTATCTGCGCGAAGCCGCACTTGATCTGGTCAGGCTGGGTGAAACCACGTTACAGGAGATCAACCGTGTTACGTTTGTTGCGTGACCGTGTGTGCATCGCGCTGTGCCCGGATCGGCTGATCGCGGTTCACTACAGGCCAGGGTTGCGACCGCGCATCGTTGACAAGACGGTGCAACATACTTATTCCTCGCCAGAGACGGGTTGGCAGGCAACGCTAACCCTATTGAAGGCGACGCTGAATAACCCTGCATGGAAAGATGCCGATGCGACGCTGATCCTCTCTAACCATTTCGTTCACTTCCTGCTGTTGCCCTGGAATGACGTGGCGTTGACCGAAGAGGAGAAATTGTCCCTGCTGCAACTTCGTTTCGCGGAGGTCTATGGGGAGGCCAGCGCGACATGGGAATTGCGGCTTAATGAAGGATCATTCGGTTCGCCATCTTTGGCAAGCGCAGTGGACCAGGGTTTGCTGGAGCAATTGAAGAACATCTTTGACGAATCCACGCTGCGGTTGAAATCGATCCAGCCCAATTTGATGGCCGCTTTCAATAGATGCTACCGCAAATTGGGCAAGGATCCGGCGTGGCTTGTAGTGGCAGAACAGGGGGTGTTTTGTGTCGGATTGTTGCGCGAAGGCGAATGGCAGAGTATCCGCTTGCGCAGGATCGAGGGTGAATGGTTCGACGAAGCAATGCTCGTGCTGGAACGGGAAATGCTGCTTGCGGAAGAACAGTATGAACGCAGCAAAGTATATCTGTACGCTCCGGAAATGCCCGTGACTGCGCCAATCAAGCGCGGTGCATTGGAGATCCTTCCCTTGCAACCAGAGTTGCCTCCCGTTCTTTCCTCTGGAGAAATGAGCATTTATGCGATAGCCGCCGCAGGAGTGTGACCATGCCAGCCTTGAATCTTGATTACATTGCAGGCGGCCGCTTCAATTGGCCCGGAATGCTCGTGCTTGCGATCGGAGTAACTGTGTTGTTCCTATCAATCTGGCATTACCGTGCCCTGAGCACCGAAATCTACAGTCATGAAGTACTCGTTTCTAGACTGCAGGAACGGGTGAACGGCGGTCCGGTCTCGCCTGGTGCGGAGATGCGCGATGCGGAACAAATTGCCCGAGAAATAAGGCAGGCGAACGCGGCGATACTTGCGCTATCGCTGCCGTGGAAGGATCTTTTCGATGCGTTTGAGGCGAACCGTGCAAAAGATGTAGCGGTGCTTGCCATCGAGCCGGATGCACAGAAAGGAATAGTACGCATCACCGCAGAGGGAAGAAATTTTGAGAGCATGTTGAATTACATATCCAGTCTCCAGAAGATCGCGCTGTTTCGAGAAGTCGTGATATTGAATCACCAGATCCAGGAACGGGATCCGCAGAAGCCAGTGCGCTTCGTCGCGCAGGCAGCATGGGAGATGAAGCGATGAGCAAAGCGGAGTGGATCCTTTCACGGTGGGCGAAACGTCTCGGCATGTCCGGACTCGCCGGAATGGTTCTGGTCGCGCTTTCCCTGGGAATCATCCTAGGGTTTACCCTGCCCGCCGAGACCAGACTGAAAGATATCACAAGCGAGGTAGCAGAATTGCAAAGGCTACAGAAGGCCGCACTTTCGAATCCGGTTGCGCCTGCGCGATCCGTGGAGTCGGATTTGGTCGCCTTTTACAAATCACTTCCGCCTGAGCGAAACGTAACAAAGTTGCTGGACGAAATATACAAATCGGCAAACAGCGCGTCACTTCGTTTGAATCAGGGCGAATATAAATATACCCGGGAGAAAGCGGGGCGTTTGGAAAATTATCAGCTTATCCTCCCCGTGAAAGGCAGTTATGTTCAGGTCAGAAAATTTATCGCCAAAGTATTGAACGGATTGCCAGCTGCTGCGCTGAACGGGGTCAGTTTCAAACGGGAAACGATCGGAACCAGCGATTTGGAAGCGAAGATCCAGTTCACCATCTATCTTGGAGCCGTTTGATGGCAATCAGCATAAAGCAACGAAGATGGTTTCTGGGTGCCGCATTGGCACTCACGTTGGTGGCAGTTGCCGCGACTGAAGGCGAGGACAACCCGGATAGCGTGGTCGTTCGGCCGGATACGGTGAAGACCCGTCATACACAACAGAGAAGAAATAGCGATAGCGACCTGGATGGCGATGTTCGTCTGGCAGAACTGAACCGGCAGCCGTTGCCGGAAGATGTGAAGGATATGTTCGCAGGCAAGTCCTGGTATGACGCGTCGCCACCTGCAAAACAAAAGCCGGAAAAACTCTCTGCGCCGCCACTCCCATTTGTCTACATGGGGCAGCTCGCAGAGCAGGGGGAAAAGGCAGTCATACTTCTCGCCAAGCAGGATCGCAGCTACGCAGTCAGTGAGGGGGATGTCCTTGACAACATCTATAGGGTCGACGAGGTCAAGGCACCGCTGATGACAGTGACGTACTTGCCTTTGAACATCAAGCAGACCATCCGGATTGGAGAATCCAATTGAAGCCGATGCGCCTAATGTATCGATCCTTGTTGCTGTTGGTTGTCATACTCTTGGCCGGATGTGCCCAGCCTGCTGTGAAGGAGTTCGATCAAGGCAAGGCGCTGTTGTCACAAGGCAAGATCGAGCCGGGGCTGGAGCAGATCGATCTGGCGGCAAAGGATGATCCCAACAATCCTGAGTACCGGTCCTATCTTTTCAAGCAGCGCGAGGCTGCCGTTACCCAGATCATTGCTGATGCCGAGGCGGCCAGCAACAACGGCAAGCTGGACGAAGCCGAAAGTGACTACAAACGGGTGCTGGCGCTGGATGCAAGCAATCCCAGGGCGATCGGGGGTATCAACGGGGTACAGGCAGACCGGCGGCGCATGAAGCAGGTAGCCGATGCCGAAGTGCTATTCAAGAAGGGCGACACCGAGGGGGCCCAAGCCCTGCTCCGATCTATTCTGGCCGAGAATCCGTCCCTGCCTGCCGCCAAGGCGTTGCAGCAACGCATAGATAATGCAGAAGCTGAAGTCAAAGCGGCGCCATCCACGCTCAAGCTGGCGCTGAAGAAACCCATCACCCTGGAATTCCAGGATGCGCCCATCAAGGCAGTATTCCAGGTGATCTCAAAGGTGGCCGGATTGAATTTCGTATTCGACAAGGATGTCAGGGCGGATCTGAAAGCCACAATTTCGGTAAAGAACATGAGCATAGAGGATGCGGTCAGGCTGTTGCTCGTCACCAATCAATTGGGCCAGGAAGTCTTGAACGAAAATACCGTGCTGATTTACCCCAATACCGCGAACAAGAATCGGGACTATCAGCAGCTGGTGGTGAAAAGTTTTTATCTTGCGAATGCAGACGTGAAGAAGACATTCGAAATGATCAAAACCATCCTGAAGACCAAGGATATATTCATCGATGAAAAGTCGAACCTGCTCGTCATGAGGGATACGCCCGACGTCGTGCGCCTTGCGGAGAAACTGATCGCCGACCAGGATTTGCAGGAGCCGGAAGTCGTGCTGGAAGTCGAGATCATGGAAGTGGGCAAAGATTTTGCCTCGAATTTGGGCATGCAGTTTGCGAATCAGCTTGCCGCAGGCGTGGGACCTCCCGGATCGACCGGCAGTTTCACGCTCGAACAATGGAAGAACCGGGATTCGAGCTTCTATACGTTTCAAATAACCGATCCGGCGGTGGTGCTGAATTTGCAAAAGAATGATTCAGATGCGACCTTGCTTGCGAATCCCAGGATCCGGGTAAAGGACAGGGAGAAAGCGAAGATACAGATCGGCCAGCGGCTTCCGGTTCTGACCACGGTCGCAACAGCGGGAGTGGGCAGTTCGGAATCGGTAAACTACGTCGATGTCGGGCTCAAGTTGAACGTGGAGCCGAGCATCAGGCTCGACAATCAAGTTGACATGAATGTCGATCTGGAAGTCAGCAATGTAATCAAGACCATTACGACCGCGACCGGCAGCCAGTATTACGAGATCGGAACGCGGAATGCGACCACGGCTCTAAGGCTTAAGGATGGGGAAACACAGATCCTTGCCGGGTTGCGCCAGAACAACGAAACCTCTTCCGTCGACAAGCTGCCGGGCTTTGCGGACATCCCGTTACTGGGACGCTTGTTTTCTAACGATAACCACTCAAAACAAAAGACCGAACTCGTCCTGCTGATCACACCGCACATCGTTCGAAATGTTACCCGGCCCGACGCAATTTACAGCGAATTTCCGTCGGGAACAGAAAGCGATATCGGC
>Ga0335085_10003394_pt1 | contig 27659 bp, 31 predicted proteins | sample Lox_Sample_45_FD_206712 | JGI IMG/M metagenome (GOLD analysis project Ga0335085, IMG submission 206712) | Soil microbial communities from Loxahatchee National Wildlife Refuge, Florida, United States - Lox_Sample_4.5 | ecosystem: Environmental > Terrestrial > Soil > Wetlands | place: USA...
CTCGGACGCGAGAAACAACGTCGGCGCCGTGATTTCGCGCAGCCGGTCGCGCACGTCGTAGTCGAGCAGGATGCGCAGCCGACTGAGGTATCCCCGGCGCGTGGTGCCCGCTGTCAGCTCGAGGAAGCGCCGGATTTCGCGGCGGTGCGTGTGGCGGGAGTGGAGGCGGAAGGCGGTGAGTCGCCGCACCACCCCCATCACCTGCCACGGGAAAGGGACGTTGCCTAAAACGAGAGTCGCGAGGCGCAGCCGGAATCGCGGCTTGAAATAGGGGAAGGAGTTCAGCACCACGAGTCGCCCCACGAGCCCCGGCCGCGCGAGGGCGAGGCTCAGCGCGACGGTACCGCCGAACGACTCCCCCAGCACGACGGCAGGCGCACCATCAGGGGATGCCGCGCGAATCACGCCCGCGAGATCGTCAACGAGCACGTCCATCCCCGCCGCGTCCTCGCGCAGGCGGTAGGTCGCCACGCGGTAACTGCGGGCGAGCAGCGGGACCTGCCGGTGAAACAACTGCCCCGTCCCGTCCATGCCCGGAACGAGCACCAGGGGCGGGCCGTCGCCCAGGAGAGCGATGCGAGGGTCGTAGGAGACGTGCACGCCCGATATCATAACTCGCGCGCCCGTCCCCCGGTGCTCGTCACGGAGATCTTCACGCGAACTTCATCGCTTCGCAGGGGAGCGGGCCGCTATGCTGTGGATGTGAACCCCACCATGCGGACGCGACTCGGCAAGGTGTGGCGCATAGGGTGGACCGCCCTATCGCTCGTCGTCGTCGAGGGGACGGTGGTAGGGCTGGCGATCGTCCCGGCGGCGTGGCTCATGCAGTGGCCCTGGGGCCTCGTGCTCCGCTCGATGATGCTGGCGCCGGCGTACGTCGCGTTCGCGCTCGCCCTCATGGCCCTCTCCGCCACGGCTATGCGCCTGTGCGGGTGGCGCACGCCCCCGGATGTTCAGACCAGGATCACCGACCTCGAATGGCCGCTGCTCGACTGGGTGCGGTACATGGTCTCGAGCCATCTCGTCCGTGTGTTTGCGGGCACGCTGTTCCGCGCCACGCCCGTGTGGTCGCTCTACCATCGCCTCAATGGCGCCCGCCTCGGGCGGGGGGTCTACATCAACAGCCTCGCGGTCGTGGACGACAACCTGCTCGAGTTCGGGGATCACGTCGTCATCGGCCACGGGGTTCACCTTTCCGGTCACACCGTGGAGCAGGGGTTCCTGAAGACGGGGGCCGTCCGGCTCGGCGCGGATGTGACGATTGGCGTGGAATCGGTGATCGGCATCGGAGTGGAAATCGGTGCGGGCACGCAGATCGGCGCGCTGAGCCTCGTCCCCAAGCACCAGCGACTCGAGGGAGGGGCGTTCTTCGGGGGCGCGCCGGTGCACCGGCTCGACGTGGCGGACCTTAGTGGACGATCAGCAGCACGAGGGACGTCACGACGCCCAACCCCAGCAGCCCGAATCCCGCCACGCGGCGGAACGTCCCCGAGCCCAACGCGAGTGCCAGGGCGAGCTTGAAAACGGTGTTGGAGAGGAGACCGATCACGATCGCCTGCGCCGCAAGCCAGACCGTATCCGCACTGGTCCCGAATTTCGCCATCGAGTATGTCAGCGCATCCATGTCGGTGAGGCCCAAAGCAATCGCCGACACGCGCACTCCCGCCGCGCCCCACCAGCGCTCCGCGTACGGTATGATGAAGAGCACGATCTGAAACCCGACTGCCATTCTGAGCGCGGACCACAGACCCAGGGGGCTGTGCTCGTCCGGCAAGGATTCCGCCGACGCTTCTCGGCGTGCGCGGTTGAAAGCGAACGCCACGGACGCGGCGCCCAGGGCGAGGATCGGGACCAGGTACGGCGCGAGCCTGACGCCGAGCGCCGGGTTGAACGCGGTTGACACGATTGCGATGCGGGGGACCAGCGCGGTGCAGGCGCCCAGCACGCCCACCGCGAGCGCCCGTCCGGCCGTCGGCTCGCCGCGACTGCGCCGCGCGAACTGCAGAGTGACGATGGTGCTCGAGACCATGCCACCGAGCAGTCCCGTCAGGCCATAGCCGCGCGTTACCCCGATGGCGCGCCGAGCGAGGTAGCCCGCGAAGTTCAGACCCGACAGCAGCAGAACCGCGGCCCACAGAGCGCGTGGGCGGATGCTGTCAAAGGGCCCGTAAGGCCCCTCGGGCAGGAGCGGCAGGATGACGAGCGCGAGCACGGCGAACTGGAGTGCCGCCGCCAATTCCCGCTCCCCGACCTTGCTGATCGCCGCGTGGATCCGCGTCTTCTCGACGAGGGCGAGCACCATCACCGACGCGACGGCGCTCGTGAGGAGCGGAAAGCCGAGCCCCGAGACGACGCCGAGGGCGAGGACGAGGAGAGCAGCGACCTCGGTGGTGCCTTCGGTGCTGTCGCCGCCGCGGCGCGCTGCCATCACGTAGGCCGCCACCGTCAATGCGCTCTCTCCCGCTATCAGGAGGCCGCCGGCGATCATCAGGCCACCGCCGATGAGCCACCCCGCGATGCCCCCCAGCAAGCCGATCAGCAGGAATGTGCGAGCACCCGCGAAGCGGGCGGCCGGCCCGGTCGCATGCCCGGACCACTCGCGCTCGATGCCGACCGCGAGCCCCGCGAGCCCTGCCACTGCCAGCGCGCCCGCGGCCGCAGAATCGAGCTGAATGGTCACTGTGCCGTATAGCCGCCGTCGATTACCAGCTCGGTCCCTGTGACGAAAGCGGCTTCATCAGAAGCGAGATACAGGACGCCGTAGGCGATGTCATCGGGTTTCCCGATGTGGCCGACGGGATGCAGGCTGTCGATGCGTTTCCACATCGCCGCCGGATCGGGAGAGGCCTTGACGGCGCTCTCCACCATCGGCGTGCGGATGTATCCGGGGTGCACGGAATTGACGCGAATGCCGGTGTGCTCGCGCGCGCAGTAGAGCGCCGCTGACTTGGTCAGCAGCCGCACGGCTCCCTTGCTCGCGTTGTACGCCGCGAGGTCGGGATCGCCGATGAGGCCCTCGATGGACGAGAGGTTGATGATCGAGCCGCCGCCCGAGCGCCGCATCGCGGGGATCACGGTTTTGATGCCGAGGAACACGCCGTCCAGGTTGACGGCCATCAGCCGGCGCCACTGCTCGAGCGTGGCGTGCTCCACATCGCCCATGATCCCGAGCCCCGCGTTGTTCACCAGGATATCGAGCCCGCCGAAGCGCTGCACCACATCGGCGACGACGCGGTGCCAGTCCTCCTCCTTACCCACGTCGTGCGGCAGGAACACGGCCCGCGCGGCGCGTTCGGCGATCCTCTTGGCGGCAGCCTCCCCCGCGGCGCGATTGACGTCGGTGAGCGCGACAGCCGCACCTTCCGCGGCGAGCATGGCGGCGCAGGCTTCCCCGATCCCCATGGCACCGCCCGTGACGATCGCCACCTTACCCTGTACGCGATTCATGGCGCCCCTTCCGCGCTCAACCCGTGACGACCGACTCCGCCGGACGACGCGGTGTGGCCCGCACGCGGGCACGCAGGCTGTAGCCGAGCCGCAGCAGGAGCTGTGGATAGCCCGCGCGGCCGACCAAAGCCTGCAGCGGCAGCCGCAGATTCGCGACTTCGATCGGCTGGTTCAGGAACGATGCCGACACCCCGCCCAAGCGGGCACGCAGTAGAATGTGCGAGAGCGCCTGCCCCGCCGCGAGCCAGGCGCCGGGACGGTCGCGGTCGGTGCCGAGCACCGCGAGCACCGGAGAGCCCAGCGCGAGCGCGTCGTCGTGGGCCGCGCGGCCCTTCCCGATGTCGAAGGTGCGGATGATCAGCGGCCCGGCGGCGGCGCTCAAGTCGCTCAGCCCGTGGGCGAAGCCCGGCATGCCGTCGCGGCGGTGCGTGCCGTTCGGCCGCATCCACGCGGCGAGCTCGGTCCGGAACTGCGCGTCGGCCATCTGGACGCGGTCTCCCTGCGCGATCAGCTCGGCCGCGCCACGGCGGGTGGCCTCGCCGCGCAGCACAACGAGCCACGCCCCCTCCCGCGTCGCGTCGGCGGCCAGCGCCTCGAGCACGGCCTCGGGCACCGGGCGGCTCTTGTACGGCGACCGATCGGTGTGCCGTTGGCGCAGGGTGCCGAAGAGCGCGTGGTCCTCATCGGACGGCTCTGCGGACCCTTGCAAGGTGAGGCGCGCCAGCAGATCCTCGTTCGCCGGATCGGGGAATGTCTCGACGTGCTCCACCAGTCCGAAGTGCCGCAACGCCAGGCGCAGATTGAACAGCGCCGCGCCACACGAGATCACGAGCTCGCGATCGTCGGGATCGACCACCGGGAGCCGGCGCGAGCGATCGGCGATCAGGTCGAGGTGCTCGTCGTAGAGCCGGAACACCCACGGCTGGGTGTTGTGGCTCGAGGGGGCGAGAATCGCATAGCGGACCACGGCCCGCAGCTTGTCGCGCGTGGTTCCCGTGATGGGAAACTCTTCACCCAACGCCTCCACAAAAGGTTGCAGCATGAGATCGGCCACGGCTTCATCCTCCCCGGTGCCCGGCGGCGGGACCCGATGTTCCGCCGTGTTTGGCCCTGGTGTTGATGCCGAGCCATGTGTAGAGTGGGCACCACTCCGTCAGAGCTGTGTAGAGGAGCAGCACGGCGAGGACCACCAGCCCCATGGACAACGCCACCCACTGCATGACGCCCGCCGCGGCGAACAGAAGCGCGAGGCCAATCATCACACGAATCACGGAATCGCCGTCGCCCACGTTCTTACGCATGGATCCTCCCGTCAGGGTCTATGGGACAATCGTCGCCGGGAGGTGAAGCAGGCATGAGGCCGCGAGGAAGGTGTCTGGCGTCGGTGCTCGCCGTGACGCTGGCGGTGCCGCCGGCCGGGGTGCGCTGGCAGCCCGAGCGCCCGTTGCAGGGGTCGCTCGTCGTCGTGACGGTGCGGCCGGACTCACTCCCCCGCCCGGCACCCGTCACCGCGCTCCTGGGGGGCATGGCGGGGGGCGAGCCGCTGCACTTCGAGGCGACCGCCGCGGGGGTCGGATGGTGGGCGCTCGCGCCGGTGCCGCTCAGCACGGCGGACACGCTCGATGTGTCGGTCACGGTTGAGCGCGACAGCGCAACAACGGACACCGTCGTTACCCGGGTGCCGGTGACCGAGCGCACCTTTCACTCGGAGCGGCTGCATCCTCCGCCCGAATACCGCCACCCGCCGGACTCGAGCGTCGTCGCGCGGCTGGCCGCGGAGTCGGAGCAAGTGGCCGTGGTATTTCGTCAGACGCACGCCACGCCCCGCTTGTGGAGGGAGGGGTTCGTGCGGCCGGTGCCGGGAAAGATCAACAGTGCCTTCGGGGCCAGGCGCGCGTTCGGGGAGGGCATCGAGGGACGGCACCGCGGGGTGGACCTGGCTGCGGCGCTGGGCCACCCGGTGCTGGCTACGAATCGTGGCGTCGTGGCGCTCGTTGCCGATCAGTACTATGGCGGTCTAACGGTGCTGATCGACCACGGGGCCGGGCTCGTCACCGGCTACGAGCACCTGAGCAGCGCGGCGGTCAGCGTGGGGGACACCGTCGCGCGCGGCAGCGTAGTCGGGAAGGTTGGTGCGACGGGACGGGCCACGGGCCCCCACCTGCATTGGGCAGCGTTCTATGGGCGCGTCGCGGTGGACCCCCTGCAGCTGCTCACGCTCACGCAACCCTGACACCCGGGACCGGACGTTCACTTCGAGCTGGGGGAGTCAGGGAAGAACGGCGGGATCTCATGCGGGTCGGCCTGGTGCTCCTTGTAGAGCGCCTCGAGCACGTCCGCGACGGAGTCGCGGGTCACGCCGTTGAGCTTGAGATGCGTGGTGAGCACGCGGCGCATCACTCCGGACGGATCGTACAGAAAGTTGCGCAGGTCAACACCGTACCGGGTCACGACATCCACATAAGCGAACGTGAGGTCGGGTCCGACGTCAGCCTCGGCTTTGAGGCCGAGCGCCCGAATGGCGTGGCAGTTCGTGCAGCGCTGCTCCGCGAAGATGGCCCCGCGCGGGTCGTGCCGCTGCGCGCGCGCCACCCCGAGCGGAACCAGCGCGAGACCAGCCACCGCCGCGATCAGGGCAGTCCTCATGCGCCCTCCTTCAATTGCGCGTGGTCGTCTCGGCCACGATGGGCGGGATCTCGTGCTGCAGCTGCGCGCGGTGCTGCTTGTAGACGCTTTCGAGGACGTGCGCGATCGAGTCGCGGCTCGCCGCCGTCAGGTTGAGATGCGAGGCGAGCATGAGACGCATCACGCCCTTCGGATCGTACAGGAAGCTCTGCAGGTCGATCCCGTAACGGTTGACGACGTCCACGTACGCGAAGGTGAGGTCGGGTCCGACGTCCGACTTGGCTTTGAGACCCAGCGCCCAGACGGCATGGCATTGGTTGCAACCCTGGGTAACGAAGATCGCGCCGCGGGCATCGGGCTGCTGCGCGCCGGCCGTCCTGATCGGGGCGACGCTCGCAGCAGCCACGATGATCAGCGCACCCATCCGCGCCACCAGATTCGCTTCGCTCATAAGGCACTCCCTTCCTCTCAACGGGATGCTAGCCCACGCCGGTGCCACTACAGGTGAATAGCGCGTGAAGGCTTCCTCACGCACCGCTCACGCCGTGTTGCGGTCTCGCGCGAGAGCATTGGTTCGTCCTCACTTTCAGTCGAGAGGTGGTGCCATGAAGCGTGCGCTGCAGGTCATCCTCGCCATCGCCGTCTTCGGACTGCTGTTTTCCGGCGTGCTGACCTATCACGAGCTGTTCGGGGCGGCTGCGGAGACTTGCCCGGCGCCGGGGGCGCCCGGCACGGTGTTCGGGTATCCGGCATGTGTCTACGGGTTCTTCATGTATCTGGCTATCACGGTCACCGCGGCAATCGGGTTGGCGCGCGCGCCTAGCAGGCGCGACTGAACCTTTGCAATCGTTCCCAAAATGGGTATGATCATACCTAATATGGGAACGATACCGGAAAACCCACGCGCCCTGGCCGATGCCCTCTTTTCACCAGTGCAGCAACGGTTGCTGGGGATGCTCTACGGACAACCCCAGCGCCGCTTCCAGAGCGCCGAACTGATACGCCTCGCGGGTAGCGGCACCGGCGCCGCGCACCGCGTGCTGACCAGGCTGGCGGATGCCGGGCTCGTGACGGTCACCCGTTCCGGGAACCAGAAGCACTATCAGGCGAATCGGCAAAGCGGGATCTTCACCGACCTGCACAAACTGGTGGTCAAGACCGTGGGAGTTGAGGGGAGACTTGCCGGGCAGCGCGCGCGCATCGCCAAGCTGTGCCGGCGGTATCACGTCCGCCGCCTCGACCTCTTTGGCTCGGCCGCCCGCGACGACTTCGACCCCGGCCGGAGCGACGTGGACTTCCTGGTCGAGTTCGACGAGTCCCAGGGCACCCCGGGACTCGACGCCTACCTCGGACTCAAAGGCGACCTCGAGAAACTCCTCGGCCGCCCCGTGGACCTGGTCACCCCCGAGACGATCACCAATCCCTACGTCAGGGCCGACATCGTCCGCGATCGCCTGACCGTGTATGCCGCGTGACCCGCGCGCCTACTTGTGGGACGTGCGCGAAGCCGCCGACAGAATCGCGAGCTTTGTGCGCAAGATGGACGTGGACGCCTTCATCACCGATGAACTCGTCGCGTCGGCCGTGGAACGCCAGCTCGAGATCATCGGTGAGGCCCTGAGCCAGCTGAGCACGGTCGCCCCAGATGTCGCAAACAAGATCGACGGTCTCCCCAAAATCGTCGGCCTGCGCAACATCATTATCCACGCCTATATCAAGGTCCGCCGCGACTGGATCTGGCGCGACGTCCACGCGGACGTGCCTCCACTCCGCAAAACGGTGGACGCCCTTCTGAAGAAGATGGGCCCAGCGTGACACGCTTCGCCGAAACTCCCCCGAGTAATCGCGTGCATGGGGTTCAGGGGGTCGCGGCGTCTCCTTCCCACAGGCACCGGTCTTGGCCCGGCCCGCTGTGCGGGGCCGCTGCTTTACTGGTGAGGCTCCAACGGCGACTCCTCTTTCTTGCTATAGTGTAGGGGGGTATATTATGGGCCATGTCGCACACCATACGAAAGAAGCGGCCCCTCCTACAGCGCGTGGCCCGCATTCGCGGGCAACTCGAAGCGGTCACTCGGGCCCTCGAGGCAGAAGCGGAATGCGGCGATGTGCTCCAACTCATCTCGTCGGCCCGCGGCGCGCTGAATGGTCTCATGGCGGAGGTTCTGGAAGAGCATGTCCGCCTCCATACGTTTGGTTCACACAGCGCGATCAACAAGCGCGCAGCGGCTGACGAAGTCGTCGGCGTCATTCGTTCCTACCTGAGATAACATCGTGACGACCCATTCGCCGACTTCGTCCCTGCGGGAGCGTCCCACAACTCCCGCCTTCGGAGACGATGCCGCCTCGCTCGATCACGAAGGAAGCGAGCACGGTAGCACGCTGCACTGGATCGATATCGCCCGTGTTGTGCTGGTCGCGATGTGTGCCGCCGCCGTCTGGGGGCGCCTCTGGGAGCCGCTGCCACGGATCAGTGTTATCGGGGTGTGCGGGACGGTGCTCGGCGGCTGGCCGATCTTCGCCGAAGCGCTCGACAACCTGCGCGAGCGTCGGATGACAATGGAACTGTCGATGACCATTGCGCTCGTCGCCGCAATCGCCATCGGTCAGTTTGTCACGGCGCTCGTGATCACGGGGTTCGTCCTCGTTGCTGAGATTCTCGAAGGTTTGACGGTGTCTCGAGGGCGACGCGCCATTCGGGAGCTGCTCGATTTCCTGCCGCCTACCGCCACCGTTCGACGGAATGGGGGGGCCCACTCGATTCCACTCCGGGAACTCCGCCGGGGAGATGCGGTGATCATCGCGCCCGGCTCGTGTATTCCGGTCGACGGCACCGTGCGTCAAGGCCGCTCCTTCGTCGACCAGGCAACGATCACAGGCGAGTCGGCCCCCGTGGAAAAGAGCGTGGGAGACGCGGTGTATGCGGGGACCCTCAACCAGTCCGGTGCCCTCGAGGTCACGGCCGATCGGTTGGGAGGCGAGACGAGCTTTGGAAAGATCATTGACGCGGTGGAGCAGGCCGAGCGGTCGCGCGCGCCGATTCAGCGAACGGCCGATCGCTATGCCGGCTATCTCGTCTATTTCGCGCTCGGCTGTGCGGCGCTGACATTTGCGATCACTCGCGACGCGCGTTCGACGATCTCGGTGATCATCGTTGCCGGGGCCTGTGGAATCGCCGCAGGCACGCCGCTCGCGGTGCTCGGGGCGATCGGGCGCGCCGCGCGAGAAGGCGCGATCATCAAGGGCGGCCGCTACCTGGAAGCGTTGTGGTCGGTGAGTGTCGTCGCCTTCGACAAGACCGGGACGTTGACCGCCGGCGTTCCCACGGTCGTGAGTATTCGGACTGCGGCGGGGCAAAGCGAACGGACCGTCCTTGCGACTGCGGCGATCGCCGAGCTGCGCTCCGAACACCCCATTGGGAAAGCGATCGTCCGGCGCGCCGTTTCCCTGGGGATCACATCCGTTGAGCCGTCGGCGTTCGACTACACACCCGGGCGCGGCGTTGTCGTCCAGGTCGCCCCCGGTGACGAGGTCATCGCCGGCAATGCGGCGCTGCTCACGACGCGAGGGGTCCCGCTTGGTGCTGGGTGGCGGGCGTCTCCTGTTCCGGACGATCCCGAAATATTGATTGCGCGCGGCGGCAGCGTGGTGGGCGGCATTGTCGTGCGGGACGCTTGCCGCCCGGAAGGCCGGGGAGCCATCCACTCACTCCGGCATATGGGCATTCGGACCGTGCTGCTGACTGGAGATGCGCGGCCAGTGGCCGACGCGGTCGCGCGAGAGGTGCAAATTGACGCCGTCCAGGCGGACCTCTTGCCCAACGACAAGGTTGAGGCCGTGCAACGGCTTCTCAAGGCTGGGGATCTCGTGGCGATGGTTGGGGACGGCATCAACGATGCCCCGGCATTGGCGAACGCCACGGTCGGCGTGGCCATGGGCTCCGGGACGGACGTGACACGCGAGAGTGCGGATATCGTGCTGCTTGGCAACGATCTCTCGCGATTTGTTGAGACCGTTCGCATCGCGAAGCGAGCTCATGCCATCATTCGTTTCAACTTCGTCGGGACGCTCGCGGTCGATGCCGTCGGCGTCGGCCTCGCCGCAGCCGGCCTGCTCAACCCGCTCCTCGCCGCATTCATCCACGTGGCCTCTGAGCTGACCTTTATTCTCAATTCCGCGCGTTTGCTGCCGATCGGCGCACCCACAGTGCGCCCTCGGTAACTGTGGCCGCGTAGGCACCCGTGACCATCCCGTACCCTCGCATACCGCCGGTGCTGGTGAGAATTGGCCCGTTCGCGATCCGCTGGTACGGTGTGATGTACGTGGCGGGCTACCTCGTGGGGTACCGGCTGATCCGCGATCGAGTCGCACGCGGACTCATCGCCCTCAGTCCCACGGAGCTGGATGCGCTGATCGGCTATCTCCTGGTGGGTATGCTCGTGGGGGCGCGGCTAACGTACGCTCTCGTGTATCAGCCCGGACATTATCGTGACGATCCAGGGGAACTGTTGCGCGTTTGGCACGGCGGGTTGTCGTTCCACGGCGCGCTGGTCGGGATGACGCTCGCGACCCTCCTATTCGGGCGTATCCACCATGTCCCATTTCTCCAGCTCGCCGACACGTTAGCGCTGGCCGGCCCCCCCGGCCTCGGCTTCGGCCGATTGGGCAACTTCATTAATGGTGAGCTATACGGCCGCGTTACCCACGTTCCTTGGGCAATGGTATTCCCTATGGATCCTGAACATCTGCCGCGACATCCCTCGCAACTCTACGAAGCGCTCGCGGAGGGACTAGTGCTGTTTCTGGCGATTCGCTGGCTCGAGCGACGCGCCGTCAGGCACGGGTCGTATCGGCCCGGATTACTCGCCGCAGCATTTCTCGTCGGCTATGGAGCGTTGCGTTTTCTCATCGAGTTTACTCGTCAGCCCGACGAGCAACTCGGATTCGTGCTCGGTCCCTTCAGCATGGGTCAGCTGCTGTGCACGATCATGATTCTCGCGGGAGTAACGCTGGCTTCGTTTCTCTATGCCGGATCATCCCGGGGACGGCTGACGGAGTCGGGTGGCCCATGCTAGTAGGGCAAGACTTGCCCCAGGTTGGTCGTGAGCCCCACGAACACTTGATTGGGGGAACCGGGCGCGGTATGCAGCACGCCACCAGCGTCCGCAACCACCCACGGTACGATCCGCAGTGTGAGGGCACCCAGGAGACCGGCGAACCGCGGTCCGGCAGCATAGGCGGTGAAGTTGAACGCCTCGAGCGTGATCCCGGCGGCCCCTCGTCCGTAGGCGCCGCTCAACGACGTGAACCATTGCGGCGCGCCGACGCCGATCCCCTGGGGACCCGCATTGATGTCGAGATGGATTCCACCGGGGAGATCAGTGCTCACCACACCGGTGAGGGCGCCGAGGGAGCGTCCGGTGCCGAGTCCTCGCGCCACGTTCCCTGTCGGGGCAGTGAGAGAGGAGACGAACGCCAAGGCGGTACGCCTAGAGAGATCTCCCCGGATTTTGAGCGCCGCTCCGAGGTCCCCGACTCCGCCACCGCCCGGGCCCCGAAGGTAGAGTGGCCCGAACAGGGCGAACTGCGCCCATGTGGAGAGACCGAACTTGAGGTTGACGTCCCAACTGGTCGCGTCACCCAGGGAATGAACACCACGCGCTGAAATCCCCTGCTCGAGCTCCGCGTATCCCGGCGCGACGGCGTAAGCATGGGTGGCATAGGTCGGACGTTCAGGATTGGCCTCCCGGGGCGACTGTGCAGCGGTGGCGTCCGCGAGGAAGACGAGGGCGGCTACCAGCGCAGAAACGCGCTGCACGGGCACCCAGAGGGCATCGACCTTCAAACCTCGGCTAGAGGAGACTTCGAGCCGTCTCCTTGAACCTCAGGCGCCGATGATGACATGCCATGCCGACTTCAGCGAGTCCGGCAATCCCCACACGTCCATCGCGGTAATCAGAAGCGCGCTTCCCCAGCCGGCAATCAACAGGAACCAACCGAGTTTCCATGCTCCCATCCTCCTGCGAGAACTGGTGAATTGCAACAGCGGGAACATGGCCAGGGGGAGCTGAAGCGCCAACACGACCTGACTGAGCATGAGCAGATCGGTCACGCTGCTGTTACCACGAATGCCGATGACGAGGACTGCAGGGATGATGGCAAGCGTCCGGGTGATGAGCCGTCGTAACCACGGCTTGATCCTCCAGCGCATGAAACCTTCCATCACTACCTGTCCGGCGAGCGTCCCGGTAATCGTGCTGCTTTGCCCGCTCGCGAGGAGTGCGACGACGAACAAAGTGCTGGCAAGCGAAGTTCCCAACAGGGGTGCGAGCGTGAGATAGGCGATGCGAATCCAGTCGCTGTCAGGACTGAACGTGACAACGTGCCCGCCGGCTACTGTTGCGCTAGTCTTCCCATGGAAGACCATCGCGGCTAGCACCATAATGGCCGCGTTGACGAAGAAGGCCACGGTCAAGGCTGCGGTTGAATCAATGGTGTTGAACCGAATGGCGCTGCGGAGAGACCCTTCATCCTTCCGCAATTTGCGACTCTGCACCAAGGCCGAATGCAGGTAGAGATTGTGGGGCATGACGGTAGCCCCGATGATGCCGATCGCCACGTATAGCATTCCCGCTCGACGAAGACTCGGAGCGACGAGCGCGCGGCCCATCTCCGCGAAGTTGGGCTGGGTCTGCGGTAGAACGAAGATCTCGATGAAGTAACAAACGCCGATGGTCGCCACCAGCAGCAGTACCACGGCTTCGATGGTGCGGATTCCTAAGCGTTGCAGGGCCAGTAGCAGGAGAACATCCAGTCCCGTGATGATGACAGCCCAAAGCAGCGGGATGTGGAACATGAGGGTGAGGGCAACGGCGCTGCCGAGCACTTCGGCCAGATCACACGCACCGATCGCCAGTTCGCAGAACAACCAGTTTGGCCACCGAGTCCAGCGTGGATACCAATCGCGGCAGCATTGGGCCAGGTCCCTCCCAGTGACCACGCCCAAGCGCGCAGAGATGACTTGCATGAAGATGGCCATCAGACTGGCGAGGCCGACGACCCAGAGCAGTCCGTATTTGAACTGTGCACCGCCCTGTAGATCGGTGCCCCAATTGCCGGGGTCCATGTAGCCGACGCTGACGAGGATGGCCGGCCCGACGAACGCCCGCCATTGCTCCCAGAAGCCCGCGTGATGGTGGGGCACGTCTACGGTGCCGTGCACTCCGTCAAGCGAGAGGGGCTCGCTATGCGAAGCCCCGGCGAGTTGGTTATTCATTCACCCGATACGCTCTCGGTGGAGGACGCCGAGGTGTAGCAGTGCGTTAACGTTGTTGCGTTGGCTTAGTAATGTAGCACATGCTACAGCCAGTGGCGCGATCCGTCAAGCACGTTTGCGGTTGGAAACAGCGGAGCGAAGTAACCAATGACCTCGAGCAAGAGAACCTTGTCAGCCAGGGCACGCGCCCTGGATGGACCAAGACGCCAGGCGGAGAACCTGTCCGAAACGCGCCGCGAGCACGCCAAGGAGATCGCGGAGGATTACGTGGAGGCGATCGCCGATTTGGTCGCAGAGGCGGGCGAGGCGCGCGTCGTGGATCTTGCCAAGCGGCTGGGCGTTACTCATGTCACCGTGAACCGCACGATTGGCCGGCTGCGAAGGGCTGGGTTCGTCATGTCGCAGCCGTACCGCGCCATCTTTTTGACTGACCAAGGACGCGACCTGGCTGCGGAGTGCAAGACCCGGCACGAGACGGTGGTGGCATTTCTCCGCGCGCTTGGCATTCCCGAACGCGTGGCGGAGAGGGACGCCGAGGGCATCGAGCACCATGTCAGTCCGGCCACCTTAGCGGCCTTCAAGGCCGCGTTACGAAAGGGCCGCCGCTGACAGCCGCTGAGACTGGAACTTGGGTGGTTCTCCACGTTCCTGACCTGCGGCCCGGGGGAATCCGCGTGCCGGACTACGTTGGCCGGACCAAGGGGCCGTTCCGGTAGCCGTTGCTCCCGCCAAAGTCCGGCATTTTTGCAGCAAAGGTTCCGACACCGATGCTCGGAACCCCTGACAAATCGACAACTTGACGTTTTTGGAGGTCCCCCTGACTCGCGTCGCGTTCAGGGGGTCGAGGTTGAAGTCCCAGTTTCCCGTGAACCCTCACTGCAGAAATCGCCCAGCACGAAGAGTCACCCCTGGGGTGGTGTAGGGGAGTGGCCGCCCAGATTAGGTGACCAGCTCGCCACTACTACCGTTCCCGCACCCGGCTCCGTGGCAAGCGTCAACGCGATGCCGGTCCGGGTTGCGCGTTCTTGCATGCTGATCAATCCATAACCGTCTCGCGGAATGGTATTGGTGTCGAACCCGACGCCATCGTCGGCGATCGTCACCCGCACCGCTCCGCTTTCAGCGAAGTTCAGCTCTACGTCAATGCGCTTGGCCTGGGCGTGTCGCACGGCGTTGCCGATCGCCGACCGGGCGATGCTGAGCAGCGCAGACTCGACCGGCGCATCGAGCAGGACCGGCGCGCCGGTGGTTTCGAGTGCGATCGTCCCGGCATAATGGCGACGCGCTCCATCGATCACGTCACGGATGGCGCGAGCGAGCCCGCCCGCCGGCCGACCCGGCCGCAGCATGTTGACCGTCCGTCGCGCATAGGCCAGGCTTTCCGCCGCCAGCTCCCGAACCATGTTCAATGGTTTCTCGGCAAGCGTCCACGACGACCCGAGCTTCGCCTCCGCGTCGGAGAGCTGCATGACGATCATCGCCAGCCCCTGGGCCAGGGTGTCGTGGATCTCGGCCGCGAGCCGGCTCCGTTCGGTGGTCACCGCGTTCTCACGCTCTTCCTCGAGCTTTCGCGTCCGCTCGCGCTCCTCCTCGGCGCGTTTGCGCTCCGTGATGTCGGTGACGAGCGCTAGCACGAACCGCTCGCCCCGGTGCCGAAATGGGCGGACCCGCACCTCGACCGGGATCCGGGTACCGTCGCTGCGCTGATGCACGGTCTCGAAACTGAAGTCCTCCCCTGTCTCGAACCGCCTCGCGTTGCGCTGGCGAAACTCGGGGTCGTTCCCGAGCACGGGATCGATATCGCGCGGAGTCTTGCCGATCAGCTGCTCGCGACTGTAGCCGAGCATCTCGCACGCCCGCCGGTTGACGTCGATGATCGTGGCCTCGCCGTCATACACGTAGAGGGCGTCGCTCGCATTATCGACGTACGTGCGGAACCGCGTTTCCGAATCGCGCAGTGCGTCCAGGGTCCGCTGGCGGTCCGTGACGTTGATGGCCACCCCGTTCACCCCCACCACCTGCCCGTTCTCGAACACCGGCGAGTAGTGCACCTCGAACGCCAGCTCGTCGAGCTGGCTCACTTCGGAGACGGATTCGCCGGCCAGGGCACGCCGCAGGCTCTGGAGCACACCGGGCCGGTGCTGATGCAGCTCGAAGGCGGATCGGCCGATCAGCTCCCCGGGCTTGAAGCCGCGGTCGATCAGGCCGCGCCCTTCGGCGAGCCTGATCGTGCCGGAGCGGTCGAAGGCGAACAGGGAAATCGGCAGATGATTGATCACCGCGTGCAGTTGCTGCTCAGTAGCCGCCAGCGCCGCTTCGGCGCGTGACCGTGCCGTCAAATCAAAGACGAACGCGACCTGTTGACTGTTGGTGCTGGGCGCGGCCGCAACCAGGACTCGCACCCGGCTACGATCCTTCCGGAAAAACTCCTTTTCGAAAACGGCGCAGCCGCCGCGCGCGCCAACGTGTTCAGCGGCCGATTGAGTCTCGGACTCCCACTCCGCGGGCGTCAACTGCCCCCACGGAATCTCGCCCAAATCCAGCTCGCGCCTGCTGTATCCCAGCATCGCGAGGAAGGCGTCGTTCGCCTTGATGACCCGGCCATCACGATCGAGCACCAGGACTCCCACGGGCTCGGTGCCCGGTGCCACCCTGGTGACCGCACCGTCGCGCCGGGCTGCGGTCGTCATCACGCCGACCGGCGGGTCATGCGAACCGGATGAGGCCGCGCTCGACAGCCTTGGCCACCGCCTGCGTGCGGCTGTCCACGCCCAGCTTTTCGAAGAGATTGCCGAGGTGAATCTTCACGGTCCCCTCGCTGATGTTGAGCGCTTCACCGATCTCGCGGTTTGACTTGCCCGCGGCCACCGAACGCAGCACGGCGAGCTCGCGGAGCGTGAGCTGTACCCGTGTCATTCGCGCCACCAGCTTGGACGCGACTGCCGGTGAAACCCATGTCCCTCCCTGGTGCACCGTGCGGACGCACGCGACGAGGTCGGCCGTCGAGACGTCCTTCAGCAGGTAAGCCTTCGCGCCGGCCGTGAGCGCACGGTCGATGTCGTCGTCGGTATCGAACGTGGTCAGCATGACGAGCACGGCGTCAGGAAATTCCTTGCGAATCTGCTCAACCACGTGCACCCCGTCCAGCTTGGGCATCTGGAGATCGAGGAGCGCCACATCCGGGCGCTCCTTGCGGTACAGGGCGACCGCTGCCGCGCCGTCCGCCGCCTCGGCAACGACCTGGATGTCGGGCTGCTCATTGAGGATCTGCGCGACCCCGCTGCGGATGATCACGTGATCATCTGCGAGCAGCACGCGAATTCGCGCGGTGGCGGGGACGGGCTTCATGCCCTCCATCCTATCGCCGCCGTGCCCGCCGGGCCATTCGCCGGACGGTACAGGTGCTCTATGACTTTGGACAGATGGACTGCCCCGCCACGAGTGAGACGGGGCAGTCTCCTTTGAGAAACGCTTGCACCACACAATGTCATACGAACTTCTGGTCCTTCGCTGAATTGTCGTGGTCGGTCGTGATTGCGAACGTAGCTCAGCTTTTTCGACGCACCGCGACCACTGATCACGAACGCGGAGGAAGATATGAGGCAACCCGGCGCGGAAAGAAAAAACAGGTCACGTGCCTTTCGACTCCGCCGGATGGGCCGAAAAAACGTCCGCACAGACGATCCCACCGAGCGACTGGATACGAAAATCCTCGAGACGGTCGTCGAGCTGGACGACTCCCAGGGACTGGTCCCGGGACTCCGCGTGACCGGATACATCGCCGCGCCCCAGCCGCCGGCTGCGAAGCCTCGGGATGAAGGAGCGTCTCAGTGACGGTCACAAGAGCAGACACGAGCGCCGAATTCCTCGCGTACGGACCTGTAGAACTCAACGTTATGGCGAGCGACCGATCGGTGCGGTTTTGGCGTGACATCGTCGGGCTCAAGGTCCGTGACGAGGACAGTGACATGGTCGAGCTCGGCACGGACGATGCGACGCTGCTCGCCCTGCATCCTGGTGCGACGAGCGCCGTGCAGCGCGGACATACCGGGCTGTATCACCTGGCGATCTACGTGCCTGGCGAAGCGGAATTCGCGCGTCTGGCGGCGCGCCTGATCGCGCATCACCAGCGGTTTGGGGCGACTGACCACCTGATGGCGAAGTCGCTCTACTTGAGCGATCCGGACGGGATCGCCCTCGAGTTGGCGCTCGAGACCCCCGAGCGATTTGGCAGCGTACGCATCACGACCAGCGGGATTGATGTCATCGATGCCCAAGGTCGACGGCGATCGGGGAACGATTCTCTCGACGTCGAATCCATCCTTGCTGAACACCGGAACGCCGATATCGAACGGCCGCTGCCGGCTCGCACCGCTTTCGGGCATGTCCATCTGAGCGTCCGCACCCTGGAACGGGCGATCGCGTTCTATCGCGACGTGCTCGGCTTCGTGCTGCAGAACTATTGGCCGCATCTCGGCATGGCGGATTTCCACGCCGGACAGGGACCGTTGCATCGTCTGGCCGTCAATACCTGGTCGGGAGCGGGGGCGACGCCGGCGCCCCCTGGAATGGCCGGGTTGCGCGCTATGACGTTGCGGTACGAGTCGACGCTGCGGCTCGCACAAGTATTGGCGCGACTCCCGGCGGCTGAATCCACGAGCCGCGGCTACCGTGTCCAGGACCCGGACGGCAACACGCTGTTGCTGACCACCTGAGATGAAATACCTCGCGCTGCTTCTCGGGCTGAGCCTTGGCGCCTGCGGAAAACAGGACCCTGCGGCCTGGCTGGGATATGGGGAAGGGGACTTTGCGATGATCTCGGCGCCGCAGGGCGGTTGGCTCACCACGCTCTTCGTCGAACGGGGCCAGGTCGTGCATCGCGGCGACTCGCTCTTCTCACTCGACAGCCGAGAGCAGGTCGCGAATCGGGATCAAGCGCAGGCCGCGCTGGTCCAGGCGCGGGCGTCGCTCGCGCAGGAAGAGGCGAACCTCACGTACAACGAGACTGAGCTGGCGCGCCAAAACCGGCTCGCTGCCGAGAATGCCGGCACGCCGTCGGCGCGCGAGCAAGCTGAAAACAACACGAAGCAGTCGCAGGCTCGGATTGCGCAGCTGCGCGCCCAGATCGCGCAGATGGAAGCCTCCCTGAACGCGGCCGACTACACGCTCTCACAACGACGCATCGTCTCGCAAACTGAGGGGCCGGTGCAGGACATCTATTTCCGGCCCGGCGAATACGTGCCGCCCTCGACCGCCGTTATCTCGGTACTACCGCCAGCGAACATTTACGTCCGGTTCTTCGTGCCCGAAGCCCAGCTCGCCGCTGTGCATTTGGGCGAGAAAGTTCGAATCGGCTGCGACGGCTGCAAGCCGCTGGAAGCAACGGTCACGTTCATCGCGAGCCAGGAGGAATACACCCCGCCCGTCATCTTCAGCGTGGGGAACCGCGAGAAGCTCGTGTTCAAGGTCGAAGCGCGTGCGCCCGGCGGGCTCGCGATCCATCCCGGACAGCCGGTGGAGGTGAGGCCCGGATAATGGAGACGGAGCTCGCGATCGACGTCACGGGTCTGACGAAGCGGTTCGGTGACAAAGTCGCCGTGGATCACATCGACATCGCCATGCCGCGGGGCCAGGTCTGGGGTTTTCTCGGTCCCAACGGGTCCGGGAAGACGACCACCATTCGCATGTTGTGCGGGCTGTTACGGGCCGATGAAGGAACGGGCACCTGTCTGGGACTCGATTTCCGCACGCAATCGGAAGCGATCAAGCGCCAGGTGGGCTACATGACCCAGAGGTTCAGCTTCTGGGAAGACCTATCGATCCGGGAAAATCTCGAATTCGTCGCGCGCATGTACGACTTGACCGACCAGCGCGTTCGAGTCGATGCGACACTCGAACAGCTCGGCCTGACGGACCGCCAGAAGCAGCTGACGGGCCAACTGTCTGGCGGCTGGAAGCAGCGCGTCGCTCTGGCGGCCTGCATGCTGCACAACCCGAAGCTGCTGCTGCTCGACGAACCCACGGCGGGGGTCGACCCCGAAGCCCGCCGCGACTTCTGGGACCAGATCCACTCGCTGTCCGATCGGGGACTCACCGTACTCGTCAGCACCCACTACATGGACGAGGCGGAGCGGTGCGATCGCATCGTGTACATCCTGAACAGCAGAGTGGTGGCGCGCGGAAGCGTGGCCGACGTGATCGCGCAATCGGGCCTGATCACGTTCGTCGCGAGCGGTGAGAACGTGCGGCGTCTCGCTGACGCGATGCGGGCGGAGCCGGGAGTGGAATACGTGGCCTATTTTGGCACGCTGTTGCACGTGAGCGGCCGCGATCGGGCTGCGCTCGAGCAGACGCTCGCGCGCTATCGCGGGGAGTCGGGGATCGCCATCGCCCCGGCGACACCGACTCTCGAGGACGTGTTCATTCATCTCCAACAGCAGGCCGCATGAACCTGTCGATACGCCGCATGCTCGCGCTGGTGATCAAGGAGCTGCAACAGCTCAAGCGCGACCCGCCAACCCTCGGCATGATCCTCGGCATCCCGTTGATGCAACTCTTCGTGTTCGCGGCGGCTATCAACATGAACCCCAAGGATCTGCCCACCGCGATCGTCGTGGGCGATCCCGGACCGCTCTCCCGCTCGGTCGTCGCGGCGCTCGAAAACTCGAGCTACTTCCGGGTCACCACGGAAACGGAGAACCCGGTTGCGGCGCGGCGGCTGCTCCAGGAAGGCCGGGTGACGTTCGTCGTGGAAATTCCGGTCAACTTCACGCGGGACATCGTGCGCGGGAGTGCCCCCGATCTCTTGATCGAGGCGGACGCCACCGATCCCGCTGCCGCGGCGAACGCGCTCTCGGCCTTCAACGGCCTCGCGAGTACCGCGCTGCGCGACGATCTCGTGGGTCCGCTGGCGGCCCGCGCGCCGGGAGCGGCTCCATTCAACACTGTTCAGCATCTGCTTTACAACCCGGAATCGATCACGCAATACAACATCGTTCCAGGATTGCTGGGCGTCATTCTCACGATGACCATGGTGCTGATGACCTGTCTCGCGCTCACGCGTGAACGCGAGCGGGGCACGTACGAAAACCTGCTCGCCATGCCGGCGACGCCGCTCGAGATCATGGTCGGCAAGATCTCCCCCAACGTCCTGATCGGCGCGTTTCAGAGCCTCGTGATCGTGCTGGTCGCGCACTGGTACTTCCACGTGCCGATCATCGGATCGGCGGCGCTCTTGACGCTCGCAATCCTGGTGTTCATCACGGCCAACCTGGCGGTGGGCTACACGTTCTCGACCATTGCGCAAAATCAACTGCAGGCGATGCAGATGACCACGTTTTTCCTGCTGCCGAACATCCTGCTTACGGGGTTCGCGTTCCCCTTCCTCGGCATGCCGGGATGGGCCCGGGCGATCGGGACCTTGCTGCCGGCGACGCATTTTCTCCGCATCGTGCGCGGCGTCATGCTCAAGGACAATGGAGTGCCCGAGATCTGGCCCGACGTGTGGCCGCTTGTGCTCTTTACCGTCGCGGTGAGCGCAATCGCGCTGCTGCGCTTCCGCCGCACGCTCGACTGAAAGGCGAAGGTCATGAAGCTCCGGAGCTGCTCGACAATACTGACTGCACTCCTCCTGGCGTTCGGGGCGTGTCACACACCGGTGCCGCCGGCGCTTGGACCGGCCCAGGTGCCCTCGAACTTCACCGCTCCGGCGGCGCGAGGCGCCCCCGTCTGGCCGTCGCCCGCTTGGTGGACGGGATTCGGAAGCACGGAGATGAGCACGCTCATCGCGGCTGCCGAGAGCACCAATCTCGATCTTGCGGCGGCGACGGCGCGCGTGCTCGAAGCCGAAGCGCAGGCAAAAACCGCGGGTGCGGTGCTGTTGCCGAGCGCAACCGCGAGCGCTACGGCGCAGCGTGCGAGGAGTTCCCAGGGAGGCGGACCCAGCGGCCCAAGTCCGGTGGTCGCGAACGCGTTCGGGCTGTCGCTCAACGCCTCCTACCAGCTCGACTTCTTCGGTCGGGCGCGCGCCAATTTGCGATCGGCGCAGGAGCTCGTGCTCGCGTCGCGGTACGCCCAGCAGGTAGTAGCACTCAGCATCACCGCGAACGTCGCGGACACTTATCTGGGCGTGCTCGCGCTGCGCCAGCGCATCGCGATCGCAAAGGAAAATGCTGATGCGGCGAAGCGCGTGCTGGCCAACGTGGAAGCCAAGGTGCGGGCGGGTGCGTCATCCGCGCTCGACCTCGCGCAGCAGCAGACCACGCTCGCCACGATCGAAGCCGTAATCCCGGCGCTCGAAGAACAGGAACGTGAAGCGCGTTACTCGCTGGCCATTCTTCTCGGCCGGCTGCCCGAAGGCTTCGATGTCCAGGGCAGTAACCTCGACTCGATCTTGACGGAGCAGGTCGCGCCCGGACTACCGTCAGAACTGCTGCGCCGCCGCCCCGACGTCGCCGTCGCGGAAGCGAATCTCGCGAGCGCGCACGCCGATATCGACGCCGCGCGCGCCGCCTACTTTCCGCAAATCGGCTTGACGGGATCCGGCGGGTATCAGAGCACCGCGCTCAGTGCGCTGTTTACGGGTGGGGGATTCGTCTGGAGTGCCGGCGCGAGTCTTGTGCATACGATCTTCGACGGCGGCGCGCGCGGCGGTCAGCTCCACCTGGCGGAGGCCCGGCAGCAGGAACTGCTGGCGAACTATCGCAGCAGCGTGCTCAACGCGTTCTCGGACGTCGAGACCCAGCTCGGCCAGACCTCGAGTCTCGCGGATCAGGAGCGGCTGCGGACCGCGCAGACCAACGCGGCCGCGGAGGCATTTCGCATATCCGAGCTGCAGTATCGAGAAGGAACCGTGGATCTCCTGAACGTTCTGACTGCGCAACAAACACTATTCTCGGCGCAGGATCAGCTGGTGCAAATCCGCCTCGCGCGTCTCCAGGCAAACATCGGGCTGTATCAGGCACTGGGCGGTGGCTGGAGCGAGCCGTCCGACCTCGCCAGCCAACCCATCCCCGCCCAGTCCACGCCGGTCGAACACGGGCCTCCTGCTACCGCGCCACCTGAGCCCTCGCCGATTCCCAAGACTCCGGGACCCGGGCCCGAATCGATTCCGACTGTGCCGCAGCCGCCACGCTAAAAGGGCACGCTTGAGCGGGCGATGCAGAGCACCGAGCTGCAGCAGGTGCTAAGGATCGCTTGCCACGCAGCGAGTCACTCGCGATCCGCCGATTCGCCATATGACTTTCGACACATCCTCCGCTGTGCACCCGAGAGACTGACGCCCGAGACTTTGGACTGAGCTACTTCTGGCTCTTCGACGAATTGTTGCGGTCGGCTCCGATCGTCAACGTATGATCGCAAGAAATGACCGAACGTTCACAACATCACCGAATGAGAAGGAGGCGCGTATGCCAGAACCAATCCTGGAACCGTTCACCCCCAAGAACACGACCATTCTGATGGTCGACTACTCCGTCGGGTTCGTAAACAGCTTCCGTTCCCACAACGTGAACGAGCACATCACCGCCACGGTGGCCCTCGCAAAAACGGCCCTGGGGTTTCGCTCGGGGCTGGTCGTCAACCTCGGCTCCGGACAAACGCCTTATCCGCAACTCGTTCAGGCGCTGGGCAACCATCCGATCATTTACCGCGGGGGCGAGTACAACGCCCTCGACAGCGCCACGGTCCTGGAAGCGGTCAAGAAAACCGGTCGTAAACGCCTCGCCATCGCCGGCATTTCAACCGATGGCTGCGTCATCGAAACCGCACTCGGCGCGCTGCGGCTCGGGTACACCGTCGCGCTCGTTGAGGACGCAACCGCAGGCCAGACGCGCGAGACCCACGACATCTGCGTTCGGCGGATGACCCAGGCGGGAATCGTGCCGGTCAGCTGGCTCAGTCTCGCTACGGAGTTCCAGATGAACTGGGAAGCCAAGGAGACCGCCCAGGCGTATTTCGGTCTCATCGCCGAGGCGTCACCCGGACTGACCATGAGCATTCAGACGGAGCACGAGGCGGCGGCGAAAGCGACCGCCGTCCGCTGACGCCAGCACCCAAACATGCCCCACTTTCTCCTGCGCTTCCGCTACGTGCCGCGCGCGATAAGGGAACTGGTCGAGCGGCCGGATGAAGACCGTGCCGGGCGCGCGTCTGCGCTCGTGGCGTCGCTCGGCGGCAAGCTCCGGGGCTACTGGTACGCGTTCGGCGAATTCGACGGAATGGCGTTGATCGAGGTCCCCGACAGCAGCATGGCCGCGGCAGTTGCGATGGCTGTCGGGGGCACGGGCGAGGTATCGCGGATCGAGACGACGGTCCTGCTGACGATGGATGAAGCGCGGGAGTCGATGCGCCGGGCGGCGACGGCGAGCCACTTGCCGCCCGTTGTCAAGGACGAGTGATGCGACCTCCGATCGTCGTGACCAGCGGGCTCAAAGAGATCGCCGATGGCGTGTGGGTGATCCCGGACGCCGACCACACGCTCCTCGTCCCGAACATCGGGATTATCGTCGGGACCAACGCCACGCTCGTGATCGACACGGGCTTCGGTTCGGCGAACGCCCGGGCGGTGATGGAACAGGCACGCCGCCTCAGTGCCGAGCGACCCGTCTACCTCACGCATACGCACTGTCATCCCGAGCATGGTTTCGGTGCCAACGTCGTCGCGCACGAGGTCACAATCGTCTCCAACGGGACCCAGTGGGATGAGTTGCGGGAAAAAGGCGCCGCGCTGCTGCGGATGTTTCGCGAGCGGCTTCCTTCGCTCGCGCCGATGCTCGCCGGCGTCGAGTTTGTTCGCCCCCACATCCGTTACGTCGGCTCGCTAGAGCTGGACCTCGGCGGCGGACTTGTCGTGGAATTTCGTGAAGTCGGCGGCGCACACTCCCGTGGCGACCAGGCCGTCGTGATTCGGGGATCGACAGTGGTCCTCTTCACCGGCGACCTGGTCGAGGAAGGCTATTTCGGGATCCTCGGCGACAACGAGTCGCACGTGCTTCCGTGGATCGATCGACTCAATCGCCTGGAACAAGTGAATCCTGAAATCGTGGTGCCGGGACACGGCAACCTGGGCGGGCCGGCACTGATCGCGACATACCGTGCCTACTTCGAGCTGGCGACGCGGCGCGTGGATGAATTGCGGGCGGCGGCATTGTCGGAGGCGGCCATCGTCGATCGCGTAGGCGCCGAATTGCTGGAGCTGCACCCGGACTGGCAGAACCGGAATTGGGCGACGAAAACGGTCGAGGATCTCACGTGGCCGGCTCGCGCGTGAGTCACTTCGCTCAACGCAGGAAGGAGAAACACATGTCGAGGCACCACGCAGGGTTGATCGCGCTGTTGGCACTCGTCGCAGTCGGCGCCGCTCCCAGTGAATGCAAGAGTCAGCAGGCGAGCGCGAGTTCGACAATCCGCGATCCGATTGCGGATCAATTGCTCACGCCCAAGAACAGCGCGTTGATCATCATCGACTACCAGCCGGTTGCGGTTGGCTCGATTCAATCGATGGATCGTCGTCTGCTCATTGACAACATCGTGCGCGTGGCCAAGACGGCCAAGGCGTACGGCCTGCCGATTATCGTTTCCACGACCGGTGTCACGACCGCCGGCAACGAGCCCACGATTCCGGAGCTGCAAGCGGTTCTGGGCGACGTCAAAGCGATAGACCGAACCACCCTCAATGCCTGGGAGGACCCGGAGTTCGTGGCGGCCGTCAAGGCGACAGGTCGCCGGAAGCTGATCATGACGGGGCTGTGGACCGAGGTCTGTCTCACCTTTCCCGCGCTCGACGCGTTGCGGGAGGGCTATGAGGTCTATGCGGTCGTTGACGCCGTCGGTGGCACGTCGGTCGAAGCGAACCGGGCCGGACTGGACCGCGTCTTCCAGGCCGGAGGTCACCCGACGAGCTGGGTCCAGTTCATCAGCGAGCTGCAGCGCGATGTGAACCGCAAAGAGACGCTTGGGCCGTTCATGCAGATCCTGTTCGATCCACGTGTGCCGTTCGTTGCCGCAACACGGCAGCAGACCGCGCCTGGTGCGCCAACGGGGCCATGATGAAAGCGGCCGCCGCGCACAGCACTTGGAGATCCAGAGGCTCCGCACGGTTGTCGATCCAAGCTTTCCGCGTGACCTCTGCGAGAGGCGAGAGCTCCAACAATCGCTCTCGGCAGTGGCTCTTAACGTCTACCGTCGCGGGGGCCGGTTCCGGTATCCGTTTCTCCCGGCAAAGTCCGGCATTTTTGCAGCAAAGGTTCCGACACCGATGCTCGGAACCCCTGACAAATCGACAACTTGACGTTTTTAGAGGTCCCCCTGACTCGCATGGGGTTCAGGGGGTCGGCAGACGCCCAGTCCGCGGTCCTTTACTCGGCACCGCCCTACCGCCCGTCGAACGAAGCCGCCTCTTTCGCGAAAAACGCGCGCAGTCCCTCGGCGAAATCCGGAGTCTCCGCGATCCGTGCGAGATGCTGCAGCTCTTCGTCCAGGTGATAGTCGAGCTGATCCACTCCGGCGGCCTGGTTGAGGAGGCTCTTGGCGACGGCGTAGGCGCGCGTGGGACCGGCGGCCAGCCATTGGGCAACTTCGAGGACCTGGGCGTCGAACGTCTCGGTGGGAAATACGCCGGTGATCAACCCCATGTCACGGGCCGCCTGGGCCGAGAGCCGGGGGTTGAGCAGCACCAGCTCGAGCGCCTTGCGGAGCCCGATCAGCCGCGGCAGGAAGAACGTCGAGCTTTCCGCCCCGGTGAGCGCCGTCTTGTGGTAGGCCCACTCGAAGCTCGCCCGCTCCGAGGCGTACACGAGATCGCACGCCATCGCGATCCCGAACCCGCCCGCCGCCGCGATGCCGTCCACCGCCGCAATGAACGGCTTCGGCGCGCGCTTGATCTCCGAGATCGCGCTGTGGATGTACTCGAGGATCTGCTTGAAGCTCTCGCCGTAGCCCTGCCCCGGTCCCACGCCCGCAGGGTGCAGATAACCGAAATCGGTCGCGTCGCCCTTCTCGCGGATGTACTTGAGATCCGCCCCGCTCGAGAACACCCCACCGGCGCCGCGGACGACCACGCAGCGCACGCCCTCGTCACGCGCCAGCTGGAGCCCCGCCTTGCGGAACTCCTGCGCCGTGTCCACGTCCATTGAATTGAAGCGCTCGCGGCGGTCGATCGTGATGAACCCGACCGCGCCGTCGCGCGTGATCTTGATGTGCTCCATCAGCGCCCGGCGGCTTTCCGGCGCACGCGGAGCCGGATCAGCGTCTTCTGCACCTTGGCGCGCGGCGTGGTGAGGTATTCCTCTTCGTGCGGGCCCACGATGTCGTAGCCCTGCTCGGCGACAAACGCGTGCAGGCGCGCCACCGTCGGCCCTTCGGCGCTGTATGGGCCGACATGCAACAGCTCGGCCACCGGCCCGTATTCCCACACTTCGCGCTTGACGGCCACCTCGGGCTTCTTCTGCGGCAGGTTGTCGACTCCGTCGGGGAGCGGCAACCCCCACACGCCGGTCCACTGGTCGCGGGGGACGTCGTTCGCATCGGGCCAGCGGGCCCGCAGCGGCCCAACCTTGAAGGCCTTCCCGTTCCGCTTCTTCAACTCCGCGCGGGCGCCATACACCGCGCCGAACAGCGAAGGTAGCGCGCCCTCGGCGACCTTCCCCGGCTCCCCGTGCGTGTAGACCACCGCCATCGGTTGCGCCGGCATTTCGGTGAGGCGCGGAGCGCTCGGCGCCACGACCTTGGCCCGCGGTGGGAGCGCGCCCCGAGTCTTCCGGCGCGATGTTACCACGCCGCGACTGCCTCGCGACCGCTCACGCGCGTCGCCGCGGCTGAGATGGTACGCGGGTGTCCGTCGCGCACTCGGATCTCGCCCCGTGCAGCAAGGTCGATCGCCGCTGCCAGAAGCGGACCCCAGGCCGCTCGCATCATCCATTCGCGCTGCGCGTAGGCGTACGCCCTCAACATGTCCGTTGCGCCCCACTCGCGCGCCGCGTCCACGAGCGGGTGGGTCTCGAATGCCCACGAGCGCAGCAGCAGCGGCCCGCCGTCCACTTCGGGCGTCACGACGTGAACGCTCGAGCGCGTCTCGTGCTCCCCCGCGAAGATCGCGTCGCGCACCGCGTGCAGCCCGCGGTAGCGCGGCCGCCCCTGGTCGTCCACCTGCGCCAGGTCGCTGTCGTGGATGTTGAGGACACGGTCCGGATACGCTTGGAGCAGCGGCGCCGTGACGATGTGGAGGTATCCGCACAGAAGCACGAGATCGGGCCGGAACCGAGCGAGCAGGCGGGCAGTCAGGAGATCGTATTCGGGGCGCTGGTCGAGGTCGCGC
>Ga0335085_10003395_pt1 | contig 27659 bp, 27 predicted proteins | sample Lox_Sample_45_FD_206712 | JGI IMG/M metagenome (GOLD analysis project Ga0335085, IMG submission 206712) | Soil microbial communities from Loxahatchee National Wildlife Refuge, Florida, United States - Lox_Sample_4.5 | ecosystem: Environmental > Terrestrial > Soil > Wetlands | place: USA...
GACCTCGAGCCGGGCACGCCGCTCGAGGACATCAGCATCGACCGGGTCTTCATCGGCTCGTGCACGAACTCGCGCATCGAGGACCTCCGCGCGGCCGCCGAGATCGTGAACGGCCACCGCGTCGCGCCCACCGTGCGCGCGCTGGTCGTGCCGGGCTCGGCACAGGTGAAGCGGCAGGCAGAGGCGGAAGGCCTCGACCGCGTCTTCACCGCCGCCGGCTTCGAGTGGCGCGAGGCGGGCTGCTCGATGTGCATCGGCATGAACCCGGACACCCTCTCGGCCGGCGAGCGCTGCGCCTCGACCTCGAACCGCAACTTCGAGGGCCGGCAGGGTGCCGGCGGCCGCACGCATCTCCTGAGCCCGACGATGGCCGCCGCCGCCGCGATCACCGGCCACCTCACCGACGTTCGCGACCTCGGCTGACCATGAGCCGCTCGATCCGTTTGTGGTGCAAGTTGCAAACTGGCAACGCTTGTGACTTGCACCACAAGAGGAGCGCGCAGTGAAGCCGCTGCGGCAGGTGGAGGGGAGGGCGGCGATCCTCGACCGCCCCGACGTCGACACCGACCAGATCATCCCGAAGCAGTTCCTGAAGCGGATCGAGCGCTCCGGCTACGGCGAGTTCCTGTTCTTCGACTGGGCGAAGGACCCCGACTTCGAGCTGCGGCGGCCGGAGTACGAGGGCGCGCAGATCCTCGTCGCGGGACGGAACTTCGGCTGCGGCTCGTCGCGGGAGCACGCGGCGTGGGCGCTCGAGGACGCCGGCTTCCGCGTCGTGCTGGCGCCGAGCTTCGGCGACATCTTCCGCACCAACGCGACGAAGACCGGCATGGCGCCGATCGTGCTCGCCGAGGACGACCTCGAGCGGATCAAGGCCGCGCTCGCGGGGCGCAACGAGCTCACGGTCGACCTGGAGTCGCTCGAGATCCGCCATCCGGACGGGCTGACGGTCCGGTTCGCGTTCGACGAGTTCGCGCGGCACAACCTGCTCGAGGGGCTCGACGACATCGGGCTCACGCTGCAGCGCGAGGACCGGATCGCGGCATACGAGGCCGCGCACCCGGCGCGAATCGACACGTTCGCCGCCGCCTGACCGCGCGTCCTTCCGCGTAGCATCCGGCGCAGTGCGAGCCGGACGGAGGGAGGTGGACGCCATGAGACGCCGCTGAACCGCAGCGTCCCGGGCTGCTCGGTGCGAGCAGCGCGTTCATCTCGACCGAAAGGACATCTGCTGTGAAGAACACCGGAGGGTTGCTCGACGCCGCACGCGAGGTGGCGGCGTCGCACATCGCGCCTGACGCGGCTCGCGTCGACCGCGAGCGAACGTTCCCGGCGGCGGGGCTGACGGCGCTCGCGCAGGCGGGCGTCCTCGGGGCGGTGGTGCCCGTGGAGCACGGCGGCGCCGGCGGCTCCCTCGTCGCGCTCGCCGAGACCTGTGAGGAGATCGGCGCCGCCTGCGCGTCGACGGGGATGGTCTTCCTGATGCACGAGGTCACCGCGGCGACGATCGCCGGTGGGGGCGGTGAGCGCGCCGCCGACCTGCTGCCGCGGCTCGCCTCCGGCGAGGCGATCGGCACGCTCGCCTTCAGCGAGCGGGGCACAGGCGCGCATTTCTACAACCCCGAGCTGAAGGCCGAGCGCGTGAACGGCTCGGTCACGATCTCGGGCCGCAAGAGCTTCGTCACGTCGGGAGGCGAAGCAGACGTCTACCTGGTCCTCGTCCAGGGCGAGGCGGAGGGGACGGCCGACGCGTACCTCGTCGCACGTGACAGTCCCGGCGTCGCCTTCGACGGCGCCTGGAGTGGTCTCGGCATGGCCGGCAACTCGAGCATCGCGCTCCAGCTCGACGCCGTCCGCGTCGGCGACGCCGACCGCATCGGCGGCGCGGGCGAGGCCGGATCGCTCGTGTTCGGCGTCGTGGCACCGTTCTTCCTCGTCGGGCTCGCCGCCGTCAACGTCGGTATCGCCTCCGCGGCTGCGGCCGCCGCGACAGCGCACGCACGCGACCGCTACTACCCCGACGGATCCTCGCTGGCGGAGGTGCAGACGATCCAGCACCTGATCGCCGACATGGACATGACCGTCCGGCAGGCTCGCCTGCTCGTCCGCGACGCGGCGCGGCTCGGCGAGAGCGGGGACGGATCCGCGCTCGTCGCGATCATGGAGGCGAAGGTAGCCGCAACCGACGCGGCCGCCGCCGTGACGGAGAAGGCGCTCGAGGTCACCGGCGGCCAGGGCTACACGACGTCGCTCCCGATCGAGCGGCACCTCCGTGACGCGCGGGCAGGCGCCGTGATGGCGCCGACGAACGCCGTCCTGCGCAGCTGGATCGGCAAGGCGCTCTCGGGCCTTCCGGTGCCGTGATGGACGTGCTCGTCGGAGCGGTGGCCTATCACCCGCGCATCGTCACGATCTGGGAGGGCTTCCGCGACTACTTCACCGCCGCGGGAGCGCCGACCGACTACGTCCTCTACTCGAACTACGAGCGGCTCGTCCGCGCTCTCCTGGAGGGCGAGGTCGACATCGCCTGGAACACGAACACGGCCTATGTCGTTGCGGAGTCGGAGCTCGATGGGGCGGCGCTGGTGCTCGCCATGCGCGACGTCGACGCGGACTTCCGTACTGTCGTCCTCACGCGCCGCGGCGATGCGTTCTCCTCGCCGTCAGAGCTGAGCGGGAAGCGCCTCGCTCTCGGAAGTCGCGACTCGGGCCACGCCGCGATCCTCCCGCTCCATTACCTCCGGGCCGCGGGAGCGGAGATTCCGGAGGCGTCGGTCATCCGGTTCGACACCGACCTCGGCAAGCACGGCGACACGGGCGACTCGGAGTTCCGTGTCGTCAGGGCCGTCGCCGAAGGTGCGGCCGACGCCGGTGCTCTCGGCGACGCGACGTGGGCCGCGATGCGCGCCGAGGGGTTCCCCCCCGCCGCGGAGCTCGAGATCGCCTGGCGGAGCCCGGCGTACTACCACTGCAACTTCACCGCGCTGCCCTCGTTCGACCGCGAGCGCGCCGCGCGGTGGACGTCGGCGCTGCTTGCCATGAACTACGACGACCCGTCCGTGCGGACCTTCATGGATCTGGAAGGGGTGAAGCGATGGCTTCCGGGCGACAAGAGCGGCTACGCAGACCTGACGGCGGCGATGAGGGAGCAGGGGTACCTGTGACGGCGCATCGTGTCGACGCGGGAGCCCTCGAGCTCGGGGCGGGGCTCGAGACGCTCGTTCGCGCCGCGCTCCAGAACGTCCCGCCCGGGGGTGAGCTCGAGGTGGCGACGGCGTCCCGCGCCGCCGCCTTCGAGCTCGCGGGGTGGGCGCGGGTGGCCGGGCACGAGCATGCGGGCGACACCACGGAAGGGCACGGCTCGAACGCAACCTTCGTCGTACTGATCAAGCGCGGGGGCCACGCTGCGGTCCTGGCCCCGCCGCTGCCGAGGCGGGCGCGGCCGCCCGCAGGCGGGGAGCTCACGCTGAACGGGCTGCGCCGCGTCGAGCCGGCGCCCGAACACGCGGATCCGGCGGAAGGCCTGGTGCCGATCGGCGCCGTCGCCGAGGCAGGCGCGCCGGCGTACGAGTGGCAGCTCAACGACCGCGACCGGATCTGGGCAGCGAGGATCGCGTCGCTTGTCGAGCGTGCGGCCCGCGCCCAGTGGACGAGCGACGACATCCCGTGGGAGGCGGCGGTCGGGCTCCCGGAGCACGTGGAGGCCGCGGTGGCGCAGGTGATGACGTACATCGCCCAGAACGAGTACGCAGCCCTCTACGTCCCGGCTCGCTTCCTGCCGCAGGTCAATCCGCGCTACGCCGAGGTGCTGCAGTGGCTCGCGAGCCACGTCCACGACGAGGCCCGCCACGTCGAGGTGTTCACCAAGCGCGCGCTCGCCGGCGGCGCCCGTGGCTACGCGCTCGCGTCGACCGAGCTCTCGCTCCACTCGCTGCTCGAGGAGCACGACTTTTCCGCGGCCGCGCTGCTCCTGAACGTCCTCGGCGAAGGCACGTTCCTCGATCTGCTGCGTTTCGTCGAGCGCCACGCTCCGGACGCCGCGACCGCCGCCGCCGCACGGCTCGCCCACCACGACGAGCGGCGGCACGTGCAGTTCGGGATCGCCCATGTCCGCGGCCGGCTCGAGCGCTCGTCCGACGAGCGGGAGGCGCTCGTTGCGGCTGCCGAGGCCCGCGCCGCGAAGCTGACGAGCCTTTCCGGGCTCAACCCGGTCGTGACCGACTCGCTCGTGCTGATGGCCGCACGGTCGCTGCGTCCAGGTGATCTCGCCGAGGCCGGGACGGCCGTGCGCGGCCTCATGCAGACGATGGAGCGAAATCGCGTCCGGCGGCTGGCGGCGGCGGGATTCGATCGGCCGACCGCCCTGCACCTGTCCGATCTGCACACGCCGAACCTGATGTAGCGGCCGGATCGTTAGGGTTGCCTGGTTAGAGTCCAAACGGGAAGGGGGAGTTGTGAGACGGATCGCTCTGTTTGTCCTTGCCAGCGCGGGGGTGCTGCTAGCTCTGAACGTGGCGCCCGCCCTGGCGCGCGCGCCGCAACCGAATCCCTGTGCGTCCGGCACGCTCGCGTCGGGGACGTACAACGGCTTCACGGTCACCGGCACCTGCAACGTCGCCTTCAACGCGCAGGTCACGGTAAACGGGGACCTCACCGTCGCGGACGGCGCCGTCTTCGGCGGGATCATCCCGAGCAGCGTTCACGTCACCGGTGACGTGAAGGTCGGCCACGGCGCGCTGCTGGGCCTCGGCTACGCGACCCAGTCGGACGTCGTCGACGGCAGCGTCGTGGCGAAGCAGCCGCTCTCGCTCTACCTCGGGTTCGTGACGGTGCACGGCGACGTGACCTCGAATGGAGGCGGGACCTCGGAGCGCTTCTACAACTTCCCGATCAAGGACGACACCATCGACGGCAACCTCACGCTGCACGGTTACGTCGGAGGCTGGCTCGGCGTGATCCGCGACAAGGTCGGTGGCAACGTGGAGATCTCGAGGAACCTGAGCGTCGTGCAGGCGGCGGATCCGGACGCGTGCGACGCGTCGGGGACGTTCCCCGCGGGCTGCGACGCGGCCCCGGGTGGCGATTCGGACTCCACGGAGATCATGACGAACACGATCGCCGGTGACCTGGACTGCCACGGCAACCAGCCGGCGGCGCAGGTGAACCCGGGCGACGGCGGGCAGCCGAACGTCGTCGGCGGTACCGCCAGCGGCGAGTGCGCAGGCCTCGTGAGCACGAATCCGTGCGCAACGGGAACGCTTTCGTCGGGGACGTATGACGGGTTCGCCGTCTACGGCACCTGCAAGGTCGCCCCGAACGCGCAGGTGACGGTGAACGGCGATCTCCAGCTCGCGAACGGCGCAGTCTTCGCGGGTCTCGTTCCGAGCACGGTCCACGTGACCGGGAACGTGACCGTCGGCAAGGGCGCGCTGCTGGGGCTCGGCTACGCCACCATGACCGACGTCGTCGACGGCAGCATCGTCGCGAACCAGCCGCTGTCGCTCTACCTCGGCTTCGTGACCGTGCACGGCGACGTGGTCTCGAACGGGGGCGGCACCGCGGCGCGCTTCTACAACTTCCCGCTCAAGGACGACACGATCGACGGGAACCTGACGGTGGACGGGTACGACGGCGGCTGGGTCGGCGTGATCCGCGACTCGGTCGGCGGGAACGTGGACGTGTCGAACAACGTCAGCGCGGTGCAGGCGGCCGATCCGGACGCGTGTGACGCCTCGGGCACGTTCCCGGGCGGCTGTGACGCCGTGCCGGGCGGCGACACGGACTCGACCGAGGTGATGACGAACCTCATCGCCGGCAACCTGAGCTGTCACGGGAACTCGCCGGCGGCGCAGGTGAACCCGGCCGACGGCGGCCAGCCGAACGTCGTCGGCGGCGACGCCACCGGCGAGTGCGCAGGCCTCGTCAGCACGAACCCGTGCGCAACGGGAACTCTGTCATCGGGGACGTACGACGGGCTCACGATCTACGGCACCTGCAACGTCGCCTTCAATGCGCAGGTGACGGTGAACGGGGACCTGACGCTCGCGAACGGCGCCGTCTTCGGCGGGATCGTCCCGAGCACCGTGCACGTGACGGGGAACGTGGAGGTCGGCAAGGGCGCGCTGCTCGGTCTCGGGTACGCGACGATGACCGACGTCGTCGACGGCGACATCGACGCCGACCAGCCGCTCTCGCTCTACCTCGGGTTCGTCACCGTGCACGGGAACGTGACCTCGAACGGGGGCGGGACGACCGCGCGGTTCTACAACTTCCCGATCAAGGACAACACGATCGACGGCAACCTCACGCTCCGCGGGTATACGGGCGGCTGGATCGGCGTGATCCGTGACAAGGTCGGCGGCAACGTCGACTTCTCGAACAACACGAGCGCCGTGCAGGCAGCCGATCCGGACGCGTGCGACGCCTCGGGGACGTTCCCGGCCGGGTGCGACGCTGTGCCGGGTGGCGACACCGACTCGGACGAGGTGATGACGAACAACATCGGGGGCAACCTGAGCTGTAACGGCAACTCGCCGGCGGCGCAGGTGAATCCCCTCGACGGCGGGCAGCCGAACGTCGTCGGCGGCAAGGCGAAAGGCGAGTGCGCGGGCCTGACCACGGCCGGCGCGCTGGCCGCCGGGTAGCAGGCGAGCAACGAGAACCGAGATCGGGGGCGGCTGCGGCTCCCGCGGAGTCGCAGCCGCCGTCCGAGTCCCGGAAAGCGGGATAGTTGCGCGATGGGAGCCGTGGCTCAACCTGCCGGCACGGTCACGCTGGTCTTCACCGATATCGAGGGATCGACGAGGCTTCTCGACGAGCTCGGCGAGGAGCGTTACCGTGAGGCTCTGGCCGAGCATCGCGCCGCCGTGCGGGACGCCTTCGGCCGGTGGGAAGGGTACGAGGTCGACTACGAAGGCGACTCGTTCTTCTACTCGTTCGGCTCTGCGAGGAGCGCGATCCGGGCGGTTGCCGAGGCGATGGCGCGGCTCGATGGTGGGCCGATCCGGATCCGCGTCGGGGTGCACACCGGCGAGCCCGCACTGGATCCACCGAAGTACGTGGGACTTGCCGTGCACAAGGCCGCCAGGATCATGGCGGCAGGCCACGGTGGACAGGTGCTCATGAGTGAGAGCACCCGCGACCTCGTCGGCGAGGAGTTCGTGCTGCGCGACCTCGGGAGGCACCGCCTCAAGGACATCGCTGCGATCGAACGCCTCTGGCAGCTCGGAGACGGGCGTCACCCGCCCCTCAGAACCCTGTACCGATCGAACCTGCCGGTGCCTGTGACGGCGCTCATCGGCAGGACGGCCGAGCTCGCCGAGTTGGTCGAGCTCGTCCAGTCCGGGGCCGATGTCGTGACCCTGAGCGGGCCAGGGGGTACCGGCAAGACGCGGCTCGCGCTCGAGGTCGGGGCAGCCGTGCGCGACGGATTCCCGGATGGCGTGTGGTGGATCTCGCTCGCCGCGCTGAGCGATCCGCAGCTTCTGCTCGCATCGGTCGCCCGCGTCCTCGAGCTACCGGAGGAGCCCGGTCTCGACCTGCGCGACGTTCTTCGTGACGTCCTGGCCGGCCGGCGCATGCTGCTCGTGCTCGACAACCTCGAGCACCTCTTGCCAGGTGCGGCGCGCGAGATCGCCGCCCTGAGGGCCGCCGACGGACCGGTCGTGCTGGTGACGAGCCGGCAGCGGCTGAATCTCTCCGGCGAGATCGTGCGCAGCCTTCCCGAGCTCGAGCTCCACGACGCGGTTGCGTTGTTCGTCGAGCGCGCTGGCGCGGTCTCGAGGACGATCGAGGTCGACCGGACGGTCGAGGAGCTGTGTACTCGCCTCGACAGGCTTCCGCTCGCGATCGAGCTCGCGGCCGCGAGGACCGTTGCGCTGAGCCCGCTGCAGATCCTGGAGCGCCTAGGTGCGCGACTCGACCTGCTCGAAGGCACGCAGGACGCCGAGCCGAGACAGCAGAGCCTGCGCGCGGCCATCGAGTGGTCCTATGAGCTCCTCGACCCGGCCGAGCAGTCGCTCTTCGCGGGGCTGGCGGTCTTCGCGGGCGGCTGCACGCTCGATGCCGCCGAGGCCGTCTGCGGTGCGGACCCGAAGCGGCTGCAGTCGCTGGTGGACAAGAGCCTGCTCCGCTTCGACGGTCGGCGTTTCTGGATGCTCGAGACGGTGGCCGAATTCGCGGCCGAGCGCCTCGCCGTCGACGAGAACGAGGCGCGTCGTCGCCACCTCCACTTCTTCGAGGGCTTTGCGCTCGCGGCCGAGGCAGGCCTGCGGAGCAGCGAGATAGCCGTCTGGTTCGATCGGGTGGCGGACGAGTTGCCGAACGTGCGCGCTGCGATGCGATGCGCGCTTGCAACCAACTCTCCGGACGAGGCCGTGCGAATCGCGAGCGCCCTCTTCAGGTACTGGGAGGGGCGAGGCGCCGCAACCGAAGGGCGCGCCGCCACCGCCGCCGCCATCGCCGCCGGCGGCGGGAGCGGCTCCGAGGAGGCGTGGGCGCATTACTGCCTCGGCTCGCTGGCGCACTTCCAGGGAGACCTGCAATCCGCCCTCCTCGACTACGAGCGCGCCGCGGTTGCCGGCCGGCGAGTCCGGAGCGAGGGGATCGCCGCCTGTGCACTGGCGCGAGAGGCAATGGCTCGCGTCGAGCAAGGCGACCTCGATCAGGCCGTCCGGCTCGCCGACGAGGCGCTGGAGCTCGCCCGCGACGTCGAGGACGAGTTGCTCCGCGCGGAGGCTCTCATGACGATCGGTGCCGTCTCGCGGAATCAGTCACTGTTGACGGAGGCGCTCGAGCTCGTGCGGCGTCTCGGCGACGTCTCGCGGCTCGTGGACGTTCTCAACATCCTCGGCACGACGTCGCTGACGGCCGGAAACCACGCGGCCGCACGCTCCTCGTTCGAGGACAGCCTGGACCTGGCGCGGCGACTCGGCGACTCGTTCCAGATCACGCTCGCGGCCGGGAACCTCGGCGAGCTCGACGTCGTGGAGGGGCGCTACGAAGAGGCACTGGTGTTGCTCGTCGAAGCGCTCGATCTGTGTCGTGCCCGAGGCGATCGCCGGTCCGGGTCCGGCGTGATCGTCGACCTCGCAGCTGCCTACGCAGGACTGGGCGAGCACGACCTCGCCCTTCGCCTGGCTTCGATTGGCAACTACCTTCGTGCCGAGCTCGGTCTCGTCGCCACCCAAGCCCATACTGCGCAGCTCGTCGCGCTGATCGATCGCGCCCGCGCGTGTGCCGGTGAGCAGCCGCCCTCAGCCGGCGCGGCGACCCTCGACGCCGCCGTCGAGGAACTCGAGCGCGCCCACGAGCGGACGGGCGAGCCGGTTCCCGACCGTCACCACGTCACCGATGACTAGCAGCGCCGGCGAGGTCAGGGAGGCCGCGAGTGCGGCGATCTCGTGGAGCACGCCGCTGACGGCGCGCCCGTCGGCATGGGTGCCGCGTGAGACGACAGCGGCCGGGGTGGCGGGACTCTTACCGGCGATCATCAGCCCGTTCGCGACCCCGGCCAGGTGCGCGAGCCCCATGAAGACGACGAGCGTCCCGGGCGTTCGCGCCAGGTGCGCGTAGTCGAGCGCCTCGCCCGAGGCCGAATGGCCGGAGACAAGCGTCACCTGCGCCGACACGCCGCGGTGTGTGATCGGGATCCCGGCCGACGCGGGCACGGCCGACAGCGCCGAGACGCCAGGCACAACCTCGAACGGCACGCCCGCCGCGAGGAGCGCCTCCGCCTCCTCCGACCCGCGGCCGAAGACGAACGGGTCGCCGCCCTTGAGCCGTACGACCTCGAGCCCCAGCTCTCCCAGCTCGACGAGCATGGCGTTGAGCTGCGCCTGCTTCACGTCCTCGCGCGGGATCACGAGGGCGTCGGCGGGCGCCTCGGCGACGAGCTCCGGCGAGACGAGCACGTCGTACACGAGAGCGTCGCACGAGCGCACGAGGTCGAGCCCCTTCGCCGTGATCAGGCCCGGGTCGCCGGGGCCGGCGCCGACGAGCCAGACGGTCACGCCAGACGCTCCGACACTCGAGCCTCGAAGTAGTCGCGCCGCTCCTCGTACGTGGAGAAGCGAGCCTTCACCTCGGGCCGCAGCGCCCGCAGCTCCTCCGCTAGCTCCGCGTGCCGGGGCCCCACGAGCGCGGCTATCTGCGATCGAAGCCGCTTCGCGAGGGCCGGCGAGGCGCCCCCCGTCGAGACCGCGACGGCGATCGGCCCCTCGCGGTGGACGGCCGGAAGGATGAAGTTGCACAGCTCCGGCACGTCCGCGACGTTGCAGAGTTTCCCGAGGTGCTCCGCATCTCGGGAAACTCTCGAGTTGACCTTTTGATCCGCGGTGGCCGCGATGACGAGGAACGCGCCGTTGAGGTCGCCGGTTCGGTAGCGGCGGCATACCCACTCGACGTCGAGCTCCGCGAACGCCGGATGGAGGTCGGGCGAGATCACCGTCACGTGTGCGCTACAGGCGGCGAGGCCCGACGCCTTCTCGAAGCCGACCGCGCCGCCGCCGACGACGACGCAGCGGCGCCCCGACACGTCGAGGCAGGCCATGTAGAAATTCGAGGTCATCCAGTTAGTCCGCGGCTTCGCCGGGGACGATGCCCTTCTCGTCCGCGTATGCCTGCACGAGCTGGTTCACGGCGTCCAAGCCGTTGTTGAAGGCGTAGTTGATCTTCACGAACGGCTGCCAGTCGTCCGGCACCGCATCCTCGGGGAGGATCGCCTCGACCGGGCACTCGGGCTCGCAGGCGCCGCAGTCGATGCACTCCTCCGCGTCGATCACGAGCATCCGGTCGCCCTCGTGGATGCAGTCCACGGGGCAGACGCTCTGGCACGAGAGGTCCTTCACGTCGATGCAGGCTTCGCCGATGATGTACGTCACGCTCTCAGGCTCCTATGGTCGCTAGACGGGCTCCGGCCCTGCCGAGCCGGAGCACGACCTCGAAGTCCTCGGTCGAGATCGTCACGCCGTATTCTCCAGGTCCCACGGCCGTCACCGACACGCGTTCGATCGCTCGTCCCTCGAGCGCGCCGAGAGCATCGGTCAGCTCCCGCGCCGACTCGGTCAGCTCCTTTCCGAGCGGCAGCCGGCGGAAGAGCGCAAGCGCCGCCTGCTCGCCGTCGGGCCCGTAGAGGGCGCGGACGCGTCCCGTGGAGAGCCCGAGGTCGAGCAGCTCGGCGAGCGCGTCGGCGTCGGGGCCGTCGACCGCGCCCTCGTCGACGGCGGCGACGACGTCCGCGAGCCGAGAGCGGCGCGTCTCGTCCTGCACCATCGCGAGGACGGCCTGCGCCTCGGCGCGCGCGACCTCGGCGGCCTCACCGGAGACGCGAACCGTCAATGGGGCTCCTTGAGGAGCGCGTGCAGCTCGTGCTCGAGGCCCCCGCTCTCGATCGCGCAATGGATGCCGCACTCCTTGGGCGCGTTCGTCTCCCACCACCAGCGGCCGGCGCGGCTCGGCTCGTCGGGCGCGGTCGCGCGGGTGCACGGGGCGCAGCCGATCGACTTGTAGCCGCGGTCGTAGAGCTCGTGGTACGGGACCTCGCGCTCGCGCACGTAGTCCCACACCTCGTCCTCCGTCCACTCGGCGAGCGGGTTCAGCTTCACGATCGCGCCGTGGTCGTGGTCGATCTCGACCTTGCGGATGTTCGTGCGGCTCGCCCACTGGTCGCGGCGCAGGCCGGTGATCCAGGCATCGAGCGTGTGGAGGCGCTTCGTGAGCGGGCGGACCTTGCGGAGGTTGCAGCAGAGGAGGCGCAGGTCGACGGAGGTCTTGAAGAGGTCGACGCCGTGCTTGCTCGTCATGGCGGCGATCTCGCCGGCATCGGGCTCGATCAGCTCCAGGCGCAGGCCGGGATAGCGCTTGCGCAGCCGGTCGGCCAGCTCGAGCGTCTCCTTCGGAAGCCGGCCCGTGTCGACGCTGAACACGGGGATGTCGGCGTCGACCTCGTAGAGCATGTCGATCAGCGCGACGGTGTCGATCTGGAACGACGTCGAAAGGGCGAGCCCCGGCGCAAACCGGGCGACCGCCCACTCGAGGAGCGCCTGCGGCTCCTCGCCTTCGAACTCGATCGAGAGCTCCCCCGCCTCGAGTTCGTCGATCAGCTCGAAGGTGCTCACTCCGCCGCCTCCTCCTCCCGTTGTCGAACCTTCGCCGGCTCGAGCCCGGCCAGTGCGCCCAGCTCCTCGTCGCTCGCGCGGCGCGTGAACGCCGAGAAGCTCTCCCCGCCCTCACGGCGCTCGAGCCACCCCGCGATCAGCCCCTCCACGGCCGCGTCGAGCTCGTCCGTCGGGACGCGCCGGAAGAGCGAGCGCCCGATCTGCGGCTCGGGGCCGAGGCCGCCGCGGACGAAGATGTCGTACGCCTGCCGCTTCACGCCGCCCTCGTCGCGCGCGGTCGTGCCCTGGAAGCCGAGGTCGCCGATCCAGTGCTGGGCGCACGCGTGGGGGCAGCCGTCGAGGTGCAGCCGCAGGCTTGCGATCTGCGTCCCGAAGCGCTCGTCCAGGCGGTCGACCAGCGCGCCGAGCCGCGTCTTGGTCTCGGCGACCGAGAAGTTGCAGTGGGGCTCGCCCGTGCAGGCGATCGACCTGCCGCGAATCGGGTTCCCGCCGAGCGGGAACCCGATTCGCTCGATGTCGAATTTGGCTTCTTCGAGTCGCTCGCCGGGGACGCCCGTGACGATGAAGTTCTGCTGGCGCGTGAGGCGGATGTCGCCGCCGTACCGCTCGGCAAGGTCGGCGATCTGGATCATCTGGTCGCCCGAGATCAACCCGAGCTCGACCGGAACGCCGATGAAGGAGAGGCCCTCCTGCCTTTGGGCGTGCACCCCCAGGTGATCCGAAGGCTCGACGGCGACCGGGGGAAGCGCGTAGTCCTCCAGCTTCCGGCCGAGCCTCGCTTCCACGCGCTCCCGGATGCCTTCGGGGCCGATGTCGTCGACCATGAACTTGAGGCGCGCCTTCACGCGCGAGACGCGGTAGGCGAGGTCCTCCGACCAGACCGACGTGATCGCGGCCAGGATCTCGTTCGCGTCCTCCTTGGGGATGAAGACGCCCAGGTCGCGCGCGATCCGCGGCACGGACGAGAGGCCGCCGCCGACGAGCACCGCGAAGCCCTCGCGCCCGTCGCCGGTGACCGTGCCGATCAGCGAGACGCAGTTGATCTCGGGCGCGTTGCAGCGGTCGGCGCACGCGGAGATCGAGTACTTGTGCTTGCGCGGCAGGTTCGCCCACTCGGGGCTGCCGTAGAACTTCGCGGCGGCTGCATCGACGACCGGCGTCGCGTCGAAGAGCTCGTCCCCCGCGATCCCCTGCACCGGGCAGCCGGTGATGTTGCGGACGGTGTCGCCGCAGCCGCCGGCGGTCGTGACGCCGCCCGCCTCGAGGTCGGCGAAGACGTCGGGCAGCTTCGCGAGCTCGATCCAGTGCAGCTGGATGTTCTGCCGCGTCGAGAGCTCGCCGTCGCCCTTGCCGTACCGGTTCGAGACCTCGCCGATCGTGCGCAGCGCGAGCGGAGACAGCTGCCCCGAGGGGATCTTGACGCGCAGCATGAACGTGCCGACCTTCGGCTTGTCGTGGTAGAGGCCCCACCACTGGAGGCGGACGATGTCCTCCTCCGCCACGGACTCGTAGCCCGCGGCGATCAGCGCCGGCAGCTCCTCGCGGATCCCGAGCGGCGCCTTGTCGCGCTTCAGCCGCTCGACCGGGTTCCGCTTCAGGACGAGGTCCCAGTCGGCCGGGGGTTTCTGAAGAGCGCTCATGCCCGCAGCCGGAGGAGGCCGGGAGCCGCCGCGAAGCCGCTCCCGGCCCCATCCGTTGGTCCGCTGCTGAGGGTGAAACCCACCATCGGACGCACCATACCCGTGCCGGTACAAAAAGTAAAGTTATACGGAGTGAAGCGCTATTCGATCGCTTCACTCCGTATATTCTTGTTTCTTCAAAATTTGTAGTATTAGAGCCGATTCAGGCACCCCTGCGCCCGCGTTGCGGCTAACGTGGCGCACGTGAATCGGCTCAAAGTGCTCGTCCGCGAGGAGATCGCGGAGGCGGGCGTCGACCTCCTGCGCTCCCGGTTCGACGTCGACGTCGACGGTGACGCCGACCTCGCCTCGATCATCGGCGGCTACGACGCGATCGTCATCCGCTCGGCCACGAAGCTCACGGCCGACCTGATCGACGCGGGCACGAACCTGAAGGTGATCGGCCGCGCCGGGGTCGGCGTCGACAACGTCGACGTCGAGGCCGCGACGCGCCGCGGGATCGTCGTCGCCAACGCCCCCGAGTCGAACATCGTCTCGGCCGCCGAGCACACGATCGGCCTCCTCTTCGCCCTCGCCCGCAACATCCCGCAGGCGCATGCCGCGCTCCGCGAGGGCCGCTGGGAGCGCTCGAAGTGGGGCGGGATCGAGCTCGCGGAGAAGACGCTCGGCGTCCTCGGCTTCGGCCGGATCGGCCAGCGCGTGGCACGCCGCGCGCTCGGCTTGCAGATGAACGTGGTCGCCTACGACCCGTTCGTGTCGGCCGACCGCTTCCGTGAGGCCGGCGTCGAGCAGGACACGTTCGACGGCGTCCTCGCGCGCGCCGACTTCGTCACGATCCACCTGCCGCTGAACGACGAGACGCGCGGCGTGATCGACGCCGGCGCGCTCGCGAAGATGAAGGCGGGCGCGCGCCTGATCAACGCCGCCCGCGGCGAGCTCGTGGACGAGCAGGCGCTCGCGGAAGCCCTCGCCTCCGGCAGGCTCGCCGGCGCCGCCCTCGACGTCTTCCCGCAGGAGCCCTACGACGGGCCGCTCCTGCAGGCGCCGAACATCGTGGTCACGCCGCACCTCGCCGCCTCGACCGACGAGGCGCAGGACCGCGCCGGCGTGATCGTCGCCGAGCAGGTGGTGGCCGCGCTCGAGGGCGGCATCGTGACGAACGCCGTCAACATCCCGTCCGTCGGCGCGGAGGACCTCGAGGCGCTCGGGCCGTTCCTGTCGCTGGCGGCGAGCCTCGGCCGTTTCGCGCTCGAGCTCGCGCGCGGCGAACCAGGCCGGCTCACGCTCGAGTACTACGGCGAGCTTGCCGAGCACGACACGCGCCTGCTGACTCTCGCCGCGCTGAACGGCGCCTTCCGCGGCCGCGTCGACCAGCCGGTGAACTACGTGAACGCGCCGCTGATCGCGGCCGAGCGCGGGATCGAGGTGGTCGAGCAGCGCCGCCGCTCCTCGCGCGACTTCACCAACCTGATCGCGGTGTCGGCGGGCGAGCTCAGGGTCGCGGGCACGACGATCGGCCGGGAGCACCGGCAGTGGCTCGTGTCCGCGCTCGGGTTCGACGTCGAGATCGAGCTGGCCCCGCGGATGGTGCTGCTCCGCTACGACGACGTGCCGGGCGTGATCGGCCGCGTCGGGACGCTTCTCGGCGAGGCGAGCGTGAACATCGCGAACATGACCGTCTCCCGCAACCGTGAGGCCGGCAAGGCCGTGATGGTGCTCTCGCTCGACAGCCGGCCCGCGCCCGAGGTGCTGGAGCGCCTCGGGCACGGGGCCGACGACGTCTTCTTCGTCGGGATGGCGGACTAGAACCCGAGCGGGACCCCGCGGCGGAGCACCAGCACCGGGCAGCGGCTGAGCTCGACGAGATAGGCCGACGCCGCGCTGACCAGCACCGTCCCGCGCGCGGCTCCCGCCTTCGAGCCGACGACGAGGAAGCCCGCGCTCGGGCTCGGTCTGCTCTCGACGGTGGCGCCGAGGCGCGCGGCGAGCGCCGCCGCGGTCTGCGCAGCGCTCGTGTCGCCCTCCTCGTCGACCGCGGCAATCGACGCGATCGCGCCGTCGGCGAACCCGGCCGGAGCGATAGCGATCGCAAGCGGCCCGCCCTCGAGCAGCCGCTCCGCCGAGGTCTGCGGGTACACGTGCCCGGGCGTCGTTCGGTAGGCCGAGCCGAACACGATCGCGTCGGCTTCCTCCTTGACCGCGAGGTCGCGGAGCCCCTCGGGCGTCGAGGCGCTGTGGACGACGAACCGCGGCACGCCGGGGTCGCCGAGCCACGCCGCGCCGCCCACGAGCAGCTCCTCGGCCTCGTGCTCGGCCAGCTGCTCGCGCGCGGCCGCCTCGGTGAAGTGCCGGACGTAGGCGAGCGCGAGGCTCGCGCCCGCCCGGCTGAGCAGCCGGCCGAGCGCGAGCGCGTCGCGATCGAGATCGGTCCCGTCGTACGAGACGATGATCTTCGGCGCCATCGGTCACTCGACCGTCGGCTCGTGCGCCGTCCACCGATGAGGCCGCCGACGCCGCCCGGGTAGCCAAGGGACGGGATGTCCGACGGGTAGACCTCGTGGCCGTGGATGGCGATGTCGCCCTCCTCCATGTCCCTCTCGCTCATGCGGAGCGGGATCACGAGCCCCACGACCTTGAGGATCACGAACGTGGCGCAGGCGGTGAAGACGATCACCCACAGCGCGACGTACGCCTGCACCTTCAGCAGATGGAGGCTGCCGGTGCCGGAGAACCAGGGCGTGCCGTCCGGGTTGATGTACACCGCCATGTTCGAGTCGGCGAAGAGGCCGACGAGGAGGCCGCCGGCGAGGCCGGCGAAGCCGTGGGTGTAGACGACGCCGAGCGTGTCGTCGACGTTCCGGAACGGCCAGAGCCGGCTGACGTAGTTGTAGGCGACGTAGACGATCGAGGAGGCGATCAGGCCGATCAGGATCGCGCCGTAGCCGTTGACGAAGCCGGCGGCCGGCGTGATCGCCACGAGGCCGACGATCATCCCGTTGACGCTGCCGATGAGCGAGGGCTTGCGGCCGGTGAGGTAGTCCCAGATCACCCACGTCAGGAACGCGACCGCGGTGCAGAGGTTCGTGTTCAGGACGGCGGCCGCGGCGTCGGCGCCCGCGTAGTAGGGGTCGCCGCCGTTGAAGCCGTTCCAGCCGAGCCAGAGGAGCCCCGCGCCGGTCGCGACCATGAGCAGGTTGTTCGGCGCGTCGATCTCGCGATCGCGCGCCAGCCTCGGGCCGATCACCGCGGCGGCGACGAAGCCGGCCACGCCCGCCGTGAGGTGGATCACGTACCCGCCCGAGTAGTCGAGCGCACCCTTGTGCGCCCACCAGCCGCCGCCCCAGATCAGGAAGGCGTTCACGACGTACACGCCCGAGATCCAGAGCGGCACGAACACGAGCCAGGCCTTGAAGTTGATGCGCCCGAGCACGGAGCCGAGCATCAGGAGCGGCGTGATCGCCGCGAAGACGAACTGGAAGTAGACGAGCGAGGAGTGCGGGAAGTGCCACGGCGGCCCGCCGCCTGCGTCGACGTTCGGGATCGACGCCTGCCCGAGCTCCTTCGTGTGGTCGAGCACGGGGCCGGGCTGGCCGATGAAGTTGCCCCAGAAGCCGTGGTCGGAGATGCCGTGCCACGGGTGTCCGAAGCCCATCGAGAAGCCGTAGAGGACCCAGACGATCAGCACGCCGGCGAACGCGGAGAACGCGAGCATCATGCTGTTCACCGACCAGCGCTTCTGCATCACGCCGCCGTAGAGCACGACGAGGCCGGGGACGCTCATCAGGCCGACGAGCGTCGCCGCGGTCAGCTGCCAGGCGTTGTCGCCCGGGTTCAGCCAGGTTGGGTAGGGAAGTGGAGCTGCTGCAAGCACGTTCGGTCTCCTTTCCGGCCGCGGGACCACACACGAAGAGGCCCCAAGACCCGAAGTGAAAAAGGTCTTGTGGCCTCGTAGCCCGCGTCCGGCCGGCGGCGACCGAACTGACTCAGACTCTAGCGGATCCCCCGGCGACCGCAGGCAGGAGGATCACGGTCGCTCCCGCCGCCACCGGCGTGTCGAGCCCTTCGAGCAGCCGGACGTCGGTGGAGTCGATGAAGACGTTCAGGAACTGCGGCAGGTCGTCGCCCTCGAAGATCCGCTCGCGGAGCGAGGGGTAGGTGCCGACGAGGTTCTCGAGCACCTCGCGCACGGTCGCGCCCTCGGTCTCGACCGTCCGCTGGCCGCCCGCTTCGGGCCGCAGGATCGGCGGGATCCGTACGTTCGCCATCGGCCGAAACCCTACAGGGCAGTTGCGGCAACGGGCTCCGGCCGGAGCTCGTCGATCCGGTCGATGCGGGCGAGAGCCGGGAAGACGAACTTCCACACCGCGGCCAGGACGATCGTGATCGCGCCCCCGGCGACGACGGCCGGCACCGCCCCGATCAGCGCCGCGACGACCCCCGACTCGAAGGCGCCGAGCTCGTTCGACGCGCTGATGAAGATCGACTCGACGGCGGTGACGCGGCCGCGCAGCTCCTCCGGCGAGGCCACGATCGCGATCGTGCTCCGGATGTTCACGCTCACCATGTCGACGCCGCCCGCGACCGCGAGCGCAGCGACGGAGAGCGGGAACGACTTCGACAGCCCGAACACGACCGTCGCCACACCGAAGGCGCCGACGACGAGAAGGAGCGTCGTCCCGGTGCGGGAGGTGACGGGACGCCGCGTGAGGGCGACGCCCGCGACGAGTGCGCCAACGGCCGGCGCGCTGCGGAGGACGCCGAGGCCGACGGGGCCGACGTGCAGGATCTCGCGCGCGAACAGCGGCATCAGGGCCATCGCGCCCCCGAACAGCACCGCGAAGAGGTCGAGCGTGATCGCGCCCAGCATGACCGGTGCGTGGCGGATGAAGCGCAGGCCCGCGAGCAGCGCCGAGAAGCCGACCGCCTCGCCCGTCCGCTCCACGTGCGGCTCGTGGATCGCGAGGGTCGCGACGACGCCCAGGAGGCAAAGGAGCGCCGCAACCGCGTAGGTCACCTCGGGCCGGATGCTGAAGAGGAGGCCGCCGATCGCGGGGCCGGCGATCGTTCCGCTCTGGAAGGCGATCGAGCGCAGGGCGAGCGCGCTCGGAAGCAGCTCCCACGGGACGAGCGACGGGCCGAGCGCGCGACCGGAGGGCGCCGCTGCCGCCATCGCGACGCCGTTCAGCGCCGAGAGCGCGAGGAATGGCCACAGCTGCGAGGCGCCCCCCAGCGTGACGAAGATCAGCGCGACGGCGACAACCGCGTTGAGCGCCGTCGCGGCCGCGAGGATCAGCCGGCGCGAGTGGCGGTCGGCGAGCTGGCCGGCCGGCAGCGAGAGCAGGAGCAGCGGCAGGAACTCGAAGAGGCCGACCAGGCCGAGGTCGAACGCCGAGCGATGCACGGCGAACACCTGCCAACCGATCGCCACCGCGACCATCTGCGTGCCGAAGCTCTCGCAGAGAAGCGAGAACCAGAGCAGCGCGTAGTCGCGGCTCTGCAGTGCGGCGGGCAGCTTCGAGCGCATTGCCCGAAGCTACCCGCCGCGTGCGTGCTACTCGTCTTCGGCCAGGATGCGGTACAGCGAGCGGCGGGCCTCCTTGAGGACCTTCGCCGCCTCCTCGCGCTGCGCCCCGGTGCCGTGATGGGTCACCTGACGCGTTGCGATCCCGACCTGCATCGCGAGGTGGACGAGCTCGCGGACGCCCTCCGGCATTCCCTCGCCGGCCTGCTGCCACGGGCTGCCGAGCTGCTCGCGGTGCTCCTCGACGTAGCTGCGTCCGGCGTCGGTGAGGGCGTAGACGTTGCCGCCGTCACGCGACTCGCTCTGGATCAGGCCCTCGTCGGCGAGCAGCTGGAAGGCCGGGTAGACCGAGCCGGGGCTCGGCCGCCACGCTCCCTCGGAGCGCTGCTCGAGCTCCTGCATCACCTGGTAGCCGTTGCGCGGCTCCTCCTCGAGCAGGAGCAGGATCGCGGCGCGGACGTTGCCGCGCCGCATCCGGCGCCCGCCCGGGCCGCCGGGGCCGAAGGGCCGCATCTTGAAGAACGGGCCGCCGGGGCCGAAGCCCTCGGGGCCGAAGGGGCCGGGGCCCCATGTGAACAACCGATCTTTTCTGTGCATATCGAGATATATAACCGATATATCGGAACATGTCAAGAGCTAGAGTGGCCGTGATGCGCCCGCGTGACCGCTTCTTCCTGCTCGCGCTGGGAGCGGTCGCGGTGGCGGCGATCGCCGGTGGAGCGCTCTATGCCGCCTTTCGCGGCGGCCCCGCCACGGGCGGCCGCTGCTTCACCGTCACCGTGCCCGCATCGATGGGCGGCGCCACGATCCACCGCTGCGGCGCGGCGGCCACGCTCTTCTGCCGGGCTCAACACCGGACCACGCTGGTGGGCGAAGCCTGCCGGCGTGCCGGGTTCGTATCCTTGAAGTCGTGAAGGTGGTCCTCCCCGACGGGAAGGAGCTCGAGCTCGCCGACGGCGCGACGGGCCTCGACGCCGCGCGCGCGATCGGCCCCAAGCTGGCCGAGCAGGCCGTGCTCGTTCGCTCCAACGGCAGCGTCCAGGATTTGAGGCTGCCGCTGCAGGACGGCCAGCCCGTGCAGTTCCTGACGACGCGGGACGTCGACGACGCCGACGCGCTGTACGTGCTGCGCCACTCGAGCGCGCACCTGCTCGCGGAGGCGGTGCGCCGGCTCTACCCCGGCGTGAAGATCGCGATCGGCCCGCCGATCGAGCAGGGCTTCTACTACGACTTCGAGTTCCCCGAGCCGATCAGCGAGGCCGACCTCGAGCGGATCGAGGAGGAGGTGAAGCGGGAGCTCGCGGAGGGGCGCGCCTGGTCGCGGGAGGAGATCTCGCGGGACGAGGCGAAGCGGCGCTTCGAGGCCGAAGGCGAGCCCTACAAGGTCGAGCTCGTCGACACGGCCGAGGGCGACATCTCCCTGTACACCCAGGGCGATTTCACCGATCTGTGCCGCGGCCCACACCTGCAGGACTCGGGGCCGATCAAGGCGTTCAAGCTGACCGGGCTCGCGGGCGCGTACTGGCGCGGCGACGAGCGCAACACGCAGCTGACGCGGATCTACGGGACGGCCTTCTTCCGGCAGGGCGACCTCGAGGCGCACCTCGCGAAGCTCGAGGAGGCGCGCAGGCGGGACCACCGCCGCCTCGGCACGCAGCTCGACCTGTTCCACTTCTCCGACCTCTCGCCCGGGTCGCCGTTCTGGCACCCGAAGGGGATGGCGATCTGGAACGTCCTCGAGGACCTGCGCCGGCGCGAGAACCGCGCCCGCGGCTACGTCGAGGTGCGCACGCCGCAGATCTACGACAGCGAGCTCTGGAAGACCTCCGGGCACTGGGAGAAGTACCGCGAGCACATGTTCACCTTCGAGTCCGAAAGCCGCGAGTACGGGCTGAAGCCGATGAACTGTCCCGGCCACGCGGCGCTCTACTCCGACGGCGCCTACAGCTATCGCGACCTGCCGCTGCGGATGGCGGAGGCCGGCGTGCTCCACCGCGACGAGCTGACCGGGGCGCTGCACGGCCTGCTGCGCGTGCGCATGTTCTCGCAGGACGACGCGCACCTCTTCTGCACGCAGGAGCAGGTGGAGGACGAGGTGCTCGGCTGCCTCGACTTCGGCTACGCGATCTACGACAAGCTCGGCCTCGAGATCAAGGTCGAGCTCTCGACCCGGCCCGAGAACAAGCTCGGCACCGACGAGGAGTGGGACGCGGCCGAGGCCGCGCTCGAGCAGGCGCTCGCGAAGAAGGGCCTCGAGTACGTCGTGAACGAGGGCGACGGCGCCTTCTACGGCCCGAAGATCGACCTGCACATGCTGGACTCGCTCGACCGCTCGTGGCAGATCGGGACCGTGCAGCTCGACTTCCAGATGCCGCAGCGGTTCGGCCTTCGCTACCAGGGAGCCGACAACGCCGAGCACATCCCGGTGATGATCCACCGTGCGCTGATCGGCTCGTTCGAACGGTTCATCGGCATCCTGATCGAGCACTTCGCGGGCGCGTTCCCGTTCTGGCTCGCGCCCGTGCAGGTGCGGATCATCCCGGTCGGGCTCGACCACCACGCCGCCGCGCAGGCGCTCGCGGCGAAGCTCGCCGCCTACCGGGTCGAGGTCGACGACTCCGACGAGACCGTCGGCAAGCGGATCCGGAACGCCGAGCTGCAGAAGCTCCCGTTCGTGATCGTCTACGGCGACAAGGAATCCGACGAGGCGCTCGCGGTGCGCGAGCACGGCGGCGGCCAGTCCACGAAATCGCTGGACGGGCTGCTCTCCGAATTCGCTACCCTGTCAGCCTGACAAGTAGGGGCGCAACCGTCTCTCACCTCCCGGCGCGCAGCTTGGAGGTTCAACCGAAGTGGTTGAAAACGGTTTGAGCCGCTGCATGTCAGCGGTTTTGGTCTTTAATCAGGAGGTTTCAACGAGCTTGGTAGTGCACATTTGAGGCCGAGGCGAGGGTCATTCGAGCTGCCGCGGCGCCCCGAGTCCCAGACCCGGGTGAACGATGCGATCCGCGCGTCCCGCGTGCGGCTGATCGGCGAGGAAGGCCAGCAGCTCGGGATCAAGACGATCGACGACGCGAAGAACTACGCCTACGGCAAGGGCCTCGACCTGGTCGAGGTGGCAGCGCAGGCGGATCCACCGGTCGCCAAGGTCATGGACTACGGCAAGTACCGGTACGAGCAGGAGCAGAAGGCCAAGCAGGCCCGCAAGAACCAGACGCAGATTCACGTCAAGGAGATCAAGCTCAGGCCGAAGATCGGGATCCACGACTACGAGACCAAGAAGGGGCACGTCGTCCGCTTCCTCAACCAGCGGGCGAAGGTCAAGGTCACGATCATGTTCCGGGGCCGCGAGCGCGAGCATCCGGACCGCGGCCGCGACCTGCTCATGCGGCTCGCCGACGACGTGAAGGAGCTGGGCATGATCGAGACCCAGCCGCTCCTCGAGGGCCGCAACATGACGATGGTGCTCGCACCGACGAAGAACGCAGGAGTGAAGAGAGATGCCGAAGCAAAAGAGGAACTCGGGAGCGAAGAAGAAGTTCAGGCTGACCGGAACGGGCAAGATCCTGCGCCGTCGGGCGGGCCAGAGCCACAATCTGGAGCACAAGTCGCCGAAGCTGAAGCAGGCGTTTCGTAAGGCGGAGCCGGTCTCCAAGGCGGACGACAGGATGGTCCGCAAGCTGCTCGTCAGTGCAGCGAGCAAACGAAGGGGGGCCGGGAGCTAATGCCGAGGGTCAAGCGCTCACTCCACGCCCGCAAGAAGCGGCGCAAGGTCCTCGAGCAGGCGAAGGGCTACTGGGGCCTCAAGAGCACCAACTACACCTATGCGAAGGAGCAGGTCGAGCACTCGCTCACCTACGCCTACAGGGACCGCAAGAACCGCAAGCGGATGTTCCGGCGCCTCTGGATCACCCGCATCAACGCCGGCGCGCGGGCCCACGGGCTCTCCTACAACCAGTTCATCTCGGGCCTGAAGGCCGCCGAGGTGGAGCTCGATCGCAAGGTGCTCGCCGATCTCGCCGTCCACGATCCGGAGCAGTTCGGCAAGCTCGCCGAGCAGGCGAAGGCGGCACTGCCGTCGGCGCCCGCCTGATCAGCTCACGCGACAACGACAAGCTGAAGCTCGTGCGCAAGCTGCACGAGCGGCGCTGGCGCGACAAGCTCGGCCTGTTCGCCTGCGAGGGGGAGGACCTCGTGGCGGCGGCGACGGCCGAGCCGGTCGAGCTGCTCGTCGCGGGCGAGAACGTCGAGCCTGCGCTTCTGGCCGGGGTCTCGACCGCGGCGCACCCGCCGCGCGTGATCGCCGTCTACCGCCGCGCCGACCTGCCGGCGCCGGACGGACGGCCGTGCGTGCTCGCGCTGTGGCGGGTCGCCGACCCGGGGAACCTCGGGACCCTGATCCGCACCGCGGACGCCTTCGGCGCCGCCGTCGCGCTGTCGGAAGGCTGCGCCGACCCGACCGGCCCCAAAGCCCTCCGCGCCTCCGCCGGCTCGATCTGGCGCGTCCCTCTGCTGCCCTTCGACGCAAGTGGTGCAAGTCACAAAGTCGCGCTCGTGGCGCACGGCGGCACTCCGCTCGCGGAGTGCGAGCTCGTCGGAAAGGCCACCTTCCTGCTCGGCGCCGAGCGCGAGGGGCTGCCGGACGAGATCGAGCGCGACGTCGACGCCACGATCCCGGTGGCGACCGAGTCGCTGAACGTGGCAGTGGCGGGTGCGATCGCGCTCTACGAGTGGCGCCGGCAGAACGCCGCTACTTCGACTCCTCTCCCTTCGCCCTGATCTTCGCCTCGTAGTGGTCGATCCGCGCCTTCAGCATCGCCTGCGTGCGCTCGAAGCGTTCCTCCCAGGCAGCACGCTCCTCAGGAGTCCACTTCTTCCTCTTCTTCGCCATCGTCGTCCTCCAGCAGCAACTCGAGAATCTGCCTGACATCCGCTCTCAGATCGAAGAGCGCCTCCATCAAAGCTTGCACATCCTGTTCGTCGATGTCCACCGGTCGAACGATCGCGGCGGTGGCCGGCGCTGACAAGTCGCTCTTTCAGTCACGTCGGCGGCAGACGAAGATCGCGTCCTCGTGGCCGGCCCAGGGCGTGTCGTCGAACCAGCCGTAGAGGCCCTCGACGACGAATCCCTCCTCGCCCAGGAGCTCGCGCCACTCCGGGACCGAGATCCACGCGAGCGACAGCTCGGATTCGACGCCGTCACTGCGGACGCGGAGGATCAGCGTTCGCCCCTCTTCGTCCCAGTCCGCTCGCTCGAAGATGCCCGGCTCGCGCTCGAGCCACCGTGCGTGTGTCTCGAAGATGTCGTCGGACGCCGGCTGGAAGACGTCGAAGACGAAGCTGCCGCCGGGCTCGAGCAGCCGGTGAGCGGCCCGAACGACGGCGCGGCGGTCGTCGTCGGTCTGCATGTGCAGGAACGAGCGGAACGGGACGATCACGAGCGGCACGGTCTCCTCGACGGGCGGGTCGCGGAAGTCGCCGTAGCGGAGATCGAGCTGCCGGCCCCGGCCCACGTCGAGGCCGGCCAGACGTCCGCGCTCGACCGCCACCTCGAGCATGCCCAGCGACAGGTCGACGCCGATCACGCGGATCCCGTCTGCCGCGATCGGGATCGTGATCCGGCCCGTCCCGACCCCGAGCTCGACCACCGGCCCGCCCGAACGGCGCGCTCGCTCGAGGTAGAACGGCACGTCCTCGACGACGCTCACCGACCAGGGGTCGTAGAGCCGGGCGATGCGGTCGTACGCGGACACGGACGCTATGGTGCCGACTCATGGCGGAGGCTGGAGCGGACTGGCAGGACTACGCTGGCGAGGCTGAGCGCGCGTTCGCCGCCGCCGACCTGACGGCGATCGAGGATGCGCGCGTCCGCTACCTCGGGCGCAAGAGCCCGCTCGCGCTCGCGCTCCGCGAGGTGCGCGACCGGGAGACGGGAATGCTGCTCAACGGCATCCGCCAGCGGCTCGAGGCGGCGGTGGCCGGGCGCGAGGAGGCGCTCGAGGGAGAAGAGCTCGACCGCCGGCTGCGCGAGGAGGTGCTCGACATCACCCTGCCGGGCGAGGAGCTGCCGCTCGGGCACCTGCACCCGATCACGCAGGTGCGCCGGGCGGTCGAGGATGCGTTCCTCGGCCTCGGCTGGGAGGTGCGCGACGACCGGGAGGTGGAGACGGTCGAGTACAACTTCGACAAGCTCGCGTTCCTGCCGACGCACTCCGCGCGCTCGCCCCGCGACACGTTCTTCTTCGACGGCGACCACGTCCTCCGCACGGAGACGAGCCCGTCGCAGATCCACGTGCTCGAGGAGAAGCCGCCGCCCGTGTACATGGTCTCGATCGGCCGCGTCTACCGCCGGGACGCGATCACGGCCACCCGCTACCCGATCTTCCACCAGTTCGAGGGTCTCGCCGTCGACCGCGGCCTGACCCTTGCGGACTTGAAGGGGACGCTGCTGCACGTGATGCGCGCCCTGTACGGCCCCGAGCGGCGGGTGCGCTTCCGCACGCACTACTTCCCGTTCACGGAGCCGTCGATCGAGCCCGACGTCTCGTGCGGGATCTGCGGCGGCACCGGCTGCCGCACCTGCAAGTTCTCCGGCTGGATCGAGATGGGCGGCGCCGGGATGGTCGACCCGCGCGTCTTCGAGAACGTCGGCCTCGACCCCGCCGAGTGGACGGGCTTCGCGTTCGGCTGCGGGCTCGAGCGGACGACCCAGCTTCGTCACGACATCCCCGACATCCGCGCGCTCTGGGAAGGCGACCTCCGAGTGCTGCGCCAGTTCTGAATGAAGGTGCCGGTCGCCTGGCTGCGGGACTACGTCCCGGTCGAGATGCCGCTGAAGGAGCTGGCGACGCGCCTGTCGATCGCCACGGCGGAGGTCGAGGCGGTCAACCCGGCGCCGGTGCCCGACGAGAACGGCAACCTCGGCCTGTTCAGGATCGGCCGGGTCCTCGAAGCCGAGAAGCATCCGAACGCGGACCGTCTCCAGATCACGAAGGTCGACGTGGGTGAGGGCGAGGCGCGCTCGATCGTCTGCGGAGCGTGGAACTTCGGCGTCGGCGCCACCGTCGGCGTCGCGCTCCCGGGTGCGCGGCTGCCGAACGGCCTCCAGCTCGAGCGCCGCGAGGTGCGCGGCGAGGTCTCGGACGGGATGATCCTCGCCGAGGACGAGGTCGCGCTCGGGGCCGACCACGCCGGCATCATGCTGCTCCCCGAGGCGGAGCCCGGCACACCGCTCTCGGAGGTCCTGCCGCTTTCGGACGCGGTGCTCGTCGTCGAGGCGACCGGCAACCGCCCCGACCTCTACTCCGTCTACGGCCTCGCGCGCGAGATCGCGACTCTCTACGACCTGCCGCTCGCGGACATGTCCAGGGGCCTGGCCCCGGGACCTGTCCCGGAGGGGCGGGTGGAGATCCGGATCGACGACTTCGAGGGCTGCCCGCGCTACATCGGGCACCTGTTCGAGGACGTGCAGATCGGCCCCTCGCCGCAGTGGCTGCGTTCCCGGCTCTTCCTGGCGGGCCAGCGGCCGATCTCGAACGTCGTCGACGTCACGAACTACGTGATGCTCGGGCTCGGCAACCCGCTGCACGCGTTCGACTTCACCACCCTCCACGGCGGCCGCATCGTGGTGCGGCGCGCGCGGCCGGGCGAGAAGCTGACGACGCTCGACAGCGTCGAGCGCGAGCTCGTCCCCGACGACCTCGTCATCGCCGACGCAGACCGCGCGGTCGCCCTCGCCGGGATCATGGGCGGCGAGGAGACCGAGATCGGCGAGGGCACGACCACGGTGCTCCTCGAGGCCGCGAACTTCGAGCCCTACGGCATCTACCGCACCTCCGAGCGGCAGCGGATGCGGACGGAGGGGTCGAACCGTTGGGAGAAGGGCGTCGACCCGTACCTCGCGGGCCCCGCCGCCGAGCTCGCGACCCGCATGCTCCTCGAGCTCACCGGCGCCCGCTGGACGGCGGCCGCCGACGTGCAGGGCCGGCTCCCGGAGCGGCCGGTGATCGCGTACCGCCCGGAGGCGGCAGATGCGCTGATCGGCATCGAGACGCCGCCCGAGCGGCAGTACGCGATCCTCGAGCGCCTCGGCTTCGACTGCCGGGACGGCACTGTCGTCTCCCCGACCTGGCGCGCCCGCGACATGACGCGCGAGGTCGACGTGATCGAGGAGATTGCGCGCTTCCGGCTCGAGGACGTGCCCTTCACGCTCCCGGCACGCCGCGAGATGACCGGGCTCCTGACGCCCGAGCAGCGGCTGCGCCGGCGCGTCGAGGACGTCCTCGCCGGCCTCGGCTTCGCCGAGATCTACACGCCGAGCCTGCGGCCCGACGACGACACGCCGTGGAAGCTCCCGGAGCCGATCTCCGTGGAGCTCACCGC
>Ga0335085_10003396_pt1 | contig 27654 bp, 21 predicted proteins | sample Lox_Sample_45_FD_206712 | JGI IMG/M metagenome (GOLD analysis project Ga0335085, IMG submission 206712) | Soil microbial communities from Loxahatchee National Wildlife Refuge, Florida, United States - Lox_Sample_4.5 | ecosystem: Environmental > Terrestrial > Soil > Wetlands | place: USA...
CCAAGAATCCGAACATGAAGTGGTACATCATTCACTCCTATTCGGGATTCGAGCGCAAGGTGAAGGAATCACTCGAATCGCGCGTGGCCGCATTCGGGCTGCAGGACAAGATCGGCAAAGTGCTGATTCCGACCGAGTCGGTCACAGAAGTTCGCGGCGGCAAGAAATACACCTCCGAGCGCATGTTCTATCCCGGCTACGTGCTGGTCGAGATGGACATGGATGATCACGTCTGGCACGTTGTGAAATCGACGCCTCGCGTGACGGGATTTGTCGGCACCGGACAGCAGCCAACACCATTATCGGAAGAAGAGGTTCAGCACATCGTCTACAAAGTCGCCGACAGCCGCGAGAAGCCGAAACTCAAGGTCAAGTTCGAGAAGAACGAGTCGGTGCGTATCACCGAGGGGCCGTTCGCCAGCTTTACCGGCGTGGTCGACGAGGTGAATGAAGACCGCGAGACGCTGAAGGTAATGGTAACGATCTTTGGCCGCTCGACCCCGGTGGAGCTTGAGTTCAATCAGGTCGAGAAAGTAGCGTAAAGCAGTTTCAAGTTTCGTGTTTCAAGTTTCAAAAACAGGCTTCAGGATATCGGGCCGAAAATCCTAGACCCGAGGCTGGAGCGGAAGAGAGATCATGGCAAAGAAGATTACAGGTTATGTGAAGTTGCAGATTGCGGCGGGCAAAGCTACTCCGGCGCCCCCAGTGGGCCCTGCGCTTGGACAGGCGCAGATCAACATCATGGAGTTCTGCAAGCAGTTCAACGCCAGAACCAGCCAGAAGGAAATGGAAGGACTAATCATCCCTGTCGTCGTATCTGTTTATAACGACCGCTCCTTTACCTTCATCACCAAGACGCCCCCGGCGTCGATTCTGCTGAAGCGCGCGGCGGGCATCGCCAAGGGATCGGGCACGCCAAATAAAGATAAAGTCGGCAAGGTCACCGCAAAGCAAGTGGAAGACATTGCCAAGCAGAAAATGCCTGACCTGAATGCCGCCTCGATTGAGACCGCAATCAAGAGCGTGCGAGGCTCGGCGCGGTCGATGGGAATTGAAGTAATTGGGTAATTGAGGAATTGTGAAATTGAGTAATTGAAATTCGGAAGCTTTTAATTCCTCAATTACCAAATTTCCCAATTACTCAACATTTTGTAAACACCACGGGTGATCGAATCACCGGTCATCGGTGGGAGACAAGGAAAAAGAAATGTCGAAAAAAGAAGGAAAGAACATCACCAAGGCGCATGCAGCCGTAGAAAAGCGCCCCTATGTTCTGCAGGATGCAGTCCCACTTCTGCAGAAAGTGAAATACGCCAAGTTCGATGAGACCGTTGAGGTCACACTGCGGCTGGGCGTAGATCCTAAGCACGCTGACCAAATGGTCCGCGGAACGGTCGTTCTGCCGCACGGACTCGGCAAGTCGAAAAAGGTTCTGGTCATCGCGACTGGCGACAAGATTAAAGAGGCGGAAGCAGCTGGCGCCGATTTCGCCGGCGGCGAAGAGATGGTCGAAAAGATCCAGAAAGAAAACTGGACCGATTTCGACGCGCTGATCGCCACTCCCGACGTGATGAAGTCCGTCGGACGTCTCGGCAAAGTGCTCGGCCCCAAGGGCCTGATGCCGAACCCGAAGACTGGCACAGTCACATTCGACGTAGGCAAAGCTGTGCAGGAGGTGAAAGCCGGTAAAGTCGAGTTCCGAACCGACAAGACCGCGCTCGTGCACTGCCCCGTTGGCAAGATTTCGTTTACGCCCGACAAGTTGATCGAGAATGCCACGGTCCTCATCAGTAGCGTGATCAAGGCAAAGCCGTCGGTCGCCAAGGGCAAGTACATCAAGGGCTGCTACCTGAGTTCGACGATGGGTCCGGGGATTGCGCTGGATGTCGCCCCAATCGAGGCAGCGAACAAGGCTTAGGTTCTATGTGGAGACAGCCGCCCTCGGCTGTCCGCGTCGCGAAGCGGCGCTTAGCTGTAGACACTGACAAGATTCGAGGATTAGACCAATGGCGGTAACAAGAGCAAAGAAAAACGAGCAGGTCGAGAAGCTGAGCGGAGATCTGAAGAACGTCTCCAACATGGTGGTCGCCACCTACACGAAGATGACTGTCGCCCAGGACTATGAGCTGCGCAAGGCTCTGCGCGGCGCGGGCGCGAAGTATAAGGTCGTCAAGAACACCTTGGCCGAAAAGGCTGCAAAAGGCACTCAGGTTGAAGGCGCTCTAAAGGATCTGGCTGGCGTTACCTCGATCGCCTATACCACGGGCGACCCCGTTGCGATGGCCAAGGCCCTGACCAAGTACGCCAAGGATACGCCGGAATTCACCTTTAAGGTCGGCGTGGTCGAAGGCCGGGTTGTTCAGGTGAAGGACATCGAAGCGCTTGCGAGCATGCCTTCGAAGGAAGAGCTGATGTCGAAGCTGCTGTTCTTGATCAACGCCCCGGCGCAGCGTCTGGCCACCGTGATGAATCAGGTCGGCCGGAACCTGGCGGTGGTCGTCGACCAGGGCGTGCAGCAGAAAAAGTTCAAAGAGGCGTGAAGAGATTTTGTAATTGGGTAATTTTGTAATTTGGTAATTGGGAAACCGGATTCAGAATTGCCCGCAACGAGCTTTGTTATCAGTGTCAAGGGTTGCGCGAGGTTCTGCCCCACGTTGTCTGGCGGGAGGCGAAACCGAGGCGCACTGGAAACTTGCCCACAGATAACGCAATTTGGGCGAAAGCCCCGAATTGAGCGATGGAGGAATTGGGTTGAAATTACCCGATTACAAAATTACTCAATTACCAAATTTGATACTGGAGAAACAACATGGCGGATCTTGCACAGTTAGAAGAATCAATCGTAGCCCTGTCGCTGCTCGAAGCGGCTGAGCTGGTGAAGAAGCTGGAATCGCGTCTGGGCGTGTCGGCGGCGGCAGCGGCTCCCGTGATGGTTGCGGGTGGCGGTGGCGGCGCAGCGGCAGCAGCTCCGGCGGAAGAGAAGACCGAGTTCACCGTCGTGCTGAAGGAAGTCGGCGCGAACAAAATCAACGTGATCAAGGCTGTCCGCGAAGTCACCAGCCTGGGCTTGAAAGAAGCCAAGGAACTGGTCGACGGAGCACCGAAGAACGTGAAGGAAGGCGTTTCCAAGGAAGAAGCCGAGACCATCAAGAAGAAGTTCGCCGAAGCCGGCGCGACAGTCGAAGTAAAGTAAAGGGTGGTTCATGTGGGGACGGCCGCCTCGGCCGTCCGCCAAGCGAAGCTTGGCAGGTATTGGCTGAAAAGCCGGGACCCGTCCCCGCAATGCACAGTTTTCAGTGCAAAATCGTTTTTCTGGTTAGTTCCCACTTGTGAAGCTTTGGCGGCGATGTTAGCATCTATATAAACGTCGCTTCCTAGGTTTCACTCGAGCGCGGGCGTGACTCGCGTAGGAAGTTTGGCAGACTGCTCCGCGGGCAGGCGGGGCGGAAACGGCCGAGATACTGGCGCGAAAGAGTTCAAATCAGATTTGGCAAAACGCCTTGGTTGGCGTCGGCGGGAACCACTGTCCCCGCGGACGCCTGATCGTCTTTTAGGTTCTAAGTTGTTCCGGTTCTGCACTTAAGTAGGTTTCCCGCGGCGCGTTCTCAACAGCAATAGCGCGCCCACATTCCGCGGTTCTGAGGCGCGGCCTTCGGTCGCGCGTTGAGATTGGGAGTTTCTTAACGATGACAAATGCCTTCCGTAAACGCTTTGATTTTTCCAAAATTCCGGCCACTATCCAGATCCCGAACCTGATCGAGGTTCAGAAGCGGTCGTATGACCGTTTTCTCCAGATGGACAAACTGCCCAGCGAGCGCGAAGACGGCGGCTTGCAGGCGGTGTTTCAGTCTGTCTTCCCGATCACTGACTTTCGCAACGTATCACAACTTGAGTTTGTGGATTACGCCATTGGTAACTGGGAGTGCAAGTGCGGACACCTCAAAGGTCTGCATCACCTCCGTACCACTTGTAAGAATTGCGGCAACACGGTCATCACCGACCCGTTCCATCCTGGCGACGTTCTCTGCTCGAAGTGCGGCACGTACAACGCGAACACGCCCGACTTTTGCAACAAGTGCGGCGACCCGGTCGGCCTGCAATTGAAGTATGACGTGGCTGAGTGCGAAGAGCGCGGCATGACCTACTCTGCTCCGCTGAAGGTCACGATGCGTCTGACGATTTTCGACAAGGACGCTGAGACCGGCAACCGCTCGATCCGTGATATCAAAGAGCAGGAAGTCTTCTTCGGCGATGTTCCGCTGATGACGCAGAACGGCACGTTCATCATCAATGGCACCGAGCGCGTGATCGTCAGCCAGTTGCACCGTTCGCCCGGCGTCTTCTTTGAGACGGCGAACAACCGTACCTACTTCCTCGGAAAGATCATTCCTTACCGTGGATCGTGGGTTGAGTTCGAGTACGACCAGAAGAACGTCCTATACGTTCGTATCGATCGCAAGCGCAAGTTCCTCGGCACGATCTTCCTTCGCGCGCTGGGCCTACGTTCGGGCGAAGACATTCTCCGCACGTTCTACACGGTTGATCGCCTCGCAATCCGCGACAAGAAGCTCTACTGGACGCTTGATCCGACCAGCGAGAAGGCGACGAACCTGCTAGGCATGAAGCTGGCTCGCAGCATCAAGAACAAGTCCGGTGACGAGATCGCGCACTCGGGCCGCAAGATCAATGCTGCGGTGTTGAAGGAAATCCAGAAGGCAAAGATCACCGAAATCGAAGTTGACATTACCGATCTCGAAGGCGCGTGGGTCGCCGGAGACGTGGTTGACACCACGACCGGCGAAGTCATGCTCGAGGCCAACTCCGAGCTGACCGCTGACAAGCTTTCCAAGATCCTCGACTCTGGCGTAGTTGAAATGTCTTTGTTCTTCCCCGAACGGGACGATGTGGGAACGGTCATCAGTCAGACGCTGAAGCGCGATTCGATCAAGACTCCACAGGAGGCGTTGATCGAGATCTACCGCAAGCTGCGTCCCGGTGATCCTCCGACGCTCGACACTGCGACGGCTCTGTTCCACGGAATGTTCTTCGATCCGCGGAAGTATGACTTCTCGCGCGTAGGCCGCCTGAAGTTCAACATCAAGCTGTTCGAGAACCAGGAAGCAACTTCGCTCGACAAGCGCACGCTTGATCCTGAGGACTTCTACGCGACGATTTCCTATCTGCTCAAGCTGCGCAAGAACCTGGGCGCGGTGGACGACATCGATCACCTTGGCAACCGCCGCGTTCGCGCGGTCGGCGAGTTGATGGAGAACCAGTTCCGCATTGGCCTGGTGCGTATGGAACGGGCGATCAAAGAGAAGATGTCGGTCTACCAGGAAATGTCGACGGCTATGCCGCACGACCTGGTCAATGCGAAGCCGGTGATGGCTGCGATCCGCGAGTTCTTCGGATCGTCGCAGCTCTCGCAGTTCATGGATCAGACCAACCCACTCTCCGAGATCACGCACAAGCGCCGTCTCTCGGCTCTTGGGCCGGGGGGTCTATCACGTGAGCGCGCCGGATTCGAAGTCCGCGACGTTCACCCCACGCACTACGGGCGTATCTGCCCGATCGAGACGCCGGAAGGTCCGAACATCGGTCTGATCTCGTCGCTGAGCTGCTATGCGCGGATCAACGATTACGGCTTCATCGAGTCACCGTACCGGAAAGTTAAGAACGGGCGAATCGTCGACTACGTCACCGTGGTCAACGTAGGCGACAGCGACTTCAAGGTCGGAGATCACCTCGAGAAGCACGAAATCGAGAAGATCAATGGTGATCTGAAAGACAAGCGCAAGAAGCCCGCGGCCATCGATCCGTTCTCGTTCTATCTGTCGGCTTGGGAAGAAGATCGTCACACGATTGCGCAGGCCAACGTCGAGCTTGACGATAAGGGACGCATCGTTCCCGAACTCGTCAACGCGCGTAAAGCCGGTAACTTCGTCTTGGTAAGTCGCGAGGAAGTCGATTACGTCGACGTCAGCCCGAAGCAGCTCGTTTCGGTCGCGGCCTCCCTGGTTCCGTTCCTCGAGCATGACGACGCCAACCGCGCACTGATGGGCGCGAACATGCAACGCCAGTCCGTGCCGCTGCTCCGCGCCCAGGCGCCGATCGTCGGCACCGGGATGGAAGGGGTCACCGCTCGTGACTCTGGCGCAGTCGTTCTTGCCCGCCGCAACGGGATTATTGATTCAGTCGACTCCGAGCGCATCATCGTGCGCGTCGAAGGCGAACATCATCCTACGCAGCTGTCCCGTGAGGTCGGTAGCGACATCTACCAGCTCACGAAGTTCAAGCGCTCGAACCAGAACACCTGCATCAACCAGAAGCCGGTGGTCCAAAAGGGGCAGCGCGTACTGAAGGGGCAGATCATCGCTGACGGTCCTTGTACCGATCAGGGCGAGCTGGCACTCGGACGAAACGTCCTAGTCGCCTTCATGCCTTGGCGCGGTTACAACTTCGAAGACGCGATCCTGGTCTCCGAAAAGATGGTGAAAGAGGACTATTACACCTCGCTTCACATCGAGGAGTACGAGATTGAAGCGCGCGATACCAAGCTCGGTCCAGAAGAAGTCACGCGCGACATTCCAAACGTCAGCGAGTCGATGCTCCGCAATCTGGACGAAGCGGGAGTCATTCGCATCGGCGCCTCGATCAAGCAGGGCGACATCCTCGTCGGCAAAGTTACGCCAAAGGGCGAAACCCAGCTCACGCCGGAAGAGAAACTGCTGCGCGCGATCTTCGGTGAGAAAGCCGGCGACGTTCGCGATGCTTCGCTCTACTGCCCGCCGGGCATCGAAGGCGTCATCGTCGATGTGAAGATCTTCTCGCGCAAAGGCCAGGAGAAGGACGAGCGCGCGAAGGCCATCGAAGCTACGCAGATCGCCAAGTTGGAAAAGAACCTTTCGGATGAAATCCGAATTCTGACCGACGAGCGGTTGAAGCGTCTCGACAACATCCTGGGCGGCAAAGAAGTGCAGGCTGACCTGCACGACGAGCGCACCAACAAGCGCCTGCTGACCAAGGGAACGATGCTGACTCGCGAAGAAATCGAGCGCATCTCGACCCGAAACCTGAAACGCATCAAGTACGCGGATAAAGATCCCCGCGTGAACGAGCAGATCGACGAGATCGAGGAAATGACCTCGCGTCAGATCGATGTGCTGAAGAAGATCGTCAACGAGAAGAAAGACAAGCTGACCAAGGGCGACGAACTGCCTCCAGGCGTGATCAAGCTGGTCAAGGTCTACATCGCCATGAAGCGCAAGCTGAGTGTCGGTGACAAGATGGCCGGCCGTCACGGCAATAAGGGCGTCATCGCGCGCATTCTGCCCGAAGAGGATATGCCGTACCTCGAGGATGGAACGCCGGTCGAAATCGTCCTGAACCCGCTCGGCGTGCCTTCCCGTATGAATGTGGGCCAGATTCTTGAAACCCATCTCGGATGGGCCGGCTTCGCTCTGGGCGAGAAGGTCACGAACCTTCTGAAGGAGAATACGCGCACGGAGGCGATCCGCCGCGAGTTGAAGACCTTGTTCAAGGACTCGCAACTCGCCGACACAATTGCCGAGATGAGCGACGAGGAACTGGAATCGATTGCTCCAACGCTTACGAAGGGTGTGTTCATGGGATCGCCGGTGTTCGACGGCTCGAAGGAAGGCGAAATCAAGGCGTTGCTCGAACACGCCGGACTGCCGACCTCGGGCAAAACGATGCTGCGCGACGGCATGACCGGAGAGAAGTTCGAACAGCCGGTCACCGTGGGCTACATCTACATGCTGAAACTGTCGCACCTGGTGGACGACAAGATTCACGCTCGTTCCATCGGACCATACTCGCTCATTACCCAGCAGCCGCTGGGCGGTAAAGCGCAGTTCGGCGGACAGCGCTTCGGAGAAATGGAAGTCTGGGCGCTGGAAGCTTATGGTGCGGCGTTCATTCTGCAGGAGCTGCTGACTGCGAAGTCCGACGACGTCTATGGCCGAACCAAGATTTACGAGGCCATCGTCAAGGGCGAAGCCGCCATGGAGCCCGGCGTACCGGAATCGTTCAACGTGCTGATCCGCGAATTGCAGTCTCTGTGCCTCGATGTGGAATTGATCAAGGTCACAGACCGTAAGCCGACGGCCAGCGCGGCAGCAGATTAGTCGTTCGTCGCTGGTCGTTAGTCGTTAGCGGCCAGCGGCACAGAATTTCGAGTTTTAAAGACAAGACCTGTGGAGGTTGCTCTTGGATTCGCAGGTCATGAGATTTCGCTAGCGACGAACGACGAACGACTAGCGACGCTTTCAAGAGCCGCAATCGGCGGCGTAACGCCGAGAAAAGCGGAGGAACACCTTGTTTCGTTCGAGCCCATTCGAAATGGCAAATGTGATCGCGGACTTTGATGCCATTCGCATCTCTCTGGCCTCCCCGGAAAAAATCCGGAGCTGGTCGCATGGCGAAGTCACCAAGCCCGAGACCATCAATTACCGAACCTTCAAACCCGAGCGCGACGGTCTGTTCTGCGCGCGCATCTTTGGCCCGGTCACCGACTGGGAGTGCCTCTGCGGCAAGTACAAGCGTATGAAGCACCGCGGCGTGATCTGCGACAAGTGCGGGGTGGAAGTCACATTGTCGAAAGTTCGCCGTGAGCGCCTCGGCCACATCGAGCTGGCTTCGCCCTGTTCGCACGTGTGGTTCTTCAAAGGACTGCCCAGCCGCATCGGGCACCTGCTCGACATCTCGCTGCGCGATCTTGAATCCGTTCTTTACTTCGAAGCGTACGTCGTCGTCGAACCCGGCGATGCTCCGGTCAAAGAGCGCGAAGTCATTAAAGACGAAGCGAAGTTCCGCGAACTCGATCAGCAATACCGTCCGGCCGGTTTCAAGGCCATGATGGGCGCGGAAGCGATCAAGGAACTTCTCAAGCGCGTCGATAGCGACCAGCTTTCGACCGAACTGCGCGAGAAGATGAAGAACGAGAGCTCGCTGCAGAAGCGGCTCAAGTACGCCAAGCGCCTGAAAGTCGTTGAGGCCTTCCGCAAGAGCGGCAACAAGCCCCACTGGATGATCCTCGACGTGATCCCGGTCATTCCGCCCGAGCTTCGTCCGCTGGTTCCACTCGATGGCGGACGCTTCGCCACGTCAGACCTGAACGACCTGTATCGCCGCGTCATCAACCGGAACAACCGGTTGAAGAAGCTGATGGACCTGCACGCTCCTGAAGTCATCGTGCGCAACGAAAAGCGCATGTTGCAGGAAGCGGTCGACGCTCTGTTCGACAACGGACGGCGTGGCCGCGTTCTGCGCGGTGCGAACAACCGTCCGCTGAAGTCATTGTCCGACACACTGAAAGGCAAGCAGGGACGCTTCCGCCAGAACCTGCTTGGCAAGCGCGTCGACTACTCTGGACGTTCCGTGATCGTGGTCGGTCCCGAACTCAAGCTCCATCAGTGCGGTCTGCCGAAGAAAATGGCGCTCGAACTGTTCAAGCCGTTCATCTATCACCGGCTCGAGCAGACGGGCAACGTCACGACCATCAAGCAAGCCAAGGAGATGGTCGAGCAGCAGGAACCGATCGTTTGGGACATCCTGGAAGAAGTCATTAAAGACCATCCGGTCCTGCTGAACCGCGCTCCTACGCTTCACCGCCTCGGTATTCAAGCATTCGAGCCGGTGCTGGTCGAAGGTAAGGCCATCAAGATTCACCCGCTGGTTTGTACGGCGTTCAACGCCGACTTCGACGGCGACCAGATGGCGGTTCACATTCCGCTCTCTCCGGAAGCCCAGGTCGAAGCAAGCGTGCTGATGCTGGCGTCGCACAACATCCTGTCGCCTGCTTCAGGTCATCCGATCACCGTGCCCACGCAGGACATGGTTCTCGGTCTCTATTACCTGACCAAAGCGAAGCCGGGCGCGAAGGGTGAAGGCCGTGCCTTCGCCAACATCGAAGAAGTGCTGATGGCGCTTGATGCCGGCGAAATCGAAACGCTGTCACCGATCCGTCTGCGCTACTCGGGCGATCTTATCGATCTGACGACTGCGTACGACGATCAGGACATCATCCACACCGATCCGGTGCAGGTCGAGCGTGCGTTTATCAACACAACCGTCGGTCGCGCGATCCTGAACGACCAACTGCCCAAGGGCATGCCTTACATCAATGGCCTGCTGAAGAAGAAGGGCATTGGCGCGCTGGTGAACTACACCTACCTGCGTTTCGGCCTGGAGGTCACGGTCAAGATGCTCGACGAAGTCAAAATGCTTGGCTTCCGCTTCGCCACGCGTGCGGGCTTGTCGATCGGCATCGATGACATGGTCATCCCAGACAGCAAGAAGGTCCTCGTCCGCGACGCCGAGAAGCAGGTGGTCAACGTTCAGCAACAATACCTGGACGGCGCGATCACCAACGGCGAGCGCTATAACAAGGTCATCGAAATCTGGTCGGGAATTACTGAAAAAGTTGCCGACGAGATGTTCGCCGAGATGCAACGTCGCGACAAAGAGGGCGAGATGAACCCGATTTACGTCATGGCCGACTCCGGCGCTCGAGGATCGAAACAGCAGATCCGCCAGCTGTCCGGTATGCGCGGCCTGATGGCGAAGCCGTCGGGCGAAATCATCGAGTCTCCAATTACCGCCAACTTCCGCGAAGGATTGACGGTGTTGGAGTACTTCGTCTCGACGCACGGCGCTCGTAAGGGATTGGCCGATACCGCTTTGAAGACTGCGGACTCCGGCTATCTGACTCGCCGCCTGGTCGACGTCGCGCAAGACGTCATCATCAGCGAGTACGATTGCGGAACCGTCGACGGCATCTACGTGCAGGGTATCGTGGAAGCCGGCGAAATTATTGAACCGCTGCGTGACCGAATTGTCGGCCGCGTGTCACTCGAGAAGATCAAAGACTACGACGGCAACGTTGTGGTCGACGTCAACCAGGAAATTACTGAAGATCTCGCGGGAGCGATTCAGGCTGCCGGTATCGAGCGCGTAAAAATCCGCTCGGTGCTGACCTGCGAATCGAAGCGCGGCGTCTGTGTCATGTGTTACGGCCGCAACCTGGCTTCCGGACGCCTCGTCGAACTCGGCGAAGCTACGGGCGTCATCGCGGCGCAGTCCATCGGAGAACCGGGAACACAGCTCACGATGCGTACCTTCCACATCGGCGGTACGGCGTCGAGAGTCTCTGAGCAGTCGCGACTCGATGCCAAGAACAACGGCAGCGTTCGCTTCATTGGCCTCCAAACGGTCAAGTCGAAGACGGGCGATCTGGTTGTGATGAACCGTCAAGGTTCCATTGCGGTGGTCGACGAGAAGGGCCGCGAACGCGAGCGCTACTCGGTCGTGTACGGCGCAAAGCTGAAGGTCAACGAGGGCGACCCGGTCACGCTCGGTCAGGTCATGGTCGAGTGGGATCCGTACACCTTCGCGATCCTTACCGAAATCGGCGGCACCGTGCAGTTCAAAGACCTGCAGGAAGGTGTCACGCTCCACGAAGAAGTGGACGAAGTCACCGGCCTGTCGCGTCATGTGGTCGGCGATTCTCCCGACGAGAAGCGCCAGCCCGCGATCGTGGTCAAGGGCAGCAAAGGCAGCAAGCGTTATTTGATGCCGTCACGCGCGCACTTGATGGTCGCCGATGGCGACGCAACTTCACCGGGCGACGTGCTGGCCAAGATCCCTCGCGAAACCACCAAGACGAAAGACATCACGGGTGGTCTGCCGCGTGTGGTCGAATTGTTCGAAGCCCGCAAGCCGCATGAAACCGCGGTCATCAGCGAAATCGATGGCACGGTGAAATTCGGCGAGGTCTCGAAAGGACAGCGCAAACTCTACGTTACCGCCGACAACGGCACCGAAAAGGAATACTCGGTTCCGCGCGGTGTTCACATCAACGTGCAGGAAGGCGAGCGCGTCAAGGCCGGAGAGCCTTTGATGGACGGCCCGCTCAACCCGCACGACATCCTCGCCGTACTTGGCGAGAAAGAACTGCAGGCTTACCTGGTAAACGAAATCCAGGAAGTCTACCGGCTGCAAGGCGTGAACATCAGCGACAAGCACATCGAAGTGATTGTTCGCCAGATGATGCGTTGGGTTAAGGTCGAAGACGTGGGCGATACGCGCTTCCTGCTCGAAGAGCAGACCGACAAATTCGCCTTCCGCGAAGAGAACGAGCGCGTGATTGCGCAGGGCGGCAAGCCGGCTACTGGCCGTCCGCTGCTCCTGGGCATCACCAAGGCTTCGCTCTCGACCGATTCGTTCATCTCCGCGGCGTCGTTCCAGGAGACCACGCGCGTGCTCACCGAAGCCAGCATCAACGGCAAGGTCGATCACCTGCGCGGCCTGAAAGAGAACGTCATCGTCGGACGTCTCATCCCTGCCGGTACCGGGATGGAGTACTATCGCAACGTCCGCCTCTCACCAGAAATGGAAGAGGCTGCCGCCAAGGTACAGGCTGAAGTTTCGGCAGCTTATGAAGAAGCCGAGCGCGCTCTCGAAATGATGCGTCATGAGGGTGAGAACGAAGAACTGGGCGCTGCGGAAGTGCCCGCAACCGAGTAAGGGAAACGATCTAAGGGTTCGGGGCAGGTAATCTAGAGGCTCCGGACCCTTTCTCATATTCATCGAACATCAATGCACGCTACCCCCCAGCGAGTGCGATTTGAGGAACCTGCCTCACTTCCTTCTTTGCAGGCGGTATCCGCTGGCCCTAAGCTAAGTCAGCGTATGCTGCGACTGTTGCGGCTTTTGCGATCTTCGTTCTGGCGCGCCTTTGTGCACGACGCCTTCGCCATCGCAAAAGCGTCTGCCTATTCTTCCATCCTTACCTTTTTCCCTGTCTTGTTTATCGTTGGTTCCGGCCTGGCAAGCTGGCGCAAAGGCGCACCGTATCTGCGCGAGATCTCATATGCTCTTGGCAGCATTCTTCCCGCGGGTACAAATACAGCGCTCAACTATCTGAAGACGTCGGCAAAGCATCCCGTTGGTTTTCTGCTCACCACTGCGGTCGTCACTTTGTGGACGGCCTCCGGTGTCATGATCTCGTGGATGGAAGGCTTCCGCCGCTGCTACGAGCTGCCGAAAACCTGGGGACTTGTGAAGGAGCGCATGATCGCGTTCCTGCTGGTTATTTTTGCGCTCGTCCCGATGACATTCGCGACTCTACTCGTCGCCGTCGGCAGCAAATTTGAAACTCGCATGCTCAGCTACATGGACCCGGACTTCAGCGCCTACCTGCTCCTGCTTTGGGGAGTCGCTCGCTGGGGCATTGCTACGCTAACGAGCATCTCGGTCATCGCGCTGATTTATCACCATGCCGTCCCACGCACCCAACCGTGGCACAGCGTCCTGCCCGGAGCCGTTCTCGCAACCATCACATGGTTCACCGTCACTGTTGGTTTCCGCGCTTACCTGCAACATTTTGGAGACTTCACTACCATCTACGGATCGCTCGGCGCATCCATGGCATTGCTCGTCTGGATGTATCTGATTTCTCTCATGGTGCTCGTCGGCGCCGAATTCAATGCGCTACTATTTCCACGAGCCATGCTGGGGAAAGAGCTGACCGCCGTCAACTCGGCGAAGGTTCAGAACTAGGTGCGTTTGTGAAAATCACCCAATTGCAGGAATTCGAGGACTGCAATGTGAATCTTCGTCTCGCCGACGGCGAAGTGTTGACTGTCACGACTCGTCATCTTGATCACGAGTACGAAGACGTCGTTGTCGGCGTTCTCAGCACGAACAATCCGGCGCAGTACAAGGGGCCGAAGGAGTCCGCTTACGCGATCAAGGCGGCGGACATCGTGACGGTCGAGGAACTCACCGTTGTAGAGCAGTCCGAATAGCCGTGGAATCGGGATTTTAGATCGGGGCTTTAGCCCCGGTGGGCACTCTCGCCGCGATATTTCTACGAGGGGATCATTTGAAGCGCAAGGACCAAACGCCAGAGGAGAGCCCTACTCCAAAAACCGGCTCCCGTCGTGCCAAAATCATCTGCACCATCGGTCCTTCCTGCGCCACTGAATCCGCCATGCGCGACCTGCTTCGCCTCGGTATGGACATCGCCCGACTCAACTTCTCCCATGGTACTCACGAAGATCACGCCCACAGCATCCAGCGCCTACGCCGCGCCGCCCACCGCGAAGGGCGCACCGTCTGTATCCTCCAGGACCTGCAAGGTCCCAAAATCCGCACGGGACTCTTGGAGCAGCGCAAACCGGTTTTTCTCAAGCCCGGTTCCATCGTCACCATCACGCCCGATAACGTCCCGGGTAACGCCACGCGCATCTCGACGACATTTCCCGATCTCGCCCGCGAACTTTCTCCCGGTGCGCGCATCCTGCTGAGCGATGGTCTAATCGAATTGCGGGTTCGCTCCCTTCGCGGCAAAGACGTTCTCTGTGACGTAATCAACGGAGGCATGTTAGGCGAGCACAAAGGCATCAATCTTCCCGGAATCGCGCTCTCGATTCCGGCACTCACACAGAAGGATAAGCGAGATCTCGAATTCGGGCTCAGGCATGGGATCGACGCCATCGCGCAATCGTTCGTCCGCACCGCCGCCGATGTGCGCGAGACCAAAAAAATCATCGCCTCACACCGGAGTGATATCCCGGTCATCGCCAAGCTTGAAAAGCCGCAAGCCATCGACCATCTGGAAGATATCCTCGAAGTCGCCGACGGCATCATGGTTGCCCGCGGAGATCTCGGCGTCGAAGTCGCTCCAGAAAAAGTTCCAGTCATTCAGAAGCATGTGATTCGCCGTTGTGCCGCGTGGCGCAAGCCGGTCATCACAGCGACGCAGATGCTTGAATCGATGATTGAAAACCCGCGCCCCACACGGGCCGAGGCGAGCGATGTTGCCAATGCTGTCTTCGATGGAACCGATGCGGTCATGCTCTCCGCCGAAACCGCGAGCGGGAAATATCCACGTGAGTCCGTCGAGATGATGTCGCGCATCATCGTCGAAGCCGAATGCAGCGTTGCCGACCTGGGTTTTGCGCGTCGTCGCCGCGACCATCGCAGCCTCTCCGTCGCCGAGACTATTTGCGAGTCGATTGCACACGCCGCCGAAGACCTACCCATGGGCGCAATCGCGATCTTCACCGAGACCGGGAACACCGCCCGCATGATCTCCAAGTACCGCCCAAAGGTGCCGATTTATGCCTTCGCGCACGCAGATGCAGTAGTCCGCCGGATGAATCTCTACTGGGGAGTTCGCCCCGTGCTCTGTCGCCAAGCCCATTCCCCAGAGGAAATGGTAAAGCTGGCCGATCAAGACCTCGTACGCCGCGGCGTACTCAAGCCGAAGGATGTTCTCGGTATCGTCGTCGGAACGCGTCAGGCATCCGGATCCACGAATCTGATGCATCTGCACCTAGTCACCGAGCAAGAAGCGGAGCGGATTACGCATCCTCCGAAAAAGCGCTTGGCTCCGAAACGAAGAAGATGAAGATGAAGAGGCATCGAATTGTGATTCGATTGCTAGCAGTAGGAGGGCATTGGGATCGGTACGGCCAATCGCACGTTTCTTTTTCCGGCGATTTTCAAACACTCCCGGACGAGGAACTGAATTCAGCGGGTGAGGCGCAAGGCGAATTCGACAAGATTTTGGGCCTATGCCCCACCCTTGTGCTGGCTCCTGTTACGAGTGGTCCCAAATTCCACCGAGTGATTTTTCATTCGGACAAGTAGTACTGTCCATCCGTATCGCACGCTATAATTCCCGCTTATGGCACAAGAGATTCTCTCGGTAGCCATCTGGGAACCTGTTCCGGGTCACGAATCCGCCGCATTGCAAACCTTCAATGAACTCACCTCCATCGTCACGCGCAAGGGTTACGGACGCGATCTGCTCTACCGCGACGGCGAGCATCATTATGTTTTCATGCGCTATTGGAAGTCCGAAGATACCCGCCGCGCCGCACAGGAAGATCCCGAAATGCTCCGCTGCTGGGCCAAATTGGGCAATGAAATTCAGATCGTGAAGGTCTACGAAAGGCTTTCGGAAGTCTGAGGTGATTCGGCAAGACCGCTCGTACGGGTGCCCACTTCTGGACAGGTTTGCCAGAAGTGGGGATCTTCACGTTCACGCACTGGAAAAGATCAGCTAAGGGTTAATCCAAATACTGTTACCCGAGGCGTTGTTATCAAAGTGCCCGTCAGGCGTGGTGAATAACAGGCCCGCGGTAGCCTGAGCCCATCCCGAGATCGTCGGATTCACATTGATCGTCAGAACTTTGCTCGTTCCCGGAGACATCTGTCCCAGCTTGCAAATTGCCGCCTGCCCGCTGTGTGAGCAGCCCTTTGTTGCAGAGACAAACTTCGCTCCTGTGGGCAGCGAAAGAAACGCTTTGACATTCCGGGCATCGTCGTCCTGAATGTTCGTGACCGTCACGGTGTACGTAAACATCTCTCCAACCTTCCCGGGATTGGTCGAGGTCATCGTGACCTGCATCTCGGCAAGCCCGACCGACGTGATGGTGCTGGTGATGAACGCGCTAGCCTCACCTCCGCCGCTTTCTGTGGCCACAGCTGTGCAATCCTGCGGGGCCGTATCGATAGGATGCACGGCGATTACGAAGTCATGCGACTCGCCAGGATTCAAGTTTGAGATCGAGCACACCACAACCAGGTGTGGATACCCCGGCGTGAACAGACAGCCTCCGCTCGGAGACGGCGAAATCGGCAGCTCTCCGGAAGGCAGTGTGTACGTCACGGTTAGATTCGGCGCGTCGAGATCGCTGGTATTCGTCACCGTGGCTGTGTACGTCGGTTCTCCGTTCGAGTCCGACCCAAGCGTCAGCCCGATAGTGAGCGTCGCTTGCGCCAGTGCGGCCGGAGTAAAGATTGACGTGACAAACAGTGAAAGTGCGAGACAGTATCCCCTAGTGAGTAAGCGAGACATATTTCCTCCTGTGATTTGCGGCGAGGCGAACCTGGATGGAGGGGAAAGCTCGTTGGCCTGTCTTGTCGGCAAGTCCAAAACGTCTGACGAACCCTCGCACACGCCGCTACTACTAAAGGCGAAAATCACAGGCTCCCAGGTTCATGTGCTGGAGCTTTCTCGATGGCGTTTATGCGCAGCACGGCGAATGATAAACCGCTTTAGAATGATGTCTTGACGTCCGCATCCATCCACGAATTCGCCGACCGCAATGTCGATCCCCATGTCGTCGGCTTTTTGCACATCCCCGCAACCCCCAACGGGAACGGCCTCGTCTTCACCCACGGCGCCGGAAGCAATGCCCAAGCTCCTCTGTTACGTGCCATAGCAGACGCATTCGCCGAAGCAGGCTACACGGTCCTCCGCTGCAACCTGCCCTATCGCCAGTCGAGATCCTTCGGCCCGCCGGGCCCGGCGGATGCCGCCCGCGACCGCGCCGGACTGAAGAACGCCCTTGCTGCACTGCAAAGATCTATGGGTTTTCACGAAGACGAGCATTCTGCCTCATGGAAGTTGTACCTCGGCGGCCACTCCTATGGTGGGCGCCAAGCCAGCATGCTCTGCGCTGAATTGAGTAAGGACGAACTGAACTTGGTCGCAGGCCTTCTGCTGCTCTCCTATCCGCTCCATCCGCCGCGCCGTCCCGAGCAGCAACGCACCCAGCATCTCCCTGACCTGCATACCCCGGCGCTCTTCGTCAGCGGCACCCGCGATCCTTTCGGCACAATCGAAGAACTTCAGCGAGCAATAAAGATGATCCCCGCGAAAACGAGACTGATGACAGTGGAGGGTGCCGGTCACGACCTGGGATTCAAAGGGAAAGCCAAAAAGGAAGGGTTACCACAACAGATTCTGTCAGAATTCACCCAATTCCTGCCTCTGTCATCCTGAGCGGAGCCGTGACGAGCAAAGCGAGTCAGGGCGCAGTCGAAGGATCCTTATAACCGCGACGCTACCGGAGCAATGGCAAGGCATCTTAGCCGTAGAACTTTGAAACATTGAAACCTGCCCTTAGTTCACCCACCCCGACTTGCCGCCGCCATTCCCCTTCCGCGGATTCTCGTCCGGCGGGATGTAATTCCCGTGCTCGTCAAAATGTACGTCGCGATCGTGCTGACGCATGTACACTTCGAACTTCTTCGCCGCCCGCCGCCGTTTCCATCGATAGTAGGAATTTCGTAGGCCGTAATAACGTTCGGAAAGTCCAGCGTCCACCAGCCCCGCCTTCGGTCCGCGCCGCACGTAAAGCCATCCAAAAAGCAATCCGCCAAGATGCGCGACGTACGCGACGCCGCCCCCGCCGCCCATTGCCAACGCAAGCGTCGCCACGATCAAGATTCCCACGAAGTATTTCGCTTTGATCGTGAATGGAAACGGAATCATCATGATCTCGTTTTCGGCGAACAAAATTCCGAACGCGATCAGGATCGCAAAGATCCCGCCCGATGCTCCGACTGTTGCAGTTCCTGGATTCCCCAAGATGTGGCCGAAGGCCAGCGCAATGGTCGTGATCGCGGCGCCAAGCACCCCCACGAAATATAGCTCGAAAAATCTCCGAGTTCCCCAGGCGCTCTCAAAGGCCGACCCGAACATCCACAACCCGATCATGTTCCAAAACCAGTGCGCAAACCCGCTGTGAATGAAACTGTATGTCAGCAGCTGCCAAATGAAACCACGTTGCACGACGTCGGCCGGGACTAATGCGCAGTAATAGGCCACATATGCCGGGAATGACACTCGACCCTGCATCAGCTCCATCAACAGGAATACCGCCGTGTTGATCCCGATGAGCCACGTCACCCCCTTGGTAAACGGGGGTAGGCTCAACGTCATCGGTTCACCAGTTCTCCGCACAAATTCCTCGTTCGAATAATTCTACTCGGTTTTGCTAGGGATACCGGGAGTGCCTCGGGTCTGCCGAATTTGCGAGACCCTGGGACTCCAATTTCTGCGAATCACCGCTCCGGCGTCGGCACCGCCGGCAAACTCCTGTGCCCAGCCGCATCCACCGCGCTTACGCCGAAAACCACGTTATCTTTAGACACCTTCAGAGTCGTTCGGGTTACATTGCCGACATCTTGCGCATGTTCCCACTCAGGACTTGTCGTAGCGCGCCACAACACTTCATAGCTTGTCGCCCCGGGCGTAGCATCCCACGACAATGTCGTGTCGTTCTCCAATTCCTTCGTCAGGATATGAACATTTCCCGGCGCTCCGGGTGCAGCCGCCAAGGCAGCCAACGTGGCCGCGTTCAACCGCGCCACGTGCGCGACGTAGTCATAATCGACGAACTTCGTCAGATCGCCATACTGAATCCCGTTCTCCATGCGCACGTTCTGATGCTGATGATTGAAGTCTTCTCGATATTCCGTTATCCGCACTGCCGCGAATCCCTGCTGATTAAAAGAGTAGTGATCTCCCCCACGCAAATACCGATCCAGCCGAAATACCAGCATCGGCTTCACCCCGGTGTTGTACGTACGTCCAACTTCGCTAATATAGCGCGCCACTTCGCGGGACGCCGAATCGCTTTCCCCACCCAATCCGCGAATTCGTCGGATGTCCTGATCCGTAGCCGCAACGGGGACTCCCTCGGAGAACACTCGAACCACTGAATGATCCTGCTCCGGACTCTTGTCGCCACCGACGATGTCATCGTTCAGTACAGCCTCGATCTGCCATCCCTCATCTTTGGCCATTTTCGCGAAATGCTTGCTTCCGTTCAGCCCCTGTTCCTCGCCTGCTACAGTCAGAAAAACAATCGTCCCCGGAAATTTCAGTTTGCTCAATACGCGCGCGCATTCCAGGCTCACTGTCGTTCCGCTCCCGTCATCATTTGCGCCCGGGGCGTCTCCATTCACATCGAGCGTATCGCTGTTTCGCGAATCGTAATGACCGGTCACGAGCACAATCCGCTTCGCTTGTGCCGGGTCCGTCCCCTTCAACACCGCATAAACATTGCTGATCTCGGTGGGCTTAGGAATCCGATCCATCGGTTGTTCTGTAAAGCTGTCGGTTTTCACCTCCAGGCATCCACCGCACTCTTTGGAATACTCTTCGAACTGGGCTTTGATCCATTCGCGCGCGGCCCCAATCCCATGCCCTGCCGCAATCGACTGCGCATCCTGCGTCGACAGAGTCAGGCGCGTCCCAAAGCTCACCAGTTTCTCAATGTCGTTCTGAACGCGCTGCGCAGATACCTGCTGCAAAGCCGCGGCAATCCGAGGATCTGCCGCCATTCCAGGTCCGCTCTGACCGACGCCAACTTGCGCCACCAGCAGTACCCCTGCAACCAAAAGCAGCGCCCTATACGTCCATTTGCCGTCTTGAACCATCATGAGAGTAAGATCCCCAATCGGGAAAAAGCTAAGGATTTGCTGCACGAAAAAAAGTCCGGTCCGCAAGTCGGTCCCACTTGACCAACTGCCGAGGAGAATCTAAATATTATCAGGAGGCTCTAATAGGCAAGGGAGGCTGTTTATGGTGCTTTGTCCGGAATGCGAAAACAACTTGGACATTGACGAAGAGGAAGTCGACGAGGGTGAGGTGATCTCCTGCCCTGAGTGCGGCACCGACTTCGAGGTCGTCACGACAAGTCCGCTCGAATTAAAAGCGGTTGAAGAAGGTTACGAAGAAGAAGAAGAAGAGGAAGAGGAATCCGAAGACGGTGACTACTCCTGATTGCCGACCCAGCCGGCCTGTTCCCACGCTGTCGTTTTATGCGATCGTCATTGCTCTGCTGCTCCTGCCAACCCTCCGTTCTCAGGATGCCTTTCTTGCTGCCCAGCAATCCAAGGAGAAGCCTTTCGCGGTTATCGTCGGCACCGTCTGGGGTCCCGACGATCGGCCGGTCTACGGCGTGACCGTCAAAATTCGTAAATCCACCGACAAGCCAAAAAAGGTTCGCTATCAGGTCTACTCCGACCATCACGGCGAGTTCGAGCAGCGCCTGCCCGCCAAAGAAGCCGAATACATCGTTTGGGCTGATCTCAAAGGCTACAAGCCCGAAGACGGCAAGCCCCTCCGCCTGGTCAAAGAGGTCACGGTCCACATCTACAACGACGAGCGCCAGGACATCGGCCTCCACCTCGAACACTAGCCCGCTTTTACGCTGAAACTTTGAAACCTTGAAACCTGAGCAAAGCCCCTTGACCCTTGATCTCGACCATTCTGCCCCTTCTCAGCCATGAGACAATAGATTCCACCCATGAATCGCCACCGCTCAGTGATCAAAGCTTTTGCCTTCTCATGTCTGGCACTTCTGATAGTTGCCCTTGTCTCGAACATGGCGCTGGCCGACAAAAAAGATAAATCCACCGGCCGCCTGCTCTTGGGCAAGGTCCTCGATAAGCAGGACAACCCCTTGCCCGACGCCGTCGTCTACGTCACCAACACGCGAACCCGCGCTGTGAAAACTTACATCGTGGGTAAAGATGGCACCTACCGCTTTCCGGCCCTCTCCAATGCTGTTGATTACGAGGTCTATGCCCAATACCACGGCAAGAAAAGCGATACGAAAGGGGTTAGCCAGTTCGATGACCGGTCTCAGGTCTACGTGGATCTAAGAGTAGACGTTCGATAGTAGCGCTGGCGCCCAACCGGCTGTCCGGCGGGCTTCTCGTGCGCCGCCGAGCGTGAGACAAGCAACTTTTTGGCCTCCATCCGGGTTCAATTAGATAGGAGTTTTATACGGAGGGCACCTTGGACGGTTTACGTACTTTTACGATTTTTAGCGCGCCTCGCGCACTTCTGGCCACTGTCGTATTTCTCTCAGCAGCCTTCTCGTTTGCCCAGAGCGGCTCGATGAGCCCCTATCAGGGCGAGCAAGACGGCGTCAGTGCGGGCGGCAAGTGGATGATGTTCAGCAGTGAAGACAAAATGACGGGAGCCAAGCGCGTCCGCTTCGAGCTCTTGGCCGAAAATTACTTCCGCGAAGATCAGGATTACCGGCCTAGAGTCGAGCTGGTCTGTGAGAACGGCAAGTACAAGAGCGCGACTTTCAATCCCGCGGTTAAAGTTCCTCCCAACCGCCCTGGTTTTTGGGGACAGCCGCAACTGCAAGCTGAGGTCCGCGTCGACGATGTTCACTATCACTACGGTTGGAACTGGCAGGGTCGCTACGTTTCCATGGATAAGGGCACAGCACGTGGAATGATACGCGCCAATATTTTTAACATCGCGATCCCAACCCGCAGTGGTCGGCAGATCGCCGAATTTGATCCCGCAGGTCTCAATATCGACCAGGTGCGCAAGGCCTGCGACATCACCCCCAAAAAGCCCAGCGCGTACTAATCAGGAAGCGTCGTTGTTCAGCAGACAGCCGCCGCCTGGACAAGTTTGTCATTCCGACAACTCGCGCAGCGAGGACAGAGGAATCTGCTGTCCGCCGGATATAACACTACTTCCACGCCGACAAGTCTCGATTCAGCATTCCTTCGAGCCTCTCTATCTCGGGCCGGAATAGTTGGCGCAACCTGTTTCTTTCGGGCATAGGAATTTCCGGAAATGCCGCGCCTCCTCCAATGAACGCCCGGTGCGCTCCGATGCGCTTCGCTGTCGCAACAACCCCGCCCAACCGCCGTCTCTTCGACCACTCCGCGAGCCAAAGCGCAGTCCGTGTCAAATAATAGTTCCGCGGCTGGGTCAATGAATCTGATGCCAGCACATGATGAAGGTGCCTCGGGCCTAATCGAAACCTCGGTGCGCCTACGAAATCTACCAGCCGATCCAGGTAGCCTTGGGGGTCTGCTTCCATATCGTCGTGCAACGTCACCAGCACTCGGGAACTTCCGAACATCTCAAGCCAGCTCTTCAGGTGCTCGGCATAGCGGCTCGATTCCATCAGTTCGGGATCCTGGATCAACGCATCTTCGAATGTCCAGTGAATCCATCCATACGCGCGCTTCAGCCGATACAGTGACAGCACGCGGTCCACGGGATTTCGGAAAATGCACACGATTCTCGCTCCCGGGATCATGCGCCCAATTCGCTCACGCGCGCTTGTCGAAGCGAAATACGTAGGCGCCACTTCGCCCACAACTCGTCCTCCAACCGCTCGCTTATAGTGCGACGCATACCAGTCCAGCCCGCGGTCGAAATTTATATCGAAAAACCGTGTTTCTTTGGTCGGATGCGACAGCCATGTGCACTGGCTCAGTACGGTATGCAGCCAACTCGTGCCTGTGCGAGGTGGTCCCACGACGAAAAAGGATGGAAGTTTCTGATAGGCAATGTTGCTGTCGGTCAGGATCAACGGGGTTGCGGCGCACTGTTCGGACATCACGAGGGTCCTCTAAGCTTCTCGTTGACGGCGGGAACTCTACTGCGAATACTTGCCTCGCCGAGTAGACTGCACTGTACCGCGGGACTCGCGAAGTGGGCAGGGAGTTGATGCGGTATGAAGGTTGGGAGTTGCCTCGAATCGATCACCAGGGTGAGTAATCCAAGAGAGAGAACGTACCGCCGAAAAGATTCCCTTTGTGAACCTTCGTGTCCTTGGCGGCTAAAAGGTCGTCTGCGTCCCTCTAAGTTCTCTGTGACCAGAAGGTTTGCGGACTCAAAACTTGTACCAAAACCAAATGTCCTGCCAATTTACCCCAGCACCCTCGCCGCATCTTTGGCGTAATAAGTGAGAATCATGCTCGCACCCGCACGCCGAATACTAACCAGCGATTCCATCATCACGCGTTCCCGCTCGATCCATCCATTTCGAGCGGCCGCTTCGATCATCGCGTATTCCCCGGAGACCTGATACGCAGCCAGCGGCAAGTCAAATCGCTCTCGCGCCGCAGCGATCACGTCGAGATAAGGCATCGCAGGCTTCACCATAATCATGTCGGCGCCTTCCTCCACGTCCGCCTCGATCTCTCGCATGGCCTCACGGATATTGGCCCCATCCATCTGATAAGACCGCCGGTCGCCAAACTGTGGCGCCGAATCTGCCGCTTCACGAAATGGTCCGTAGAATCCCGACGCAAACTTCGCCGCATACGACAGTATCGGCGTATTCATCAATCCCGCGTCATCCAGCCCCCGCCGGATCGCAGCCACACGTCCGTCCATCATGTCCGACGGCGCAATAATGTCGATTCCCGCCTTTGCGAGTGAGACCGAGGTCTTCGCCAGCAGTTCGAGAGAAGCGTCGTTCACGATCTCGTATTCCGTCGCCACCGGCGGCGCAGCAACCGCAGCGCCAAGGGATTGCGGCGCGGCCTTCACGATCCCGCAATGCCCGTGCGACATGTATTCGCAAAGGCAAACGTCTCCCATCAACACAAGCCCGGGAACTTCCCGCTTGATCGCTCGCGTCGCTTGCTGCACGATTCCGTTCTCTGCCCAAGCCCCGGTAGCCACCTCATCTTTTTTATCGGGCAGCCCGAACAGGATCACAGACGGTACTCCCAGGGCATGCACCTCCCGCGCTTCTTTCACTGCTTCGTCGATCGACAGGTTGTAAATCCCAGGCATCGACCGCACTTCCTTTCGGACACCTACTCCCGGACAAACGAACATCGGATATACAAATGCATCCGGCGTGAGGCGCGTCTCCGCCACCATGTTCCGGAGTTCAGCAGTGCGTCGCAGACGACGAAGGCGTGTCACTGGAAAAGCCATAGGAATCACCTGAAAAGGAGGCCTATCGGAATAGCCCCTCCAAGCGATTCTAAAGGATCAGCCCCAGCACAATGTGATTTCAATCACAAAGCCCTGTCGCGGGCGACCGTAGCGCCGGTCACCCGTGGCTCTCACGGCGGTATCGCGCCGCCATACTAGGCCTGGGCCCAGCTTCGTCGGGGATAGTTCCAAGTCCACCAAGGAGTAACGAAAGTAACTACCCTCCTTCCCACCAACCATCGGAATCCTCATTTGACTTGCATAGAATGAAAACGGATGAGTCTGCTCAGGCGCAAACGCTGGTTTGTCACGGCGGCCGCTATCACTTTGGCCTTCCTATTGGTGCGCCTGATCATCACCAAAGGTCCCCCACTGGAGGCCATCGCTGACATCGTCGGCTTGATCCTGATGCTGGCCGGCGTGTTTGTCTGTGTGACCAACGCCGCAATCCGTCCTCGTCAGGAGCGCAGTTTCTGGGTCCTCATGGCCTTGGGTTTTGCCCTATGGGCCGCCAACCAGAGCGCCTGGACCGTGATGGAAGTCTTTCTCCACAAATCCATCCCCGATCCATTTCCCTTCGATATCGTCCTGTTTTTCCATATTGTTCCTATGATCGCCGCCGTCGCCTGGCGCCCGGACCTCGCGACCAAACCAGCCAAAATTCCACTCAGCGTTCTGAATTTCCTCATGCTGTTCGGTTGGTGGGTGTTCCTCTACGCGTTTATCGTTTTTCCGCACCAGTACGTGACGTTGAATATCCCGCGATACAACACGTACTACGACGCGCTCTATGCTGTCGAAAATGGACTTCTGATCTCGGTCCTGATCCTTGCGGTGCTAACCAGTTCTGGAGGCTGGCGCCGCCTCTACGGCCATATCCTGGCAGCATCGCTTTTGTATGCCATCAACTCCCAACTGCTCGACCGGGCCGCAGCAGACCTCTCTTATTATTCGGGAAGCCTGTATGACGTCCCGCTGATTGCAACCGTTGCGTGGATCACCGCAGCTGCGCTCTCAGCCCGCGATTGGGAACTCGGGACCGTCAAGTTCAATCTGCACCCGCGCTGGAAACAGATCATTCCCAGGATGGCCATGCTCGCGATCTTATCGCTCCCCGTCCTGGGTATTTGGACCGTTCTTCTGGACCCTTCGCACGCACCCGTCCGGGCGTTTCGCGTCTTTGCCGTTCTCGCGGCCATGATCGTTCTCGGAGCTTTCGTCTTCTGTCGTCAATATATGCAGGATCAGGCGCTTATGACGCTGCTCGATGAATCGCGCCGTGCTTACCAAAGCCAAAAGCAGTTGCAGGGACAGTTAGTGCAAAAGGAGAAACTCGCCTCTCTCGGCCATCTCGTGGCCGGCGCCGCTCACGATATTAACCATCCGTTGAATGCGATCATGAGCCACTCCGAGGAACTTTCCAGCAATCACAAGCTCACTTCGGACCAGGACGCTCTCCTCCGCAAGATCGTGAATCAAGCCAGCCGTACTCGCGATCTCATCGACAACCTGCTCAGCTTTGCCCAGCAAGCTCCTGGTGAGAAGCGGCCGGTGGACCTTACCATCCTCATCAATCGCGCTGTTCAGATGATCGACTCACGCCGTGGCCCCGGGAAAGTCCAGCTTCGCCTATTCATTGAACGCGACTTTCCCCGGGTGCACGCCAATGCCAACCAGATGTTCCAGGCCTTTGTCGAGATCGTCGAAAATGCCATGGACGCTCTCGCCGGGGTGAGTGACGCTAGCCTCGAAATTACCGGCATCAGCCAGCGTGACGAAGTCGTGCTTCAGTTCTCTGACAACGGTCCCGGCCTCCGCGAACCTGAGCGTGTGTTCGATCCCTTCTACACAACCAAGCCCGTCGGCAAGGGCACCGGCCTCGGGCTCAGCGCCGTCTACGGAGTCATTCAGGACCACGGCGGCCAAATCACCTGCCGCAACAAGCCGGAAGGAGGCGCTCTCTTCGTCATCAAACTCCCGGTCACCGCAGTCGCCGCTCAAAGTGCCGGCGCCGCAGGTTGATTCGCCGGCAATAAATGGGCACCCCATTTCTGCCGCGCTCTTTTCGGCAGAAGTGGGATTTTGACTTCGCCTAACTTCTCGCTGCTGTGGCAATATTTTCCCTGTGGCCTCTGTGTTCCCTGTGGTGAGCTTTAGGTGTGGACACGACCCCGACCTACCAGGAATCTCTCCTGTAACATAATCGGTGATGTCCTCCGTCCTGCTTCACACGTCGGCGCAAGTTCTGGAGCTCAATTCTCTCCGCCAGCTCCTTCGCGGATTTGCATCCTCGCCTCTCGGCGAGAGCCGCATCGAATCCCTCTCTTCCTCGACCGATCGCGCCTGGATCCAGCGTCAGCAAACTCTTGCCACAGAGATCCGCGAATTCCGCCGCGTTGGAGGCCACTTCGATTTTTCCGCACTCACCGATATCGCTTCGCTCTTGGCTAAGTCCCGCATCGCCGGAGCCGCTCTGGAAACCACGGAGCTCCGCGATGTAGTCGCCCTTGTTGAGCGCGCCGCCGAGTGGCGTCACATCGCGTCCGATCCGCCGGCGGCGATGCGCTCGGAATGGCGCGAAGTCCACAAGCTCTCAGCGGGGATAATCGATTTTTCCGAATTCCTACGATACTTCCGCAACAAGATCCAGCCCGATGGCACGCTTGACGACAAAGCATCGCCCGAGCTCTCGCGCATCCGCCGCGAAATCGAGAAGCAGCGCCGCTCCATTCAGGAATCCCTTCGCGGATACCTTCGCCGCCTCGCCGAAGGCGGCACTGTCCAGGACGAGCTCATCACCATCCGCGGAGATCGTTTCGTCATCCCCGTAAAAATCGAACAGAAGCGCCGTGTGCAAGGCGTCGTCCATGGCGCCAGCTCGAGCGGCCAGACGGTATTCGTCGAGCCTCTCGAAACGATTGAGCAAAACAACGAACTCGTCCGCCTGCTGGAAGAAGAACTTGCCGAAGTTCACCGCATCCTCGTCGAAATGACCGAACGTATCGGCGCGAAAGCAGAACAAATCCGTGCGGCGCTCGATGTCCTCTCCGAACTGGAACTCCAATTCGCCAAAGCCCACTTCGCCGAAGACTACAACTGCGTAGAAGTAA
>Ga0335085_10003397_pt1 | contig 27647 bp, 26 predicted proteins | sample Lox_Sample_45_FD_206712 | JGI IMG/M metagenome (GOLD analysis project Ga0335085, IMG submission 206712) | Soil microbial communities from Loxahatchee National Wildlife Refuge, Florida, United States - Lox_Sample_4.5 | ecosystem: Environmental > Terrestrial > Soil > Wetlands | place: USA...
CGAATTTCCGCGAGTTCCTTCAGGATTTCGTCGACGGAAAGCTGCGTCAGGCGGTGCAATTGCAGCTCAAGGATGGCGTCGATCTGCGCAAAGGTGAGGCCTTCGCCTTCGGCGGGGCCGATCACGTCGCCGGTGAGCGCGACGATGCCGTATTTGCGGCGATCGACCTTGATGCCCTCGATGGCGCGTTCCTTGCCGCCGACCATGACGCGGATGGTCTTGTTGCTGAAGAAATCGTGCAAATTCTGGCGGGCGTTGGCGCGGCTGGACGAACCGCGGATGATCTTGATGACGTCGTCGATGTTGTCGAGCGCGATGCGGTAGCCGATCAAGATGTGCTCGCGCTCGCGGGCTTTGCGCAGCTCGTACTGCGTGCGGCGGCGGACCACCTCGACGCGGTGCTCGAGGAACAGCCGCAGCATGTCCAGCAGTCCCAACTCGCGGGGCTGACCGGCGACGATGGCCAGCAGGATCATGCCGAACGATTCCTGCATCTGGGTCATCTTGAAAAGCTTGTTGAGAATGATCTGTGGCTCTTCGTCGCGCTTCAGCTCGATGACGATGCGCATGCCGTCGCGATCGCTTTCGTCGCGAATGTCGCCGATGCCTTCAATCTTTTTGTTGTTGATCAGCTCAGCGATGTGCTGGATCAGGTTCTTCTTGTTCACCTGATAGGGCAGCTCGGTGATGACGATGTCCTCGCGGTCCTTGCCGCGCTGCTCGATGGCCGCTTTCGCGCGCACCTGGAAACTGCCGCGGCCTTTTTTGTAGGCCTCTTCAATTCCTTCCTTGCCGTAGATGTAGCCGCCGGTCGGGAAATCGGGGCCGGGGACGATTTTCATCACCTGCTTCAGCGTGACCTCGGGGTTTTCGACCATGAGGATGGCCGCGTCGATGATCTCGCGCAGGTTGTGGGGTGGGATGTTGGTGGCCATGCCGACGGCGATACCGGATGAGCCATTGACCAGAAGATTTGGAATGCGGGTGGGGAGGACGACCGGTTCGCGTTCGCTTTCGTCGAAGTTGGGAGTGAAATCGACGGTTTCCTTTTCGATATCGGCGAGCATTTCCTCGGCGATTTTCGAAAGGCGGGCTTCGGTGTAACGCATGGCCGCGGGCGGGTCGCCGTCGACCGAGCCGTAGTTGCCCTGGCCATCGACCAGCGGGTAGCGCATGTTGAAATCCTGGGCCAGGCGCACGAGCGCGTCGTAAACGGGGGCGTCGCCGTGCGGATGGTATTTGCCGAGGACTTCGCCGACGATCTTGGCGCACTTGCGATAGGCCTTGGTGGAGGTGAGGCCCAGCTCGTACATGCCGAAGAGGATGCGGCGGTGAACGGGCTTGAGGCCGTCGCGCACGTCGGGAAGCGCACGCCCGATGATTACGCTCATGGCGTAATCGAGGTACGACTTCCTCATCTCCGATTCGATATCAACCGGAGTCAGTATCTGTTTGTCCTGCTCGTCAGCCATTGAGACCCCTCAGTGAGTGGTGATTCGTGATTGGTGAGTGGTGCGCGAGGGTTCGGCTACCCCTCCAAATAATTGTCGAGTAGAAATGGCACCCGGCGTGTGTTTTCAACGAGATAGGGCGATTTCTACTTATTTTCATTGTCGAGTAGAAATGGATCGAATCCGAGCTGAGCCGGACCCCAGCAGGTGCATTGTCTGTGCCCCTTAAAAGCTTGCCGAATTGGGTCGTGGTGCTCATCGCGCTTATGCTAGCCATGTGCCAGAGGCGGCCACAAGGACCTCCGCCTGTGGACTTTTCTTCCTTTCCGCTCAAGCGACGGCGTAAGCGGCGCCCTGAGGAAAAGCTCAATCGTCCCTCCGGGACTGATCTTGTCGTAACGCTGCTTTCCCGGCACTGCGGTCGCCGCGGCGACCTTCGTGCCGGGCTACGTACGGTCGCCCCTCCGGGGCTTGCCCCGGAGATTGCTGCGCGCGGCGCGCCTAGTCGAACTGCGAAAGCGCCCGCATGAAGGGCGCTACATAAACGTCAACATCATTTTGCCGCGGGGTCGAATTGGACCGCGCAGGCCAGATTGCCTTCCGTGTCCAGGAACTTGACGATCCAGGCGACGCCGGGAATGGCGCTCCTTTTCATCACGATTTTTCCGCCGTTGGCTTCGATGGCGCGGGCGGTGGCGTCGACGTCGTCGACTGAAAACGAACATTCCATCCCGTAGACCGGCTGCGGGGCGACGTTGGCCTTGCGCGACTGTATGGCCCCGAGCGGGGCGAGCTCTTTGCCGCTGCCGTCGAAGATGCGGCAGAAGCCGTCCATGGGAACACCGGCGTAGCCCTGAAACGTCCAGCCGAAGAGGGCGGCGTAGAATTTGCGGGCGCGCTCGAGATCGTCCGCGTGGATGGCGAAGTGGGAAAGTTGGGTAGGCATCGATATTTCGTCAGGGCAGGGCTTTAACCGTGCCGTTCGACGCCTCCTTCATTCAGGGGTTTCAACCCCTGAGGGATTTCGTCGCACCGGAAAACCGGCGCGCTCGATGACCACGGAAATTCGGCTGGCGTTTCGCAGAGATTTTTCTTCACAGGGTTTTGCGCGATGTAGTTCGCGTGGATTGAGTAGTCTGCGGCATCGCGAATGCGGTGATCGCTGAAGCCGCGCTGCCAAACGGGAAATTTGAAGAGCAGCTTGTCGCGGATGGCTTTGGCAGAGCCGCCTTTGATGAATTGGACGGCGCGCTCCAACGTGGAGGTCGTGCCTGGCGTGAACAGGACATGAAAATGGTCGGACATTAGAACGAATTCGTGAAGGTGATAGGCGCCTTGGTCGCGATAGTGGAGCAAGCGATCAATGAAAATCTCACACGGCGGGGGCACGTTGAAGATCGCGCGGCTTTTCCATGTTCGCGAAGTCACGAAATATGTCCCAGGGATGTTTGCATGGCGCTTCGGTATCGCCATCCCTCAGCGGCTAAAGCCGCTCTCCTTTTCTGCTCTTTGCGGCACGGCTGAAGCCGTGCCCTGACGTTTAACGCTCTACCTTGGCCGCGCTTCTACCCGGTTCGTGCCGAGTGACCCCAGCGGCTGAAGCCGGTCTCTTTTTCCGCTCCTACGGCACGGCTAAAGCCGTGCCCTGACGAAACCTGCTCGCTTGACGCAAACCATCTCACTGCGGCTACGGCGACCCACTTTCTAAATATCCAGGTTCACGACTTCGAGGGCGTTTTCCTCGATGAATTTGCGGCGTTCTTCCACGTTTTCGCCCATGAGCGTGGTGAAGATTTCTTCGGCTGTGACCAGGTCTTCGAGGCGCACTTTCAGGAGCGTGCGGGTTTCGGCGTTCATGGTGGTGTCCCAGAGCTGGTCGGGATTCATTTCGCCCAGGCCCTTGAAGCGCGTGATGGTGAATTCCTTTTTTGCGTCTTCGAGGACGTAGTTCAGGACGCCGACGGAATCTTCCTTCACGACCTTGGTGCCGTTGTGGGTGACGGTGAAGGGCGGCTTGTCGCTTTCGCCGATGGCGTTCCAAAGAGTGCGGAGGCGTTTGAAGTCGGCGGTGGAGGCGAAGGCCCAGTTGACGCGACGTTCCGTGCCATTGGTGAGCAGGAGCTCGTGAAGGCTGTGCTCTTCGTCGAAGACGATCTTGGTTTCGAGCTTGAGCTTGGCTTTTTCGATTTCCTTCACCAGCTCCTGGAGCTTTTTCTTGTCGGCGAAATCGGTTTTCTTGTCGAGCTCGCTTTCGGCGAGCAGCTCGACGAGCTTGGGTTCGCGCAGGCGGCGATTGAGTTTCTGGGTGATCTGCTCGAGCTCCTGCACGTTGAGCAAGAAGGTGGTGAGCTCGTTGCCTTCGAGCGATCTGCCGTTCTTGCCCTTCACGGTGTGCTCTTCGGTGGCGCGCTTCATCAGCTCGCGGGAGAATTCGCGCTCGTCGCGGATGTAGCGGTCCATTTTTCCGCGCTTGACGCGGTAGAGCGGCGGTTGGGCGATGTAGATGTGCTCTTTTTCGATCAGCTCGCGCATGTGGCGGAAGAAGAACGTGAGCAGCAGGGTGCGGATGTGGCTGCCGTCGACGTCCGCGTCGGTCATGAGGATCACTTTGTGATAGCGGAGCTTTGCGGCGTCGAAATCGTCTTTGCCGATGCCGGTGCCGAGGGCGGTGATGATGGCGCGAATTTCCTCGTGGCCCAGCATTTTGTCGTAGCGGGCTTTTTCGACGTTGAGGATTTTGCCCTTGAGGGGAAGGATGGCCTGGTAGCGGCGATCGCGGCCGCCCTTGGCGCTGCCGCCTGCGGATTCGCCCTCGACGATGAAAAGCTCGCAGCGGGCGGGATCGCGTTCCTGGCAATCGGCGAGCTTGCCGGGGAGCCCGGATGAATCGAGCGCGGATTTGCGGCGGGTCAGCTCGCGTGCCTTGCGTGCGGCTTCGCGGGCGCGCGCGGCGTCGATGCACTTGCCGATGATTTTTCGCGCGATGGAGGAATGCTTGTCGAAATATTCGCCGAGCTTTTCGTTGACGAGCGATTCGACGAGGCCTTTGATGTCGCTATTGAGCTTGCCTTTGGTCTGACCCTCGAATTGCGGCTGGGGGAGTTTCACGCTGACGACGGCGACGAGGCCCTCGCGGACGTCATCGCCGTTGATGGTGACTTCGTCCTTCTGCTCTTTCAGCATGCCGAGGGAGCTGGCGTAGTAGTTGATGGTGCGCGTGAGCGAAGAGCGGAAGCCGGCGAGGTGCGTGCCGCCGTCGACGGTGTTGATGGTATTGGCGAAGGCGAAGATGTTTTCGGCGTAGCTGTCGTTGTATTGCAGGGCGATTTCGATGTCGACGTGCTCGCGTTTTCCTTCGATATAGATGGGCGAATCGTGGAGGACGCCCTTGCCGCGATTGAGATGCTTGACGAATTCGGCGATGCCTCCGGTGAAGCGGAATTCGGTTTTCTTGCCGGAGCGCTCGTCGTCGAGGGTGATTTTCAGGCCTTTGTTCAGGAAGGCCAGCTCGCGGAGGCGCTGGGCCAGCGTGTCGTAGGAATACGTGATGGTGGTGAAAATCGAAGGATCGGCGTGGAAGGTGATTTTGGTGCCGGTCTTGCGGGTCTTCCCGGAGGCTTTGAGCTTCGAGGTGGGGACGCCTTTTTCGTAGGACTGCTCCCAGACTTCGCCCTCGCGCCAGATTTCAAGGTCGAGCCAGTCGGAAAGCGCGTTGACGACGGAGACGCCGACGCCGTGCAGACCGCCGGAGACTTTATAGGTGTCGCTATCGAATTTTCCGCCGGCGTGGAGGACGGTCATGACGACTTCGGCGGCGGGCTTTTTTTCGGTGGCGTGCATGTCGACGGGGATGCCGCGGCCGTTGTCGATGACGGTGACGCTGTTGTCGTCGTGGACGATGACGTTGATTTCGTCGCAGAAGCCGGCCATGGCTTCGTCGACGGAATTGTCCGCGACTTCCCAGACGAGATGATGCAGACCCATTTCGCCGGTGGAACCGATGTACATGGCGGGGCGCTTGCGGACGGCTTCGAGGCCGCCGAGAACCTTAATGGAAGTGGCGTCGTATTTGTGACCGCCGGCGGGCTTGGAATCTTTTTCAGCCATGAGTCGAGCGTCTCCTCAGACGTGGAACAGCCTCAGGGCAGGCCCGCGATTTCGCAGGGCTGGCCTGAACAACTGCGAACTCAGTTTTGGAAAGGCGGTCGCGCGGAAAGTGCTCGACACTTGCCCGCCACGGCGGGCTCGTTGCCTCTCCCATTGGCCCCGCTCTGTCGAACGCAGTCGATGAGCCGGGACTCGAAGGGTGTTTCCGGGCTCCATCCCGTCTGATTCCGAATTCTCGGGCAGACGCGGCGAAGCCGTTTTGCTACCCCGCTTGCGCGGGCGCTCGTTGGGTGCGCCGGGCTTTCTGGCGCGCTAGTTCTGGCGGCTAGCGGGCCCGGCTGCGGCGCCATTTCCGAGCGAACAAAGTGCCGTTCAGGAGGAAGCTTGAACACAAGAATTTTAGCGCGAGCGGCGGGATTACACAAGGCGATTCTCAGATTGCGAGTGGCCCTTAACCATAGTATATGCAACTGCTTACAGGCTTACCGCAGGGCGTCCTGAGGGGATTGCTACGGCGGCGGTCGGTGGCGCGAGAAATGGCTTTCCGGCTTGACGAACAGGCTCAAAAAGCGCAGGTTTGCGGGTGATTTTGGGAGATTTCCGGGATGAAACGCAGCTGGAATTGGCCGGTGTGGGTGGGCTTCCTGCTGGTGCTTGCGGGATTGGTGAGCTATCCGCTGTTCTTCGCGCGCTTTCCGGTGACGCGCGATTTTCCCTGGGCGAACCTGGCGATGATGGCGCTGGGGCTGGTGCTGCTGGGAGTGGGGATTGCGCGCGCGTTCCGACAGCCCGATGCGTATCGCGGAAAAGTTTTCGGGAGCATTTTGGGCGTTGCGGGAATCGGCGTCGCCGCGTTTGCGTGCTACGGATTTCTGGTGCTGGCGCGGCAACTGCCGGGTTCGCACGGAGCGCCGCGGGTGGGAGAGATCGCGCCGGATTTCACGCTTCCGGATTCGAAAAACGTACCGGTGAATTTGTCGGGGCTGGAGAGCTCGCCGTTTGCGCCGAATGGCGAGATTTCCACGGCCATGAGCGCGCCACAGACGGCGGGGGTGCTGCTGATTTTCTATCGCGGATATTGGTGACCGTTCTGCAACTCCGAGTTGCGGAGTTTCGAGAAGGCGCTGCCGGAATTCGACGAGCGGAGGATTCGGGTGATCGCGATCAGCGTGGATTCGCCGGCGGAGTCGGAGAAGTTGCGGCAGTCGCAAGGATACAGGCTTCCGATTCTTTCGGATGCGAAAGATGATGTGATCCGGCGGTGGGATCTGGTGCATCCGCACGGAGGAGTCGATGGAGCGGACATCGCGCGGCCGGCGGAGTTTTTGATCGATGCGAGCGGGAAAGTGCGCTGGGTGAATCTTACCGACGATATCGTGGTGCGAGCGAGGCCGGAGGAGGTGTTGGCGGTGTTTGATGCGATGAATGGAAGAGCGCCGACGGGGAAATAGTGCAGCCAAAACTGAAGAAGACAAAACCAAGAGCCGGCGAGACGCCGGCGCTACTTCAGATGCGCATGGGCATTACGACGTAGCGGTAGCGGCTGGATTCGTCGCCGAGGGGGCGGAGCTGGCCGGCGGATTGTTCGTCCTTCAGCTCGAAGCTGATGGGGCCGTCGGGAGCGGCGGCGAGGAAATCGAGCAGGTACTGCGCGTTGAAACCGATGGAGATGGGCTCGCCCTTGTAGTCCTTTTCGATAGCTTCTTTCGCTTCTCCGTATTCCGGGCTGGAGGCGGAAATTTCCAGGCCTTCCTTGGCGAGGACGAATTTCACGGCGTGGGAGCGCTGGTCGGCCAGCTGGGAGACGCGGCGGAGCGCGTCCTGAAGCTCGTTGCGCTCGATGCTGACGGTTTTGTTGACGTCGCGTGGGAGCACGGCTTCGTAGTTCGGGAACTGGCCGGTGAGTTTGCGGCAGGTGAGCAGGCGGCGGCCGAACTGGAAGAAGAGATGGCTTTCGTCCTGCGCGAATTCGACGGTGGCGTCGTCACCGGATTCGGCGGCGAGACGCTGGACTTCGTTCATGGCTTTTTTCGGGACGAGGACGCGCGTTTCGGTGGAGAGGCCTTCGAACTTGTGGTCGGTTTCGACCATGGCGAGGCGGTGGCCGTCGGTGGCGACCATGGTGAGCGAATTCGGCTTCACCACGAGCAGCGCGCCATTGAGTGTGTAGCGCGATTCTTCGAGCGAAATGGCGAAGGTCGTTTTCGCGATGACCGCCGCGAGCAGTTTGGCGGGAATCTTCACCAGCGCGTGCGGAAAATCGGGCAGCGCGGGGAAATTGTCCTTGGACATGCCGACGAGCTTGTAATTGCGGCGATCGCAGGTGATCTGCATCCAGTGATTTTCAAGAAGCTTGAAACGGATTTCCTCGTCGGGAAGCAGGCGCACGAGCTCGAGCAGCTTTTTTGCAGGGATGGTGCCGGCACCGTCTTTTTTGATCTTGGCTTCGCACGAAGTGCGAATGCTGAGCTCGAGATCTGTGGCGGTGATCGTCAGGCGATTGCCTTTGGCTTCGCACAAGAGATTCGAAAGAATCGGAATGGTGGTCTTGCGCTCGACCACTCCCTGCGTGAGCGAAAGCTCTTCGAGCAGATCGTACTTTTTTACGCTGTACTCCATCTCGTGTGCGGTCCTTACGCTGGTTTCGGGGCTCATCGCGGCACGGCTACTGTACTGCTTTTCTTTATTACTATAAATAAGAAAACCCGTCGCCGTCGCCGGAGTTGTGGAAATTTGGAAAAGCGATTCAAGCGACGGCAGAGCGTAGATTTACGGTACTGCACGTACTGTGAGAAACCGGGTGGAGCGGTGAATATGGTGGCGGCCATGGCGGCCGGTTTCGGCTGGCGCGATCGTTTCAACATTTCGATCACAGGTGGTTCACAGGTTTCTCACGCGGCGGTGTGGAAAACTCGGTGACACGAGCCGCGACGCCGGACCGGGGCAAGCAAGTCAAAACCAGGTTCAAAAGCAAAAGCTGCCCGGCTAAACACCCCGGCGCTACGTCTAGGTCAAAACCAGAAGTCGCGGCGAGCGACAGGGATCATCCGAAGGAATCGAGGAGGCGGTTGATTGTCTTGTTGAGGTCTTTGTCGGTTTGGCGGAGCATTTCGATCTTGTTGATCGAGTGCAGGACGGTGGTGTGGTGCTTGCCGCCGAATTGCTTGCCGATTTCGGGCAGGGACGCGGAGGTGAGCTGCTTGACGAGGAACATCGCCACCTGGCGCGGGTAGGAGATCACTTTCGAGTTGCTGCGAATTTTCAAATCCTGCGCGCGGAGGCCGAAGACTTCGCCGACCGCTTTCTGAATCTGCTCGATGGTGACTTTCTTTTCCTGGGTCTCGATGATGTTGCGAAGCACCTGCTGCGCCGTGGCGAGATTGATTTCGGCGCCGGTGAGCGAAGCATAGGCCATCAGGCGGATCAGGGCGCCCTCGAGCTCGCGAATGTTCGATTTGATCGAGCGGGCGATGAATTCGGCCACGTCGTCGGGGATGTGCACGCGCTCGGCGTCGGCCTGTTTCTGCAGAATGGCGATTTTCGTTTCGAGATCGGGCATCTGGATATCGGCGATCAGGCCCCATTCGAATCGCGAGCGCAGCCGTTCCTCGATGGCGGAGATTTCCTTAGGCGGGCAATCGGACGAAATCACGATCTGCTTCTGCTGATCGTAGAGCGCGTTGAAAGTGTGGAAAAACTCCTCCTGGGTGCGCTCGGCGCGGGCGATGAACTGGATATCGTCGACCATCAGGACGTCCATGTTGCGGAACCGGTCGCGGAAGGCCGGCATGCGCTCAAAGCGGATGGAGGCGATGACTTCGTTGGTGAACTTTTCGGCGCTGATGTAGGTGAGGCGCAGCGCGGGGTTGCGGCGCTTGAGCGAGTGGCCGATGGCCTGCATCAGGTGCGTCTTGCCGAGCCCCACACCGCCATAGAGGAACAACGGGTTGTAGGATTTCGAAGGCTGCTCGGCGACGGCGACGGCCGCGGCGTGGGCGAACTGATTCGACGAGCCGACGATAAATTTGTCGAAGGTGTAGCGCGGGTTCAGCTGGCTGGCCGAGGAATCGAAATCCAGCTTGTGCTGCGGCGAGGCGGGCGCAGGCGCCGCAGTGGCTTCGTTTTCCACCGAGACGAATTCCAGCACCAGTCCCGGCCGGCCGATCTCCACCAGGACGGCCTGCAACAGCTCGCCGTAGGTCTCGGTGAGGCGCTTGCAGAAAAGGCGCGTCGGGACGCGAACGATCAGGAGGTTTTCCTCGACGCGTTCCTGCCGGGTGGGCTTGAACCAGGTGGCGTAGCTATGTGGATTTACGCGGCGAGCCGCATGCTGCAGGATTTTGTCCCAAAGGTTCATCGAACCAATCAACTCCGCGCAATTTCCACAAGAGTGGAAAAGTTGTGGAAAGCCGCTCCTGCGTGGAACGGTGCCAGTATAATTTCGAATTTATTTCGCGCCGCCGCGTGGGAACCGCGCCCGGCTCCCCGCGTTACTCAACCATTGATGTCGGATTACGTTCCTGTCATTCAGGCGAGCGGGGATTCTAGGAAAACGCGACGCGATGAGCAAGAGAAAACTTCAGCGAAGGAAGTTGCGCGCTCCACAAAGCGTTCACAGTTTTTCCACAAGCGAATTTCCGCGGAAAATTTCCGCGAAATGCGATTCGCGCGCGGGAAATCCGGGCTCGCCAGCGGTTCGCGCGCGAAAAATATCCAACGCGTTTTCCACAGACGCCATTTCAACAGCAGCTGTTGGAATCACGGAGAAGTTGCCGCGGCGGCGAGCCGCTCGGGCAGCGGGAAATCGAAAATGCCGAGCTCTTCGTCGGCGATCAGGATGCGCGCGTGCTCGACGAGCAGCGCCGTGGGCTGGATCGAAGCGCCGGCTGGCGTGGAGAGGCGATAAGCGGCGCGGCGATTGCCGTCTTTATCGAAATGCACAAGCTCGTCGGAAATGGCGACCCAGGTTTCCTGGCTTTCGGGATCGGCGGCAAAGGCCTGAATGGCGGCCTTCGTGGATACGGGTGCTGCGCCGCGTTCGATGGTGATCTTCGTCCACTGCTTGCGGCTGGCCGGCAGCGCGAACTCGTCCGCCGCGAGCGAGAATTCGTATTGCGAAGCGCCATACGCGTCGTATTTGCGGACGGTGGGGTCGTCCGTGTCCGTGAAAGCCAAATAGATGTTGCCCGCGCCGTCGCCGAAAATCGGGCCGTTGCTGGCGTCGCGCGGCGGCGAGCGAAACGCGCGCAGCGATTTGCCCTGGCGATTCACGACGCTGAAATAGACGCCACCGGATACCAGCGATTTGACGGCGCACGTGCCGTCCGCGAGCGGCACCACGGACAGCGGCATCGTGACGTTGAACGAAGTTTCAAGCGAACCATCGGGCGCGAAGATCTTGACGGCATTCGCGCCGCGGTCGGCGACGAAAATATGACCCGCCGGATCGAGGTCAAAATCCTGGGCGTAGACGATGGCTGCACCGCGCGAGTTCAGGTTCGGGATCTGACCGGCACGTTTGCCGTCAGCCAGGTAGACGGAGATCGCTTTGGCCGGCGCAGCAAGGACGTAGTAATGGCCCGCTGAATCTTTCTTGATCGCGGAAACGCCGCCGGCGACGTCCGGAAACACGCGGCCGCGGGATATCAGTTCGTGCGGCGCGCCGACTTCCTGCGCGAGGGCCAAAAAGCGGGATGAATTCCACGCCGCGGCGAGCGCAAGCAGGAAAGCGGCAGCGAGGCCGATTTGCAGGCGGCGAAACATGGACTGGGGCAAGTGTAGCGGCTACAGCAGCAACCGATGCGCCGGCGCGCGCGGGCGTTGCTTGCCCGGCACGGGGGCGAGCCCGGCGGAACTCGAAGCATTAATCGAGGCGGAAGTTCAAACGTTCGATGGAGCGCGAGCGGCCGGTGCATTCGTCGACGTCGACCAGGACGGCGTTCATTTGAATATCGCCCTCGGCAACGACGAAGCGGGCGGGCATGGCGTCGAGGAAACGCTGCAGCACGCCTTTCTTGTCCATGCCGATCACGGAATCGTGCGGGCCGGTCATGCCCACGTCCGTGATGTAGGCGGTGCCGCCGGGCAGGACGTGATTATCCGCGGTGGCCACGTGCGTGTGCGTGCCCACGACGACGGAGACTTTGCCGTCGAGATACCAGCCCATGGCCTGCTTTTCGGAGGTGGCCTCGGCGTGCATGTCGACGAAGATCACTTTGATATCCGCCGGAATCTTCGCCAGCTCGCGCGTGGCGGTGCGGAAGGGATCTTCGATCGGAGTCATGTAGGTGCGGCCCTGGAGGTTCAGCACGGCGTAGCCCACGCCCGCTCTGCTGCGGCCAATATAGAGACCGCTGCCGGGCGATCCGTCGGGGAAGTTGGCCGGGCGCAGCAGGCGCGGCTCGTGCGGAAAGTATTCCAGGATTTCGCGCCGGTCCCAGATATGGTTGCCGCCGGAAAGGACCTCGATGCCGTTGGCCAACAGGTCATCGGCGATTTTGGGCGTGATGCCGAATCCCGACGCGGAATTTTCGCCATTGGCGATGCACAGGTCGATCTGGCGCTGGGCGAGGATGTCCGCCAGCCGGTCGTGCACGATTTTGCGGCCCGGGGAGCCTACGATGTCGCCGATGAATAGGATCTTCAGAGAGGGTGCATTCTAGCAGCAAGCGCTTCGATCGCTTCACCGCAGCCAACAAGATCAGTCTGTGCCAACCGGGCGAACCCTTCGCTCGTTCGCCCTCGCGAACTGGCTCAGGTTCACCATCCTGGCCGGATCGTGAGGAGCGGTCCACTCGGCCGTGCGTTGCTAGGCCCTGAACCCCTTGAATAGGTGGGTGCCCGGCGCCTGCTTTAAGGCTTCTCGCACCGGCGAACCGGCGGAGTCGCACAAGGGCGGGACGACACAGACTCCCTGGGATCCAGCATTGGTTCAAAAGGCTTTCGCAACGTCACCTGCTTCGCAGGCCAACTCCACGACGGCATTGTAGCAGGAAATTTCCAGGCGACGATTCACGGCGATCTTGCCCTTTCGCGTTCTACAACGCGCAGCCGCAATTCCAGGCAAAGATGTCGCGTCTGACGCCGAACACCCGAAATGGATCACTTGCTGGTAGGCGTTCCGACTGTAACTCGGGGTGGCGCGAGATACGGATCCGTACGGTGCTCAGAGCCGGGAGATTCGGTCCTCTCCATACGGTACCGTACGGCCAGCTTTCAAACTGAGACGCCACGTTGCCGTCCCGGCCATTGCGCCAGCTGACGGGGGGAACGGCCCCTCGGGGTGTGGCGAGGTGCCGCTTTGGGGTGGAGCGTGGCTCTAGTGGTAATCCTCGGTTAACGAAATTAGGAACGCTGAAAGCGGGGCGACGTCTGCGGCGCTGATCGACATGCCCTGAAATTCCGCGGGTGGATTGCGCAGCAGGCCGTTGCGCGCGAGCTGCGAGCTCGACACGTAGAAATTCACCACGTCGGTGAATTTCGGCTTGCTGCCGTTATGGAAGTAAGGCTCGGAGTCCTCGAGGTCGCGCAGGGTGGGCGTCTTGAATTGCGCGATCGTGGTGGCCAGGCCTTGATCCACCGAGCAGTTCTGCGCGTTGGCGCAGACGATGGAGGTGATGTTCGTCTGCGGATGGGGAATGTCCGGATTCAAGTAGACATTCCACAGGCCGAGATCGGCGAATTGCGGATTGGCCGGATCGGCGGCACGGCGGAAACGCTCGCTGGCGTTCGGATGATTGGCTGTGGCGGGCAGATACGCGTCGTAATTCGCGGAGCGCTGCGTCAAATTCGGAATCGCGAGCGCCACGAATGCGCCCGCGCCGTTCGCCGCGTCGTACTCCTCCTGCGATGCGCCGTTATTGTGGAATTTGAAGTCGGTGAAATTCGGTGGCGTGTGGCAGGCGATGCAGTTGCCGGCGTGCTGAGAACCGTCCACCGCGCCGCTGGCCGAGCTGAGGAAAATTTTCAACCCTGCGAATTCGTTGGCGCCGAATGCAAACGGTTGCGAATGGAACTGGAACTTGCCCATCGTACCGTCGACAAATTTGGGATTCGCCAGCGAATTCACGGCATCAGCCAGCCGCTGCATATATTGGGCGGTCGATTCGCCGCTTTCGGGCTGCCGCGGCAGATTGTTGATCTTCAGGAAGACGTCGTACGGCGATCCGATGTAACGCCCCTGCTGATCCTGTTGGAAGAGCAGACTCTGCATGTATTGGGTGATCAGCGCGGCGACGGCGTCGAGAATTTGCTGGTCGCTGGCGGTGGCCACGTCGAGGCGGTATTGCGGCGGCAAGCGGAATTGCACCGGAGTGTGCTTCACGGTGCCCAGAAACGTGTCCGCGTAGGATAGGCTGCCGTAATTCGCGGCGAGCGCGCCCTTGCCATTGTCCTGGCGGATCACCTGCGCGATGTGCGCCAGCGCCTGCTGATACTGATCGGGCGCCCAGCCGAAGTTCCGGCCGGTGAGCGTGCCTTCCACCAGATCCTGGGGCGTGGCGAATTCGCCGTCGAAATGCAGGAACGTGGGGCCGGTGTGCGTCTGCAGCGAGCCGACCATCTGCATGGCGTTGCGCGGCGTCAGCGTGAAGCCGTTCATCGCCAGCGGAATCGGGCTGCGCGTGGTGAAATCCGCGTAGGTGCGATTGCCGGCGTTGGTGACGCCCTGGAACTCGTCGACGAAATGGCAGCTGCGGCAATTCATCGATTGTCCCGCGAAGGGGCCGGGCATCGGGCCGCCGTTGATGTTCTGCACCTGGCTGACCACCGAATCGCCGACGGCGAGCGGGGAGTTAATGTCGGTCATGTTCGCGGCGAAATATTCCGCGAAGCGCGTTTCGAGGAACAGGCGCTCGCCGATGGTCTGCTCGGGAGGATCGAAATCCTCCGGCGGCGGCGGGCCTACGCACCCGGCGAGATAGATTGACGCGAAAAGGCACACAACTGTCTTGCGGATCAGGGACCGAAGGCTGGACGCTCGCATGTTCATCGACTCGCAGTATTCGTCGCCGCAGGAATGGCATTGCTGGCGGAAGATTTGGTTTCGACGCCGAGGCTCTTGATGAAGGCAACGATCTGCCAGCGGCGCTGCTCGGGGATGCCGGCCCACGGCGGCATGCGGTGGGTCATGTTGCCGTTGCGCAGCAGCCAGGCGAGTTCGCCAGGCGTGGCGTTCTGCACGCCGGCCGAGCGAAGGTTCGGCGCGTGTTTGCCGCGCGCGTCGTCACCGTGGCAATCGGCGCAGTGCTGGTGGAAAAGCTTCTCTCCGGCGGCGATGCCGTCGGGCTGTCCTTCGTAGGGGTTTTTCCACGAGCGCGTCGACGCGGGAGCCTGGGCGATTTCGACCCACACGCCACGATCGTCGGATTGGTGTTCGTGCCGGCCGGCAGCAGCGGCGGCGATGGCGGAGAAAGTCAGGAGCGTCAGAATAAGTAGTCGTCGCATTAAAACAGGCTCCTAAGCTTGTGGCCAAAGCCGGCGATTTCGTAGGACATGCCCCAGCGCAGCAGCAGCGTGTGGCTATTGTCGTTGAGCCCGAAACCGGGCGAAAAGGAAAAGGTGACGCCGTTGGGCAGTTGCAGCGCCGCAATCGGCGCCACGTAGTGCGACGTCCCCGAAAGCGAAAAAGACTTCACCGTTCCCAGGCCGCCGTACATTTCCGCGCCGAGTATCACGTTCTCCCGGCAGAAATTGCAGGGCCGGGGAGTGGCTTCGAGCCGCAGCGGGCGGCTGACGCCCAGCGCGTAGCCGAATTCCCAGGCCTCGTGGCCCAGGTTTTTCTCGCCGATGAAATTTTCCGAGAAGTTCCAGCCCTTGTAATCGCTCGAAAGGATCAGCTTGGTCTCGATCTCGTGCGCGTGCGAGCGGTTCGCTTCGTCGTTGGGATCGGCAGCGTCGAATTGCGTGTCCTGCCCGACCACTTCTTTCAGCGTTTTGTCCGCGTCGGTGGTGTTTTCGAATTCGACGTACAGCACGGGATTGATCCAGTGCTCGTGCATCAGAGGGCGGAATCGATTCTCGAAGCGCGTTCCGGTGAACACCGTACGGTCCGGTCCGCCAAAGGTGTGCTGAGTATCGATGTAAAGCTCCGTGGTCCACCAGGCCGTGACGCCATATTCCATCTCGATCCATGGAGCGATGAAATCAGGGCCGCCCTTCTGCGTCCCGTAGATCGAGTACGCTTCGATTTCCAGGTTGCCGGGTTCTTCCAGGTGGTGCGAGTAGGCAACGAAATAGGGAGTCTCTTGAGCCACAGCCTGCGAGGGCTGGGCGAGAACCGCGGCGACAATGCCGAGGAGGAGCAGCGCAATCCGGAACTTCGACGAGGAAGTTTCGTCAGTGAAACCGGGAACCCAGCGACGAAACCGATGCATCGAGCAGAGCCTCTTTTCTAGTTGTTGATCTGATTCAACTGGCGAGAGGGTATTTCAGTTGAAAACTTCCGTCAAGTACAGTTGTTCAGCGCTTACAACTAGAAAGAGTACGGATTCAGTCCTGTTTCACATTGTGAAACGCGGACCAATCCGTGCGCCTCGCCGCTAGAAGTGGAAGCCGACCTCCGCCGCGATCGCTCGTGGCGTCACATCGTGCGTGCCGCTGAAAGTTGAGAGGAAATCGTAGAGAGCGTATTCGTTCGCCAGTTGGATGACGGTGAGCCGGACGCCCCGCTTGTACCGCTCGGCGTTGAACAGGCTGTCGTCACCGATGGCGATGTCAAACAGGTTGCGAGCGGCGATCCGCGGCGGGTTTCTGTTGTCGTTTTCCGTTCCCGGCACCTTAATCAAATTTGAGCCGAATTGCGCCACCGGGCACGGATCGGGATCGGCTGCGTGGGCGTGGCGCGAACGCCGCCAGCCAGGACCAGCGTGGCGGCGGTTCGATATTTTCCGTTGAATGTCATGGCAGATCCCTCGTTCCCACGGCTTCGCGCAGCTGCTCGAGCGCCAGCAGATACGACGCCAGCGCCTGCCGGTACGCGAGCTGCGTCGCGCGATAGCTCCGCTCCGCGTCCAGGAAATCGAGCAGGCTGGCCGCGCCGCGCTTGTAGGCGTATTCGCTGATGTCGCGGTCCTGCTGCGCATCGTCGAGATATCCCGAGCGGTACAGCTGAATAATCCGGTTATTCGTTTGCAGGTTGTCGTAGGCGTCGGCCACGTCCGTGAGCACCTGATCGCTGGCGGCTTTCTCAAGCTCCTGCGCCTGGGTGATCGTCGATTTCGTCCGCGCGATTTCGCCCTGGTTGCGGTCGAACAGCGGAATCTGCACCTGCCCGAAAAGCGACGCCGTGCTCAGATCGGCCACGTGCGTGTAGTTGATCTGCCCGGTGATGTCTTTCTTGCCGTTTGCCTTCGCCAGCTCGTACTGGCTGGTCGCCGCCGTCACGCCCTGTCGCGCGGCGCGCAGATCGGGACGCGTGGCCAGCGCCTTCATTTCCAGATCCTCCTGCTTCGCGGCGAGCGGCACGTAGTCGAAAGGCCCCGCCACGTCGTAATCCACCGGCACCGATTCGCGCCCGAGCTGCTGGCGCAAATCGTCCAGCGATTGCACGCGCGACATTTCCGCTTGCGCCTCGTCGCTCTGGAATTGCAGCAGCTGCAGATGAATTTTCAGGTAGTCGTCTTCGCTGATGTCGCCCGCGCGGTAGCGTTCCTTGCTGATGTCCACGGAGTTCTGGAAGCTTTTCAGGTCCTGCTGCGCCAGGTCGAGCGTCGATTCCGCCAGCTGCACGTTGGTGAAGAGCTGCGCCACCTGGAAAGTAACCGTGCGTTCGTTGTCGGCCACGGTCGAGCGCGTCACCGCCGTGGCGTCCTGCGCCGCGGCCAGCCGATGTTGCCGCTTCTTTCCGCGCTCGAAGAGATAGCTGATGCCCAGATCGAACTGCGCGTCGGTGTTGATGTAATCGGCGTCGAACATCCCGGGGTTGAAGATGGGAAGGAACTGCGCGTCGCCCAGCAGCACCGGATTCGGCCGCAGATTCGCGGTGGTCTCCTCCGCCAGGCTCTGGTCGATCGTGGTGCGCGCGGCCGCCAGGGCATGGTTGTGCGCGAGCGCCATCTGAATCGCTTCGTCGAGCGTGATTTTCACCGGCCCCTGTCCCGTCGATTGCATCGGCGGCGGCATGGGCGCGGGTGCCGGCGTGGATTGCGGCGTTTGCGCTGCGGCGCGCAACCCGCCAGCGGCAATCGTGGCCGCGAGGACGGAAACTGCCACAAAGTTCAATGGTTTACCCATGGAATTCAAACCTCAGCCAGCGAATGAATACGTCTTTTGGATGTGCCGCCAGGCCTCGAGCGGCAGGAAACTGCGCGGGGATTTAAGCGGTCGGTGGAGCGCGTGCGGAAACGCGGCGGACGGCCGGACTCGGTACGAGCCCGGTATCGCGAATTTCAGCGGCCGGTGCAACCAGCGCAAATATCGGCGCATGATTTGCCGCCGTCGGCGTGTCGATCGGCTGGTGGCTCAGATGGCAAATTGCGCAGCGGGCTTCGGTAATGCCGTCGTAGTGGTGATGGTGCCCCACCAGGCTGCCGGTCGTCATGCCCACCAGCAGCAGCGCCACCGGAACCAGCCACAACCGCATGGAAGATCGGCTGATCATTCCGGGAAGCTCTAGCGAACCCCAATCCGCATCATTAGTAGATGGAATCCCGGTCAAACCGGTTGCGCCGGAAGGTTGCGTCGAGCGGCAGACGGGCCCCGTTTTTGCGCGGGGATGCGATCAGTTCGACTGCTCGAGCGCGCGCTCGACCAGCGCCACGCATTTTTCCACGCGCTTGCGCAGCGGCCCCTCGATCGAATCCTGCCGCGCGCGCAGCGTGTACAGCTCGTCGGCGATATTCAGCGACGCCAGCACCGCCACTTTCAGCGAATCGACCATCTTCGTGGCCGCCGCAATCTCGCGCATCTTGCCGTCGACGTAGGCGGCGACTTCCTGCAGGTATTCTTCGTTTCCGTCGGCGTTGACGTTGTACGACTGGTCGTAAATTTCGATTTTCATGCGCGCTCCCCGTGGGTCGGTGTCAGCCGGGCCGAGGGCCATTGTCGGCCATCGCGGCGTGGCGCGCAACGGGGTTCCGCGTCAGGAGGCGCGGAGGGTGGCGCCGAGCTTCGATTCGAGCGCGGCGACGATGCGCGACGAGAAGTCGTTGATCTGCGTGTCGGTGAAAGTCGTCTCCCCGCTCTGAAAGGTGACGCGGATCATCAGCGAAAATTTCCCCGCCGGCATTTTCCCGCCGCGGAACAAATCCGCCGCTTCCACGGTGCGCAGCTCGGCAATCCCGAGTTCGCGAATCGTCTGCTCCACTTGCGCGAACGTGACGCCATCGCTGAGCACCAGCGAAAAATCCCGCTCGACGGCCGGAAAGCGCGGGATCGGCTCGAACTTGCGCGCCGCTCCGGCCGATTCGATGGCGGCCAGCAGCGGCTCCAGCCGCAATTCCGCCACGAAGATTTCCTGCCGTAGCTTGAGCTGATCGGCTACGCGCCGCGCCAACTGGCCCGCGCGACCGAGCTCGGGCCCCGTGGTTGCGGTGACTCGACCCGCATGTCCTGTAAAAGTTTGACCGGGAGGAAAAATGCGCGCCGAACGCGCCGCGTTGAGCCAGGACACCGCCGCCGGAGACGGCCACGTCAGTCCGCCAGTCAGCACGCCAATATTGTCCAGGTCGCCCTTCAGATCAGCGAAGGTGAATTCGCGCGCCGCCTCATGGATCGTTTTCTCGCGCGCCTGCCCTGTGGCGCCGAGCGTCAGCACCGGCGTCTCCGCCGGCTCGCCGTCGCGCATTTTGTAGGTCTTGCCGATTTCGAAAAGCCTCAGATCACGCTGCCCGTGATTCAAATTCCATTCGAGTGCGCCGATCATGCTCACGATGCCGCTGGAGCGCATGACCGAGGCATCCTCCGCCAGCGGATTGCCGATCACCGCGGGCGCCAAGCCGGTCGCGCGGAAAATTTCGTCGCGGCGCGAATCCACCAGCGGAATCGCCACGATCTCCTGGTATCCCAGCGCAACCACGCGCTCGCGCAGACGGTCCAGCGCCGCCGCGTGCGGCAGCCGGTGCGCCGCCTGTTTCGCGGGAGGCAGCCGCGGCGGGAATTTCTCGTAGCCGTAGTGCCGCGCCACTTCTTCGACCAGATCGATCCCGCGAGAAGCATCCGCGCGCCAGGAAGGCTGCGTGCATTTCCAGACGGCGAGCAGCGAGCCGGCGGTTCCGCGCTGCGCGTCGATGCGCGCCGGTTTGAACCCGAGCGCGGTCAGGATTTCCTCGATGTCGCGGTCCGGCACATCGGCGCCCATCACCCGCAGCAATTCCAGCCGCGAAAGCTCGATCGACGGCGCCGCCGCGCGCCCCGGATACACGTCCACCACGCCTTCCAGAATCTCGCCGCCCGCCAGCTGCTGGATCAGCTCCGCCGCGCGCCGCGAAGCCATTTCGGCCATTTCGGGATCGGCTCCGCGCTCGAATCGATAGGACGCTTCGGTGCGCAGTCCGAGCGCCTTGGAAGCTCGCCGCACGCTGACCGGATCGAACCATGCCGCTTCCAGCAGCAGATTGCGGCTGGCGAATCCGATTTCGCTTTCGGCTCCGCCCATCACGCCGGCCACGCCCACCGCGTGTGCGCCATCGGCGATCACGCACATGTCTTTCGTCAGGGTGCGTTCCGTGCCATCGAGCGTGCGCATTTTTTCGCCGGCCCGCGCCCGGCGCGCGACGATTTTTCCGCCGCTGAGCTTGTCCAGGTCGTAGGCGTGCATGGGCTGGCCCAGCTCCATCATCACGTAGTTGGTCACGTCCACCACGTTGTTGATGGAGTTCTGGCCGATGGCTTCGAGGCGCTGCTTCAGCCACTCCGGCGACGGTTGCACCTTCACGCCGCGCATCACCCGCGCGGTGAATCGCCCGCACAATTCCGGCGCTTCGATTTCCACCTTCACCGCATCAGCGGTCTTCCCGCCCGATTCCTTGAATTTCGGCGCCAGCGGTTTCACCGGCAGCCGGTAAACCGCGGCCACCTCACGCGCCAGCCCGTAATGCCCCAGGCAGTCGGGACGGTTCGCGGTCACCTCGACGTCGAACACCGGCCCGGCCGCCGATTCCTCCAGCGAATCGACCGCCATGCCCGCCAGTGAAAGCCGCGAGCGCAGCTCCGCCGCCGGCGCCGTGGCGTCCACGAATTCCTTCAGCCAGTTGTAGACAATCTTCATTGCAATTTGGCTCCGGCAGCCGGTCGATAATATTCGAGCGCCGCGGGCATTAAATCCATGATCGGCTTGGCGCAGATCGAAGGAATGGCCGTCGAGCCCACCTGATGCACCGACACGAGATTGGATCCAAACACGACCGCGATGCGGCCGGATTCGTCGATGGCCTTCGCGGCCCATTCGATCGAATGCGGAGCGAGCTCGACTTGGATGGGGGCGGGCATGGTCGATCAGGAATTCCCGGCGCAGGACCCATTCAGCTGCCCGTAATACACGTGCGTGTCGTACTCAAACCGCACGTGGCCGTTCTCGGCATGCCGGTCGAAGACCCGCCGCAATTCCGCCACCATCGGCTCGTGATTCGGATGGCCCATGGCCGGCGCGTAGGACGAGCTGAGCAGCCGCCCGCGCAGCCCGTCGAAATCCATGCGCTGCTCGTTGGGGAAGGCGCGATGCTGAAAATTCCCGGCGCCGAAAAGCTGCGCCATGCGCTCCGGCTGCGGATAGGAATCGGACACGCGTTCGTAGTCCGTGCCGTAGGTCTGAAGCAACTTCTCGTATTCCTCGGCGAACGGTCCCAACGTCGTTTTCCGCTCGTTCCAGATCACCGCCACCCAGCCGTCCGGCCGCAGTATGCGGGAAAACTCCTCGCGCGCCGCCGGAGGATCGAACCAGTGGAACGCTTGCGCCGCGGTCACGAAGTCCACGCTCGAATCCGGCAGCGTGGTGGCTTCGGCCACCGAGGCGATGCTGCTGAACTTCGGAAAGGCCTTCAGCAATTCCTCGCCGGCGCGCCGCATTTCCGCGTTGGGCTCGACGCCATACACCAGGTTGCCGTTCTCCAGGAAAAACCGGGTCAGAATCCCGGTGCCTGATCCGACATCCGCGATCACCGACTGCGGCTCGAGCCCGCATTCGTCGCGCAGCAAATCCAGGACCGCGCGCGGGTATCCCGGCCGGTAGCGGACGTAGTCCGCCACGCGATTCGAAAACCGTTTCGTGGAGTCCGTCGCGCCGATCATCACGGAAATTGCCGCAGAAAACGCACGTCGTTTTGCGTCAGCACCGGGAGTTCGCTGATGCCGTATTTCATCATGGCCAGCCGGTCCACGCCCATGCCAAACGCGAAGCCGGATAGCTTCTCCGCCTCGTACTTCACGAATCCGTAGACCGCCGGATTCACCATGCCCGCGCCGAAAAGCTCGATCCATCCGGAGAATTTGCAAACCCGGCAGCCGCTGCCGCCGCAGACGTGGCAGCTGGCGTCCACTTCCGCCGAAGGCTCGGTGAACGGAAAATAGCTGGGCCGCAGGCGCGTTTTCGCTTTTGGACCGAGAAATTCCCGGACGAAATATTCGACCGTGCCTTTGAAATCGCAGAAGGTGATGTCGGTATCGACGGCGAGGCCCTCGATCTGATGGAACATGTAGCCGTGGGTCGAATCCGGATTGTCGCGGCGATACACTTTGCCCGGCACGATGATGCGCACCGGCGGCTTTTGCTTTTCCATGGTGCGTATCTGCATCGGCGAGGTGTGCGTGCGCAGCAGATGCCCGGCGCGGGAGCCTTCGATATAGAAGGTGTCCATGTTGTCGCGCGCGGGATGGTGCTCGGGGATGTTGAGCGCCTCGAAATTGTAGTAGGGCGTCTCGATTTCCGGGCCTTCGACCACGCTGAAGCCGATGGAAAGGAAAATCCGCTCGAGCTCTTCGTAGGTCTGCCGGATCAGGTGCCGCGTGCCGATGGCGCGCTCGACGCCCGGCAGAGAAAGGTCGATCTGATCGCGCGCCGCCGCGGCGTCCTCGGCGGCCGCTTCCAATTCCCTGCGCTTGGCCTCGAGCGTCGCTTCCACGTGCGACTTCAGCTTCTGAAACTCCTGGCCGACGATGGGTTTCAGTTCTTTCGGCGCGGGCTTCAGCCAGTTGTCGCCGATGAGCGTCAGTGCGCCGGACTTGCGCCCGGTCCATCGCGCGACTAAGTCAGCGTGATCGGCGCCCTGGGCTGCCACGTCCGCGTCAAAGCGGGCGCGCACCTCCGCAAACTTCTGCGCTACTGCGTCGGGGGCCGCCGCGCCGAGCTGCGCCAGCGTTTGAGTTGTTGGATCGTTGGCCATCGCAGGAACAGGATAGTCGCCTGTAAGGGGCGGGTCCCGGACCCGCCCCACGGGTGAAAGTTTCGCCGCGCGCTACTGTACACCGCAGACACGTCTCAAGGTCGCGCAGCGGAAGAGCCGGCGAGACGCCGGCGCCACGGAAACCTACGCTGCCGGCTTCGGCGCGGTCATGTGCTGCTTGGCCGAACTGACGAGCGCGGCAAAACCTTCCGCGTCGCGCACGGCCATGTCCGCCAGGATCTTGCGGTCGATGTCGATGCCGCCGGCCTTGAGCCCGTGAATCAGCTGGCTGTAGGACACGCCATTCGCGCGCGCCGCCGCGCCGATGCGCTGAATCCAAAGCGTGCGGTAGTCCCGCTTGCGGACGCGACGGTCACGATAGGTATAACGCAGCGAACGGTTCACCGCTTCCTTCGCGGACCGAAATAGCTTGCCCTTGGTGAGGAAAAATCCCTTGGCGTGCTTCAACAGCTTCTTACGCCGAGCACGCCTCTTGGTACCGCGTTTTACACGAGCCATGGTTCTCTCCTGGTGCGCGCACGAAAGGCACGCTTGATGATTTCGAATCCAAAAATCTCGTTGTGACAGATGGTCCGAACGGGGAGAGAAACGCGGTCGCGCGCCCGCGCGAAAGCGCAGGCGAAACGACGGGTTTGTCTCGTTGAACTGCCATTACGTCCCGATTCGCACCGGGAACACCGGCCGGCAGGCACCCGTTACGCTCTGCCTGGCTCGGAAGAAAATCGCAGCGAACTCGTCTAATTCCTAATCCAGGCCGTACGGCAGCGCCAGCCGGATGTTGTGCTCGTCCGCTTTGTTGACCTGAATCTTGTTGAGCAGCCGCCGCATGCGCCGCGGTTTCTTGGTGCCCAGCAGGTGCCGCTTGCCCGAGCGCCAGCGCAGAATCTTGCCGGTCGAGGTCATCTTGAACCGCTTGGCCGCGCCGCGGTGCGTCTTGGCCTTCATTTTCTTGTTCTTCTTCACAATCCCCTCTTCGATCTGAAAACGCCTAGTTTTGCGCTGCCGCGGATTGCGCGGGCCGCGCCGGCGCTCCACCGCCGCCCTTTTTCGGGGCCAGCAGCGCCAGCAGAATGTTTGCTTCCATCCGCGGGCCGAACTCGACCAGCGCGTGGTCGTTCACTTCCTTCAGCAGCCGCTCCATTTTCGCGCGGCCCACGTCCTGGTGCGCCATCTCGCGGCCGCGATGGAAAATCATGGCCTTCACTTTGTGGCCTTCGCCCAGGAACCGGATGATCTGGTTCTTGCGCACCTGGAAATCGTGCTCGGCGGTCGAAGGCCGAAACTTCACTTCCTTTATATGGCTGCTTTTCTGGTGCCGCTTCGCTTCGTGGGCTTTCTTGCTCTGCTCGTACTGAAACTTGCCGTAATCCACCAGCTTGCAAACCGGCGGCACGGCGTTCGGCGAAATCTCGACCACGTCCAGGCCGGCATCCCGCGCCGCCTTCATCGCGTCGAACAGGGACATCACGCCCAGCTGATTCCCCGCCTCATCCACCACGCGTACTTCCCGAGCGCGTATGCGTTCGTTGACCCGAAGGCCAGGAGGACCACCACGTTCCGCGATAAAACCACCTCCGGGGCGCGAAATCCAAGTTCGCCGCCCGATTTTCCGCCATCCAGCTGACTGATTCCGTAGCCGGAGCGACAGGGCAGAAATTATAGCACGCCGCCACCGCCAAGCAGCAATACTCGCTGCTAGGGCTTCGCTGCAGAGCCGGATGCCGCGCAGGCGGCGAAGGCTTTGTGGGTGGCATTGGCCCACTTGGGGAAGGCGCGGGATTCCACGAATTCCATGACCTCGGAATCGCCGCCGCCGACCGATTCGTGAAACTGATACATGACCGGGTGCTCGTCCGTTGCGTCATCGTCGTGCGGGCGGACGAAGGTGATGTTCTCGAACGCCTTGTACTGCTCGGCGACGGCCGGGCACTGCGCGGCGGTGAAATTCCACACCTGCACTTTCAATTCCGGCTTGAGCTGCGCGTAGGTTTTCGAGGGATCCTTGGCGTGGAGCGCGACTAACTGCTGAAATAGCGGCGCGCCTTGCGCTTCGCGCAGAATTCCGCGCATCGCTTTCGCGTTGTCGGTGTTTTCGATGGTGACCGAAAATTCCGGCAGGTCGTTCACGCCGTCGCGATGCGCGCGAGCGGCGATGAAATCGCCTTCGGCCTGCTTGATCGGGAAAAAGTCGTCGAAGGCGGTGATGAAGTTCGCTTTCGTCCAGCCGTCGTCCGCATTTTGCGGACGTGCGGCGAATGCCAGCGAAGCGATGCAGGCGAGCAGCGCTGCGATTTCCGCGGCCACTCGCTGCTTCGTCGTGCGCATGTTTTCTTGTTAAAGGATCTCTCGAGTTTCGACTTCGGCGCGCAAATCGGCGATGAATTGGTCGACGGGGCGGGGACCGAGGTCGCCTTTGCTGCGGTGGCGGACGCCGACCGTGCCGGCTTCGGCTTCGCGGCCGCCGAGCACGAGCATGTAGGGAATTTTTTGCAACTGCGCATCGCGAATTTTTCCCTGCAATTTTTCGTTGCGGTCGTCGAGATGCACGCGGAAGCCGGCGTCCTTCATCTGCTGCGAGATCTTGCGCGCGTAGTCGATGGTTTTCTCGCTGAGCGGCAGCACCGCCACCTGCACGGGCGCGAGCCACGCGGGAAACGCTCCGGCATAATGCTCGATCAGTACGCCGAAAAAGCGCTCGACCGATCCCCACAGCGCGCGGTGGACCATCAGCGGGCGGTGGCGCGCGCCGTCTTCGCCTACGTATTCCAGCGCAAAGCGCGCGGGCAGGTTGAAATCGAACTGCACGGTGGTGAGCTGCCAGGGCCGGCCGATCGCGTCGACGAGCTTCACGTCGATTTTCGGGCCGTAAAACGCGGCTTCGCCCGGAATGTATTTGTAGGGGACGTTCATGCGCTCAAGCGTGTGTTTTAGCGCGTCCTCCGCGCGTTTCCAGTCTTCCGGCGCGCCCACGTAGGTTTCCGGATGGTCCGGATCGCCGGCGGAAAGCTCCACGACGTAATCTTTGAAGCCGAAGACGCGCAGCACTTCCCAGGCGAACTCGATGCAATCCTGCATTTCGCGTTCGATCTGGTCGGGCATGCAGAAAATGTGCGCGTCGTCCTGCGTGAACCCGCGCACGCGCATCAATCCGTGCAACACGCCCGACCGTTCGTAGCGATAGACGGTGCCGAGCTCGGCCAGCCGCACCGGCAGCTCGCGGTAGCTGCGCAAATGCGATTTGAAAATCAGCACATGGCCCGGGCAATTCATGGGCTTGAGCTGATAATCAGCCTTTTCCACTTCGATGGGGCCGAACATATTGGCGCTGTAAAACCCGGCGTGCCCGCTGGTCTTCCAAAGGTCCAGCCGCATGATGTGCGGCGTATAGACCATTTCGTATCCGCGCTCGATCAATTTCTCGCGCAGCCATTCCTCCATGATGCGGCGAATGGCGGCGCCCTTGGGATGCCAGAAGATCAGGCCTGGCCCGGCTTCGTCCTGGATGCTGAAAAGATCGAGCTCGGCGCCGAGGCGCCGATGATCGCGGCGCTTGGCCTCCTCGAGCTTGTGCAGATATTCGTCGAGTTCCTTCTGCTCGATGAAGCAGGCGCCGTAGATGCGCTGCATCTGCGGATTTTTTTCGTCGCCTTTCCAGTAGGCGCCGGCGACGTTCATCAGCTTGAACGCCTTGATGCGCCCGGTGGACGGGATGTGCGGGCCGCGGCAGAAATCGATGAATTTTCCGGTGGTGTAGAAAGACACGAGCGACTCGGTGGCTTTTTCTTCGACCAGCTCGCATTTGAATTGCTGGTTCGATTTGCGATAGAGCTCGAGCGCCTCGGGCTTGGGGATCAGCTTGCGCTCGTTGGGCACGTCGCGCGCGGCGATCTCGTGCATCTTCTTTTCGATTTTTTCCAGGTCTTCCGGAGTGAACGGATGCTCGCGGACGAATTCGTAGAAAAACCCGGTGTCGATCGGCGGACCGACGCCGAGTTTGACGTCGGGATAGAGTTCGAGAACCGCGGCAGCCAGGAGATGCGCGGCGGAGTGGCGGAAGACCTGCACCGCGTCGGGATCTTTCGCGGTCAGGATCGAAAGCTTCACGTTTTGATCGAGCGGCTTCGAAAGATCGGTGAGCTCGCCATCGACGCGGGCGACGAGCGCCGCCTGCGCCAGGCGCGGCCCGATCTGCGCCGCAATCTGCGCAGCGGAAGTGCCCTTGGGCACCTCGCGCATCGATCCATCCGGCAGCGTGATTTGAATATTTTCCATGGATTTTGGGCTAGAGGGAGCGGGCCGATCGGTGGCGCTTACCCCTCCAAATAATTGTCGAGTAGAATGTGCCTCGACCGTTTGTTTTCAGCAAGTTACGGCGATTTCTGCTTATTTTCATTGTCGAGTAGAAACCGGCGGAAAATAGGCCCGGAAGCGGGGGCAGAGGTGTCTCCTGCAACAGCGGCGACCCATTCGGGCCGCCCTTCCAGCGTCCTACGCGCGATGCTTTTCGCGATCATTTGCGCCAATAACCGTAGCACGAATCGCCCGCGGATTTAATCGCGCAGTTGTGTGGACTTTTTCCGCGGCTAGAGCCGCCGAAGTTCGCGGTGTGTATTCGTGGGGCTGAAGCCCCACGCCTCCAAGGTGGAATGGAGATGCGGGGCGAAGGGGGCGGATTTGCCGGCGGCCAACGACCCCTCAATCGTCCCTCCGGGACTTTGGGCTTTACGGGTTGGCTTACCCGGCATACCGTCCG
>Ga0335085_10003398_pt1 | contig 27645 bp, 25 predicted proteins | sample Lox_Sample_45_FD_206712 | JGI IMG/M metagenome (GOLD analysis project Ga0335085, IMG submission 206712) | Soil microbial communities from Loxahatchee National Wildlife Refuge, Florida, United States - Lox_Sample_4.5 | ecosystem: Environmental > Terrestrial > Soil > Wetlands | place: USA...
GGGACCAAGGAGGCCTCGGGCAATCTCGCGCAGATCTCGGAGATCATCCGGCGCCGGCCGGCCGGGTTCTCGGTGCTCTCGGGCGACGACGCGCTCACCGTGGCGGTGATGGTGCTTGGCGGGCAGGGGATCGTGTCGGTGATCTCGAACGCCGTGCCCAGGGTCATGGCCGACCTCGCCCGCACCGCGCTGGCCGGTGACTTCGCCGCCGCGCGCGCGCTGCATCTCAAGCTCGATCCGCTGATGAAGGCGGCGTTCATCGAGTCGAACCCGATTCCCATCAAGGCGGCACTCGCCGTGCTGGGGCGCATCAAGAACGTGCTGCGGCTGCCGCTCGTCGCGCTCGACCCCAAGCATGAGCCGCTCCTGCGTCAGGCGCTCGCGGCGGCCGGGTGAGCGATTCCGGCGCCCTGGCGGCGCGCATCGAGCGGCTGTCCGGCGCAGCCGCCGGGGTCGCGGCGCCGGCCGGCGCGGAGCGGGCAGTCGAGGAGCTGCTCGACGCGCTGGAAGCCGGCACCGTGCGCGCCGCCGAGCGCGGGGCGGACGGCACCTGGCGCGCCGTGCCGTGGGTCAAGCGCGGCATCCTGCTCGGATTCAAGGTCGGCAGGATCGTGGATCAGTCGCCGCCGGACGGTGGCCCATTTCATTTCTTCGACAAGCACCTGTACACCACGCGAGCGTTCGCGCCGGATGCCGGCGTGCGGGTCGTGCCGGGCGGCTCCGCCATCCGGCGCGGCGCCTACCTGGCGAAGGGCGTCGTGTGCATGCCGCCGATGTACGTCAACGTCGGTGCATGGGTCGGCGAGGGCACGATGGTCGATTCGCACGCGCTGGTGGGATCGTGCGCGCAGATCGGCGCGCGCGTTCACCTGTCGGCGGCGGCGCAGATCGGCGGCGTGCTGGAGCCGGTGGGCGCGGCGCCGGTGGTCGTCGAAGATGACGTCGTGGTGGGCGGCGGCTGCGGCGTGTACGAAGGGACGGTGGTGCGGGCGCGCGCGGTCCTCGGCGCGGGCGTGGTCCTCACCCGCGGCACGCCCGTGTTCGACCTCGTGAAGGAGACCATGTATCGCGCCGAACCGGATCACCCGCTCGAGATCCCGGCGGGAGCGGTGGTGGTGCCCGGCGCGCGCGCGGTGCGCTCGCCGTGGGCGCAGTCGCACGGCTTGGCGCTCCAGGCGCCGCTGATCGTGAAGTACCGGGACGAGCGCACCGATGCGGCCACGGCGCTCGAGGAGGCGCTGCGATGAGCGTGGAAGAGAAGCTGTCGCGCCTGTCCGCGCTGGCCGCCGCGGCCGAAGCCGGTGGCGGGCCGGAGCGCGCCGCCGCGCAGCACGCGAAGGGCAAGCTCACGGCGCGCGAGCGGCTCGCGCTGCTGCTCGATCCGGGGAGCTTCGTCGAGCTCGACCGCTTCGTGACTCACCGGTCCGCCGATTTCGGCCTCGAGGACCAGCGCCCGCTCGGCGACGGCGTGGTGACGGGTCACGGCCGGATCGACGGGCGGCTGGTGTACGTGTTCTCCCAGGACTTCACGGTGTTCGGCGGGTCGCTCTCCGAGGCGCACGCGGAGAAGATCTGCAAGGTGGTCGATCACGCGATGCGCGGCGGCGCGCCGGTGATCGGCCTCAACGACTCGGGCGGCGCGCGGATCCAGGAGGGCGTCGCCTCGCTGGGCGGCTACGCCGAGCTGTTTCTGCGCAACACCCTGGCCTCGGGCGTCGTGCCGCAGATCTCGTGCATCCTCGGGCCGTGCGCGGGCGGCGCGGTCTATTCGCCGGCGATCACCGACTTCGTGTTCATGGCGCGGGGCACCAGCTACCTGTTCGTGACGGGGCCGAACGTGGTCAAGACCGTCACGCACGAGGACGTCGGCTTCGAGGAGCTCGGCGGCGCCGACGTGCACGGCGGGACGTCGGGCCTCGCGCACGTGGTGGCGCCGAGCGAGGCGGACTGCCTGCTGGCCGTTCGGGAGCTGCTCGGCTACCTGCCGTCCAACAATCTCGAGCCGGCGCCCGCCCGCGCGACGCAGGACCCCGACGGGCGCCGCGACGAGGCGCTGCTCACCGTCGTGCCCGACGAGGCCGCCAAGCCCTACGACATGCACGACGTGCTGCGCCGCGTCGTGGACGACGGCGGGTTCTTCGAGATCCAGGCCGAGTACGCCCCGAACATCATCGTCGGGTTCGCGCGACTCGGTGGGGCGAGCGTGGGCGTGGTGGCGAACCAGCCGGCCGTGCTCGCCGGCGTGCTCGACATCGCCGCGTCGCTCAAGGGGGCGCGGTTCGTGCGATTCTGCGACGCTTTCAACATCCCGATCGTGACGTTCGTGGACGTGCCGGGCTTCCTGCCGGGGACGGCGCAGGAGCACGGCGGCATCATCAAGCACGGCGCCAAACTGCTCTACGCGTACTGCGAGGCCACGGTGCCCAAGCTCACGATCATCACCCGCAAGGCGTACGGCGGCGCGTACGACGTCATGAGCAGCAAGCACATTCGCGGCGACCTGAACCTGGCGTGGCCCACGGCCGAAATCGCGGTCATGGGCCCCAAGGGGGCGGTCGAGATCCTGTTCAAGAAGGACATCGCCGCGGCGCGCGATCCGGAGGGGGCGCTGGCCGCGCGGGTCGCCGAGTACGAGGAGAAGTTCGCCAACCCGTACGTGGCGGCCGCGCGCGGCTTCGTGGACGACGTGATCGATCCGCGCGACACGCGCCCGCGGCTCATCGCGGGGCTGGCGGCGTTGCGCGGCAAGCGGGACAGGAACCCGCCCAAGAAGCACGGGAACATCCCGCTGTGAAGCGCGTGCTGGTGGCCAACCGCGGCGAGATCGCGCTGCGCATCATCCGCGGCTGTCACGAGGAGGACCTGGAGGCCGTGGCGGTGTACTCCGACGCGGACCGCACGGCGCGCCACGTGCGCGAAGCCGACGCGGCGGTCCACATCGGCGGCAACGCGCCGGCCGACTCGTATCTGCGCATCGAGCGGCTGATCGACGCCGCGCGCTCCAGCGGCGCCGACGCGGTCCATCCGGGCTACGGCTTCCTGTCGGAGCGGCCCGAGTTCGCGCAGGCGGTCGCCGACGCGCGCCTGGTGTTCATCGGGCCGCCCGCGGCGGCCATCGCGGCGATGGGCGAGAAGACGGCGGCGCGCAAGCGGATGCGGGTGGTCGGCGTGCCGGTCGTGCCGGGCGCGGTGGAGCCGGTCGCCTCCCCCGAGGAAGCGATCGGCATCGCGCGGCAGGTCGGCTTTCCGGTGCTGCTCAAGGCGGCGGCCGGCGGCGGCGGCCGCGGCATGCGCGTGGTGCGCGAGGCCGACGAGATGGCGGCGGCTTTCGAGGCGGCCGGCGGCGAGGCCACCAAGGCGTTCGGCGACGGGCGGCTGTACGTGGAACGGTTCCTCGAGCGGCCGCGCCACGTCGAGATTCAGGTGCTCGCCGATCAGCATGGCCGCGTGGTCCATCTGGGCGAGCGCGAATGCAGCATCCAGCGCCGCCACCAGAAGCTGATCGAGGAGGCGCCGAGCGTCGCGGTGACGCCGGCCATCCGGCGCGCCATGGGCGAGGCCGCCGTGCGCGCGGCGCAGTCGGTTCAGTACGTGGGGGCCGGCACCTGCGAGTTCCTGCTGATGCCCAACGGCGTCTTCTACTTCCTCGAGATGAACACCCGCATCCAGGTCGAGCACCCGGTGACCGAGCTGGTGTACGGCGTGGACCTGGTGCGGATGCAGCTCAAGATCGCGATGAACCATCACCTGAGCCTTCCGGAACGGGCGCTGGTGCCGCGCGGCTGGTCCATGGAGTGCCGCATCACCGCCGAGGACCCCGCCGCCGACTTCCTGCCCGCCGCGGGCACGATCACCGAGATGCGGCTCCCGGAGGGGCCCGGCGTGCGGTGGGACGGGTGGATCGAGTCCGGGACCGACGTGTCGCTGCACTACGACTCGCTGTTAGGCAAGCTCATCGTGTGGGCCGAGTCGCGCGAGCGCGCGATCGCGCGGATGCGGCGCGCGCTGCATGACCTGGTGGTCACCGGTGTGCCGACCACCCGCGAGTTCCATCAGCGCGTGATGCGCGAGCCGGCGTTCGCGCACGGCGCCATCGACATCGGGTACTGGGACCGGGTCGGCCGCAGGCTGATGGCCGAGCCGGCGGCGCCCGAGACGCTCGAGCGCCTGGCGGTGGCGGCGGCGCTGCTGGAGCAGCAGCGGCAGGCCGACCTGCAGGCGGGTGGCGGGGGCGCCGCCGGCGCCGAGCCGCCACGCGACGCCTGGGGCGAGGAAGCGCGCCGAGAGGGCTTGCGGTAGCGGTCGTGCCCGAAGGGACGATCGCGATCACGTCGCTCGCGGCCGGCGGCAGCGGCGTGGGCCGGCTGCCCGACGGCATGACGGTCTTCGTGCCGCGCACGGCGCCGGGCGACGAAGTGCTCCTCGGCGAGCTGCGGCGCAAGCGGCGGTTCGCGCTCGCGGTGGCCGCCGACGTGGTGCGCGCGGGCCCCGGCCGGGTGGCGCCGCCATGCCCGCACTTCGAGCGCGACCGCTGCGGCGGCTGCCAGTGGCAACACCTGGCCATGGCGGCGCAGCACGAGGCCAAGCGGCGCATCGTCGGCGACGCGTTGCGCCGCCTCGGCCGCCTCGACGTCGCCGATCCGGACCTCGTGCCGAGCCCGCGCGCGCTCGGGTATCGCGCCACCATCACGCTGACGGTTCGCCGGACCGCCTCGCGTACAATCGCCGGATTCCACGATGCGCGCGACCTCTCGCGCGTGTTCGCGCTCGACGCGTGCCTCATCGCGCGGGACGAAGTGGCCGCCGTGTGGCGCGCGGTCCGGGGCCGGCTCGACGCGCTGCCCGAGGGCGACGACGTGCGCCTCAAGCTGCGGCTGGACGACGACGGCGGCCTGCACGTCATCGTCGAAGGAGGCACGCGCGCCTGGACCGAGGCGGGGGCGCTCATGGACGCGGTGACCGCGGCCGGCCTGGAGGCCACGATCTGGTGGCGGCCGGCCGGCGGGGCGGTGCGGCGGATGGCGGGTCTCGCGGGGGACTCCGGCGCGGCCGCGTTCGCTCAGGTCAATCCCGACGTGGCGCGGCAGCTGCGCGAGGCGGTCATCGCGTCGGTCGCGCCGCCGGGACAGGCCGCGCGCGTGCTCGACCTCTATGCGGGCTCGGGCGACACGGCGCTCCCGCTGGCCGCCGCTGGCCTGGAGGTGATCATGGTCGAGGCGGAGGAGCGTGCCGTCGAGCGCGCCGAAGCGCGTGCCCGGGAGCGCGGCGTGCAGCTGCGCTGCATCGCGGCGCGCGTGGAAGACGTGCTCGCCGGTCTGCTCCCGGCCGACGTCGTGATCGTCAATCCGCCGCGGACCGGCCTGGCCGCCGAGGTCACCGACGTTCTGGGCGGCGTGCCGCCGCGGCGGCTGGTGTACGTCTCGTGCGATCCGGCGACGCTCGCGCGCGATCTGGCGCGCCTGGCGGCCGCGTCGTTCCAGGTGACGTCGGTGCGCGCGTTCGACATGTTCCCGCAGACCAGCCACGTGGAGACGCTCGTGGTTGTGGAGCGGGCGGCGTGAAGTACACCGTGGACCTCGCGGGCCGGAGCGTCGTAGTCGACGTCGAGGGCGACACGGTCACGGTCGCGGGACGCCGGGTGCAGGCGATGCTCGACGGCCCGCGCATGGCGGTGCGGCGCCTCGTGATCGACGGGCGCGCGATGCAGGTCGTCGTGGCGGCGGGCGAGCACCCGGGAAGCTGGCTGGTGTCGGCCGAAGGCAGGCGCTTCGAGGCGCGGGTGCTGGACGAGCGCGCCCTGGCCATTCGTTCCGTCGCCCGCGGCGGCGTCGCGCACCGTTCCGACGCGCTGCGCGCGCCGATGCCCGGACTCATCGTCCGGGTGCTGGTGTCGGCGGGCGAGAGCGTGGCGGCCGGCCGCGGGGTTGTCGTGATGGAAGCGATGAAGATGGAGAACGAGCTCAAGGCGGCGGCGGACGGAGTGGTGGGGAAGGTGCTGGTCGCCGCCGGCGACAAGGTCGAGAAGGGCGCGGTTCTGGTCGAATTCGCCTAACGGCCGGTCCCGGCCGATTCGCTTCGCAGCTCCGCCGCACGGGCGTGCGCCTCGAGCCCCTCCTGCCGCGCCAGCCACGCGGCATCCTCCGTCAGCTCGCGCGCCCCGGCCGGGTCGTCGATCTCGAGCCAGGTGCGCACCCTGAGAAACGTCAGCACCGAGAGGCCGCCGGCCGACCGGGAGGCGCGGCCGGTCGGCAGCACGTGATTGGGGCCGGCCCCGTAGTCTCCGAAGACCTCCGCCGCGCCGCTGCCCACGAACAGCGCGCCGTAGTGCCGCAGCCGCTTCGCCACCGCCGCAGCGTCCGCGAGGTGGAGTTCGACGTGCTCGGGCGCCAGCAGGTCGCACGCCGCGATGCCCTCGTCCACGTCGCGCACCACTACGGCTCCGCCGTTGGCCAGCGCGGCCCGCGCCACGCCGGCGGTGGGAAGCGTCGCGAGCCGGCGCTCCAGCTCCGCCGTGACGCGGCGGGCGACCAAGTCGCCCACGCCGATCAGGATGGGCACCGCGAGCGGATCGTGCTCGGCCTGAGCCAGAAGGTCCGCGGCGACCAGTGCCGGCGGCGCGCTGTCGTCCGCCAGCACCACCAGCTCGGAGGGGCCGGCCAGCGTGTCGATGGCGACGCGGCCCGCGACCAACTGTTTGGCCGCGGTGACGTACGCGTTGCCGGGGCCGACGACCGCGTCGCACGGCGGGACCGGACCGGCGCCAAACGCGAGGGCGGCGATGGCCTGCGCGCCGCCGGCGGCGAGCAGCCCGTCCACTCCCGCGAGCGCCGCCGCGGCCAGCGTGATCGGCGCGGGACGCGGGCTGGCGACCCAGACTTCGCGCACGCCGGCTTCGCGCGCGGTCACGGCGGTCATCAGCACGGACGAGGGCAACGGGTAGCGGCCGCCGGGCGCGTAGCAGCCGGCGCGCTCGACCGCCGCGATCCGGTGGCCGGCCCGTCCACCGGGGATGTCCATCTCGAAGGGGACGAGCGCCGCGCGTTGGCCGCGCGCGAATGCGCGGATGCGATCGGCGACGCGCTCGAGGCGCCGGCGGTCGCCGGCGGGCATGGCCGCGAGCGCCGCCGCGAGCGCCTCGGCCGGCACGAGGAGCGGAGCGCCGCGATCCAGATCGCCGAACCGTTCGGCGTGCTCGCGCAACGCGGGCTCACCGCGCCGGCGCACGTCGTCCAGGATCGCGGCGGCGGCGGCCGCGACGTCGGGCGGCGTCCCGCGGTCGAAGCGGTCCGCCAGCTCGCGCGCGGTGCGCAGGGGAAACACCGTCACGGCTTGGCCTCCATGGGGCGCCGCGTCACGGCGAGGTGCCGCCGGCCCAGCTCGGCTTCGACATCCGCCAGCGACGCGCCGGAGCGTGCGAGTGCGGCCAGCACCATGTACAGCACGTCGGCGGCCTCGTGGACGACGTGGCCGCGCTCGCTCGCCTGAGCGAGTTCGCTTGCCTCTTCGCGCAACTTGGAGTCCAGCAGGCCGGGCTGCGTCAGGAGCCGCCGGGTGCCGGAGCCGGTATCGCCGCCGTCCCGGCGCGAGGCGATGACGCGTTCCAGCGCGCCGAGGTCGAACCGGTCGCGAAAGCAGCTGCGCGTCCCGCGATGGCAGAAGCCCGCGCCCTGCTGCCGCACGAGGAATCGGAGCGTGTCGCGATCGCAATCGACGTCCACGCCCACCAGGTCCTGCGTGTTGCCGGACATCTCGCCCTTGACCCACAGCGCGCCGCGGGACCGCGACCAGTAGATGCCGCGCCGCTCCGCCACCGCGCGGCCTAACGAGGCCCGGGTGCTCCAGGCCAGGCCGAGCGCGCGGCCCGATTCGTCGCACACCACGGTGGGCCACAGCGCGTCGGTGCCGCCGGCGAGCGGCGCGGCGATCGCGTCGCCGAGCTCGAGGCGCCCCGTGTACAGCGCCATGCCCACCTGGGCGTCGGCGCCGAGGCGGTCGAGCGCCGCGATCTCCTCGGCGGTGGTGATGCCGCCGGCGGCGGTGACGCGGGCGTCGCCGGCGGCCGCGACGGCGGCCCGCACCAGCTCGAGATCGAAGCCGCCCATGAGGCCTTCGCGTTCGACCTGCGTCAGCAGGAAGCCGCCGACGTGCGGCGCCAGGGCGCGCACACTCTCGAGAACGGCACGCCCGGTTCCCTCGCGCCACCCATTCACCACCACTTCGCCGCGCACCGCGTCCACGGCGGCGACGACGCGCTCGCGCGGCAGCGCCGCGCAGAACACGGGCGTGGCGGCCGTGCCCACGACGATCCGCACCGCGCCGGCGTCGAGCCACGCGCGCGCGGCGTCGAGATCGCGAATGCCGCCGCCGACGCGGCACGGCGCACGGCGCACCATCGTGCGGATCAACGCCGCGTTGGAGCCCGTGCCGAGCGCGGCGTCGAGGTCCACCACCGCCACCTCGCCCGCGACCGCGAACTGCTCGAGCCTTTCCAGCGGATCGCCGCCGTCGAGCACGAGGTCCTTGCCCTGTCGCAGCTGGACGGCGCGGCCGTTCATCACGTCGATGCTGGGGACGATCATTGCCGCACCCGCACGCCGCGACCGGCGAGGTCGACCTTGATGGCGGCGACGGTGTCGTCGCCGTCGTGGAAGACCGACGCGGCCAGGACCGCCGCGGCGCCGGCCGCCACCGCGTCTGCCACGTGCGCGCGCGTGCCGATGCCGCCCGACGCGATCACCGGCACGGCGACCGCCTGGCTCACCGCGCGCACCAGCTCGACGTCGCAGCCCCCGCGCGTGCCGTCCCGGTCCCAGCTGGTGAGCAGAATCTCACCCGCGCCCAGCGCCACCGCCTCGCGTGCCCACGCGAGGGCATCGAGTCCGGCCCGCTCGCGTCCGCCCATGACCAGGACCTCCCAGCCCGCGTCGGTGCGCCGCGCATCCACGGCGAGCACGACGCACTGGCATCCGAACTCGCGCGCCAGCTCGGCGAGCAGCGCGGGCCGCGCGACGGCCGCGGTGTTGACGCTGATCTTGTCCGCGCCGGCGGCCAGCAGGGCGCGCGCGTCGTCCACGGAGCGCACGCCGCCGCCGGCCGTCAGGGGAATGCCGAGCACCGCGCGGATGCGGCCGACGGTGTCCAGCTGCGTGCCGCGGCCCGCCGCCGACGCGGCGATGTCGAGCATCACGATCTCGTCGGCGCCTTGCGCCTCGTACAACGCCGCCTGCTCGGCGGGATCGCCAGCGTCGCGCAGACCGGTGAACCGCACGCCCTTGACCACGCGCCCATCGCGCACGTCGAGGCAGGGCACCAGGCGAATCGCGAGGCCGGCGCCGGTGCCGGCCGAGGCAGGCGCCGACCAGACCGGCGCCGGTCGGCCGTCGAGCCAGTGACCGAGCAGCGCGAGCCCGGCCGCGCCCGACAACTCCGGATGGAACTGGCAGGCGAGGATCGCGTCGCGCTCGAGCGCCGCGACGAAGCGATCGCCGTGCGTGGTCCACGCCGCGGCCCAGCCCGGCGGAGCGTCGCGCAGCGCGTAGGAGTGCGCGAACGCGGCGTCCAGCGGCGCGAGCAGCCGTACGGCGCCGTCCGGCTCGACCCGGCTCCACCCAAGGTGCGGCACGCGCACACCCTGCGGCAGCCGGCGGCAGACCCCGGGCACCAGGCCGAGGCCCGGAACCCCCGGCGCTTCCTCGCTGCCGTCGCACAGCAGCTGCATGCCGAGGCAGACCGCGAGCAGGGGCGTCCCGGCGGCGAGCGCCTCGCGCGCGGCGGCGTCGAGGCCGCGAGCGCGCAGCGCGCCCGCGGCGGCGGCGTACGCGCCCACGCCGGGCAGGACGACCCGTGCGGCGCGCCGCACGTCCTCCGGGTCGCTCGAGACGCGCGCCGGCGCGCCGAGCCGCGCGAACGCGCCGCGCACCGACGCGAGGTTCGCCACGCCGGAGTCGACGATCACCACGTCGCTCACAGCGTCTCCTTGGTCGAGGGCACGTCGTCGAAGCCCGACGCGGCCACCGCCTGGCGGAGCGCGAGCGCCGTGGCCTTGAACGCGGCCTCGGCGCGGTGATGGTCGTTGTCGCCCTTGAGCACGTCCACGTGCAGCGTGAGCCGCGCGGCGGTGGCGAACGACCGGAGCGCGTGGGTGACGTTCTCCGTGGCGATGGTGCCGATCATCTCGCGGGCCAGGCCGAGCTGGACGTCGGCGAACGGGCGCCCCGACAGGTCCACCGCGACCCGCGCCAGCGCCTCGTCGAGCGGCGCCAGCGCCCACCCGAACCGGGCGACGCCGCGGCGGTCGCCTAACGCGTCGTCCAGCGCCCGGCCCAGCGCCAGGGCGGCATCCTCCGCGGTGTGGTGGTCGTCCACGTGCAGGTCGCCCTGGCACCGCAGCGTGAGGTCGAAGCGGGCGTGGCGCGCCAGCGCCGTCAGCAGGTGATCGAGAAAGCCGATGCCGGTCGCGATGTCCGCGCGGCCCTGGCCGTCGAGGGCGAGATCCACGCTGACGCGGGTCTCGGCCGTGGAGCGCTCCACCCGCGCGCGTCGGTCGGTCACCACAGAGCCTCCAGGCTCGGAAGGTCGTGCAGCAGGAGCGCGGCGCCCGCCTCGCGCAGCGCGGGCCCGACCACGTCCGGCGCCTGGCCGGGCGCGGCGACCCCGAAGGCAAGTGCGCCCGCGGCGCGAGCCGCGCGCATGTCGTCCGGCGTGTCGCCCACCATCCAGCCGCGCGCGGCGCCGAGGCGTTGCATGGCCAGGCGCACCGGGGCGGGGTCGGGCTTGAGGGGCGCGTCTTCCATCGCGACGAGCGTGCGCGCGACGCCCTCCAGGCCGGCGTGCGCCAGAAACCACTCGGCTTCCGCGCGCGGGCGGCCCGTCACGATGGCCAGCGGCAGGCGCGCGGCGAGCGCCTCGAGCGTTCGCCGCGAGACGATGGCGCGTTCGGTTTCGCGGAGCCCGGGCCGGCCGGGCGACCCGAGATAGTGCGATTGAAAGCAGGCCGTGATGTCCTCGAGCGAGCGCGCCACGCCGCGCGCCGCGAGCAGGCGCTGCGTCAGGACCCAGTCGTTGTTCGCGTCGCCGGCGAGTGTCATGCGCAGGATGTCGTCGGGCGTGATGGTCACGCCGAAGGCGCCCGCGGTGGCGGCGATGCAGGCGCGGTAGGACCCCGCCACGTCGGCCAGCACGCCGTCGAGATCGAGCAGCAGCGCGTCGGGCGCCAGGGCGAGGTCGAGCGCCGCCGTGAGCTGCGCGAAGCCGCCGGCATCGCCCGGCAGCGTGATGCGCAGCGCGGTCGCGGCGCTCGGCCGGTCGGGGAAATCGCGGACCCGGACACCGCGGGACGCGAGCGCGTCGCACACGAACCCGGCGCGCGGGCCGAGGTCCGCATAGACGAAATTGGCCTGCGAGCGCCGCGGCGCCATGCCGCGGGTCTCGAGCAGCGCGGTGAGGCCGGCGCGCTCACGCCGCACGCGCGCCACGTGCGCCTCCATCACTGGCGCGCCGTGTTCGAGCTGGGCGGCGGCGACCGCGAGCGAGGGCGCGGCGACGGGATAAGGCCCGCCGGCGGCGCGCAGCACGTCGATGATCGGGACGGCGCCTAACGCGAAGCCGACACGGCAGCCCGCGAGCCCCCATGCCTTGGAGAGCGTGCGCGTGACGACCACGTTGGGCCAGGCGAGGGCGGCGGCCGTCAGGTCCTGGTCGGCGTACTCGACGTAGGCGTGGTCGAGCAGCACCAGCGCGTGGGGCGCCGCGGCCGCGATCCGCGTGACGTCCTCGAGCGAGGCGACCTCGCCGGTCGGATTGTTGGGGCTGACCACGGCGACGATCGCCACCGACGCATCGAGCCGCGCGAGCACGGCGTCGGTGGGGAAGGGGCCCGGGCGCCAGGGGACGTCCACCAGCCGCCCGCCTGCGAGCGACGCGTAGCGCTCGAGCATCTCGAAGGTGGGGTCGGCGGTGAGCAGCGACCGACCCGGCGCGAGATAGGCACGGCAGCAGCGGTCGATGGCCTCGTCGGCGCCTGCGGTGACCACGACGCGCGAGGGCGCCACGCCGTGCAGGCCTGCCAGCAGCGCTTCGAGCGCCGCGGTGTCGGGGTAACGGCGCAGCAGCTCGGGGCCGCCGTCCCGGATCGCCGCCAGCAGCGGATCGAGGTCGGGGCGCGCGCCCTCGTTGCCGTCGAGGCTGAGGGTCACCAGCGCGGGCGGCGCGGGCCGCCGATACGCCGACGCGGCGTCCACCCGGGCGCGCGGTCCGGTCGCCGTCTCGGGTGTCATGGGACGATCTGCGCGAGCGAGGAGACCACGACGTCCGTCCCGCCCGCCGCCTTGAGCGCCGGAATCAGCTGCGGCAGCGCGTCGCGCGGGACCGCGGCCTTGACCGCGTAGCTGCCGTTGCCGTAGAGCGGCGAGACGGTCGGCTGGCGCATCGAGGGCAACACCGCCACCACGCGGTCGAGTGCGTCGGCCGACGCGTTGACTTCGACCATGACGCGGCGCCGTGCCTCGAGGACGCTGCCGACTACCAGCGCGAGGTCCTCGATACGCCGGCGCTTCGCCGCGTCGCTCCAGGCGGCCGGACTCGCGTACAGGCGCGTGGACGACCGCATCAGCGTGTCCACCACCACGAGGCCGTTGGCGCGGAGGGTCGCGCCGGTCGCGCGGTTGTCCACGATCACGTCCGCATCTTCCGGCGGGAAGACTTCCGTCGCGCCGTAGGACCGCACACTCGTGGCGTCGAGTCGCCGGCGCGCGATCCACGCGCAGGCCAGATTCTCGTACTCCGAGGCGACTACCAGACGCCGGCCCGGAAGCGCGCCGCCTTCGAGCAGGGTCTCGGGCGCGGCCGCCACCAACTCCACCGGGTCGAGACCCGTGTCGAGCACTTCCACCAGGTCGGCGCCGAGCTCAGCCACCCAGTCGGCGCCGGCGAAGCCCACGTCGCGGCTGCCCAGCGCGAGCATTTCCACGATGTTCTGCGGCTTGAGTACCTTGGTTTCGCTGGCCTCCAGGAGCAGCAACGGCCGATACCCTCGCGCCGTCGGGCTCACGCGGATGCCCGCGTTCGCCAGCAGATCGAGCACGCCTCGCTCCATCCGACCCTTCGGCAAACCGATGCGCAGCAACTGCGTCATGTTCGTCTCTCTCCCACAAGCGCCCGTGGACACAAAAAAACCGACGCCGGCTCGGGGCCGGCGTCGGTGTGCGTGCGTTGGATACCCGCGTACCGCCTACACCACGAGCCGCCCCTCGGTTGCCGAGTGGTGATGGTGGTGGCGATGCGTACGCAGGGTGCTCACGATGCGAAGAGTACCGGGCGCCGCCGCCGTGGTCAAGGCGGGGTGCCGGTCGCCGGCCAGGTCTGGTTGCTCCGATCGACGTCGGGGTACAGCCCGTCGGGATCGATGGCCACGCGAACCACCGCGGGCTGCGCCGCGACGCTCACCGACGTCCGGCGCGCGCCGCCGAGCCACACCTGCACCGGAAGCTCGAGGCGCTGCACCGTGCCGTCGGCGCGCGTGATGACGAGCGGCACGGGCATGGGGGCGAGGCCGCGGTCGGCCACCGTGATCTGGACCGAGTCGCCCGCCGGCGTCACGCTCTCGATGGCCTGATCGAGCGGCCACGCGCGGTAGAACCACGTGCTCCAGAACCACGACAGGTCGCGTCCCGCGACGTCGGACATGGTGTTGAAGAAGTCGTAGGGCTGCGGGTGGCGGCCGATCCAGCGCCGCCCGTATTCGACGAGGCCGCGGTGGAAGGTGTCCGGTCCGAGCACCCCGCGCAGCGCGGCGAGCACCTGGGCGGTCTTGTTGTAGAACACGTTGAAGTAGAGCGCCGGCGGATAATCGTCGCCGCCGGGCCACATCAGCGGTCCGTCGCGACCCGCGCGGACGGCCGCGAGATAGGCGGCGCGCTGGCCGGCCTCCGAGTCGTTGGGCCGTCCGCCGGTTCGCGGCGCGCCGTACAGCGCCCGCATGGCCTGCGCCACGTCGAACTGCGTGAACCCCTCGTCCATCCACGGCGACCGCGTTTCGTTGGAGCCGACCTGCATCGGGAACCACATGTGGCCGGTCTCGTGCATCAGGTCGCCCGCCAGGGACAGCGTGTCGGCCCACGACTGCATCAGCGTCATCATCGGGTACTCCATGCCGCCGCTGGTCAGCACGCCTTCCATCGAGGTCATCGCCGGCCACGGGTAGGGCCACAGCCACGCCGACATCTGTTCGATGGCGTCGCGGGTGAAGCGGGCCCCGCCCAGGCGCCAGGCCGCCGCCGGCGCGCGCAGCCGGAAGAAGCTCGCGATGGTCACGGTGTCGGGCGCGGCGCCGACTCCGCCGCCGACCAGCGCGCGGGTGGCGTCCCACGCGTACTGATCGCTCGTGCCCCAGGCGAAGTCGCGCACGCCGGGCGCCAGATAGTGCCAGGTCGCCCGCGGACCGCCGGACGCGAACGCGCGCCGCGCGCCGGGGCCCGGCGTCACGATGCGCACCACCCGACCGGTCGCCCGCGCCTCGGCCAGGCTGTCGCGGGCCGCGGCGGAGAGCACGGCGTCGGGATTCTGGAGCGCGCCGGTGGCGCCGACGACCCAGCCGTGCGGCACCGTGAGGCGCACGTCGTAGTCGGCCGGGTCCATGTAGAACTCGGCCTCCAGCTGGTAGGGATCGGTCACCCACCCGTCGACGTCGTCGTAGACCGCGATCTGCGGATACCAGTAGCCCATGAAGAAGACCCGGCCGTCGCGGCCTTCGCGCCCGTCCGACGGCGTCGGCGCCGGCGTGTACCGCCAGGCGACTTCCAGGCGCAGGCTGTCGCCGGGCGTCAGGGGATGGAGCGTGGCGATCCACATCACCGTGCCGTCCACCGCGTACTCGCCCGGCGCCGGAGTGTCCGCGACTGGCCGGAGCGCCCTGGCGTCGAGCACCACGCTGCCCAGCCGCACGCCGCCGGTGATCGGCACCACGTCGCGCCGCGGCACGCCGGGCGCGAACACGTTCTGGCGCAGGTAGACGGCAATGCGGGTCAGCGTGTCCGGCGACCGGTTCACATACACGACGCTCTCGCGCCCGGTCACCTCGCCGCGGACCGGGTCGAGGGCGGCGCTGATGACGTAGCGCGGATGCTGCACCCAGTAGCCCGGGCCCGGGACGCCGGTGCGGGTCCGCGTGCCGCGCGCCACGGCGCGACTGAAGGGCAGCGACTCGTAGGCCGGGCCGGGAATCGGCCGGGGCCCGGTGGCGGCGGCCGCGGGATCGGCGATGGGACCGGGACGCGTTTGTGCGCGGGCTGCTTGCGCGGTGGCCAGTACTAGGGCGGCCCCCATCAGGGCGGCGAGCGGGCGCAGCGGTTCTGCAACGCGATGCGGCACGGGAACCTCCAGCGGTGGCATGACGGAGGGCCTCAGTTGACCGCGCCTCCCTGCCGGTCTATTTTTAAAAGCTGCGGGCGTTTACGGGCCTTTTGAGGGAACGGATGAATACGTATTCGGTTACGCCAAAAGATATCTCGCAAGCCTGGTACGTGGTGGACGCCGAGGGCGTGCCGCTGGGCCGGCTGGCCTCGCGCGTGGCGCAGGTCATTCGGGGCAAGCACAAGCCGACCTTCACGCCCTATCTCGACACCGGCGACGGCGTGATCGTGATCAACGCCGCCAAGGTCCGGCTCACCGGCCGGAAAATGGACCAGAAGGCCTATTTCAGTCACTCGGGCTACATGGGGCACGACACGATGCGGTCGGTACGCAGCGTGATGAGCGCCAACCCGGCGCGCGTGATCGAGAAGGCCGTGTTCGGCATGTTGCCCAAGAACTCGCTGGCCAAGCAGGTGCTGCGCCACAAGCTCCGGGTGTATCCGGGCGCCGAGCACCCGCACGTGGCCCAGCAGCCCGCGCCGCTGCCATTCGGCTGGGCAAAGCAGAAGGGGAAGACGACGGCATGATGCCCGACGTTCCGATGCGGTTTCACGCGGTGGGCCGGCGCAAGACGAGCGTGGCCAGGGTGTATCTCAGGCCCGGCTCCGGCAAGTGGGAAGTCAACGGCCGCACGCTGGGCGATTTCTTCCCGCGGCCCAGTCTGGTGCAGTTGATCCAGCAGCCGTTCACGGCCACCGACACGCTGGGCGCCTTCGACGTGAAGGCGACGTGCAGCGGCGGCGGCGTGGCGGGGCAGGCCGGCGCCCTCCGGCTCGGCATCGCGCGGGCGCTGATTCTGGTCGACGAGCAGCATCGCAAGAAGCTCCGCCTGGCGGGCCTCCTCACGCGCGATGCCCGCGCGGTCGAGCGGAAGAAGCCGGGTCAGCCCGGGGCGCGGAAGCGGTTCCAGTTCAGCAAGCGGTAGGAGAGCAGGCGGCACGCACCTCGCACACCGTGGGATGTGGCCGGGGGTGTCCGGTGCTTGACGACCGGATTCCGGCGCAGATGATCACGGTGGACGCACAACCCAGGGGAGACGGCAGCACTCATGGCATTGCCTGAACTTCAGCAGCTTCTCGAAGCCGGGGTTCACTTCGGCCACCAGACGCGCCGGTGGAACCCCAAGATGCGCCGGTTCATATTCGCCGAGCGCAACGGCATCTACATCATCGATCTCCAGAAGACGCTGGCGCAGCTGCGGCTGGCGCAGGATCTGGTGCGCGACGTGGTGGCGCGGGGCGACAGCGTGCTGTTCGTCTGCACCAAGAAGCAGCTCAAGGCCATCATCCAGGCCGAAGCGGCGCGCTCGACCAGCTTTTTCGTCACGGAGCGGTGGCTGGGCGGCACGCTCACCAACTTCCAGACGATCAAGAAGCAGATCCGGCGGCTCAAGGAACTGGAGACGGGCATCGAGGACGGCAGCTTCGAGTTCTTCACGAAGAAGGAGCAGCTGCTGCTGAACCGTGAGAAGGTGAAACTCGAGCGGAACCTGGCGGGGCTCAAGAACATGAGCCGGCTGCCCGGCGCCCTGTTCGTGGTGGACGCGAAGAAGGAAAAGATCGCGGTGGCCGAGGCGAACAAGCTCGGGATCCCGATCGTCGCCATCGTGGACACCAACGCCGATCCGGACATCATCACGGTGCCCGTGGCCGGCAACGACGACGCGATCCGCTCGGTGTCGCTGATCACGGCCGCCCTGGCCGACACGATTTTCGAGGCGCGCGCGAATCGCCCGGTGCGCGAGGAGAACGAGGAGCAGGACTTCGCCACCTATTCCACCGACGGCGCGTCGGTCGAGGGCGGCGATGCCGATCGCGACGGGCGGCGCAAGCGGCCGCGCCGCAAGCGCCGGCCCAAGCCGGAGGCGATCGTGGCGCACATGCGCAGCGGGCCCGCGGCGGCAGACGCGCCCCCCGCGCCGGAGGGTGCGGTCGAGTAGACCGGGAGCACCGTCCGGAGTGCCGACCCAGCGTGCCGCCGCCTGCGCCCACCGACGGGCGGGCGGCGGTCGTTTATAGACAAGGCTTCTCACAGGGGACACTGACGCACACTATGGCACACATCACCGCAAAAGAGGTTGCCGCGCTCCGGGCCCAGACGGGCGCAGGCATGATGGACTGCAAGAAGGCTCTCGAGGCGACCGGCGGCGACCTGCCGAGGGCCGTCGAGTGGCTGCGCGCGCACGGGATCGCCAAGAGCGAGAAGCGCGCCGACCGCGAGGTCAAGGAAGGGCGGATCGAGGTCTACCATCACCACAACGGCAAGGTCGCTGTCCTGGTGGAGGTGAACTGCGAGACGGACTTCGTGGCGCGCAGCGACGATTTCCGGGCGCTGTGCCGCGACGTGGCGATGCACATCGCCTCGACGGCCCCCGTGGCCGTGGCGCCCGCCGACGTGCCGGCCGACGTGGTGGAGCGCGAACGGCGGATCTTCACCGAGCAGGTGGCGCAGGAGGGCAAGCCGGAAGCCATCCGCGGCAAGATCGTCGACGGGAAGCTCAAGAAGTACTTCTCGGAGGTGACGCTGCTCGAGCAGCCGTTCGTCAAGGACGACAAGCAGACCGTGGGCGAGCTGGTCAAGCTGCTCTCCGGCAAGACCGGCGAGAACATCCAGGTCCGGCGGTTCGTCCGCTTCCAGCTCGGCGAGTCGCTGTGACGCTGACGTACAAGCGCGCGCTGCTCAAGCTCTCCGGTGAGGCGCTGGCGGGCGAGAAGGGCGTGGGGCTCGACTTCGCCACGGCCGACCGCCTGGCCGACGAGATCAAGGCGGTGCGGCAGCTGGGCGCCGACCTCGGCGTGGTGATCGGCGGCGGCAACATCATCCGCGGCACCGCGGCCAGCCGGCAGGGCATCGACCGCGTGTCCGCCGATTACATGGGCATGCTGGCGACGGTGATCAACGCGCTGGGCGTCCAGGACATCCTGGAACGCAAGGGCGTGGACACGCGGGTCATGACCGCGATCCGGATGGAGGCGCTGGCCGAGCCCTACATCCGGCGCCGCGCCATCCGCCACCTCGAAAAGGGGCGGGTGGTGATCTTCGCCGGCGGCACCGGCAATCCGTACTTCTCGACCGACACGGCGGCCGTGCTGCGCGCGCTGGAGATCGAGGCCGGTATCATTCTGAAGGCGACGAACGTGGACGGCGTGTACACGGCCGATCCGCGCAAGGACGCCGGCGCGCAGTTCCTGCCGGAGCTGTCGTTCCAGGAGGCGATCGTGCGCGGCCTGGGCGTCATGGACGGCAACGCGTTCGGCCTGTGCAAGGACAACACGCTTCCCATCTCGGTGTTCAACATCAACCAGTCCGGCGCCATCGCCCGGATTCTCCAGGGTGAGCGCGTCGGCACGCTCGTGCGATGACACTTCCAACTTCCGCCGACGTCGTCAAGGCCGCGAAGCTCGCGATGGACAAGGCGATGGAGAACACGCGCCGCGAGTTCGCGACCATCCGCACCGGCAAGGCCACCACGTCGCTGCTCGACCTGGTCCGGGTGCAGGCCTACGGGAACGAGATGCCGCTCAACCAGGTGGGCTCGGTTGCCGCGCCGGAGCCGCGCCTGCTGACCGTGACGCCGTGGGACAAGAGCATCGCGCCGGCCATCGAGAAGGCGATCCGCGAATCCGACCTCGGGCTCAACCCGGCGTCGCAGGGCGGCATCATCCGCATCCCGATCCCGGCGCTCAACGAAGAGCGGCGCCGCGAGCTGGTGAAGGTGGTGCACAAGCTCGCCGAGGAGGGCCGGGTGGCCGTCCGCCACGCGCGCCACGAGGCGTTAGGCACCATCAAGAAGATGGACCACATCTCCGACGACGACAAGAAGCACGCCGAGCGCGACGTGCAGAAGGTCACCGACGAGCACATCAAGCACGTCGACGAGATGGTGAAGGTCAAAGAAGCGGAGATCATGGAGGTGTGAGTACCGGCGCGCCGCTGCTCGACCGCGTCAAGGCCGGCGGCCCGGTGCCGCGCCACGTCGCCATCATCATGGACGGCAACGGCCGGTGGGCCAAGGAGCGCCACCTGCCGCGCGCGCTGGGGCACCGCGCCGGCATGAAGGCGGTGCGCGAAGTGGTCGAGGGCGCGATCGCCGCCGGCGTCGAGGTGCTGACGCTGTATGCGTTCTCCGAGGAGAACTGGCAGCGGCCCGCGCCGGAGATCGGCGCGCTGATGGGGCTGCTCCACGAGTACATCGAACGGGAAACGGCGGAGCTGGCGTCGAACGGGGTCGAGGTGCACGTCATCGGCGACCTGGCGCGGCTCTCGGGGTCGGCGCGCGAGGCGGTGGACCGCCTGATCGGCGGGACGCGCGGGGGCACCAAGCTGGTGCTCAATCTCGCGATTTCGTACTCGGCGCGCGCGGAGCTGGCGCGCGCGGCGCGGCGCCTCGCCGAGGACGTGCGCCAGGGCCGGCTCGCGCTCGAGGACGTGGACGAAGCGGCGCTCGCCGCGCGGCTGTACACCGCCGGCCTGCCCGATCCGGACCTGGTCATCCGGACGTCCGGCGAACGGCGCATCTCGAATTTCCTGCTGTGGCAGATTGCCTACGCGGAACTGTACATCACGCCCGTGCTGTGGCCCGACTTCGGCCGGGACGACCTGTTCGACGCCATCCTCGACTACCAGGGCCGCGAACGCCGCTTCGGTCGGGTCACGGCGTAGCGCCGGTGCCCCTGGGCAATCTCACCCGCCGCATCATCTTCGCCGCCGTCGCGATTCCGCTCGCGGTGGCGATCGCGTACGTCGGCGGGCTCGCGTTCGCCGCGCTGATCGCGGTCGCGGCGGTGCTGGGCGCGCGCGAGATCTTCGACTTCGGCGCCGCCCAGGGCCTGGCGCCGCTGCGCGTTCTCGGCTACGCCGCCGCGGTGCTGGTGCCGCTGGCCACCGTCACGTGGGTCGGGGCCCCCGACCGGTGGGGCTGGCCGTGGCTGCTGTACGGGGCGGCGGTGTGGCTGCTGGCGTGCATGGTGTGGGCCGCCTGGCGCGGCCCGGCCGCCCGGCCGTTAGGCTCCGTCGCCGTCACGGTGTTCGGGGTCGCGTACGCCGCGGCGCTCCCGGCGTTCGCCATCGTGCTCCGCCAGCGGCTCGGCACCGGCGCGCGCGACGAGCCGGTGGCCGGCACCATGCTGCTGTGCTTCCCGCTGGTCCTCACCTGGATCGGCGACACGGTCGCGATGGCCGGCGGCAAACTGGTCGGCGGCCCCAAGCTGGCCCCGCGCCTCAGCCCCAACAAGACCTGGGCCGGCGCCGTGGGCGGGCTCGGCGGCACGCTGCTGGCCGCGGCCGCGTTCAGCGCGTGGGTGTTTCCGCGCGGGAACCTGCCCGTGCCCATGGCATGGGCCCTGGTCATGGGCTTCGTGATCGCCGTGGCGGGGCAGATGGGCGACCTCGCCGAGTCGGTGCTGAAGCGCGAGATCGGCGTCAAGGACAGCTCGGCGCTGATCCCGGGGCACGGCGGCGTGCTCGACCGGTTCGACGCGCTGTACTTCGTCCTGCCGGTCACGGCCGTCCTGTACGCGACCTTCCTGCCGGGCGTCCGATGAAAGGCGTCGCGGTGCTGGGCTCCACCGGCTCGATCGGCACAAGCTGCCTCAAGGTCATCGCGCGGCACAAGGAGCGGTTCCGCGTCGCGGCGCTCACCGCCTTCGGCAACCGCCAGCTGCTCGACCTCCAGGCCCGGGCCTACCAGCCCTGCTACGTCGGGCTGGTGAACGACACGGCCGACGGCTGGGGCAGTGGGCGGGAGTGCCTGGTCGAGGCGGCGACGCGCGACGACGTGGACATCGTGGTGAACGGGATCGTCGGCGCGGCGGGGCTCGAGGCAACGCTGGCCGCGCTCAAGGCGGGCAAGCGGGTCGCGCTGGCCAACAAGGAAACACTGGTGATGGCCGGCGAGCTGGTTCGCTGCGCCGAGCGCGAGGGCGGCGGGGAGATCGTGCCGGTGGACTCCGAGCACTCCGCCATCTTCCAGTGCCTGGGCGGGCGCCGAGGCGACACGGCCTCCCGGGTGGCGCGCATCGTCCTGACATCGTCGGGCGGTCCGCTGCGGGCCTGGGACGCCGACCGGGTGCGGCACGCGAGCGTGGACGAGGCGCTCAACCACCCGACCTGGCGCATGGGCCGCAAAATCAGCGTGGACAGCGCAACGCTGGCCAACAAGGCGCTCGAGGTCATCGAGGCGCACTTCCTGTTCGGCTTGAGCTACGACCGGATCGAGGCGGTGGTCCACCCGCAGTCGGTCATCCACTCGTTCGTGGAGTTCGTGGACCGCTCGGTGCTGGCGCAGCTCGGGTTCCCCAACATGGAGTTGCCCATTCTGTACGCGTTGACCCACCCGGAGCGCCTCGCGGACGACGGCACGGTGCGGTTCGATCCGGTGGCCGCGGGCGCGCTGACCTTCGAGCCGGTGCGGACCGAAGTGTTCCCGGCCTTCGCGCTCGGCGTGATGGCCGGCCAGGCCGGCGGCACCGCGCCCGCGGTGTTCAACGCGGCCAACGAGGTTGCCGTGGCGGCGTTTTTGGGTGGGGCGATGCCGTTCGGCCGCATCGCCGAAGTGATCGGCGCGGTGCTCGACGCGTCCACCGACGCCGCGGCCGACAGTCTCGAGGCGGTGCTCGCCGCCGACGCCTGGGCCCGCGCGCAGGCCGCCCGGGTCCTGGCCGGGGACGGCGGCTGAGATGATCTACGTGCTCTCGGCCGTCATCGTCCTCGGTGTGCTGATCTTCGTGCACGAGCTCGGGCACTTCCTGGCCGCTCGCGCGGTCGGCATCTACGTCATCCGGTTCTCGTTCGGCCTCGGGCCCAAGACGCCTCTCGCCGTCAAGCTGGGCGAAACGGAGTACTGCCTGTCGTGGGTGCCGTTCGGCGGCTACGTGAAGATGGCCGGGGCCGAGGACGACACGCCGGGGCAGCTGGAGGGCGAACGCGAGGACGCCCACGTCCCGCCGGAGCGCACCTTCGACCACCAGCCGCTCGCCGCGCGCATCTTCGTGATCAGCGCGGGCGTGCTGATGAACGTGGTGTTCGCGGTCGTCGTGTACACGGTGCTGGCGTGGCACTACGGGGTCGCCCGCGACACCACGGTCACGGTCGGCGAGGTGCACGCCGGCCAGCTGCCGTTAGGCGCGACCGGGCTGGGCGCGCTGGCGCCGGGCGACCGGATCCTCCGCATCAACGGCGACTCCATGACCGGGTGGTCGGACGTGACGCGGGCGCTCATGACCGCCGAGCGGACGCCGCTGCGGATCGACGTGGCGGGCCGCGCCCAGCCGCTGTTCGCCGACGTGCCGCTGGGCGATCAGGACGACCGGCAGGCGATCGTCACCGCGCTGGTGCCGGCGCACCCGCCGGTGATCGGCGAGGTGATCGCGGGCGACCCCGCCGCGCGCGGGGGCCTGCGCCAGGGCGACCGCGTGCTGCGCGCCGCCGGCGACACGGTGACCAGCTGGGAGCAGTTCGTGACCGTGATCCAGGCGCATCCGGCCGCGCCGCTGCCGCTCGTGGTGCAACGCGACTCGGCGACCATGAGCCTGACGGTGACGCCGCGCGCCGAGGCGCACGCCGCCACGGCGCCCAGCCGCACCATCGGCTGGATCGGCGTGGCTCCCTACCGGCGGGTCACGCGGTTCGGGCTGGTGGGCAGCGTCCGCGAGGGCTTCGCGGAAACGGAGGACGCGGCCGGCCTCGTGGTCTTCACGCTGAAGAACCTCGTGCTGGGCCGCCTGTCTCCCAAGGACATCGGCGGGCCGATCCTGATCGGCGAAGCCTCCGGTGAGGCCGCCAAGCTCGGCATCGGCGCGTTCCTGGACTTCATGGCGCTGTTCTCGGTGAACCTCGCGGTGCTGAACCTGCTGCCGGTGCCCGTGCTCGACGGGGGTCACCTGCTGTTCCTGTTCATCGAGGGGGTGCGCCGTCGCCCGCTCTCGGTCGAGCTGCGGCAGCGCTGGATGACGGTGGGCCTGGTGCTGATTCTGATGCTGATGGCGCTCGCGCTCTACAACGACGTGATGCGGCTGGTGCGTTAGCCGCTCTTCCGTCCGAACATCCGCTTCATCGCGTCGATGGCGTACTCGGCGGTCGTGCGCCGGGGTGCGAGCAGCTCTTCCAGCGCATCCGCGAGCGCCGCGGCCGTGGGATAGCGCTGCTCCCGGTCCTTGGCCAGGCAGGTCAGCACCACGCGCTCGAACGCCTTGGAGATCTCGGCGCCGCGCTTGCGCGGCGGCTCGGGCGGTTCCTCCACGTGGAGGCGGGCCAGCTCGTACCAGTCGGACGAACGGAACGGCAGCTCGCCGGTCGCCGCGCGGTACATCGTCACGCCGAGCGCGTAGATGTCGGTCCGGCCGTCGAGCGGCTGGCCGCGCGCCTGTTCCGGGGAGATGTAATGCGGCGTGCCGAGAACCATCTGCTTGCCGGTCGTCCCGGCGTAGCCGGCGATGGCCCGGGCGATGCCGAAATCGGTGAGGATGGCGGTGCCTTCCTCGTCGAACAGGATGTTCTGGGGCTTGATGTCGCGATGCACCAGGCCGGTATCGTGGGCGAACGCCAGGGCCCGGGCAATGTCGCGGGCGGTTCGGAGGACGTCATCCTCCGGCAGCGTCTTGTCTTCCTGGAGCAGGTTGTCGAGCGACGCCTTCAGGCGCGGCATGGCGAACCAGACGGCCGCGTCGTCCTGTCCGATGTCGAGGATGCGGATGATGTTGGGGTGCCTGAGCTGGCTGGCGGTCTCGGCTTCCTTGAGGAAGCGGGCCGTGAACTGCTTGTCGCTGGCGTACTTGGGCTTGAGGACCTTGAGCGCGACCCGGGTGCCGTCGTCGTGCTTGGCCGCGACGACCCAGGCGAACCCGCCGCCGCCGATGAACGCGCTGGTCTGGTAGGGCCCGATGCGCTTCTCGGGCAGTGTCTCAGGCTCGAGCGCCAAGAAGGGGTCCTCTTTACCGGGGCCGGGAGTCGAGGTTAACTTAGCGTGCTAATTAAAATTAGCCAAAGCCCGGGTGGTCCGGGCACAGCCTTTGAGGGAATGCAATGGGTTACGACACGACGGCAGCCGCCGCCAAGTACCAGAACGGCCCGAACGACTTCGGTTCCACGAAGGTTCAGGTCGCGCTCCTCAGCGCCCGCATCAACTCGCTCACCGAGCACTTCCGCGCCCACGCGAAGGACCATCACAGCCGCCGAGGCTTGCTCAAGATGGTCGGCCGGCGCCGCCGGTTGCTCGACTATCTGAAGCGTACGGATCTCGCCGGGTACCGCCAGCTCATCGACGAGCTGGGGCTCCGCCACTAAGGCTGGGGACTGGGGACGTGACCGGGGGCTCGGGGACGCGTTCTCCGGCCTCCGGTCGCGAAGCCCCGGTTTCTTGTCACACTCTGATAAGGACCACGCACCCATGATGCACCGCATCGAGCGGACCTTCGCCGGCCGGCCGCTGCGCCTGGAATCCGGGCGGCTCGCCAAGCAGGCCTCCGGTTCCGCGCTCGTCCAGTTCGGCGACACCGTCGTTCTCGCCGCCGCCTCCGTCTCCGATTCGATCAGCCCGCTGCCGTTCTTCCCGCTGCTCGTGGAGTATCGCGAGAAGTTCTACGCCGCGGGCAAGATCCCGGGCGGGTTCCTGAAGCGTGAGGCGCGCCCGCACGACGAAGAGATCCTGTCGGCGCGGATCATCGACCGGACCATCCGGCCGCTGTTCCCCGAGGGATTCAAGAACGAAGTGCAGGTGTTCGTCTACGTGCTGTCGGCGGACCAGGAGAACGACGCCGACGTGCTCGGCCTGATGGCGGCGAGCTTCGCGCTCGCCTCCTCGAAGATCCCCTTCGCGGGCCCGGTGGCCGCGGTGCGGGTGGGCCGAATCGAGGACAAGTGGGTGCTGAACCCGACGTTCCAGCAGCTCGAGTTCAGCGACGTGGACATCGTGGTGAGCGGGACCAAGGACTCGATCGTGATGGTCGAGGGCGGCGCCGCCGAAGTGGGCGAAGAGGACATGCTCGCCGCGCTGAAGGTGGCGCAGAAGGGCATCGCCGAACTGGTGGCCGTGCAGGAAGAGCTGCTCGCCAAGCATCACGTCCAGAAGATGGAGTGGAGCAGGGCGGAGCCGCCGGCCGAGCTGAAGGCGCGGGTCGACGCGCTCGCCCTGCCGCGCGTCAAGGAGGCGATGAACCTGCCCGAGAAGGCGGAACGCGCGCAGGCGCTGGCCGCGCTCGGCGCGACGATCAAGACGCAGCTCGAGGCGGAGTTCCCCGAGCACGGCCGGATGATCGGCGATCTGCTGGAGGAGACGCAGTACCACTCGATGCGCCGCCAGGTGCTGGAGCGCGGCGAGCGGATCGACGGCCGCGACACCACCACGGTGCGGCCCATCACGTGCGAAGTAGGGGTGCTGCCCCGCACGCACGGCAGCGCGCTGTTCACCCGCGGCCAGACCCAGGCGCTGGTGACCGCGACGCTGGGCAGCGTGGACGACGAGCAGCGCATCGACAACATCGACGTGCCGCGCGAAACGACCAAGTCGTTCATGCTGCACTACAACTTCCCGCCGTTCTCCACCGGCGAGGTCCGGCCGATGCGCGGCACCAGCCGCCGCGAGATCGGCCACGGCGCGCTCGCCGAGCGGGCGATCACGCCGCTGCTGCCCGACTACAAGTCCTTCCCGTACACCATCCGCGTCGTCTCGGAAATCCTCGAGTCGAACGGCAGCTCGTCGATGGCCACGGTGTGCGGCTCCTCGCTGTCCTTGATGGACGCGGGCGTGCCGCTCAAGGCGCCGTGCGCGGGCGTGGCGATGGGGCTCATCAAGGAAGGCGACAAGATCGCCATCCTGACCGACATTCTCGGCACCGAAGACCACCTGGGCGACATGGACTTCAAGGTGGCCGGCACCGAAGCGGGCATCACGTCCATCCAGATGGACATCAAGATCCAGGGCCTGTCGCTCGACATCATGGCCAAGGCGCTCGATCAGGCGCGGGCCGGCCGGCTCCACATTCTCAAGAACATGGCCAAGACGCTCGCGACGCATCGCACAGAGATGTCGCCGTGGGCGCCGCGGATCATCACCCTCCAGGTGCGGCCCAAGGACATCGGCAAGATCATCGGCCCCAAGGGCGCGAACATCCGCGAGATCGAGGAAGTGTCGGGCGCCAAGGTGAGCATCGACGACGACGGCGTGGTCACCATCGCCGCGGTGGGTGGCGAGGCCGGCAACAAGGCCCGCGAGATGATCGAGGGCATGGTGCAGGAGGCCGAGGTCGGCAAGACGTACACCGGCAAGGTGAAGAGCACGACCGCGTTCGGCGCGTTCGTGGAGATCCTGCCGGGCGTGGAAGGCCTGCTCCACATCTCCGAGCTGCAGCACGGCCGCACCGAGAAGACCGAGGACGTCGTGAAGAAGGGCGACACGGTCGAAGTGAAGGTGCTCGAAGTGGACGAACGCGGCAAAATGCGGTTGTCGCGCAAGGCGTTGATTCCGAAGTAGGGTGGAGACCACCCGGCTCGACGAGGGCGTCGTTCGGACCACGCTGCCGAACGGCCTGGTGGTGGTGAGCGAAACGATGCCCGGCCTGCGGTCGGCGGCCGTCGGATTCTGGGTGCGGACCGCGTCCGCGCACGAGAGTGCCGAGCGCATGGGCGTCTCGCACCTGCTCGAGCACATGGTGTTCAAGGGCACCGAGCGCCGCACTGCGCAGGACATCGCGCTGGCGCTCGAGTCGCGGGGCGGCGCCCTCGACGCGTACACGGGCCGCGATTCCACCGCGTTCCAGGCCCGCGTGCTCGACGCCGACCTCCCGCTCGCGTTCGACGTGCTGGACGATCTGGTGCGCCGCCCGCTGCTGCGCGAGGACGACCTGGTCCGCGAGCGCCAGGTGGTGATCGAAGAGATCGCCACGGTCGACGACACGCCCGACGACCTGGTGTTCGACCTCCACGCCAACCACCTGTTTCCCGCGCACAGCTACGGCTATCGGATTCTCGGGACCCGCGACACGGTGGGCGCGCTCGCGGTCGAGGACCTGCGGACGCTGCACGGCGGCAAGTATCACCCCGGACACATCGTGGTCGCCGCGGCGGGCCGCGTGACCCACGAGGAATTGCTCGCGATGCTGCGCGGGGCGGGCTGGTTCGAGCTGGAGCCCGGGCCGGAGCCGGTCCGCGTCAGCCCACCGGACGGGTCGGGACGCGGCCTGCACCGGATCGCCCGGGACACCTCGCAGGTGCACCTGGTGTTCGGCGCCGAAACGTTCCGGG
>Ga0335085_10003400_pt1 | contig 27631 bp, 22 predicted proteins | sample Lox_Sample_45_FD_206712 | JGI IMG/M metagenome (GOLD analysis project Ga0335085, IMG submission 206712) | Soil microbial communities from Loxahatchee National Wildlife Refuge, Florida, United States - Lox_Sample_4.5 | ecosystem: Environmental > Terrestrial > Soil > Wetlands | place: USA...
TCGCGTCGAAACACCACCCGTGATAGCCGCAGCGCAGTGACGACCCGTCGACGATGCCGGCCGAGAGCGGTGCGAACCGGTGCGGGCACCGGTCGAGGAACGCGGCGAGCGTTGTGGAGCCCGACGGTTCCGGGAGTCGCACGATCACCCAGTCGTCACCGAGAAGCCGCGTGCGGCGCGGCGTCGTCGTCACCTCGTTGCTGCGGGCGACCGGATGCCAAGCCCGTCGCAACGCGGGATCCGCGTTCGCGAGCATCCGGCCCCGCACGGACATCAGCGCACGAGCTCCTTGTCGAGCGCCGCGAACTCGTCCTCGAACGCGCTGTGGAGCGCCACTTTCTCCGACGGGTCGAGCCAGCTCGCGTCGATGCCGTTGCGCGCCAGTTGCTTCGCGACCTCGGGGTCGTAGTCGTTCTGGCCGACGAAGTCGACGTACTCCTTGCCGATGTCGGTGCGGAACATCGTCGGGTCGTCGGAGTTGAGGTGAACCAGCAGCCCGGCGTCCAGCATCGCGTTGATCGGGTGGGTGGTGAGGTCGGGCCAGCCGTAGACGACCGCGGTCGACGTTGGGCAGCACGTGAAGTGGATACCGTCCTCGCGGCACCGTTCGACGACGGCCTCGTCTTCGAGGATGTGGTAGCCGTGGTCGATCCGCTCGCAGCCGAGCAGATCGAGACACGTCGAGATGTTGCGCGCGGGCCCGTCCTCGGCGGCGTGACTCGTCAGGTGCAGACCGCCTTCGCCTGCGGTCCGGAAACACTCGAAGAACTTCTCGGGCGGATCGGGCGCCTCGGCCGCGTCCATGCCGAGGCCGATCACCTCGTCGCGCCGGTTCGCGAGCACCTCTTCGGTCATCTGCAACGCCATCTCCGGTGTGTCCTGCCGGTAGACGTCGGCGATCAGCCGGCAGCGCACTCCCAGGTCGTGCTCGGCGGAACGGCACCCGTCGATCAGGCCGTCGATGACGGTCGACATCGCGACACCGCGGGTCGTGTGCAACGTCGGGTTGAAGAACATCTCCCGGTACCGGAGGTTGCCGAGCCGCTGGCCGTCCTCGATCGACTCGTACGCGATGCGCGCGAAATCGTCGCGGTCGACCACCGTCGAGTTCACGAGCCGGAAGATCTCGAGGAACTCGTAGATCGTCTCGTAGTCGTAGATCCGTTCGACGTCGTCGGTCGGCAATGTGATGTCGTGCTTGGCGGCGAGGTCGGCGACCGTCCGGGGGCGCAGCGTGCCCTCGACGTGACAGTGCAGCTCGACCTTCGGCAGTCGACGGAGGTAGTCGGCGTAGTCCATCAGCGCTCCTGTCGGAAACGATCTCTTGCGCTGCAATGTACGGCGCGGATCATGGTTCCCAACCGCGGAATTCTTCGATCATCCGGGTGACATCGGCGCCGAGTGGGTACAGCACCGGGCAGGTGCACCCGGCGCGCACGTACTCGCGCACTTTGGCGCGGCACTCCTCGGGTGTGCCCGACGCGGTGATGAGCTGGACGACGTCGTCGGGTACGAGCTTCGACGCCGCGAGCACCTGTTCGTGCGTCGCCGGCCACGTAAGCACCGATCCGATCTCGTCGAGGAGTCCGGGCGCGACACCCGATGCCTTCATGATGTGCGGCTGCTGCCCGAGGTACTGCGTCACGAGGAGCCGGGCCGCGTCGAGCGCGGCGTCCCGGTCGTCGTCCATCGAGCACACGACGAGCTGCGGCCGGTCGATGTCGGCGACCCGGCGGCCGGCGCGCGCCGCCCCCTCGGCCAGCGCCGCCAGCGCGGCTTCGTTGTACGCGGGCGACACGAGGTAGTTGAGGAGCGCGCCGTCGGCGATCTCGCCTGCGAGCTTCATCATCTGCATGCCCGTCGCGCCGATCACGATCGGCACGTCCTTCGGGCGACGCTCTTGGTACACGTAGTCGAGCTCGACGCCGTCGAGGTGCACGAATGCTCCGTCGAAGGTGACCGTCTCGCCCGCGAGGAGCGCTCGCACCGCGGTGACGACCTCGCGCATCGCCCGTAGCGGCTTCTCGCGCGACACGCCGACCTTCGCCGCGAGCGGGTCCCACCACGCGCCGATGCCGAGGATCACCCGGCCCGGCGCGAGGTCGTCGAGGGTGGAGAACGTCGCGGCGAGGAACGCGGGATTGCGCACCCACATGCTCACCACACCCGAGCCCAGCTTGATGCGCTGCGTCGCCGCACCGAACGCGGCGAGCGGGATCGTCGCCTCGCGCACGAGCCGGCTCTCCGCCTGCCAGACCGCCTCGAACCCCGCGTCCTCGGCGGCCAGCGCGAAACGCATGCCGTCGCGGATCGCGTGTGCGTCCTGCAGATACAACGCGACCCGGCCCACGGTTCAGAGCTCCGCGAGCCGCGCGTGCAGGCGCGCGGCCTGTTCGGCGGCGCGGGCGCGGATCTCGGCCGCGTCGACGCGCGTCGGCCCGTTCTCGTCGAGCACCGTCCGGCCGTCGACTTCGACCCGGAGCGGACGAACGCCGGTCGTGTACGCAAGGTGCCACGGATCCACCGGCTCGTACGACCACGTGACCCGGTCCGCGCGGACGGCGGGCATGAGGTCGGCACCTGTTTCCAGCCAGTCCCATACGGCGTCGGGCGTGGTGGTGACGTCGTCGGCACGGGCGAGCGCGTACGCGAGCCGGAACTCCTCGAGCATGTCGGCGCCGATGCCGTCGGTGCCGAGCGCGACGCGCGGAAAGCGCGCGGGACGCCCGTAGCCGACCGCGTTGTTCAGGTTCGAACGCGGGTTGTGTACCACGGTGCCAGGTAGCGGCTCGCGCAGGTGGACCGCGTGGGCGAGCAGCCACGAGTCGCCGACGCGATCGGCGAGCCGCGTGCCCGCGGCTGCGTCGACCGGGTCCTCGGCGACGTGCACGTGGACGCCGACGCCCAGGTCGGACGCCAGACTGCAAACCGCGTCGAGCGTCTCGTCCGACAGCGTGAACGACGCGTGCGCGCCGACGTAGCCCGAGCCGCCCGCGCGCAGGAACCGCTCGTTCTCCGCGAGTGCGGCTTTGGCGCCACCCGGGCCGTGGCGGTCGGTCACCTCGTAGCAGCACGACACCCGCACCCCGACTTGCGCGCAGGCGGCCGCGATCACGTCGAGGCTTCCCTCGATCGCGCTCGGGCTCGAGTGGTGGTCGACGATCGCGGTCGTGCCCGACTCGAGCGCCTCCACCGCGCCCAGCAACGCCGCCCACCGGATCATCTCGAGGTCGAGGGCGCGGTCGACGCGCCACCACACGAACTCCAGGATCTCGGGGAAGTTGCGGGGCGGGCGCGGCGGCGCCGGCATCCCGCGCGCGAGCGCGGAATAGAGGTGCGTGTGCGCGCACACGAGACCGGAGGTCGTCGCGGCCACCGACTACTGCGCCCTGCGCATCGGCAGTTCGGTCCGCCACTCACCGTCGAGATCGTGCAGCGCGGCCGCGACCGCGCCGGCGGTCGGCACGAGCCCGATCTCGCCGACGCCCTTGATCCCGTACGGCGCGCGCGGCTGCGGTTCCTCGACGAGGATGACATCGATCCGAGGCACGTCCTTGGCGCGGATGATGCCGAGGCTGCGCAGCGTCATGTGCGTCGGCCGCCCGTTCTCGTCGCACGGGAAGTCCTCGGAGAGCGCGTAGCCGAGGCCCATGTGCACCGCTCCTTCGACCTGGCCGACGCACTGCATCGGGTTCACGGCCCGGCCGACGTCATGGGCGGCGACGACGCGCTCGATGGCTCCGGTGGCCCGATCCAAGATCACGAGCTGGGCGGCATAGCCGAACGCGGAGTGGATGACCGGTTGCTCCACTCCAGCCTCGATCGAGCTCGTCCAATCGACGCGGTACTCGCCCTGGTAGTCGACTCCGGTGCGGCATCCGTCCTCTCGCGCCCGGCGGCAGGCGTCAGCGACCGCGCCGGCACCCATCAACGTGCCGCGCGAGCCGGTGGTCTGCCCGGCACCGAGCTCGCGCGTCGTGTCGACGATGACGCGCAGCCGTTCGGGCTCGATGCCGAGCTCCTCGATCGCGACCTGCGCGGCAACGGTGTGCACACCCTGACCCATCTCGGTCCAGCAGTGCCGCACCTCGACCGAGCCGTCCGCCTCGAACCGCACGACCGCGCGCACGATCTCGAGAAAGCCGTTGCCGAGACCGCTGTTCTTCAGTCCGAGCCCGACGCCGACGGCTCGCCCGGCGGCGCGAGCCGCGTCGTACTCGGGCTTCACCGCGTCGAGGCAGCGCCGCGCGCCGCGGCAGCCGTCGTCCATCACCTGGCCGGGACCCCAGACATCTCCGGGCTCGACGACATTGCGGGCGCGCATCTCCCAACCGCTGATGCCGACCTGCTCCGCGAGCCGGTCGACCGCGCCTTCCATGGCGAACTGCGCCTGGTTCGCGCCGAAGCCGCGGAACGCGCCACACACGGAGTTGTTCGTACGCACCGCGAACGCCTCCACGTCGATCGCGGGGAGGTGGTAGGGACCGCTCGCGTGGCCCGCCGCGCGTTCGAGCACTTTCATGCCGACCGACGCGTACGGGCCCGAGTCGCCGACCATCCGCGCCCGTAACGCGGTGAGCCGGCCGCCGGCGTCGCACCCCACGGTGAGATCGATGCGGACCGGATGGCGCTTCGGGTGGATGAGCAGCGACTCCTCGCGCGACAACGTGCATTTCACCGGCGCGCCGAGCACGAACGCGGCCAGCGCGGTCTGCGCCTGGTTCGCCATGTCCTCCTTGCCGCCGAACGCGCCACCGTTCGAGACGAGCTCGCACACGATGTGCTGCGGGTCGACGCCGAGCACCGACGCGACCTGGTCGCGGTCGTCCCAGACGCCCTGGCCGCCCGAATACATGCGCAGGCGGCCGCCCGACTCCGGGACGACGAGCGTCGACTCCGGCTCCAGGAACGCGTGCTCGATCCGCTGCGTCCGGAAGATCTCGTGCACAACGTGCGCGCTCGACGCGAGCGCGCCATCGACGTCGCCGCGCGCGTACGCGGAGCGCGACAACACGTTGCCGTCGAGCTCCCACACCGCGTCATCGTCGTCGTCGAGCGCGGCGACCGCGTCGGTGAGCGGCCGGAGCACGGCGTATTCCACCTCGACCAGCGCGGCCGCGCGCCGAGCCGTCTCCCGGTCGCCCGCCACGACGAACGCGAGCACGTCGCCGAGATACGACGTCCGGCCGCCCTCGGGGATGAACACCGGCCAGTCCTTGTGGATCAGGCCGACGCGCAACGCGCCGGGAACGTCGGCCGCGGTGAACACCCGCACGACTCCGGGAACCGCGGCCGCCGCGGTCGTGTCGATGCGTAGCACGTCGGCGCGCGCGTGATCCGACAGTCGCAGCGCGCCGTGGAGCAATCCCGGCGGTCGCAGGTCGTCGACGTACGGCTTCTCGCCGAGCGCGAGGTCGAACCCTTGGTAGCGCGTACCGCTCGTCCCGACGCCGCCCAGCGGCTCGAGCTCGCGATCCTCGCCCCGCGCGAGCATCTCGACCGCGTCGAGGATCTTCACGTACCCGGTGCAACGGCACAGGTGCGCGCCGAGATGGCGGGCGGCGGTGTCGCGGTCGAGGTCGCCGCCCTTCCGGTCGAGCAGCGACGCGACGCGCACGAGGATCCCCGGCGTGCAGAAACCGCATTGCAGCGCACCCGTTGCCGCAAACGCGCACGCCATCCGGTCGCGCTGATCGTCCGGGAGCCCTTCGAGGGTTGTGATACGCGCGCCGGCGACCTTCTTGAGGGAGAGGTTGCAACTGACGACCGCCTTGCCGTCGACGAGCACCGTGCAGCAACCGCACTGGCCCGAGGGCGAGCAGCCGTCTTTCGGTGAGCACACTCCGAGCTCTTCGCGCAGCGCGGCGAGCAGGTGCGGGTGTCCGCCGTCGACCGCGACCTCGGAACCGTTGAGCGTGAACGACACCATTCCTGACTAGCGTCCTCTCCACTTCAACAAAATGTCAACGCGAGATCCGTTGCGTTCTCGTGAAATCGGACCCAGGCTCGCCCGATGAACGCCACCGCCGCGCAGTTGTTCGTGAATCCCGCCCGCCGGCGCGACGAACCGGCCGCGTCGATCGGTACCGGTTCCGCCCGGTTCCACCGGCGACTGCCTGGATACGCGCCGACCCGGATCGTCGACGCGCCCGGGCTCGCACACGAGCTCGGCGCGGCCGCAGTGAGCGTGAAGGACGAGTCGCACCGGCTGGGCCTGCCGTCGTTCAAGATCCTCGGTGCATCGTGGGCGGTCTACCAGCTCCTGGTCCGGCGCCTGGGCCACGAGCCGGAGTGGGGCGATCTCGACGAGCTGCGCCGCGCGCTGCAGCCGCTCGGCGCGTTGACGCTCGTCGCCGCCACCGACGGCAACCACGGCCGCGCCGTCGCGCACATGGCAAAGCTGCTCGGGTATTCGTCGCGCATCTTCGTCCCCGCCGGCACCGCCGCCGCGCGCATCGAAGGCATCGAGAGCGAAGGCGCGCCGGTCACCGTCGTCGACGGCACCTACGAGGACGCGGTCCGCGCGTCCGCGCAGTGCGCGGCCGACGACGTTCTCGTCGTCTCGGACACCTCGTGGGAGGGCTACACGGACGTCCCGCGCACGGTCATCGACGGCTACGCGACGATCTTCGCCGAAGCCGACGAGCAACTCGCGGCGCGACCCGAGGTGGTCGTCGTACCGATGGGCGTCGGCGCGCTCGCGGCCGCGACCGTCCGGCACTACGCCGACGCCGCGACGATCGCCGTCGTGGAGCCGCTCTCGGCCGCGTGCGGTTTCGCGTCGGCCGTCGCCGGTCATCCCGTCGAGGTGCCGCCGCCGCACGACTCGATCATGGCCGGTCTCAACTGCGGCACCGTGTCAATCATCGCCTGGCCCGTCGTGCAGCGCGGCTCAGACGTGTTCGTCGCGATCCCCGACGCCGCGGCCGAGCGGGCGATGCGCGAACTCGCCGACCTCGGAGTGATCGCGGGCGAGACCGGCGCCGCGTCACTCGCGGGTCTGCGCGCCTTCGTGGAACTCGACGAGTCCGCGGTCGCCGGCCGGCGGGTGCTGCTGCTCTGCACCGAGGGCGCGACCGATCCCGTCAACTACCGGCGAATCGTCGGGCGCGAGCCGTGACCCGGCGACCGGGATCAGGATTCGCCGAAGAGCGCGCGCACGCAGCCGCTGAACCGGGCCACGTCGACTTCGAGGGCGATGCGCCACAGACTGAAACCGTCGGGCGCGGACTGCGTCGAACCTTCGAGTGCGGCGAAGAACGGGGCCCGGAAGTCGACGACGGTCGTCCCCCACGCCGCGTCGCCGCCGCAATCGACCGCGAGCGGCAGAACGGGCGCGTCCTCGATGACCGCCGGCGTCGACACCGCAAGGACCGTGAGCAGGTCGTGACACGGTGTGTCGGGAGCGGTGAACGTCGAGCCGAACTCGCGGTAGAAACGCAGCGGCGCGTCGAGAAACCGCGCCGCGGCGTTGCGATGCTCTCCCAGCAGCGCGAACTCCGCCGGGGTCAGCGTCGCCTGCAGCGTCACGTCGAGGCCGACGAGCATCGGCGGCCGCGTCCATCGCGCCGCGACCGTGCGCTGGGCGGCCACGGGATCGTGCGCGATGTTCGCCTCGCCGAACGGCAGCGCGTTGCCGCCCCGCCGCGCCGAGCCGCCCATGACGAAGCAGTCCGCGAGATTCGCCGCGAACCGCTCGTCCGCCGCGACCGCAACGGCGACGTTCGTGAGCGGGCCGAGCGTGACCAGCGTGAGCTCACCCGCGCGGTCACGCGCGAGGCGGAGGAGCATCTCCGCCGCGGGCTCGTCGACCGCGCGACCCGGTGCCGGCGGTCCGGCGGCGTTCCCGAGCCCGTCGTCACCGTGGATGAATGTCGCGGGGCGCAGATCGGGCGCGGGCGGCAGCGGTGTACGCGCCCCGACCGCGACGGGCACGTCGTCGCGGCCCGCGGCGTGCGCGACGCGCAGCACGCTCGCGGTCGCGACGTCGACGTCGACGTTGCCCCACACCACTGTTATCGCGACGACGTCGAGCTCCGGATCGGTGAGCGCCCACCAGAGCGCGACCGCGTCGTCGACGCCACCATCGGTGTCGATGACGACTGGACGAGTCACGTCGCAGGTTCAGGCGTCGCGGTTGCCGGCCGCGACGACCGGGTCCTGGCTCGACCAGGGGAAGTTGATCCACTTGTCGGTGTGTGCCCAGACGTACTCGGGCACGATGATCGACCAGGGCTTGTGGTACATCACCGCGGTGCGCGCTTCGGCGACGTGCTCGGCGATCTCCTTGCGCACGAGCTCGAGCGTCTTGCCGGTGTCGGCGACGTCGTCGGCGATCAACACGCGCAACCCTCTTATGTCGACCTTGTCGAGGGTCGGCGGCAGCACGACCGGGACGTTCAGTCGCTCGTCGACACTCGTGTAGAACTCGACGTTCATCGCGAAACAGTTCTTCACCGCGAGCGCGTACGCGAGCGCGCCCGCGACCGTCAGGCCGCCCCGCGCGATCGCGAGCACGACGTCGGGGCGGAAGCCGTCGTCGGCGATCTCGGTGGCGAGCTCGCGGGTGGCACTTCCGAAGAGGTCCCACGTGAGGATCTCACGCTCGGTACCTTCGGTGAGATCGATCTCCGCCATGGCCCAAAACTAGCGAGATGCCGATGATCGAGCGCGCAATCGACGGGAGCGAGGTCGACCCCGCCCGGCGCACCGCGGCGGTCACCGAGCTGTGTGACGCCCTCGACGCGATCGACCGCGACGGTTGGTATCCCGTCATCGAGGTCGTCCGGCCGTGGTCGCGCCACAACCCCCGCATCACGGGCGAGTTCGCCCGGCCGGGCACGATCCGGCGCTACCTCGAGCGCGAGTTGGGGGCGCTCCTCGATCTCGGCGCGGCGGTGACCGTGCGCGCGTCCCGCCCGGCGACGCCCCTCGACGACCCCGCGCTCCTGCGCGCCCTCGACGAGGAGGAGTGGGAGATGCGGGCGAAGAAGCTGTTCCTCTTCGCCCCCGAACGCATGGCCCTGTCGATGGAGCGGCTCGCCCACTACTGCGGCACGCCGGCGGAGTCGTTCCAGCGCTACGTCCTCTTCACGAACTACGCGATGCACGTCGACGAGTTCCGGGCGCGCTTTCCCGACGCCGAAGGGCCGCAGCGACCCGGCGTTCAGATGCCCGCGTGGCACCACCGCTCTCCCGGCCAGGACGGTGTCACGATCGTCGACATCGGCGTCGGACCTTCGAACGCGAAGACCGTGACCGACCACATCGCGGTGCTGCGGCCCGACGCGATGTTGATGATCGGTCACTGTGCCGGGCTCCGCAACCACCAAGACATCGGCGACTACGTGCTCGCGACCGCGTATCTGCGCGACGACCGGATCCTCGACCACGCGCTGCCGACGACGATCCCCGTGATCCCGAATCACCGCCTGAACGCGTACCTGCTCGACGCGCTCGACGCGCGCGACGCCCGGTACCGCATCGGCACGGTGCTCACGACCGCGAACCGCAACTGGGAGCTCGACATCAACGCGATGGAGCACACGCTCGAGCAGTCGCGTGCGGTGGCGGTCGACATGGAGTCGGCGACGATCGCGGCGAACGGGTTCCGCTACCGCATCCCGAGCGCGACGCTGCTCGGCATCTCCGACAAGCCGCTCCACGGTTCGCCCAAGCTCGCCGAGCAGGCGAAGGAGTTCTACGAGGCGAGCCGGCGCGCGCACGTCGAGATCGCGCTCGAGTGCGTCGACCGCGTCCGGCGCGAGCACCCGGCGGGCATCCCGAACGCCGACATCCGCAGCCCCGCGGAGCCGCTGTTCGGCGCGCCGTCGGCCGAATAGCCGAAGGACACGACGCCACCTATTGCAACGCGACGAACCTACTGCAACGCGACGGCCGCCTCCGGAGTCGCCACGCGGAACGTGAAGCTCTCTTCGACGTACAGGTACACGCTCTCGGCGTCGTGCGAGTGGTAACCGACCGACAGGTCCTCGCCCGCCTCGAACAAGAAGTCGCCGCCGCGCAGGCTGAGCACGATCGCGCCCCTCACTCCGGGTGCGCGCACGATCGGACCGCCGAGGATCTGGTGCAGGTGGTCGAACACGATCAGGCCGCCCTGCTCGGTCGTCTCCACCACGCCGGTGTACGCGTCGGGTCCGAGCGCGAGGCCGTACGGACCGCTCACGCCGGCCGACAGCAACGTCTCCACCGCTTTGGCGACGTGCTTCGGATACTCGGCGTAATTCTCGGCCGCGACGATCGGCTCCATCTCCGAAGCCTCTGCGACACCGACGATGCCGGCCGCCGCCCAGCCGTGGAACACCGCGACGTTCTCGGCCTCGGCGATCCGGCGCGCGGCCGCGTCGGCCTCGTCGAAGTCGAGGTCGACCGCACCGCGGTCGAGGTCGCGCAACTCGGCGCGCGCCACCGAGAAGCCGGCACGTAGCTCGACGAGCGGCACGACGCGCCGCAGCCGGGCCTCGAGGCCCTCGACCGGCGCGTCGATCCCCGCCACACGCCCGATGGCGACCGCAGCGTGATCCCAACCCGCCGGTCCGGCGAAGTCGACGAGACGGCGCGCCGCGAGCGAGGGAACGAGTCGCTCACGAATTTCGCGGTCGATCTCCTTCCAGGCCGCGTCGCTGATCGGCGCGGCGTCGCGCAGGAGGTGATTCATTCAGGCCCACCCTTCAAGCTGCCGATGCCGAGCGAGCCGGCGCCCACCGCCGCGCCCGCGCCCGCGTCATCGGCTTCGACCTCGACCTCGATCTCGAGGATCGACCCGGTCGTGAAGAGATAGGTCCGCAGGTGGCCGTCGAGCACCGGGTCGTGGCGGCGCAGCCACTCGAGCGTCATCGCTGCGTGTTCCTTCTCCTCGTCGCGATTGTGGGCGAGGACGCCCGCGAGATCGGCATCGTCGGTCGCGTCGACGCGCTGCGCGTACCAGTCGACGGCTTCGAGCTCCTCTTGGATCGACGCGAGCGCCCGGTGGCGGTCGATCGTGTCCGCGGTCAGTCGTGCCTCGGGCTCGTGGAGCCCCGCGCTCTGCGCCATGTCGTGATCCTCGGGTCGGGGGGTCGGGGTCGGGGGGTCGGGACGACCGGCGCCGGTGCGCGGGCCCGTCGTCGTGTACCCAGAGTCCGGCGCGTCCTACTCCCGTCACCGCCACGGGACGCCGGGCGGCCGGGGCACCTGGCTAGATTTCGGGCCCCAAACGTCTCGGGGGAACATCGTGCGGCGCAGGTTCAGCTACACGGGCGCGAGCCTGTTGATCGCGGTCCTCGCGGCGTGCTCGTCGTCGGGATCTCCGTCGTCTTCCCCTGCGCTCACGACGAAGAGCGCGCCCACGGTCACGCCTGCCATCACGCCGAAGTAGGGGTGCCGACGTTGGACGGCGTGTGGTCCCACGGACGGCGGGCGCTCACGACCGGCCTCGTGTTCACCGTGACGCTCGTCGCGTTCGAGGCGCTCGCAGTGTCGACGATCCTCGGCGTGATCGACGACGACCTGCACGACCTCACGATGCTCGGCTTCGTCTTTCCCGCGTACTTCCTCGGGAGCCTGTTCGGCGCGATCGCGGCCGGTTACGACGCGGATCGCCGGGGACCGGCGCGACCGTTCGTGATCGGACTCACCCTGTTCGCGCTCGGACTGCTCGGCGGCGGGCTCGCGCCGAATCTCGTCGTGCTCGTCGGCATGCGCGCGCTCCAAGGCGTCGGCGGCGGCGCCATCCCCGCGCTCGCGTACGTCGCGATCGGGCGGGCGTACCCGGCGGAGCTGCAGCCGCGCATGTTCGCGGTGTTGTCGACGGCGTGGGTCCTGCCCGGCCTGATCGGTCCGGCGATCAGCGCCGCGGTCGCCGCCGCGGTCGGCTGGCGCTGGGTGTTCCTCGGACTGTTGCCGTTGGTCGCGCTCGCGGCCGCGATGACGACACGCGCACTGCGACAACTGGGCGCTCCGAACGGCGCCGAGCCGGCCGACCGGAGACTGCGCGCGCTGGTTCTGGTCGTCGGAACGGCAATGGTGCTCGCGGGCGCGGCGCTGCGCGTGCCGGCCGTCGCCGTGGTCCTCGTCGTCGTCGGCGGCATCGTCGCGGCGCGCGCGTACTTACGGTTGGTTCCGCCGGGCACGGTGCGGCTCGCGGCCGGCCTGCCGGGCGCGATCGGCCTGCGCGGCCTCACGACGTTCGCGTTCTTCGGCACCGACGCGTACGTCGCGTACACGGTCCACGAGGCGCGCGACAGTGGCCTGCTCGTCGGCGGGCTCGCGCTCACCGCGGCGACGCTGACGTGGACCGCCGGATCGTGGATCACCGAGCGGCGAGTGCGCGGGCTCGGACCCGCGTTGTTCGTGCGGGTCGGCATGTTGATCATCACGTGCGGCATCGGATTGATGATCTGCGTCGCGCACTTCGCCGTGCCCGTCGAACTCGCGATCGTCGCGTGGGCGGTCGCCGGTCTCGGCATGGGACTCGCGTACTCACCGACGTCGCTCGTGACCCTCGCGCAGGCAGAGGTTGGCGCCGAGGGCACGGCCAGCGCTTCGCTGCAGGTATCCGATCAGTTGGGAGTCGCGCTCGGCACCGGCGCGACCGGCGCGATCGTCGCCGCGGGTTCCGCGCTCGGCGCCGAGCTCGGCAGCTCGCTCGCGGTCGCGTTCCTCGTGTGCGCGGTGGTCGCCCTCTTCACCGCGGCTACGGCCGTGCGCCTTCCCGCGCTCGTCGCGGACGACCATCACACGGGGCGGACGCCGACCGGTTTGACTCCGGAAGCGCCACCGTGATGCCATGACCGGGCTCCCAGCGGGGGAAGTCCGGTCGAAATCCGGCGCTGACCCGCAACCGTGAGGCAGTTCGCCGCCGAGGCGACCTGCAAGCCGGGATACCCGTGAAGAGCAGCTCCGAAGACACCGTCGTGGTCTGCGGGTTGGAGCGCTCGGTCTCGGTCGGGCTGTCCATTCCTGTTGCTGCGGCACGAGACGGAAGGCCACCCGATGAAAAGGGCTGTGACATTCCTCCTCGCGGCCGGGCTCGTGTGCGCCTTCAGCGCAACCGCCGCGGCTGCGCCACCGAGCACCGATCCGAAGACCGACGCGCAGGACGCGGCAGCGTGGATCGCGAGCCAGGTGACCGCGGGCGGCTTCATCCCGCAGGCGACGAATCCCGCGGCCGCAAATCTGTCCCTCACCGCGCAGGCAATCCCCGCGCTCGCGTCCGCCGGTGTCGGCAAGACCCGGATCGACGCGATGCTCGCGTACCTCGGTGCGCACGTGGACGACTTCGTGGTCTCGGGCGGTGCCGACAACGCGGGCTCGCTCGCGTACCTCATCCTGGCGGCCGTCGCGGCCGGCGCGGACCCGACGTCGTTCGGGACGGCGCACACGAACCTCGTCGCACGGCTCCAGGCGACGCAGCAACCGAGCGGCCTCTTCGGTGCCGCCGACCCCTCGTTCGACGGTGCCTTCCGCGAGGGTCTCGCGCTCCTCGCGTTGCACGCGGCGGGTGCGTCGAACGCGAACGCGGTGACGTGGCTGCAAGAGCAGCAGTGCGCGGACGGTTCCTGGACCGCGTTCCGGTCGGACACCACCGTGCCGTGTCCCGCGGTCGATCCGGCGACGTTCAGCGGCCCCGACACCAACTCGACGGCACTCGCCGTCACCGGGCTCGAGGTACAAGGCGCCACCGCGACCGCGGCAGCAGGCGTCGCCGCGTTGAACGCGGTACGCAACGCAGACGGCGGGTGGGGGTTCCTGTCGCGCCGCGATCAGGCCACCGACGCGAATTCGACCGGCGTCGTCCTCCAAGCGCTGCGCACGGTCAACGGCACGGCCGATTCGGCGGGCATCAACGCGCTGCTCGCGCTGCAGGCGGGCTGCACCGCCGACCCCGCCGACCGCGGGGGGATCGCGTTCCAACCGGGCACCGGCGGCACGCTCGTCCCCGACACGTTCGCGACGGTGCAGGCCACTCCCGCGCTCGCCGAAGTCGCGCTACCCGTGACCTCCGGCCCGCTCGCGGCTGACGTCCCCACGCCGTGCGCGGCCGCGGCGACCACGACCACCACCGTCGCCGTCGCCGGCTCGACGACGCCGTTGCCGTCCACCACGTTCGTCGTCGACTCGGTGCCGTCCGTCGTTCCGGGCTCGACCGACCTGCCGCGCACGGGCTCGTCGTCGGTGCCCCTCGCGGCCGCCGCGATCTTCCTCGTCGCGCTCGGCGCAGTGTTCGTCGGTGGTTCGCGGCGCCGCGCGTGAGACGCGGCCGAAACGCAGCCGCGCTGGTCGCATGCGTCGCCGCCGCGTTCGTCACACCGGTCGGCGGCCGGGCGATCAGCCGCGCCTGCGCGGCGAGCGCCGTTCACATCGCCATCATCGTCGACTCCGGAAGCGGGAACAGCGTCAGCGCGTGGTGCGTCCCCGCCGGCGCGCACGACAACGGCGCGATGTTGCTCGCCGAGCGCGCGTCGATGCTCGGAACGCCTCAGCCCCGCTACAACGCATCGGGTCTGCTCTGCGCGATCGACGGGTTCCCCGCCGGCGGTTGCGGCGAACCGAGGAACGGTCACTACGCGTATTGGTCGTACTGGCGCGGCGAAGACGGCGCGTGGAGCTACGCGTCGGTCGGTCCGGCGAGCACGCGCGTCGACCCCAATGTCGTCGAGGGATGGCGGTGGGAGGCTGCCGGCGCGGCGTCGCCCGCCGACCCGCCGCCGCGGGTCGCGCCCGACGCGAGCGCCGTCTGCAAACCCACCCCGCCGCCGGCGCCGTCGACGACGGCCGCGACGACGCGCACGACCGTGCGCGCGACCGTGCGCCCGGCCGGTTCGGCGACGCCGGCGACGAGCGCGACGCCGGGTGCCCGTGCGGTCGGCGGCGATCCGGGCACGGTCACAACGGTTCGTCCGAAGCCCGCAACGACGCCGGGGGGCGCGCCGGGCGGGACCCGTCGTGCGTCGTCCGCGACCAGCGCGCCCCCGCGACCGTCGAAGACCACCGGAGCGAGCGCGTCGGCGCCGAGCACGATCGGCCTCACGCAACGCGGCATCTCGGCGCCCGGGGGGAGCTCGGGTTCCGGCGGGGTTCCGGTCGGCCTCGTCGTGGGCGGCGTGCTCGTCGCCTCGCTGTTCACGGCCGGCGCGCTCGCCGCGCGCCGGCGCCGGTCGACCGCTTGAGACCGCGCGCGCTGCACCCGGTCGCGTGGTGGCTCTGGGCGCTCGCGCTCGCTGCCGCGGCATTGCGCACGTCGAATCCGCTGCTGCTCGGCCTCATGATCGGTGTGGCGTGGATCGTCGTGGCCGCGCGCCGGCCTGATGCGCCCTGGGCGCGCTCGTTCGGCTCGTTCGTGCGCTTCGGCATCGTGATCATCGTCGTACGCATGCTGTTGCAGATCCTCTTCGGCGAGCGGCTGCCCGGGCACGTGGTCTTCACGATCCCGCAGGTCGACCTGCCGTCGTGGGCCGCGGGAGTCAGCCTCGGCGGCGAGGTGACCAAAGAGGCGCTCGTCGCGTCGTTCAACCAAGGCCTGCAGCTCGCAACCCTCGTCATCTGCGTCGGCGCGGCCAACAGTCTGGCGAGCCCGTACCGTCTGCTGCGCGCGATCCCGTCGGTGCTGTACGAGCTCGGCGTGGTCGTCACGGTCGCGCTGTCATTCGCGCCGCAGACCGTCGCCGCGGCCGCGGGCGTCCGCGACGCGCGACGTCTGCGGGGCCGGCCGCACCGCGGGTTGCGGGGGATGCGCGGCCTCGCCGTGCCTGTGCTCGAAGGCGCGCTCGACCGTTCGCTCGAGCTCGCGGCGTCGATGGACAGTCGCGGGTACGGGCGTCACGGCGACATGCCCGCGAACCGGCGGCGGGTCGCGCAGGTCGCGACGCTCTTCGGCGCGCTCGCGATCATGGTCGGCGTCTTCGCCGTGCTCGACAGTGGCGCGCCGTTCGCGCTGGGGATCCCGATGCTCGCAGCCGGCAGCGTGCTGCTGTTCATCAGCCTGAACGCGGCTCGCACCGCGGCCAGCCGCTCGCGCTACCGTCCGGACGTGTGGGCCGCGCCGGAGTGGATCACGGTCGCGGCCGGCGCCGGCGCGGTCGCCGCGCTCGTGATCGCGGGCCACCACGACCCCGAAGCGCTGCGACCGGCCTTCAGCCCGCTGCACACGCCCTCGCTCCCGCTCCTTCCCGCGCTCGGCATCCTCGTTGCCGCCGTGCCCGCGTTCGCGACGCCACCGCTGCCCGCGGAGCTCCCGTGATCACGTTCACCGACGTCACCTTCACGTATCCGGGCGCGAGCGCGCCCGCGCTCGCCGACGTGAACCTCGCGGTCGACGAAGGCGAGTTCTTCCTCGTCGTCGGCGAGACCGGCGCGGGCAAGTCGACGCTGTTGCGCGCGGTGAACGGACTCGTCCCGCACTTCACCGGCGGCACGCTGCTCGGGACGGTCACCGTCGACGGCATCTCCACGGTCACGCCGCCCCGCGAGCTCGCCGACCGCGTCGGCGTCGTCGGCCAGAGCCCGGCCGCGGGCTTCGTGACCGACACGGTCGAGGACGAGCTCGCGTACGCCATGGAGAACCTCGGCGTCGCGCCCGCGGCGATGCGGCGGCGCGTCGAGGACGTGCTCGACCTGCTCGGCATCGCGCCGCTCCGAAGGCGCAGCCTGTCGACGCTCTCGTCGGGAGAGGCGCAGCGCGTCGCGATCGGTTCGGTGCTGACCGCGTCGCCGCGCGTCCTCGTGCTCGACGAGCCGACGTCGGCGCTCGACCCCGGCGCGGCCGAGGACGTGCTCGCGATCCTCACGCGCCTCGTCGACGACCTCGGCCTCACGGTCTTCGTGGCCGAACACCGCTTGGAGCGCGTCGTCCAGTACGCATCGCGCATCGGCGTCGTCGGGGCCGACCGCCGTGTCCGTGCCGGCTTTCCCGCCGACGTCATGGTCGACGCGCCGGTCGCGCCGCCCGTCGTCGCGCTCGGGCGCCTCGCCGGCTGGCTGCCGGTACCACTCTCGGTTCGCGACGCGCGTCGCGCCGCGGCGCCGCTGCGCGAACGGCTGGCTGCACTGGTGCCGCACGCGCCGGCGCGAGCAGCGACCGGCGAGACCGTGGCAAAGCTGGAGCGGGTCGCGGCGCGCTACGGCAGCGTCGACGTATTGCACGACGTCGACTGCTCGATCGCACGCGGCGAGATCGTCGCGTTGATGGGGCGCAACGGCGCCGGCAAGTCGACGCTGCTGCGCATGCTCGCCGGGCTGAAGCAGCCGACCACCGGCCGCGTGCTCGTCGACGGTGCGCGACCACACGAGCTGGCGTCGACCGCGCTCGTACGGCACGTCGGTCTCGTCCCTTCCGATCCCGCCGCGCTCCTGTACGAGCGCACGATCGCGGCCGAGTGCGCGGCCGCCGACCACGACCACCGCCTGCGCGCGGGCACGACCCGCGCGCTGCTCGACCGTATCGAGCCCGGCCTCGATCCGAACCGTCATCCGCGCGACTGCTCCGAGGGGCAGCGGCTCGCGCTCGCGATCGCGTTGATCCTCGCGCCGGCACCGCCGTTGCTGTTGCTCGACGAGCCCACGCGTGGCCTCGACTACGCCGCCAAGGCACGCCTGTCGGCGGTGCTGCGGGAGCTCGCGGCGAGCGGTCACGCCGTGATGCTCGCGACGCACGACGTCGAGCTCGTCGCCGAGACAGCCGGGCGCGCGATCGTCATCGCCGACGGCGAGATCGTGTCCGACGGGCCGGCCCGCGAGGTCGTGTGCCACTCCCCCGTGTTCGCGCCCCAGGTCGCCAAGGTCCTCGCGCCCGCCGAGTGGCTGACCGTCGGCGAGGTCGCTGCGGCGCTCGCGTCATGACCGCGGTCGCGTCGGGCCGCATACAGTTCCGTTGGCGTTCAGGTCTGTTGCTCGCGGCAACGTCGGTCGCCGGCTTCGCGGCGTTCACGTGGCCGCTGTTCACGCGGCCGCACGGAACAGAGAATCTCGCGCACGCAGCCGATGCGCCGTGGATCTTCGTCGTCCTCGTACCGCTGCTCGTCGGGATCCTCCTGTCCGAGCTCGCAGGCGGTGCGCTCGACGCCAAGGCGGTCGCGATGCTCGGTGTACTCGTCGCGTGCGGCGCCGCATTGCGCGCGCCGACCATCGGCGTCACCGGGTTCACCGGCGTCCTGTTCCTGCTCATCCCGGGTGGGCGGGTCTTCGGCCGCGGCTTCGGCTTCGTCCAGGGAGCCCTGACGATGTTCGCCTCCGCGCTCCTCACCGGCGGCGTCGGTCCGTGGCTGCCGTTCGAGATGCTCTGCGCGGCGTGGGTCGGATTCTTCGCCGGTTGTCTGCCGCGCGCGGAGGGACGCGCCGAGATCGCGATGCTCGCCGCCTACGGCGCGATAGCCGGCCTCGCGTACGGACTCGCCATGGACATGTGGTTCTGGCCCTACGCCACGTCCGGCACCCAGCTCCATTTCGTCGCCGGCGCACCCATCGTCGAGAACCTCCAGCGGTTCTGGGCGTTCCACTTCGCGAGCGCACTCGGCTTCGACCTTCCCCGTGCCGCCGGCAACGCGTTGCTCGTCCTCGTCGCCGGTACGCCGGTGCTCGCCGCGCTGCGGCGCGCGGCGCGCCGCGCCGCCTTCGGCGCGCCGATCACGTTCACGTCGCGCTGATGTGCACGCGGGTCCAGCCCGCGTCGGGAATCTCGGCCACGAGGTCGAAGCGGCCGCTGTCGCCCTCGCGCGTGACGGCGACCGGCTGCACGCCGGCTGACGGCGACCACGACTTCGCCGTGACCGGCTCCTGCGACCAGCCCGCGACGGTCACGGACTCGCCGGCGCCCAGCACGGTGACGGCGACTTCGTCGTCGTGTTCGACGACGACCGCGATGCGGGCGTCGCCCGCGCACGCGTAGAGGGCAGGGTCACCGATGACCGCGACCCGTCCGCGCAGCACCGGCGCGGCGACGCGGAAGTCCCACCCGGCGGGCTCGAGCGCGACGTCGTAGGCACCGGTCGCCGGCATCACCTCGATCCGTCCCGACCGCCAGTCGAACAGTGCAACTTCGGCGCCGTCGGGCGCGTCGTCGCCGAGACCGCCGAGCTCGACGCGCGCCGAGCACGGCTCCCGGTTCATGCCGACATTGCACGAGACGACGTAACTCCACGTCCCGGCCGCGTGCTCGCTGCGCGTCGACGCAACCAACGCCGTGCCCGTCCAAACCGGAGCGGTGAACGCGGCGGCGTCCGTCGCGGCAACGGGAACATCGGGCCGCACGAGCACGCCGTCGGCGCGGCACGTCCGGCGGATGAGTGCCGGGTCGGCGTCGCCGATGCCGTCGCCGACACCGACCGGACCCGCGGAAAGCACGGCGAGGAGCGCCTCGACCTCGCGGGTCTCCGGCCCGGGCGCGGAGTGGAACACGTCCTTGTACGGCCAGAACCCGAGGGCGCGCGCCATGGCGTTGTTGTGGAGGAACCAGGCCCACAGCACCTCGGGGCCCACGAGATAGCCGTGGTCGCCGCTCGTGCGGATCGACGTGACGTGATGCAGCCGCGTCGCCTGCGCGAAGTCGGCCGGCGACGCCATGCACCACTGCGCGTGCAGGTTGCGCGCGCCGAGGGCGCGGTCGATCCCGTCCTGCCACGCGGCCGCGTTGCCCGGCGCGCGCAGTCCGCGCACTCCGAGGAAACACTCGATCAGCCAGTCGTGCTCGAACACCTCGACACCCCACGCGACCGCCTGGTCGAGCAGCCGCTCGTACAGCTCCGGTCCTTGCGGGTGCGCCCGGTCGCCGTCGACCCACATCGGGAATTCGCGCGCGTACGGCGTCTGCGAGGACAAGTGGCGGCAGTGGACGACGAGCGGACGCCGCCCCAGGCGCTCGCGCAGCGCGCCGATGCCGTCCGGGAGCACGTCCGGGCGCGGCTCCCACTGCACCATGCCGGTGGGCGGCACGACCCACTCCTCAGTGTCGAATGGACGCAACACCTCGTGCGGGTACCACCACGAGTCGAGTTGCACCGATCCGACCGGGACACCTCGCCGCTCCAGATCGTCGACCGCGGCGACGACGGTCGACGCGGGATCGAGGCCGGGCTCGGTGCGGTACCAATACGCGCTGCCGTTGTCGGTCCAGTACGACAGCCGGGTACCGAGCGTGTCCGCGTCGCGCCCTGGCGCGCTCACACCGGAACGCTCGCGCAGGAGCCGGCCCCATCGCGCGTAGCAATCGCGCGCGCCGCTGCCCGCGATCACCGCGAGCTCGGTCGCGAAGCCGGCGTCGACCGCGTCGATGTCGCCGTGCCATCCCGCGCGCAGCCCCGTGCCCGCGGTCTCCTTCCCGGCCGGCACGGCGATCACCTGCTCGTGGAATCCCGCGAGCGGCGCGAGGAGGATCGTGCGCCCGTCGGGCGCGACGAGACCCAACGGCAACACGACGGGCGGCCGGATGGGCAGGAGCCGCCAGTGCGAGAGCGCGGCGTCGCTGAACACCGGCAGTGCGAACTCCGTGTACTGGTGCCCGAAGCCGCGCATGCCGTCCGGTGCACCGCGCTCGTCGCGCCGCTCGGGTTCGAAGTGCCATGCGACCGCAGGAGTCGCGAACTCGCCGGTCGCGACCGACTCGCGGTGCGCCCGCGCCGCGAGTCGCAGCACGACGACCGGTTCTCCGACGAGGGCGTCGACGTCGGCGCGCAGCCAGTCCGTGGCGAGCTGCACGTTGCCCGACGCGCGTTCGGTCACGACGGCCGCCGCGGGCGCACCCGCGACCGAAAGGCGCGCCGGGCCGAACCAGTCGGGTTCGTCCCATCCGATTCGCAGCACGCCGTCGGCGGACACGACCGCCTGCAACGGTCCCGCGGTCACGACGTGGATCGCATCCCCTGCATTCGGCACGCCGGCATTCAAGCCGAAATCACTCAGCCGGTGAGGTGGGGCGTCACCGCGTCGTGCGTCGTGGAGATCAGCATGAGGTTGCGGCGCGGGTCGGCGTCTGCGAGGCGGAAGCCGACCCCGCGCGTCGTGAGCAGGAACGTGGGACGCGACGGGTCCGACTCGATGCGGGTGCGGATGCGGCGGATGTGCGCGATCAGACGTTCGCCGTCGTCCGGGGGCGAGTCCGGCCACACCGCGCGCTGCAACTGCGTCTTGGTCACGACGCAGCCGCCGGACCGCACGAGCGCGGCGAGGATGTCGAACTGCGTGGCGGTGAGGTCGAGGGGTTCGCCGTGCCAGCGCGACTCGCGGGTCGATGGGTAGAGCTCGAGCGGCCCCCACGAAAGCACGTCGCTGGTCCACGGCGTGCCCTGGCGCAGCGCGATGAGTGCGAGGGCCTGCGCCACGATCTGCTTCGGCACCGCGTCCGGACTCACGCGCGCGTGCACCTCGAGCGGCTCGACCCTCGAATCGTTGGCGATGAACATGCGGATAGTGGCCGACGTCTCGCCCACGGAGAGCAGCGTCTCGCCGCACGGATCGACGTCGTGATCGGCGATCAGGACATCAGCGCGGTTGCCGAAGCTCGCGAGCTGATATCGCGAGAACGCGAGGACCGGTACACAACCGCGTTCGGCGAACGCTTTCGCAAGCGGTAACGCGCGCTGCGGACTGATCGCGAGGACGACGATCGACGCGGGGCCGACATCCACGGGGGCTCGCCTCATGCTGAGCAACCTTCGGAGGGTGAGACTGCTTCGCTTCCATCCCCGCGCCCGGTCCGCCCGAAACGAACTTCAGTTCCTCAGTCCCCCGACACGAATGGTCGTCGGCCACCCGCCACACTCTTCCGTCGACGACACAATGCCATACCCAAGGCGAGAAGCGAACCCCCCAAGAGGGCGAAGGTCGACGTGTCCGCGCCCGTGAAGGGAAGCTTGCCGTCGCCATCGACCGGCTCGGCGGTCGGTGTGGCCGCGGCGGGCCCGGGTACCGGGGTCGCCGTCTCGACCACGGCGGGCGCCGCGACGGGAACGGGCGTCGGGTCCGGCGTCACGGCCGGCGGCGGCGGGACGGAGGGCGGCGGAGGCGGTGTGCACACCGAGTCGTGGAACGCCTGGCACACGGAGATCACGGCGAAGTTCCCGACCGACGTGGCATTCCCCGTCACGATCCGCGCCCGGACCGTCTGCGCGCCCGCGACCGGCGGTGCGGCCTTCGCGCCGCTCGCGGCGATACCCACGGTCGGGGTGGCGTTCGTCGTCGCGAGGTGTGTCGAGAACGACGGACCGTCGGCCGTGGTGGAGCCGGCAACGGTCGAGATCACCGTGTTGTCGCCGCTGTCCGAGGTCGCGATGCCGATGTCGAGCACGCCGCTGATCTGCACGACGTGCACGCCCGGGCCGGCATCGGTCGGCGCGGCGACGTTGTCGAGGCCGGCAAACAGGTCGGTCGCGCTCAAGCTGCCGCCGAGGTCGATCGTCACGCCGTTGATCTGGACGGTCTGCGCGAACGCGGCGAACGGGTTCGAGCTCGCGAGCCAGTCCGGGTTCGTGATCAGCGCAAAGAACGCTCCGAGCGCGGCTTCGGTCTGCGTGAGCGAAGCGCTCGAGACCGTCGCCGGTGTGGACTCGCTCGCCGGAGTTCCCGCGAACGCACCGTTGAAACCGGTGTTCGCGAGCGCGAGACCGAGGTTGCCCACCTGCGCCACCTGTGACGCGGACGCGCTCGAGCTCCCGGTTGCCGTGCCGGTCGCTGTCTGGGAGATCGTCGTGACGGCCGTGTTGCCGACGCCGTTGGCGTTGCCGGTCGCCGCAAGCGCCATCGACGATCCCGGCATTGTCAGCTGGGCACCGAAGATGATCGGGGCGAGGCTGCCGAGCAGCGCGTTGATGATGACCTGTTCCTCGGGCGTCAACTCCGACGGATCGAACGAGGCCAGCGCGAAGTTGCCGCCGGTGTTCGAGATCGCGATGCCGAAATTGACGACGATCGCACGCTGGTCGATCGTCACGAGGGCGCTTCCCGACGCGTTCGCGGTCGCGCTCTGTCCGATCGTCGACGTCGCGCGGTCGCCGGTGGCGGCGGCGTTGCCCGTCGATACCGTCGCGCTCGTGGGTGCCGTCGGGGCCGACGAGGCCGCCGTCCCGCCGCCGACGGACGCGATCGTCACGTTGATCCCCGTGTTACTGACGGCGATGCCGATGTTCAGCACGGTCGACGTCTGCGAGCTGCTCTCGCCGTTGCCGACGTTCGCGCCCTGCACGATGCCGGTGTGCGCGTTGTCGCCGGTCGCGAGCGCGTTGCCGGTACGGTCCGTCGCCGCGGTCGAGCCCACGACCGCGGGCGGGCCACCCGCCGCGGAGCCGGCGGCGTTGTCGCCCGACGTCGACTGCGCGATCCCGACGTTGACGACCAGCGCGATCTGGAGGATCTCGACGGTCGCGTCGTCGCTCGCCGACGCGTTGACCTGCTGGTCGATCTTGCTCGTGCTCTTGTCGCCGGTTGCCGCCGCGGACCCGGTAGTCGCGGTCGCGCCGGATGTCGGCGTGGTCGACGACGGGGGCGATGACAGCGACGAAGGATCGGATTCGTCAGCCGCGCCCGAGGTCGCAACGGACGTGTTCCCACCGGTGTTCGCGGTTGACGTGCCGCTCGTGCCGACGGTCGAGTCCTGCGTGCTGGAGTTGGTCGGCGCGCTCGTCGGCGCGCTCGTCGGCGCGCTCGTCGTCCCGCTCGTCGTCGCGGGCGTCGTGGCGGGCGTGCCCGGATCGTCCGCGTTGTCCGGGCCCCCGGCGCCGGCCGGCGTCGGCGAGGTCGGTTGGGCGACCGGAACCGTCGGCGGTGCCGGCGACTCGGCCGGCGGCGTCGACGCAGGCGCGGAGTCGCTCGTCGGCGGTTGCGCGTCCGGCGGCGGATCCGAGAGCGCGTGTGCGCGGCCGGCGAGGAAGAGCAACGCCAGGAAACCGAGCGCGCAGAGAAACACGAGTCGCACCGTCATACGCGTCGCAACGCGCGTCGTCGTTCGCGCAGCAGTTACCGTCATGAAGGCTCCCCGGGTTGACGGGGAGGAGCCGTCCGCGGCTCCTCCCCGTGCTTCCGACGTCTCGGTCAGTTGTTGACCGTCGTGTTGCTGCTGTTCGACGTCACCGACACGCCGCCGCTGTTGGTCTGCGAGACGCTGACGGTGTTCGAGTTGGTCGACGACGCGGAGCCACTCGTCACCGACGCGGTGGACGAACCCGTGTTGGATCCGCTGTTCGTGTTCGATGCGGTGCCGCCGGTGTTGCCGGCCGTGTTGCCGCTCGAGTCGCCACCACCACCGATGTCACCACCGCTCGCAGACGCGTTCGCGCCCTGGTGGCTCGAGTTGCATCCCGAGACGCTCGACGTTGCCGAGTTGTACCCGGAGTTCGCGTCGGAGGACTGGTCGGTCCACACGCTCGACTTCTGCTTCAGGATCAGCGCACCGATCGTCGGCGAACCGTCGGGGTCGGCGTTGTTGAACGTGCTTCCCGACGAGTCCGAGCTCACCGTCGCGCCACCGGAGTTGTCCTGTGTGACGTCAGCGGAGTTCGTATTGCCCGACGTTGCTTCACCGGAACCCGCCGTCGCCGACGACGTTCCGCTGTTCGTGCCGGTGTTCCCGTTCGTCGCCGTACCACCCGTGTTGCCGGCGGTGTTGCCCGACGAGTCATCCGGCTCGCTCCCGATGTTTCCGTCGCTCGCCGAACCGTCGGCCCACTGGTGGTTGTGGTTCTCACCGTTCACCGACGAGTCCGAGGAGTTGTAACCGGAGTTCGCGCTCGAGTCCTGCGAGGTGCTCACCTTCGAGTGCTGGTGGATGAACACCACGCCCGCGGTGGTACTCCCGAGACTTCCGAGGTCGCCCATTGCGCCCGCGGTGGTACTGGCTCCGGCTGCACCGATGGCGACGGCAGCGGTACCCGCGATCGCCATCGAACACAACCTGATCTTTCGTCTTGTTCGTGACACGTTGACTCCCAGGAGGTTCTGTATCCGGACCGCGCCGATCGTCGATCGCGACCGACGGCGCCCGCGATTCACGAGCGCTCGATCAACCAACCAGAAGCTTTCGAGCACTTGAAGGACAATCGCCGTGCAGTTCCCGACACCTTCCCGACAAAAGCCGCGGCGCGCGTCGCGCGGTTCGTGTTCGACTCCGTGATCGTCCGTCGTCGCATCAGTAGTCGACCGCGTCGCGCGCGTGGAGAAGCCGCACACTGCAAGGCGGTGATTCCGTATGTATGCTCAGCAACGAGTGCTGTTTGCGAGCTTGCGGGATCTCCAATGGCGCCTTCGCCGATTTCTCATCGGCGTTGTCGCGGCGGGACTGGTGTTCGCGCTGGCGCTGCTGATCAGCGGCGTGAGCGCGAGCTTTCACAACGAGGTGACGCGCGTCGTCGACGCGTTCGGCGTCGACGCGTGGATCGTGCCCAGCGGCGTGTCGGGGCCCTTCACGAGTTCGAACGTGTTCCCCGAGTCGGAGGTGGCGAAGGCCGCGGCCGAGCCGGGCGTGCAACACGCGGAACCGCTCGCCTTGTTCCGGACGTCGGTACAGACGTCGGCTACGCACGACCTGAACCTCGTCGGGATCCAGCCCGGCGGCATCGCCGACCCGAAACTGCGCGACGGCCGCGGTCTCGAGCACCGCGGCGACCTCGTCGTGGACGACTCGCTCGGCCTGAAGGTCGGCAGTCACGTCGAGATCTCGCACCGGCCCTTCACCGTGGTCGGCCGCACGCACGGCATGACGTACTTCGCCGGCACCCCGGTCGCGTTCATGTCGATCTCCGACCTGCAGGCCGCCAACCTGAGCGGCGCGAAACTGGCGACCGCGATCGTGGTGACGGGCTCACCCGCGGCCGCACCTTCCGGCTTTCACCTCTTGTCGAACGCCCAGGTCGTGAACGACCTCCGGCGCCCGCTCGACAAGCCCACGCAGACGATCGACTTCCTGCGCGTGCTCCTGTGGATCGTCGCCGCCGGCATCATCGGGTCCGTCCTCTACCTGCAGGCGATCGAACGCTCGCGTGACTTCGCCGTGTTCAAGGCGACGGGCGTCACCACGGGCACGCTGCTCGCCGGACTCGTGCTGCAGGCCGTGCTCCTCGCGGTGAGCGCCGCCGTGGCCGCGCTCGTGCTCTCGGTGCTGCTGAAACCGTTGATGTCGATGGCGGTCGAGATCCCGCGGTCGGCGTACGTCTCGCTGCCGGTCGTCGCCGTCTTCGTCGGGCTCCTCTCCTCGCTGGTGGCGCTGCGCCGGGCGCTGTCGGTCGATCCCGCGCTCGCGTTCGGAGGCTGAGCGATGCCCGTCACCGGTGCTGACCTCGCGGTCCGTGATCTCGTCATCGAGTACTCGTCCGGCGGCTACCCGGTCCGGCCCATCGACGGGCTGTCGCTCGAAGCGCGCGGAGGCCAGCTCGTGCTGTTGCTCGGCGCGTCGGGCTGCGGCAAGACCACGTTGCTCTCTGTCCTTGCCGCGATCCTCACGCCCACGTCGGGACAGGTCGAGGTCGCGGGGATCGAGGTGACGTCCTTGTCCGGAAAACGGCTGACGAGCTACCGACGGGAGACGGTCGGCATCGTCTTCCAGGCCTTCAACTTGATCCCGTCCCTGAACGCGATCGAGAACGTGAGCGCACCGCTGCGGGCCGCGGGCACGGGCCGGCGGGTTGCGAAACGGCGTGCCACCGAGCTCCTCGAGCGCGTCGACCTCGGCCACCGGATGCAGCACCGGCCGGGCGACATGTCGGGCGGTCAGCAGCAACGCGTCGCGATCGCCCGCGCGCTCGCCCACGACCCACCGGTCATCCTGGCCGACGAGCCGACCGCGCACCTCGACTACATCCAGGTCGAGGGGGTGCTGAAGCTGGTGCGCGATCTCGCCGACGACGGCCGGCTGGTCGTCGTCGCGACACACGACGAGCGCATGATCCCGCTCGCGGACGCGGTCGTGAACCTCACGCCCCGCGCCGACACGTCACCTCGTGAGCCCCAGGTCCTCGATCTGCAGGCGGGTGAGGTCGTGTTCGAGCAAGGAAGCCGGGGCGATCTCGTCTACGTCGTCGAGGACGGCCGCATCGAGATCGTGCGCGCGCGCGACGACGGCACCGAGGAAGCGGTTGCGAACATCGAACCGGGCTCGTACTTCGGCGAGCTCGCGCCGATGTTCGGGCTGCAGCGTTCGGCGACCGCGCGCGCGGCAGTCCCGACAAGGCTCACCGGCTACGGGTTGCGCGACTTCCGCGAGAAGTTTCAGGCGGACGAGGCCAAGATCCTCAGCAACGCGGGCGACTGAGCGGCCTCGCACCTCACACCGGAAGGGCCAACCCCTCGACGGCGGCGATAGCGCCGAGCCGCTCCGCGATCGCGAACACGTCCGCGTCGGTTCGGTTCGGTGCGTGATGCGTCAGCACGAGGCGGCCCACTCGCGCCCGGGCGGCGATGTCGGCTGCGGCCTCCACGGTTCCATGGCCGTACGCAACTGCGCGCTCCGACTCACTCGCGACGAACGGCGCGCCGCGTACGAGCACGTCCACACCGGTCGCGAGCTCGAGCAGCGCATCCTCGTTGGCATCGAGCGCGTCGGGCACGTACGCGAAGGACGTCCCCGCGCAGCTGACCCGATAGCCGTACGCGCGTCCGCCTTTGTGCACGACGTCGAGCGCGAACACCTCGAACGGCCCGAGCTGATGCTTGCCCG
>Ga0335085_10003401_pt1 | contig 27630 bp, 24 predicted proteins | sample Lox_Sample_45_FD_206712 | JGI IMG/M metagenome (GOLD analysis project Ga0335085, IMG submission 206712) | Soil microbial communities from Loxahatchee National Wildlife Refuge, Florida, United States - Lox_Sample_4.5 | ecosystem: Environmental > Terrestrial > Soil > Wetlands | place: USA...
CCGTGGGATGCGCGGCGCGCCGGATGCGCTCGCTCTCGCTCTCGACCCACGCGGAGGCGGGTTCCGGCGACCGTGCGATGCCCTCCGCCACATATTGAATCCGGGCGCCCACCCCGATCAGCTCCTCCCGTCCGCGGACCCGGGACGAGATAGCGGCGACGTCGGCCGGTGGCGCCCCCGCGAACCTCGCAGCGATTCCCGCGTTCCAGATCTCGCCGAACCGGCGAAGCCGCGCTGTGTCCGGCGCCCGCCAATCGGTCGTGTTGAAGACCCAGACGGACCCGTCGTGCCACTGGGCGGAAGAGAAGAGATAGACCGGAGCGTCCGGAGCGCGCGCGTCCATGGTATCCAGCACGACCTTCGTCTCGCGGCGCCGCATCGGGTGTGAGGCCTCCTCGAGAGCGGGTGGGTAGAGCAGGAGCGTGAGCAGACCCACCGCGGTCGCGAGAGCCGGAGTGCGCGCGCGGGGCGGCATGGCGTCCGCGGCCCAGCATACCGCCGAGGCGTATACGAAGAGGGCGAGCGGCGCGGCGAAAAGCAGGAATCGCCCCGCCATCGGGTACTTGCCGACCGCCGCGGCTCCGAGCGCCGCGGCGTAGGGGCCGCCACACAGCAGGGCCAGCGACGCTCCTCGCGATCGCCGAATGGCGGCGAGCCCGACGAGAAACCCCGTTGTCGTGAGCCCGCCGAGCACGAGCGGCGTGCCCAGGAGCATCCCACTCGGCCACGCGAGCGGCGGCACGAGGATCGCTCGCGCCGCGCGCCACACCCTCCCCCCGAGGTCCCTCATCCCGGGCGTCAGGAACGTCCAGTCCCAGAAGCTCTTCAGGTAAGGATCGCGTTCAGGCATCCGATAGAAGAAGAAGTAGATCACGGCAAACGCGCTGGCCCACACGATTGCGGTGAGCCCATAGCGGCGCACCCATCGGGGAGCGCTCCGCACCGCCGTGCTCGCCGGGAGGGCGAGCGCCGCTCCCGCCAGGACGAACACCGCCGGCTGCGAGATCCATTCCGCCGCCGCCCCCCCTGCAGCCAGACGGCCCCAGGCCGCATCGTCACCGCCATCCAGCACGTCGAGCACGAGCGGGATCAGGAGCATCGTGACGAGCGCATCGGTGCCGTACTGCTTGACGGAGCCCGAGAAGTCGATGAGGAAGCTCGACAGCGCGCCGAGACAGGTCGCGACTGCCGCGGGCCGCTCCCCGAGCGCCCGTCGTCCCACGCTCCACAAGAGCGCGAGGACGACGAGGCTCGCGAGCAGAGGCGGGGTGCGGAGGGCGTACTCGTTGACGCCTCCCAGCCGAATGGCCAAGCGCTCGATCCAGAGGAAGGGAATCGGAGTGACCTGGCTGTAGTCCAGGGGTCGCATGAGTTGGCCGAGTGAGCGCGTCGCGATGTTGAGCGCAAGACGCGCGTCGTCGACGTAAAGCTGTCCCTCCGATAGGTAGCTGACCAGCCGCAATGCCATGCCGACGAGGATGAAGCTGATGGCGACGCTCGCCCATGGGCTGCGCCGACCGGCATGAGTGACGGTCATGACGGCAACGTGGACCTCTGCCGCCGCGTGGATGCGCTCCCCGGTTGCCACGGCTTCCGAGGCGGACGACCCAACTCGCGCAACCATTGGCGCCACAACAGCCAGGTTGCCTTGACGCAGTACTTCCAATGATGCGCCATGCTCATTCGGTCGTAGAGGCAGAGGTCGACACCCGGGACCCAGACCCGTGTGTCGGACGTGATATTGATGTTGCGCGCGATAGCCTCGAAGTCCGCGTGTCGCCCGTGGATGAGCCGGACCGGGCCGCGCAGTCGCTCGTAGACCTGAGTGCGCGTATTCCACGTGCTTTGCAGCACGCAAATCCGACACGGGACGTCGAGCAGCGCCCTCATGAACGTTTCCTGATCCGAGCCGGTATAGTCCGGCTCGTCGAGCGCCCCCTGCCAGAAAGACCAGCGATCAAAGAAGCGTTCAGTCCGCTCGCCCTTCTTGAACAGGATCATGCCCGTGTTGTAGGGCGTGTAGCCTTGGAGTTCCTTTCCGTTGGCGCGGGTCGGGGTGATGTCTCCTGGCGGCAGGGTCATGGCCATGTCGAAATAGTCGAGGATATCGAAGAGCGGCTGGAAATCCGCGAGGAAGTATGTATCCGAGTCCACGAAACAGGTCCGTTCGTATGGCGCGTGCTCGTACATGTTGCGAACTTTGTACGTGAAGCCCGCGAGGTGGGGCAGGAGTTCGCGCGCCACCCGTGGGTCGATGGGTTGAGTGATCACCCGATCGAGACAGGACGAGAGTTGTGGGAGTGCGGCGGGAGGGACGTCGCACACCACCGTTGCATGGGCCCCGGGGCTGTGGCGTCGTAAGGACGTGACCGAGCCACAGACCTCCCGCACGAATCTCTGGTCACCCCAGATGACATACAGGAACCCGTTGCTCATGAGTGCCCCCTCGAAAAGACCCTCAATTGTAGCTGCTCGCCTCCCCAACTTCTTCGTCGCCGGCGCCCCGAAAGCGGGTACGACGTCCCTCTACTTCTATCTGGCGCAACATCCCCAGGTGTACATGAGCCCGATCAAGGAGCCGACCTTCTTCGGTGCCGCGGACATCCTGTCTTCTCCCGAGCGGACCCTCACCCTCCGGCACGCCGTGCACAACCGTGGTCCGCTCTCCCGGTACTTGAGCGGTCTGCATCCGCGTGGCCCGCTGGTACTCGAGTGGGACGATTATCTCAAACTGTTCCACAACGTCCGAGACGAAATCGCGATCGGGGAAGCGAGCGTCAGCTACCTCTGGCAGCCCAGTGCCGCGGAAGCGATCCGGGCCCGGGTACCGGGCGCGCGGCTGATCTTCATCTTGCGGGATCCGGCGGAGCGCTTGTTTTCGCACTACGTGGGGATTTCCTGGCTCCAGCCCCGCGAGACGTTCCGCGAGTGGTTCCTCACGGCCCGGAACGCGGGAGGCCTGTCGGGCAGGATGGTGGCGGTCGGCCGATACGCGACGCACATGCAACGGTTCTTGGAGCGGTTTCCACGCGATCAGATCTGCGTCTACCTCTACGACGACTATCGCGGCGATCCCCGGGCGGCGCTCAGGCATCTGTTCGCGTTCCTCGGAGTCGATCCGCACTCCCCGGTAGACCTGTCGCGGCGGGAGAACGAGGCCGCTGTGCCGCGGTTCCCCGCGCTCCACGCGTTGCGGACCCGGCTCATCGGCGCCAGGCCGCTCGCGCCGTGGCTTCCCGAGGGGCTGCGCCGCACGCTCCTGAAGCTGTATCAGCGCGCGCCGACCGTCGTGCTGGATCCGGCCGATCGAGCGATGATCAACGCCTACTACCGGGATGAGATCCTGCGCGCGGCCGACCTCATCGGTCGCGATCTCTCAGCTTGGCTGAGCTGAGCGAGGACGCGGTGGTCGCCACGCAGAGGTTGCGCTCCGCACGGACGTCTTCAGCAGCTCGATCCACCAGCCGGCGTGCCAGCCGGCGTAGGGCAGCGAAATCCGGAGCGCCTGGCGCGCCTCCCGATAGCGGCGCGCCGCCCGAAGCTTGCGCGCACAGTCGATGTTCACGGTCGCCCGTTTGCGCCGGGACAGCCGGCGCAGCTGCGAGGACGTCGCCCGTGACAGGAGGCCCGCGTAAATCCGGTTCATGCACGCGAGGAGTTCCAGCGTCCCGACGCCGCGGTCCTCCCCGTGCACGCGGACCTTCACAAGGGGCATCGGGACGACCGACGCCGCGCTGATCTCCGCGAGCCTGATCCACAAGTCCACATCCTCACACCGCAGCAACGACTCATCGAATCCGCCAACGGTGGCGAACAGGTCCCGCGCCACCATCACCGTTGGGAGAGCGATGAGCGCGGGCTCCGCGACCACGTCCTCGAGTATCCACCCGCCGCGGGGTGTCCACGGATGATGGGGATTCCGCCATTCACTTCCCCGACCGCGCTCGTCCATGTGCACGTAGCCCGAGTAACCCCATCCACAGTCTGGATGTGCCTCGAGGTCGGCGAGCTGGCGCGCCAGCTTGTCCGGGAGCCATACGTCGTCGGAGTCCAGGAAAGCGATGTATGAGCCCCGGGCATGCCGCACGCCGACGTTGCGCAGCGTTCCGGGATGCCCGCAGTGCCCGCGCAGCACGCCGTGCACCCGGGAATCGCCCACCTCGTCGAGGTATCGACGCGTCCCATCGGTCGAGCCGTCGTCGACGACGAGGAGCTCCCACCCGTCGTAGGTCTGGGCGACGACGGATTCCACCGCATCGCGGAGATACCGCTCCCGATTGTATGTGGGGATGACGACGGATACGAGCGGGCGTGTGCCCATGGCGCGAATTCTACCGCTCGCCCGGATGGTTGACCAACTCCTCGTAGATGGCCTCGAACCGGCGGGCGGTCCAATCAGCGTCGTGGGCGAGCGCCCGGCGCTGGGCCTCAGACGCGAGTGCCATTCGCCGCTCGTCGTCCGCCAGCAGGCGGTGCGTGGCGTCGGCCAGGGCATCGGCGTCGCCCACGGGCACCGCCACGGCGGCCGTCGGCGCCCAGTCCGCGACGTACCCGACCGCCGTGCCGACCGTCGGCACCCCGGCGATCGCCGCCTCGAGGGTCACGAGCGGACCCGCTTCATGGCGCGAGGAGAGCCAGAGAACGTCCGCGTCCTTTACGATGGGATACAGCTGCTCGTGCGCGAGGTATCCGTGGAAGCGAACGCGCTCGCCGAGGCCGAGCTCGCGGGCCAGGCCTTCAACGGCGCCGTGGAGCGTGTCGCCTCCCGCGATGTCCAGTCGAAAATCGACCCCGCGATCGGCCAGGTGGCGCGCCGCCCGAAGCAGCGTGCCCTGATCTTTGACCGGGTTGAGGCTCGCCACGTGGACGATACGCGCAGGGGTCCCCGCTCGGCGGCGGCGCGGTGCTGCGACAGGCCACCGGGCGCGGTCGACGCCCAGCGGCACCTGCTCGGCCGTGTACCCGCGCTCCCGCAGCGCGGCGATCGTGGGGCCGCTCGCGGCGGTGAGGCGCCGCGCTCCCGCCAGGGCGAAGCGGACCCACAGCCGCCCGCGCCGGGTGCGAAGGCCACCGTATCCGATGTCGGGCAGCGCGACGAGCTCTCCGCCCGCGACGTGGATTACGACGGGCCGCCGGAGCAGCGTGCCCGCGCAACTGGCGATCACCCCGGCGGGGAGCACCCAGAATGCGTGCAGCACCCGAAACGGCGCACGGCGATGCTCGGCGACGATCGCGGCCAGGGCCCGCAGCGTCTTCGGGGAGGCGCCGGCATGGTGGACGGTCGCACCCAGGAATTCGTAGCGATCCGGTCGCGGCGCGCCGAACACTGAGAAGACGTGGACCTCGTGCCGCCGGGCAAGGCGCTCGAGCAGCCAATGGAGACACGGGACCGCCCCGTCCTCCGGACGCCGCGCGACGCCGCCCAGGACTACGAGGCCGAGCTTCACCGAGGCTCTTCCCCGCTTCTTCGGGCCACGCGATCGTACGCCGCGCGAAGTTGAGCGCCGATCGCGTCGAAGGAGAGACTCCGCTCGAAGTGCTCTCGCGCCCGCCGCCGCAACGTCGCGCGGTCGCGGCCGCTCCAAGCGCGGATCGTGGCGGCGAACGCCTGTGGGTCGCCGACGGGTGCGAGCCCACCGAATTCCCCCTCGCCGGTGAGGCGGCGGAACGACGGGATATCGGTCACGAGCGGCGTCGTCCCGCAGGCGAGCGCCTCGATGAGGGCGTAGCCGGAGCCTTCGACGTGACTCGCTTGGACCAGAAAGTCGGCTGCGCGGAAGTACCGCTCGATCTCGGCGTAGGGCACCGCGCCCACTAGGCGCACCCGCCCGGACAGCGCTGCCTCGGACGCGATCCGTGCGCGGACGGCTTCGAGTAGTGTGGCGTCTTGAAAGCACATGTGCAGACGGAGGCTCGGCAGGTCGGACGCGGTTCGCGCGACGGCGTCGAGCAGTGTCAGCGGATCTTTGTTCGGGTCGAGCCGTCCGACCCAGAGCAGGCAGGGGTCGCCATCGAGTCCGGCTGCCGCTCGTGCCGCCTGCTGGTCTCCCGGCGTGAACAGGGTCGATCCTTCGATGACTTCGAAGACGGGGAGCGTTGGGCTCAGCACCCCCGCCTGGACGAACGGCGCTGCCTGCGCCCGCGCCGTAAACGCGACGGCGGCGAGCGATGTGAAGCCCCACCGGTACCACCAGCGCCTCCACCCGCGCGGGCACCTGGTCGCGTGATCTTGTGCGAGGATCGGGACCCCCGGCAGCGCCCGTGCGAGCGCGCGCAGCTCGAGCGGGAACAACAGTCCCTCAAAGTGCAGGAGCTCAGGATGGTGGGCGGCGACGCGCTCCAGCAGCCGACGCGGTCGTCTGCGGATGGTCTTTCCGCCCGGCAGGCGAATGAACGGGGGACCGGCTTCCCGAACGAAGCTGCAGCGCACGCCCTCGATGTTTCGTTCTGCATCGCTCCACCCGGCCTGCACGAGCGAGACCTCCGCTCCCGCGCGCTGGGCCGCTGCAGCGGTGCGGCCGAAGTTTCGCCACGGCCCCGCCAGCAGCTCATCAGGAGAGCGACCGAGCGGGTCGAGGTACATCCCCACCCAAGTCACCCGCGGCCCTCCCCGGTCGGCGCGCGCCATGCGCGGAAGGCTCGCGACCGTCATGCCGTTCCGTCAATCCCAACGTTGGTAGGTGCCGCGTCGCCCTTGGCGCGCCGGTATCGACGGATTAGCTTCCGCACGCTTCGTGTGGGCGGCGCGGTCGTGGTTTGGGGAACCATCCGAAGAGGGGCGGCACCTATTCTGCTCACGTCCAACCCGACGTTGCGCCGCGAGGCGTGCTACGTGCTGCCCCAGGACGCGATCCACCTCCGCACCAGCGATCAACGCGTCCTCGCCCTGGCCGACCGCCTCTGGCAGCGAGCACCGCTGCGTCCCGTCCCCGGCTCGATGAGATTCGCGATCGACGTGTTCGCGGCACCCACTCTGCCAGAGCTGACCGAGCAACCGTGGACCATGGGCGAGAACGGAGCGGAGCTGTCGCTCGGCGACTCCCTGCACGCCCGCATGGACTGGGCGCTCGGGCACGTGGAGGGCCGCGTCGCTGCCTCGCTGGTCGCGGGTGAGCCGTCGCTCGTGGCGCGCCTGCTGCTCGAGACGCCGGCGGGCGCCCTGCTCGCCCGGCGAGGCTACGCCGTCGTGCATGGCGGCGCGGTGACGGGTGCGGGGGGGGCGGTCGTGATCCGCGGCGGCCCCGGAGCGGGCAAGTCCACGCTCGTTGCTGCCGCCCATCGGTCGGGATTGGCCGTGCTCGGCGATGACGCGGTTCTGGTCGCGCGCAGCGATCCGGACGAGATCCTCGCCGGGGTGCGCGAGGTGACGTTGCTGCCCGACGCGGCGCAACTGCTCGGTGTCGGCGGTGTTGCCGGGGCGACCGTCGCTGGCGCGGAGCGGAAGCACAGACTCGATCTGTTCCCGTCGTCCGCCCCGCGGGTCCGGAGCGCCCGGCGCCTGGCGACGGTACTGCTGGGCTCGCGCAACGGCGGGCCCGCCCGGCTCGAGCCGCTCGCTCCCGAGGCGTTCTTGGACGAGTTCCGCCACGGGGAAATCCCGCAGGAGCGTTGGTCCGGGACCCCCCCTCATATCGCCGCGCACTGGTCCCGAAGCGGCGCCTACCGCTTGTCGGGCGCAGCAGACCTCGCTGGCGCCGTGCGCATCCTCGCGGAGCTGGTTTCCCGACCCGCGCGGGTGGGTCTCGCGTGAGCCGCGGCTCGCCGGACCACTCTCCCATTCTTCTTGCGCACTCGTATTACCTGCGCTACGACGCGAAGCAATGGCGCAAGATGAAACCCTACGCGCCGCTCGCGACCCTGATTGCCACCGCTTTGCTCCGGCGCGAAGGCCGGCCCGTCGCCTTTTTCGACGCGATGCTTTCCGAAGGCGTGGAAGAGTTTCGCGAGCTGCTCCGCGCGGCGCGACCGAAGGTCGTGGGCATCCTCGAAGACAACTTCAATTTCCTCACGAAGATGTGCACGACGAGGATGCGGGAGGCTGCCTTCGAGATGATCGCGGCTGCCAAGTCGGCGGGCGCGCGGGTCGTCGTGAACGGTTCCGACGCGATCGACCAGCCGTCGGCCTATCTCCACGTGGGCGCGGACGCCGTCATCCTGGGGGAGTCCGAGGCCGCCCTTCTGGACATCACGAACCAGTGGGCAAGAGATCTCGATGCTGACTTGTCGGAGGTCCCCGGCCTGGCGCTCCAGGGTGCGCCGGGAGCGCTGTCGACGGTCCGTCGCACGCCCGCGCGCCGAGCGATCAAGGATCTGGACGCTCTTCCGCTTCCGGCCTGGGACCTGATCGACGTCGAGCAGTACCGCGTTGCCTGGGCGACGACGCACGGGCGGCTGTCGTGGAACATGTGCACGTCGCGCGGCTGTCCCTACGCATGCAACTGGTGCGCAAAGCCGGTGTTCGGGCGACGCTACACCCAGCGAAGCCCGGCGAACGTCGCGGAAGAACTCGCGCGTCTGGTGCGGGCCGTGGGACCCGACCACATCTGGTTTGCGGACGACATCTTCGGCCTCACGCCCCGCTGGATCGAGTCATTCGCGACCGAAGTGCGCGCGCGCCACGCCGCCACGCCCTTCATGATGCAGTCTCGCGCCGACCTCATGACGGCGAGTGCGGTGCAGGCGCTCGCCGACGCGCGCTGCGAGGAGGTCTGGTTGGGAGTGGAATCCGGCTCGCAGAACGTGCTGGATGCGATGGAGAAGGGCACCACCCTGGACGACGTGCGCAGCGCCACGAGACGCCTGAAGCAGCACGGCATCAAGGCGTGCTGGTTCATCCAGCTCGGATATCCGGGCGAAGACTGGGAGGCGATCGTCAAGACGCGCGACCTGATCCGTGACGAGCAGCCCGACGACATCGGGGTGTCGGTGGCGTATCCCCTGCCGGGAACTCCGTTCCACGAGCGGGTGAGGATGGATCTCCGGGGCAAGGCCAACTGGTCGGACTCCGACGACCTGGCGATGATGTTTCGTGGGACCTACACGACGGCCTTCTATCGCGATATTCGAGACCTGCTGCATGCGGAAGTGAACGCGCGTTTGGAGCGAAACGCGGGCGCGCAAGAGGTAGATGCGCTCTGGAGTGCGTTGGAGCGGCGCGAGGGGACGCAGCGCTCCAGCACGCCCGTCCCGCTGAAGCGGGCCGTCGGGTAGACACGCGCGGACCGTCCCCGGCTCCCGTGGTTCCGGGTAGCACCGCTTCCAATCTCCTTCTCGCGACGCTCTCCGTCGTCGTAGCTCTCGGTGCGGCGGAGCTCGCGCTTCGCACCGTGCAGCCACCGTTGCCGGACTATCTCGTGCTCGCGCCGGGCACCTACCGAACGCCGGCCCCGGCGCCCGGCATACTGCCCGGGGTGACCGGCGCCTCCGCCGCTCGGGTAAACCGCTTCGGCCTTCGTGGGCGGACGTTTGGAGATGACCGGGCCGAGTTCCGTATCCTCGCCGTGGGAGGCAGCACGACGCGCTGCAGCGTGCTGGACGACACGGAAGTCTGGACGCATCTCCTGGAGGTTGGTCTTGGCCGGACCGCGGACGGAAGACGCGTGTGGGTCGGGAACGCCGGCCGGGACGGGGCGACGACTCGGGACTACGTGCTCCACCTCAAGTACCTGCTCCGCCAGTACCCCCGGATCGATGTCGTGGTCGTCCTCGCCGGCGTGAACGACCTGATGTCCGCCCTGCACCAAGGATGGAGCTACCGGCTGCCTGTGGCGGTCACGGAACCCAGCGCTGAAGCCGAGGAGATGGGGCGGGCGTTCGCCGTTGTGCTCGGCGGCGAGCCGCCGCCCCGCGACCACGGCTCGGGGGAGCATGCGTGGTATCGAGCGACCGCGCTGTGGCAGCTCGGCCGGCGAGTCAAGGTGGCCTGGCAGGCACACCGCACGGTCGGGCTGCACGACGTCGGTGAGCATTTCCTCGAGGCGGCACGGCTTCATCGCCGCACCGCGGGAACCTGGTTTGACAGCCTCCCGCCGCTCGGCCCGCCGTTGACTGAATACCATCGCAACCTCGACACCATGGCCGATCTCGCGACGGCGGCGGGAGCGCGACTGGTGCTGGTGACGCAACCAAGCGCCTGGCGGAACGGCATGTCCGACGCGGAGGAACGGCTGCTGTGGTTCGGCTGGGTGGGAGGCGACGTTCCCTCCGCGTGGGCCTATTTCACGACACGGGCCCTCGCGCGCGCGATGGCGCGCTACAATGACGTCTTGCTCGCGGTCTGCCACGAGCGCGGACTCGACTGTGTGGACGCGGCAACGCTGATTCCTCGGGACACGACGGCTCTGTACGACGATGTCCACTTCAACGAGCACGGGTCCCACTTGTTCGCACAGGCGCTGGTCGAGCGCTTCCGCCGCGGCCCCCCGTTCCGGTCGCCCAACTAGAGCGGCGCCATGGACGACACGCGATGGATCCTCGGAATTTCGGCGTACTACCACGACAGTGCGGCCGTGTTGCTCGCGAACGGGGAAATCATCGCTGCGGCAGCGGAGGAGCGATTCACGCGGCAGAAGGGAGATGCCTCGTTCCCCGCGCGGGCGGTCGCCTATTGCCTTCGTGAAGGCGGCATCGCGATCGACGACCTTGCGGCCGTGGGCTTCTATGAAAAGCCGATCCTCAAGTTTGACCGTCTCCTCGAGACGTTCCTGGATACGGCTCCACGGGGATTCTCGCAGTTCGCACTGGGTGGTCCGGTGTGGATCAAGGAGAAGCTCTGGCTCGATCGGCAATTGCGCGCCGCACTAAGCGGCTATGACGGCGCCCTGCTGTACGCCGAGCACCACGAGTCTCACGCGGCGAGCGCATTCTATCCGTCCCCCTTCGACACCGCGGCGATTCTGACGATCGACGGGGTGGGGGAGTGGGCGACGGCGTCGTTCGGCGTCGGGCGGGGCGCGGACATTGAGTTGCTCAAGGAGATGCGCTGGCCGGACTCGCTCGGTCTGCTGTATGCCGCGTTCACCTCGTATACGGGCTTCAAGGTGAACTCGGGTGAGCACAAGGTCATGGGTCTTGCACCCTACGGCGAGCCCATCTACGTCCGTCACATCTACGACCACCTCCTCGATCTGCGTGACGACGGCTCGTTCCGGCTCAACCCCGAGTACTTCGGTTACCTCGACGGCCTCACCATGACCAGCGAGAAGTTTCACCGTCTGTTTGGGAGCCCGCCCCGGGTCCCGGAGACGCCGCTCACGCAGCGGGATATGGATCTGGCGCGCTCCGTGCAGGAGGTGTGCAACGACATCGTGCTCCGCATGGCCCGCACCGCGCGCCGCGAGACGGGTCTCGAGAACCTGTGTCTGGCGGGCGGCGTCGCGTTGAACGGCGTCGCGATCGGGAAGCTCCTGCGCGAGAGGACCTTCGAGCGCGTGTGGATCCAGCCAGCCGCCGGGGATTCAGGCGGCGCGCTCGGCGTTGCTCAGCTCGTGTGGCACCGTCACTTCGGCCAAGCACGGGCGGCGCCAGCCGGCCACGATTCGATGCGGGGTGCGTACCTCGGCCCGAGCTTCTCCGAGAGCGAGATCGCGGCGTTCCTGACTGGAGTCGGGGCCGTTCACCGCCGGGCCGAACGGGGCGAGCTCTTGACCGCGACCGCGCGCCTCCTGGCGGACGGGCACGTGGTTGGGTGGTTCAACGGTCGCATGGAGTTCGGGCCGCGGGCTCTGGGCGCGCGGAGCATCTTGGGCGACCCGCGCAACCCGCGCATGCAGGCGCAACTCAATCAAAAGATCAAGTTCCGTGAGGGGTTTCGCCCCTTTGCGCCCAGTGTGCTGCGCGAGCGTGCAAGCGAGTACTTCGAGCTGGACGGCGATTCTCCCTACATGCAGATCGTGGCCCCCGTGACGGAACACCGTCGCATCCCGATGACGCTCGAGGAGCGTCGCCTGGGCGGCATCGACCGGCTCAATGTCCCGCGCTCCGACATCCCGGCCGTGACGCACGTCGACTATTCGGCACGCGTGCACACGGTCGCGCACAGTACCAACCCGGACTTCTACGATCTGCTGCGCGAATTCGAGAAGCTCACGCGCTGCCCCGTGCTCGTGAACACGTCGTTCAACGTGCGGGGAGAGCCGATCGTCTGCACCCCCGGCGAGGCCTACGCGTGTTTCATGCGGACCGACATCGATGCGCTCGTGATCGGGCCGTTTCTCCTGCGCAAAACCGAGCAGCCCGGTTGGTCGGAGGGAGCACCTTGGCGGCGACACATCCCGCTCGACTGACCCCGTCCGCCGGGCGACGCTTCGCGTGGTCGGTCGGCGGCGCGCTGCTGATCATCGCCGGGGCGGCGTGGTGGCGCGGCAGCGCAGCGTCTGCCCGGGGGCTGGGGGCGCTCGGGGCCGTATTGCTGGTGGCGGGGGCCGTCGTGCCGGGTCGGCTCAGCGGCGTTTACAGGATGTGGATGGCGGCGGGAGGCGCGCTGTCGAAACTCACGACGCCCATCGTTCTCAGCGTGGTGTACTTCTGCGTCGTGACACCGATGGGCCTGTTGTTGCGCCTCTCCGGCCGGCGTCCGTTGCGACACCGCTTGCGTGACAACAGTTACTGGTCCCGCGTACCATCCGGCGGGCGCAGTCGCCTCGAGAATCAATTCTGAGGATCGGGATCATGGCCAACGGCGGTGCGCTGCGACAGCTCTGGGCGTTCCTCAGGGAGCGGAAGAAGTGGTGGTTGCTGCCCTTCATCGCCGTGCTGCTGTTGGTCGGTGGGTTACTCCTGCTCGCTCAGGGATCGGTGCTGGCCCCGCTCATCTATCCGATCTTCTGACGACTCAGGACAGCCCGGAGTTCGCGTCGAGCACCAGCTTTTCCACGGGCCACGCGTAGGCATCCCAGCGGCAGCGCCAACGCGCAATGCGTTGGAAGGGTCGCTTCCAAGCGGGTACGCGATCCCAGGCCAGTCGCTGGTAGAACTTGAATCGTTCCACGTGGCGGTACTTCTCGTCCGATACCCAGGGCCCGCGTGACCCGACGAAATCGAACGTCGACCACTCGTCGAGAGTGCGCGGGAGCTGGTAGCCGCGCGCAATAGCCTCCTGGGTGATCGTCGAGCCGGGGTACGGCTTGAAGTAGAACACCATCGTCTCGAAGTCGGGACTCATGGCGCGCAGCCGTTTCATCAGTGCCAGCGTCGCCGTCACGCTCGCGTCGTCCTCATCGGGGAAGCCGACGATGAACGGGAACTGGACTCGGACGCCGAACTCGCGGCAGCGCGCCGCGGCTTCGAGCACCTGCTCGACCGTGATGTCCTTCTTGATCCGCTTGAGCATGTCGGGCGATCCCGACTCGACTCCCACGAGGACGCGCCGCAGCCCGGACTGCTTGCAGGTTCTGAAGGCGTCGTCGGTGAGGCGCATGCACTGATCCGCCCGCATCGTGGCGGCCCAGGTGATGCGAAGTTCCCGCCGGATGAACTCCTCCGCGATGGCGACGACGCGTGGCGTCGACGTGAAGTACGTCTCGTCTTGGAAGTTCAGGTCGGCGAACCGATAGCGCCGCCACCATTCCTCAACCTCGGCACCGACGCGGGCGGGCTCGAGCCCGACCCAACGGCGCTGGTACACGAACGGGTCCGCGCAGAACGCGCAGCGGAACCGGCAGCCTTGCGAGGTGATGTAGTCGAGCTGGCGCTTCCCCTTGATCCGGTAGTACCGCTCGACGTCGATCAATCCGTAGTCGTGCGGGCGCAGCGCGTTCACGTCCTCGAGGGGCCGCGCAGCATTCTGCACGACGGTGCCATCGCTCGCGCGATACGTGGACCCCAGACACCCCTCGAGCGTGTCCCCGCCTGCCAGCCGGTCCACCGTCTCGAGGAAGGTTACTTCGCCCTGTCCCTGAACCGTAACGTCCACACTCGGCTCGGCGAGGCATTCGACGCCGAACATGGAGGGGTGCCACCCGCCCCACACGATCGGCATCCTGGGGTGGCGCGCTTTGACGGCCCGCGAGGCGCGCACCGCGTCGCGGATCGGAGCGCCCGTGAGCACAGTCACCCCTACGCAGACCGCGCCTTCGGCGGCGCGCACCAGCGCTTCCAGCGGCTCGGACTCGAGCCGCGCGTCCACGATCACCGGCTCGTAGCGCTCCCGGTCGAGGTGCGACGCGAGGGCGAGCAACGCGAGCGGCATGGTGTAGAAGTCAGCGGCCGGGTTATACAGGACGACTCGACGCTTCATCGTCGCTCCACCTCCAGCAGGTAATGGTCGCCGAGCCAGGGGACGACCGGCCACTCCTCGATGGCTCGCTCCCAGCGGTCGAGGCGACGCACGAGACGCTGGTGCCGCTGCGCCCATGGCTCGACGTAGCTGGGCGGCACCAGCACGCCCAGCCCTCCCCGCCGTCGCGGCACGAACCATTCGGCGAGCACGCGACACAGGGCGCCGATCGACGGATACCGGACGGCGAGCCCGCGCCAGCGAGTGCCACCGGGCGTCAGCCGCCGGAACGCGCGGCCGGGCACGCCATGGGCGAGGTACCATCCCCATTCCCATGGGACGAGCGGTCCCATCACGCAGAGCACGACGCGCGCCCCGGGCACGAGGAGGGCCGCGAGCGATCGCGCCACCTGCGCCAGATCGGATACGCAGTTCAGGCCGCCGAAGTTCGAGAACGCGCCGTCGAGGGTACCCACGGTGCCTCCCCGCGCGGCGAGACGATCGAGCTGCTCGATCCCGAGGCTGCGCAACTCGACCGACCCGGTCAGCCCGGCGTCCTCGATCTTCGCTCGCGCCACATCGAGCATGGCTTGAGAGGAGTCGGTCGCGAGGACACCAACGCCGCGTCGGGCGAGGTGAATCGCGTCCTCTCCGGTCCCGCATGCGAGCTCGAGCACGCGCTCGCCCGGCGTGAACGCCCGGTCGAGCCAGCGCCACACAGCACGGCGCAACACCTGTCCCAGCACCGTGTCGGTGAAGCGGGCGTCGTAGTCGGGCGCGAGCGCGTCAAACGGTGCGGGGGACGTCATGTAACGGCGCAATCTATTCGGGAACTGGCGGTTGCAACAGCGACGCGCTAACCTTCGCGCCATGGCCGACGTGCTGCTCACCCACGGCTACTTCCTCGACGAGGATCCGAAGGAGCGGGAGGTCATGAAGCCCTACCCCCCGCTCGGATTGCTCTACGTCGCGGCCTACCTCCGCCGCGCCGCAGGGATTGCGGTCGAGGTGCTCGATACGACGTTTTCGACGCGGGACGCCCTTGCGACACGGCTCGCTGCCAGCCCCGGCGGCGTCCTGGGCGTGTACACCAACCTCATCACCCGCTCGTCCGTGCTCGACGTGGTGGCCCGTGCCAAGGCGCACGGCTGGACGGTCGTGCTCGGCGGCCCGGAAGCCGCAAACTACCCGGGGGAGTACCTCGCGCACGGCGCCGACGTCGTGGTCCTCGGCGAGGGCGAGGAGACAATGGCGGAACTCCTCCCCGCGCTCGACGCATGCGGATCGCACCGGCTGCACGGGGTTGCGGGCACGGCGTTTCGGGATGAGACCGGGACGGTCGTGACGAATCCGGCCCGGCCGCAGATCAAGGACATCGACGCCTTGCCCTGGCCCGAGCGCGACGCGATAGACGTGAGCCGGTATGTGGACGTGTGGCGCACGCACCACGGCACAGGCAGCGTGAATCTGATCACTGCCCGGGGCTGCCCCTACCGCTGTCGCTGGTGCTCGCATGCCGTGTTCGGGTACACACACCGCCACCGCTCCGTGGTTGGGACCGCCGACGAGCTGGAGTTTCTCGTGCAGCGCTACCGACCGGACATGGTGTGGTATGCGGACGACGTGTTCACGATCAACCACCGCTGGCTGTATGAGTACAACATCGAGCTCAAGCGCCGCAGTCTTCGCGTGCCATTCGAGACGATCTCTCGCGCCGATCGCATGATGAAAGACGACGTCCTGCAGGCGCTCGCGGAGCTCGGATGCTGGCGCATCTGGATCGGCGCGGAGAGCGGCAGCCAGCGCATCCTCGATGCGATGGAGCGCGGGGTCACCGTAGAGCAGGTCCTGTTCGCAGCGCGGGCGGCCAAGCGTCACGGGATTCAGGTGGGCCTGTTCCTGATGTGGGGATACGACGGTGAGACCGTCGACGATATCGCGGCCACGATCGATCTGGTGAAGCGCGCCGATCCCGATGTGTTCCTCACGACGGTCGCCTATCCGATCAAGAACACTCCGTATTTCTCCGGGCTGGGCGCGCGCGCCGGGGTACCCATGGACTGGGCCACGTCCACCGATCGCGACCACGAGGTCCGTGGCCGCTATCCCCGCGAACTGTACCGCCACGCCGACCGCTGGCTGCGCCAGGAAGTCGAATCGCACCGTCTCGGTGCCACGGAAGGCGAGGTGGCTCGGCAACAGGCGATGGACGCACGTGCGGCGCTGCTCACGCTCGCGGGCGACTTCGAGGGCGTCGCACCCGCAGGTCGGTGACGCGCGCTGATGGACGGTACGCCCCTCGTCTCCGTGGTCGTCCCCACCTACAATCGCGCCACGTTTCTCGCCGAGGCCGTTGAGTCGGTTCTCGCCCAGACGTTTCCCGCCTCCGAGGTGCTGGTCGTCGACGACGGGTCCACCGATCACACCGTCGCGACGGTCGAGGGCATCACCGATCCCCGAGTGCTGCTCGTGTCGCTGCCTCATTCAGGCGTCCCGGCTCGCGTCCGCAACGCGGGTGTGAGCCGCGCGCGCGGCCGGTGGGTGGCATTCCTCGATTCCGACGATCTGTGGGATGCGACCAAGCTTGACGATCAGCTCGCCGCGCTGGCCGCCCGGCCGGAATGCCGCTGGTGTCACACCGGGCACCGCTGCGTCGATGAGGCCGGCGCGCCACATGCCCAGTGGTCGATGGAGTGGCCGGCCGCGGAGGGATGGATCGCCGAGGCTCTCATCCGGCGGCGCGACGGCGTGGCCTCTTCGAGCGTTCTCGCGGATCGTGCATTCCTTCTCGATGCAGGAGGCTTCGACGAGACGTTCGTCTGGGGCGAGGACTACGACCTCTGGGTGCGTCTGGCACTGCGCAGCCCCATTGCCGGTGTTCGAGGCGCGCGGGTGCGGCATCGGGTCCATGCCAACCAGTTCACCCGCAGTCGCCGGCCACGGGTGCACGCGCCGCAGCTGGTGATCCTCCGCACGCTGGGCAAAACGGCCCGATCCGCGGCCGGCTGGCAGCTCCGCGCGCTCTGCCTCCGCGAGTCGCTGAGGCTCGGGGCGCGGTACCTCTTCTTACAGGCGCGCGGAGCGTTGCGCCGCCTGGGGTGGGGGCGCACGGAACCCCGGCCGGCCGTCAGCGGTTGAGAATTGGTGTACATATCACTACCATGGATTAGGGTGGATCGCGTGTTGTGAGGGGTGAAAGCGTTACATGCACCATGGAGGCCTATCGTGTCTCGGTTGCTCTTGATTATGGGCTGGGCGGCATTGGCGAGCGTCGGGGCGGCCGCCTGCCACAACAGTGGCCCTCCCGGCGACATGGGCGGTATGGGCGGTATGGGGAACGACCCCATGAACCCGATGTACCGCACGCACGCGAAAGCCGCGTGCGCCCAGACGGCGCACCCCAGCGCGGCGTGCGCGGCAGAGCAGTCGCGCTGAGCCAATGACGCGCGGCGCCTAGCCGCAAGCGGCTTGCGCTGATGCAAAGAGGCCAGCCTCATTGAGGTTGGCCTCTTTTCGCGTTTTTTACGCCATCTTAACGTCCCGGCGCCTAGGTTCTCCTGACTTCGTCGGACACGGAGCAAGTCATGCTCGACATCGCGTATATCGCCCTAACATTGGTCTTCTTCGGCCTGATGCTCGCCTACGTGCGCGGCTGCGAAGTGCTGGGGCGCGAGGCCAAGACTGAGGAGGAGCGGTCGTGAGCGGGGAAACGATTTTCGGGGGGCTCGTGTCGCTCCTGCTCTTGCTCTATCTGGTCTACACGCTGTTGCGCCCTGAGAAGTTCTGAGGATCGAGACATGACCGTGAATGGCTGGCTCCAGATCCTGTTCTACTCCGTCGTCGTGCTGGCGATCACCAAGCCGGCGGGCGTGTACATCCTCCGCGTATACGACGGCTCGCTGCGCTGGCTCTCGCCGCTGGAGCGGGCGATCTACCGCCTGTGCGGCGTGGACCCGGACGAGGACCAGCACTGGACACGCTACGCGGCCGGGTTGTTGCTCTTCAGCGCGGTCTCGATGCTGGCAACCTACGTGGCGTTGCGGTTGCAGGACCGGCTGCCGCTCAATCCCTTCGCGCGCGGCCCGGTGCCCGATCGCCAGGCGTTCGAGACGGCGGCCTCGTTCACGACCAACACCAACTGGCAGTCGTATTCGGGCGAGACGACGATGTCGTATCTCTCGCAGATGATGCAGCTCGCGTTCCACAACTTCACGTCGGCGGCGGCGGGGGTGGCGGCGGCCATTGCGCTCGGGCGCGGGATCGCGCGGCGCTCGGCCGGCCGGATCGGCAACTTCTGGGTCGATCTCGTCCGCGGCACCCTGTACCTCTTCCTGCCGCTCTCGTTCGTCCTCGCCCTGCTGTTCGTGCAGCAGGGGACGATCCAGAACTTCGCCCACTACGTCACGGTCACCACGCTCGAAGGCGCGAAGCAGGTCCTGGCGATGGGGCCGGTCGCCAGCCAGTCATCGATCAAGCAGCTGGGGACGAACGGCGGCGGTTTCTTCAACGCCAACGCGGCGCACCCGTTCGAGAGTCCGACGCCCTGGACGAACTTCCTGTCCATGTTCGCGATCTTCATCGTCCCCGCGGGCCTCACCTACGCCTTCGGGCGCATGGTGAAGAACCAGCGCCATGGGTGGGCGCTGTGGGCCGCGATGTTCGCGCTCTTCTTTAGTGGCGTCACGACCGCCTACTGGGCAGAGGCACGCGGCAACCCGATCCACGCCGCGCGCGGGATCGATCTGACGGCCTCGGCCGGCAATCCCGGCGGGAATATGGAAGGGAAGGAAGTGCGGTTCGGCATCGCCAACTCTGCCTTGTATGCGACCATCACCACCGACGCCTCGTGCGGCGCGGTGAACAGCATGCACGATTCCTTCACGCCCATCGGCGGGATGGTGCCGCTCCTCAACATCCAGCTCGGTGAGCTGATCTTCGGCGGCGTGGGCTCGGGGCTGTACGGGATGCTGGTCATGGCGGTGCTGACGGTGTTCATCGCCGGGCTGATGGTGGGCCGAACGCCGGAGTATCTCGGCAAGAAGATTCAGAGCCGTGAGGTTCGGATGGCGATGCTGTACGTGCTGATCTTCCCGGCCGTGATTCTGCTGCTCACGGCGGCGTCGTCGGTGCTGCCGGCGGGCCTCGCCGGGCGGAACAACGCTGGCCCGCACGGTCTCACCGAGATGTTGTACGCCTTCAGCTCGGTGACCGGCAACAACGGCAGCGCGTTCGCGGGGCTCACGGGGGGCACGTACTACTACAACACGCTGCTCGGGCTCGGCACGCTGTTCGGACGCTTTGCGATGATGGTGCCGATGTTGGCGCTCGCAGGATTCCTTGCCGAACGGAAAATCGTTCCCGAGTCGGCCGGGACGTTCCCGGTCACCACGCCCCTATTCGTCATCCTGCTGATCGGGGTCATCCTGATCGTCGGCGCCCTCACGTTCTTCCCAGCTCTCTCGCTCGGTCCCATCGTCGAGCACCTGCTCATGCATGCGGGGAGGCTGTTCTAGTATGGCTCTCACCAAGCGACCCCTGTTCGACCCGCCGATCGTCAGACGGGCTGCCCGCGACGCCTTCATCAAGACCGTGAATTTGCGCCACATGGTGCGGAACCCGGTGATGTTCGTCGTGCTGGTGGGGAGCGTCCTGACGACGCTCGTCCTGATCCGAGATGCCGTGAGCGGCGCCGGCAACGTTGGCTTCACCCTGCAGCTGGCATTGTGGCTGTGGTTCACGGTGGTGTTCGCCAATTTCGCCGAGGCGATGGCTGAGGGGCGGGGCAAGGCTCAGGCCGAGACGTTGCGGAGATCACGCACGGAGACGAGCGCCAAGCGATTGCGGAACCCGAAGGACCGGAAGACATATGAGTCGGTGCCGGGCGGGGCGCTCCGCAAGGGGGACGTCGTCCTGTGCACGCCGGGGGACATGGTCCCGGGGGACGGCGAGGTAATCGAAGGCGTCGCCTCGGTGGACGAATCGGCGATCACGGGTGAATCGGCGCCGGTCATTCGGGAATCTGGCGGCGACCGCTCGGCGGTCACCGGCGGCACGAGAGTGCTGTCCGACTTCCTCGTCGTTCGCATCACGGCCAATCCGGGCGAGACGTTCCTCGACCGGATGATCGCGCTCGTGGAAGGCGCGTCGCGTCAGAAGACGCCCAACGAGATCGCCCTCATCATCCTGCTCTCCGGCCTGACCATCGTCTTCTTGTTCGCGGTGGTCACCCTGCAGCCGTTCGCGATCTATTCCGGCGGCGCGGTCTCGATCCCGATCCTCGTCTCGCTTCTGGTCTGCCTCATCCCGACCACGATCGGCGGGCTCTTGTCCGCGATTGGCATCGCGGGGATGGATCGCATGATCCAGCACAACGTCATCGCGATGAGCGGCCGGGCGGTGGAGGCGGCCGGCGACGTGAACACCCTCCTCCTGGACAAGACCGGGACGATCACCCTCGGCAACCGCCAGGCAGTCGAGTTCGTGCCGATGGACGGCGTCACAGCCGAATACCTGGCGGATCGCGCCCAGCTCGCCTCGCTCCCCGACGAGACGCCCGAAGGGCGGAGCATCGTCGTGTTCGCGAAGGAGAAGTTCAGCCTGCGCGGGCGGACCCTGTCCGAGGGGAAGGGGGGGATCGCGGGCGCGGGCGCGGCTCCCACCAAGGATCAGATGGTGCTGGTGCCGTTCTCGGCCGCGACCCGGATGAGCGGCATCAATGCCGGTACGCTCGAGCTCCGCAAGGGCGCGAGCGACGCGGTCATGACCTGGGTGCGCACCAATGGGGGCGATGTCCCGTCCGGACTCACGCCCGTGGTAGAGCGGATCGCGCGCCAGGGGGGCACGCCGCTCGTGGTCGCCGAGCGCGGCAACGGGTCAGCACGGGTGTTGGGCGTGATCTATCTGAAGGACGTCGTCAAGGGTGGCATGCGCGAGCGGTTCGGCCAGCTCCGGGCGATGGGGATCCGCACGGTGATGATCACCGGCGACAACCAGCTCACCGCCGCGGCGATCGCGGCGGAAGCGGGCGTCGACGACTTCCTCGCCGAAGCCACGCCCGAAGACAAGATGGCCCTGATCAAGCGCGAGCAGGGCGGCGGCCGCCTGGTGGCGATGACGGGGGACGGCACGAACGACGCTCCGGCGCTCGCCCAGGCCGACGTCGCGGTCGCGATGAATACCGGCACCCAGGCGGCGAAGGAAGCGGGGAACCTGATCGACCTCGATTCCAACCCAACGAAGCTCATCGAGGTCGTGGAGATCGGTAAGCAGCTGCTCATCACGCGCGGCGCGCTGACTACGTTCTCGATCGCCAACGACGTCGCCAAGTATTTCGCGATCATCCCGGCGATGTTCGTCGCCACCTACCCGGCGCTGCAGGCATTGAACGTCATGCGGCTGCACTCGGCACAATCGGCGATCCTGGCGAGCGTCGTGTTCAACGCGCTGATCATAATCGCGCTCATCCCGCTGGCCTTGCGAGGCGTGCAATGGCGCCCCGCGGCTGCTGCCGCCATTCTGCGCCGCAACCTGTGGATCTACGGCGTAGGGGGCATTGTGATCCCCTTCATCGGGATCAAGGCCGTCGACGTCCTGCTCGTCGCCCTTCACCTGGTCTGACCATGCTCAAGAACCAACTCCGCCCCGCGATCGCCATGACGATCGTCATCATGGTGATCACCGGCCTCGTGTACCCGGGCCTCGTCACGGGCGTCGCCCAGCTGCTGTTCCCGCACCAAGCAAACGGCTCGCTCGTCACAATGAACGGCCAGGTGGTCGGAAGCGAGCTGATCGGGCAGCCATTCACCAAGGCCGAATACTTCCATCCGCGCCCCTCGGCCGCCGGCGCAGGCTACGACGACACGCTCTCGTCCGGGACAAACAAGGGCCCCACCGACCTCAAGTTGGCGGACACGCTCATCGCCCAGGCGGTGGACAGCGCGGTGAAACTCGACGGCGCGGTGAAGGGAAAGATCCCGTCGGATCTCGTCACGTCGTCCGGATCGGGTCTCGATCCGCACATCTCGCCCGCGAGCGCGTTCCTCCAAGTCGGGCGGGTGGCGCGGGTGCGGGGCCTGGATTCCGCCGCCGTGCGCGCCCTGGTCGAGCGGCACGTCGAAGGGCGGCAGTTCGGGTTCTTCGGCGAAGCGCGTGTCAACGTCCTCATGCTCAATCTCGCGCTCGACAGTGCGTTCGGGAGACCTCGGTGAACCGTCATCGTTGGGTCGTGAGCGTCTTCGCCCTGGCGGCTCCGCTCGCGCTGAGAGCGCAGACCGCCGACACCAGCGCCGCGCTCAAGTGGTCAGGCTACGTGACCGCGTCCTACGTCTACGCGACCCACCCGACGGACCGAGCGATCGTGGGGCGGCTGTATGACCGGTTTCACGACGAGATCATCGCCAACGCCGCCCGCCTCAGTGTCGAGCACCCGATCGCAACCGACAAGGTCAGCGCCGGATTCCGCGTAGACCTCCTGTTCGGCCAGAACGCGGCGGTGATCCAGTCGGCTGGACTCAAGCTCGGGGACAATAGCGATATGCCCCAGGTGTTCGTCACCTTCAATCTGCCCACCGGGGGCGGAAACTACGTCCAGTTCAAGGCCGGCAAGATGTGGACCCTGCTCGACGTTGAGGTCATCGACGAGGTGCTCAACCCCAACTTCTCGCACGGGTACCAGTACATCTACCTCACGAACTTCACGAATACCGGTTTGGGAGTAGACGCGAAGCTCTCGCCGAAGATCGATGTCGAGCTCCGCTTGATCAACGGGTGGGATGTCGTAGAGGACAACAACATCCAGAAGTCGTTCATGGGCCGCCTCGGGATCACGCCCTCGGACCGCTTGGCGCTCGCATTCTTGGGGTACTATGGGCCGGAGCAAACCAACAACATCACCAACAAGCGCTACGGCGGGGAATTCGTGGGGACCTTCAAGCCGGCGTCCAGCACGACGATCTACGCGCAGTTCGACGCCGGGGGCGAGCAGGGACTCGGCGCGGCTGGTGGCGACGTGACGTGGTGGGGCGCGGGGTTGTGGGGGGTGTTCGATTTCACCGCCAAGCTCGAGCTGGCCGTGCGTGGCGACTATATGGACGACGCGGACGGTGTGCGGACGTCGGGCGTGCTCGGCTTCGGCACGGCCCCGAGCCGGACGCTCGAGAGCGGGACGGTGACCCTGAACGTCAAATCGTGGCCGCACGCACTGCTGCGGCCGGAGCTTCGCATCGAGCACTCGAGCCAGGACGATTTCGGAAACCCCGGCGACCTGAGCCCGACCCAAGTGACGATCGGAATCGCGTTCTCGTACATGTTTTGAGGCATCCTCGAAGCGCGGCCGTCGGGGCGCGCGCGCTGCCCTGCGGAGCCACCACTCCGGTCTTCCCCGGGACAGCGCTCACACCGTCCAGATCGTAACTTAGAGACCACGATGAACGAGCGCCCCAGTCCGGAGGCCATGCTCAAGCGCGCGCGCGAAGAAGAAGCGCGTGCGACCCGCGGCAAGCTGAAGATCTTTTTCGGCTCCTCGCCGGGGGTGGGCAAGACCTACGCGATGCTGGAGGACGCCCGGGCGAAACGGCGTGCGGGCGTCGACGTCGTGGTCGGCATCGTGGAAACGCACGGCCGCGCCGAGACCACGGCGCTCGTCGAGGGTCTCGAGATCGTCCCCCGCCACTCGCTCGAGTATCGCGGGATCACGCTACAGGAATTCGACCTCGATGCCGCGCTCGCCCGCCACCCGTCGCTCATCCTGGTGGACGAGCTGGCGCATACCAATGCCCCCGGCTCACGCCACGCCCGTCGCTGGCAGGATGTCGAAGAGCTGCTGGCGGCCGGGATCGACGTGCACACCACGCTCAACGTCCAGCATATCGAGAGCCTGAACGACGTCGTGGCGCAGATCACGGGCGTCCAGGTCCGCGAGACGGTGCCCGACGCGATGCTGGACGAGGCCGACGAGGTGGAGCTCGCGGACCTCTCGGCCGAGGATCTGCTGCAACGCCTGCGCGAAGGCAAGGTGTACATCCCCGACCAGGCGGCGCGTGCCATCCAGGAGTTCTTCCGCAAGGGCAACCTGATTGCGCTGCGCGAGCTGGCGCTGCGGCGCACGGCACAGCGCGTCGACGCCCAGATGCGCGGCTACATGGGGGAGCACGGGATCCGGGAGACGTGGCCGGCCGCGGACCGGCTGCTCGTATGCATCGGCCCGAACCCCGCGGGAGCCCGCCTGGTACGCGCCGGCAAGCGCCTGGCGACGAGCCTCAAGTGCGACTGGACCGTGTTCTACGTCGAGGCGCCCGGGCAGCGCATCTCGGCGAGCGACCGGGCGGCGCTCGCGGAGAATCTCCAGCTCGCGGAGGAGCTCGGCGCGCAGACCGTGACGGTGAGCGGGTTGAACCCGGCCGAAGAAGTGCTGGCGTACGCGCGCGCGCAGAACATCACCAGGATCATCGCGGGGAAGCCCACGCACGGGCGGTGGCGCGACAAGATATTCGGCTCGACCCTCGATCAGGTAATCCGCGGGAGCGGCGATGTGGACGTGTATGTGATCACGGGGGACGTGGGCGAGGAGGCGGTCCGCCGCGCGCCGCGCGTCGTGCGGGCGGCGCCGCTCGAGCAGTACGTCCGGGCCGCCATCGTCCCGGCGCTCGCCGCGCTGGCGGGCGTCCCCGTGTTGCGGTGGCTGTCGGTCACCGACGTGGCCATGGTCTTCCTGCTCGGCGTGGCCATCGTGGCGTCACGCTATGCCCGCGGTCCGACGATCCTGGCGTCGGTGTTGTCGATCGCGTGCTTCGATTTCTTCTTCGTGCCCCCGCGCTTCACGTTCGCCGTGTCGGACGTGGGGTACCTCCTCACGTTCGCCATCATGCTCGTCATCGCACTGATCATCAGTGGCCTGACGCTGCGCATTCGGGCTCAGGCGGAGACCGCGCGGGTGCGCGAGCGCAGCACCGGGGCCCTCTACGCGATGAGCCGGGAGCTCGCGGCGACGCGCACCCAGGCGGACCTCACGGCGATCGCCACGCGACACCTGGAGACGTCGTTTGGGGCCCAGGTCGTGATCCTGCTGCGCGGCGCCAGCGGGCGAGTCGAAGTGCCCACGGGGGTCGTGCCCGGCTTCCCGATTGACGACAAGGAGCGGAGCGTCGCCCAATGGGTGTTCGATCACGGCCGCCGGGCGGGCCTCGGGACCGATACGCTCCCCGCAGCCGGGGCACAGTACCTGCCCCTGGTGGCGTCCTCCGGCACCGTGGGGGTGCTCGGCGTCCGGCCGCGGGACAAGGCGTTGCTCGACGAGCCCGCCGTGCAGGGACTGCTCGAAGCCTTCGCCGGCCAATCCGCGCTCGCGCTCGAGCGCGGCATGCTCGCCGAGCGGGCGCAGCAGGAGCAGGTCGAAGTCGAGGCCGAGCGGCTGCGGACGTCGCTGCTCTCGTCGCTGTCGCACGATCTCCGGACGCCCCTCGGCGCCATCACGGGAGGCGCAAGCAGCCTGCTCGAGGGACGGGTCAGCGATGAGGCGACGCGCCGGGACCTCCTGCAGACGATCCTCGAGGAGTCGCAGCGGATGAACCGCCTGATCGGCAACCTGCTCGACATGATCCGGGTGGAGAGCGGTGCGCTGCAGGTGCAAAAGGAATGGCAACCACTCGAGGAGCCGGTGGGTGTAGCGCTCATCCGCCTGGAAGAGCGGCTCCGCGACCATCCCGTGACGGTACACCTGCCTGGGGATCTGCCGCTCGTGCCGCTTGACGAAGTGCTGATCGAGCAGGTCCTGATAAACCTGCTCGAGAACGCGGCCAAGTATACGCCGGCGGGCACGCCGATCGAAATCACGGCCGCCGCGCTGGACGGCATGGTCCGCGTGGACGTGGCCGATCGCGGACCGGGCTTTGCGCCGGGAGAAGAGAGCCGCGTCTTCGAGAAGTTCTACCGGGCGCCGAGCGGCGCGACCACGAGCGGCGTCGGACTCGGCCTGACCATCTGTCGCGGGATCGTCATGGCTCACGGGGGGAGGATTTGGGCGGAGAACCGCCCAGGGGGGGGAGCCGTGTTTCGATTCACGTTGCCGTTGTCGGGACCGCCGCGGCCCGTCGCGCCGGACGAAGGGGAGGGTGCATGAAGAATTACGTTCGGACCGTGCTCGTCATGGGAGCCTGCACCGCCATCGGCACCCTGCTCATGGGCGTGCTGTCCCTGACGGACATCGCCATGGTCCACCTGATCGGCGTCGGTATCGTTGCCGTGTGGGCCACGCGGCGGCAGGCCGCGGTGGCCGCCGTGCTATCGGTGGCGTTGTTCGACTTCTTCTTCGTTCCCCCCAGGTTCACGTTCACGGTATCCGATCTGCACTACATCGTCACGTTCGCCGTCATGTTCGTGACCGCGCTCGTCATCTCCTGGCTGGCCGAGCGCGTCCGGGAAGAAGCGGTGGCGTCCCGCACGCGGGAGCGGGGTACGGCCGCCATCCTTCCCTTGAGCGCGGAGCTGCTCGGTGCGACGACCATGCGTGAGATCGTCGCCGTGGTGGGGCGGCAGGTGCGCGCCGCCTTCGGAGCGGATGTGCGGGTGCTCCTGCGGGAGCCGGGTGGTCGTCTTGCGTCGGCCGACGGCGCCGCCGCCTCCGCCGAGGAGCATGATCGCGACGTGGCGGAGTGGGCGTTTCAGATGTGGGAGGCGGCTGGCGCAGGGACGACCCACTTCCCCGAGGCGCGCAACGTCTACCTGCCGCTCGTGGGATCGCACGGTCGCATCGGCGTGCTCGAAGTGCACGCGGACGATCCGGCGCGGTTCACGGACCCCGCGGTGCGCTGGCTGTTGCAGACCTTTGCCGCCCAGGCGGCACTCGCGGTAGAGCGCGTCCTGCCCGCAGGTCGCCCCTGACGTTGGTGTCGCCGCGGGCGCCCATACCGACCGCGACGGACGCCGAGTAGGTTCTCTCCTCCACGCCATGGCCGAGCCGCTGCCGGTGGTTCTCGTCGTCGAGGACGAGCCTCAGATGCGCCGTTTTCTCAAGGCGGCGCTCGAGAGTCACGACTATCGCCCGGTCGAAGCGACGACCGCGCGCGAGGGGCTCGCTCAGGCGAGCGGCCGCAATCCCGACGTCATTCTGCTGGATCTCGGTCTCCCGGACGCCGATGGTATCGACGTCGCGCGCCAGATTCGGGAATGGTCGCGCGCGCCGATCATCGTGCTGTCGGCGCGGGGCCGCGAGCAGGACAAGATCGCGGCGCTCGACGCCGGGGCCGACGACTACCTCACCAAGCCATTCGGGGTGGGGGAGTTGATGGCGCGCCTGCGCGTGGCGTTGCGGCACGCCGCCCGGCCCGAGGACGGGAGCCCGCAACCTGTCGTGAGCATCGGTGAGCTGCGGGTGGATCTCGAGCGGCGCCAGGTATGGGTGGGGGACGGGGAAGTACACC
>Ga0335085_10003402_pt1 | contig 27627 bp, 19 predicted proteins | sample Lox_Sample_45_FD_206712 | JGI IMG/M metagenome (GOLD analysis project Ga0335085, IMG submission 206712) | Soil microbial communities from Loxahatchee National Wildlife Refuge, Florida, United States - Lox_Sample_4.5 | ecosystem: Environmental > Terrestrial > Soil > Wetlands | place: USA...
ATTGCTCCCTAAGGCTGCGCTTGTCTTGCTCTATATAGTTTATATCCCGGTGATTCAGGCCCCCATCATCGCGCACGCGCGGCATAGTGTCTTGGTCCTTCCGTTCCTTGCCATGCTGGCCGCGGTCACGCTGGTCTCGATTTGGCGCGCGCTGAAAAACAATCACTCCGGCCGGTTGCATAAACAAACGGGGGATTCAGCCAGCGGAAAGTAGTCTGGGGAGCAGATCGGATGACAACGAGGGGTTGATCTATCCGGTAGTTCAGTCGTTGAAGAAATCCGCGCAAAGTTTGCGAACTACGCAGGGCTAGTTGAGGTTTCTCGTAATCACTTTTTGTTGGACGTGGAAGACTCCGACCCACGTCGCGAGAAACGTCGGTAGAAGTTACGAGTTCAGCAAATCGCTACCTCATCGGAACATGCTTGACGACACTCAAGCCACGATGCAATGCCCAGACTGAGGATGAGTGAAAAGCTTAGGGAAAGGAGGATACATGGCTGAGGCGCGTTCAGCGAGGTCTGCGTTGGAGTATCGCGCAGATATCGACGGGCTCAGAGCTGTCGCGGTTATAAGTGTTCTTGGGTTTCACGCCGGGTTAAGTAAAGCCTCGGGTGGATTCGTTGGCGTCGATGTGTTTTTTGTAATTTCCGGCTACCTCATAAGTTCCATCATTTTTTTTGAAATTGCCGCGTCTCGTTTTTCACTGGTAGGCTTTTATGAGCGGCGCATTCGCCGCATTTTCCCCGCACTCTTCGGCCTGCTGGCTGTGTCGACTGTTTTCGCCGTAATCTACCTGCTCCCTGGGGAACTCATCTCCTATGCCAAATCCATGATGGCGGCGACGGCTTCCATGTCGAACCTGTACTTCTGGAAGCATTCCGGGTACTTTGATTCGCCGACGTCACAACCATTACTGCACACGTGGTCTCTGGCCGTGGAGGAACAGTTTTATATTTCCTTCCCGCTATTCCTGGTGCTCGTTCGTAAGTTGTTCCCCCGGCGACTACGGGCTTCGGTTGTGGTTCTTTTCTTTGCGTCCCTTGTGGCCAGTATCGTAGTCGTATCCCACAACAAAGAAACCGCATTCTATATGCCCTATACCAGAGCATGGGAACTGCTGCTGGGAACGATTTTGTCCCTCCGGATCTTTCCCCGCCTGGAATCTGCATATTTGCGGAACCTCGCCACATTCACGGGGATCGGAATGATCGTATTTTCGGTTGTTTCGTATAGTCAACAAACCCTCTTTCCCGGGTTTAGCGCCCTATTGCCATGCATCGGGTCGGCGTTGATCATCTGGGCCGGCGAAGGCGGTTCATCAGTGGTGGGAGCGGCCCTCTCATGGCGTCCGGTCGTCTTTGTCGGACTCATCTCTTACTCACTCTATTTGTGGCACTGGCCGATCATTGTTTTGCGGAACATGGGTGTGATTGTGGGGCTGGGTGCCGTCAGTTCACAGCATCCGATTGCCTGGCTCTCGACGCATCGCTTCGACGTGCTCATTGAGACAGCGATCTCATTTGTATTCGCGGTTGCGTCCTGGCGGTTCGTGGAGAGGCCTTTTCGAAGTGGCCCTCTGCGCCTTACTGGCCGCACGCTTTTCGCTACGGCCGCTGCTGTCATGGCTCTCTCACTGGGATTTTGCTCGCTGACTTTGTTTGCGGGGGGATTTCCCTCGCGCTTCCCTTCGGATGCCATTAAAGTAGCATCCGATGTCGACGGCAACGCGGAATTTCGCTTGATGCGGACCGGAACCTGTTTCATCACAACGGAATTCCATTTTGAACAGTACGATAGGAATGCGTGCCTCCGGCAGGATAGCGCCAAGAAAAACTATCTCCTTGTTGGTGACAGCCACTCCGCAATGCTCTGGCATGCGCTCTCTTCGACCCTTAAGGATGCGAATATCATGCAGGCCAGCACGGCTGCCTGCTCGCCCTCGCTTCATCCCCAAGCTTCTGCCGACTGTAGGAAAATGATGGATTTTATCTTCGAAGAGTATCTACCCACGCATTCCGTTCAGGAGTTGTTCCTTGCGGCTAGGTGGCAGCCGAAAGACATCCAGGGACTTACGGAACTAATTGCTTGGTGCCAACAACATCGGCTGACGGTGACGGTGTTTGGTCCCGTACCGGAATACGATAGTCCTTTGCCTAGGCTTTTGGCATATTCTGTTGCTTGGAGTGAACCTAGCCTGCCAAACGGGCATCTTGTGGCGAGCGTTGGCTCGTTGGATGCGGAGATGCAAAGCTTAGCGGCGAATACCTGGCATGTGCGCTATGTTTCTTTGTATCGGGGAATATGCGGTGGCGAGGGCTGCACCGAATACGCTGACGCCGCAGAAAGAGTCCCCTTAATGAGCGATACGAACCATCTCTCACAACCTGGCGCTTCCCTCATTGTTCGTCGTCTGCTTGCAAACGGCGAACTTGACTGAGCCAGAGGGGTGAGTTTAAGCATGGAGTTTCTGAGATAGTGGAATCAGCTGGATGAGTAGAACCCTCGCACTGTGGGCCTTTATTGCCGGAATCGCCGGCCTTTTCTATCTTGATCGCGATAAGTCTATCCGTACGTCCAAAGCGCTTTGGGTGCCCCTGATTTGGTTTTCGATCGCTGCGTCCCGGTCCCCGTTCGCATGGCTTGGGATTGGCGGCGTGCCCAAGGAAATCCCGGGTCAACTTCCCGAGGGTAGTCCGTTCGACCAAATTCTCGCCGCGTCGTTAATGTTAGTAGGGCTAATCGTTCTTTTCCTTCGACGCAAGGAGGTGACCAGCGTACTCAGGGCTAGTTGGCCGATCGTCCTGTATTTTGCTTTCTGTTTGTTTAGCCTTCTCTGGTCAGACTATGCCGCTTGGGGTGCCAAAAGGTGGGTCAGGGCGCTCGGCGACGTGATCATGGTTCTGGTAATTGCGACGGAAGTTCAACCGCGGCCGGCCCTGAGGCGACTATTTTCGCGAGTCGGGTTTATTTTGTTGCCGATTTCCGTGCTCTTGATCAGGTATTACCCGGAACTCGGCACAGGCTGGGATCCGTACGGAGAGTTGCAGGTCTTTACTGGCGTCTCAACGAATAAAAATGTCCTCGGGGATTTGGTCTACCTCATAGGGCTGGGAGCCTTGTGGCAAATCCTGGTTCTCGTCCGCGACAAGGACAACCCCGATCGGAAGCGTCGCCTGTTGGCCCAAGTCATTTTGGTGGCTTTTGGCGTCCTACTTCTGCACTGGGCACATTGCGCCACGGCCACTGGTTGCATTATTTTTGGAGCGGGGCTGATGCTGGCCCTGTCCTTGCCTCGCTTCCGGCGAAGTCCGGCTGCCGTTCACGCGCTGGTTCTTAGCCTTGCGCTCGTTGGAGGTGTCGGTTACCTCCTTGGTGCCAAGGCGGCGATCACGGAGGCATTGGGAAGGAAGCCGGATTTGACTGGACGGACGGAAATCTGGCACATCGTGCTTGAGATCGCGCCTAATACTGTTGGTGGCGCTGGCTTCGAAACCTTCTGGGTGGGGCCCCGTGTCGCAAAGCTTTATTCGATGATTGGGGGACCTGACAGGACCAACGAAGCGCACAATGGGTACATCGAAGTATTTCTGAATCTCGGCTTGCTTGGCTTGGGGTTTATTGCGCTGCTTCTTGGGCAAGGCTATCTCAAGGCTGTCAGCCTTTTCCGCCGGGATGCAGCGCTTGGTGGCCTGATGGTGACTTACGTCGTTACAACCCTGGCCTACAACGTCACCGAGGCTGGCTTCAGAATGCTCAGCCTGCAGTGGTTCTTCCTGCTTCTGACGATCGTTATGGTGAACCGCGTTATTACCCTCCCTGAGGTAGTTCCCGCAGAGTCCGCGTCAGAGCTTGCCGTTCCCGAGCGTCCCCGCTGGGCAACTCGTCTGCCTGGAATGGCGGCCCGAGGAGATAAAGCCACAGACGGAGGTTCTTCTCCCAGTTCCGTCACCGCTCGAATCAAGCGTGTCGAGCCGCGCACGCCAGGCCACTTGGTCGGCGACGGGAAACACCGCGGCTAAGGTTCGCGCGGAATGCCCCCGCTCTACCACCTCGAGACTGCCCTCTAAAGCGCTGCGCACTTTGTTGAATGAATAAGGACGATTTATGAGCCGACTCCGAATTCTGGTGCTAGGTCCGGATTGCAATCCGGAGGGCGTTAGTATCCCCTACGTGACGTATTCCCACGCGGCTGCGCTCGCCGAGAGCCACGACGTTTCCCTGGTAATTCGATCTACTGTAGAGGAACCGGTGCGGCGTGCGAAGTCTTCCTTTCGCTCCATTGAGGTCGTGCGGATGCCTTGGCTCGAGCGCATCTATGCCTGGGGATTTCGAAACATTTTCAAATCCAACTTTGCCAGCCAGGCAGTGACCGCCTTCGGATACCCCTTTTACCTCGCGTTCGAGTGGTTTGCGTGGCGGCAATTGCGGAACCGGATTCGCGCGGGGGAATTCGATGTTGTCCTGCGCGTGGTACCGATGACGGCGGTGTTGCCGAGTCCGTTCGCGTATTTCCTCCGGAAAGGGCCCATACCCTTTGTGATCGGGCCCATCAATGGCGGGTTGCCATTTGTGGCAGGTTTCAGTCAGGCCAGCGGCCAGAAAGAGTGGATTTCGGGCCTCAGGAACCTTTACAAATTCCTGCCCTTTGCTCGTTCCACATACCGGCACGCGACCGCAATTATCGCTGCTTCATCCCAAACTTATGCGGAGTTCGCCACTTATCGCGACAAGATGTTTTTTGTCCCCGAGCCTGGTATCGCTCGCAGCTTGTGCGCTGACGATACTCGCGATCCGAAGCCTGGCGCGAAACTCGAACTGATCTTCGTCGGAGGGCTAATTCCCTGCAAGGCCTGCGATTTGGGCCTGCGAGCGGCTGCTTCTCTTTTGCGCGGCGGCTTGGCGAACTTCACGGTCGTCGGGGATGGACCTGAGAGAGCCCGTTTGGAAGAGCTTGTGAAGTCCCTGGGGATCGAGAACGCCGTTTCCTTCTGCGGGTGGGTCAGCCATAGCGAGGTGCTCACTCGGTTGCGATCTGCGGACGTCATGGTGTTTCCATCGGTCCGCGACTTCGGTGCAGGTGTCGTTTTTGAGGCGCTCGCGACGGGAGCGGTCCCGGTTGTCGCAGACTTTGGCGGCCCTGGCGACATCGTCAACCCCGAGGTGGGGTACAAGGTCCCTCTCACGAACGAAAATGACTTCGTGGCACGGTTGGAAAGGATTCTTGCCGAGTTGGCGGGCAATCGAAATCACCTGGCGCAGCTTCGCCAACGAGGCATCGCCTATGTCAAGGATTCCCTGACCTGGGAGGCGAAGGCGGCGGCCTCCAGCAAGGTTCTTCTGTGGGCCGTAAGGCAAGATGATAAACCGAACTTCCCACCACCAAAGCTGCTGCACTTGGTTCGTACTCCCCCGAGGAGCCAGTCCCTTAGGGGCAGTTAACCAGCACCAAGGCAACCCGGGGAGGATCAATTTACCGACGCTGCGAGGCTAGTCGGGGCGGCCACTGTCGTGGCAGAAGATGACTGCGTCAGCGGATGCGGATAGCTATAGGGAGTGTAATATGTTGTCCAGTTGTTGGTAGGGTTGCATACGTAAAGTGTATTCGTGTCGGTGGCCCAGTAGCCGACGCCAGGAGCACTGCCGCCTGTCATAGGATCGTTGCCGCTCGTGCAAGTGGCAGGACGAGCGGACAACAAACCCTGACCGATCCCTTTTGTGCCATTGAAACTCCCCGACTCAGCGAGGTTTCCAAACTGCTGGAAGTAATCTCTGTTGTCGGAAATGATCGAACCGCCAGCCCCAACCAGAGGGGAACTTGTGTAATACTGTGGAGTATATGTGTTGTTCCAGACATAAATCGGCGAAAGTGTCTGTCGTGGCCACGACACAGTTCCGGTCACCGAGTCGACCGTGCCTGGAAAGGCGGAGCCACTGAGCAAATCGCCGGCGCCACGTCCTGGCTGGTCTAGACATGGGTAGCCAGAAGCGTCGAGATTGCCGTCCCAATTACTGGGGCCTCCGGCTGCGACGCCGCAGAAACCCCAATTGCCGTTATAGTTGTAATTCCCGCCGCCTCCGGCAGTGGTCCGAAAGTCGTAGGATATCTTGACGGCATTCTGGTAGCCCCCCGTAACGCTATTTCCCCAGAACAGAAGTGTTCCACTGTTGAGGGAATACGGAGGGTTGCTGTTGTTACCCGTATTTATGAAATTGTTTTGATAGATTTCCGCGGCTCTCGTGGCCCTTCCGCGAGCTGGGCCAGTGACGCCGTGGTTGTACATCTGCACAGAATCGGACCCAGTTACCGTGTTGTGGCGAAACACATATCTCGCTCCGTCGTGGCTGTCGCTTAACCCCCCATTAGAAAAACGGCAATCTTCCACGAAGAAGAACTTGCTTGACCCCCAGTGTTCTGTGTCGGACCAGGAATGGTCGGCGTTATCCGTAGAGCTGCTCCCGTTCCATCCAACTCCGTTGTGAAATCCAAGGTCGTTGCTAAGGATGAGGCCGTCATCAAAGTAGTCGTGGTCCGCAACGCCAGTAACAGAGCCTCCAACGTTAACGCTGATTGACGTTCCACTTATTACTAGATTGAAGTGGTTGTGGTCCACACGCACGGCTGAGGAGTTCCCGCTGAGGCCCAACATCCCGTTTGGGGTGTAGGGGCTGGAAGAGTTCTGCATCAAAGCAATTCCAGTGAATCGGAAAGACTTCCCAGCAACGGTGTTAATCGAGAACATCGAACCTGATGTGACGTTAATAAGTATCGTCTGGTCCGATCCTGTCGTGGAGGATCCGCCCGCAGTCGCCGAGACCGCCCCCGCGCCTTGGATGGTGACGGAGTTGTTGAATGTGACAGAAATTGGTGACGTCCCAGTCCAAGTGCAACTTCCAGCCGGAATCGCAATGATATCTCCATCAACGGGGTGAGCCTGCTCTGCTGCAATCGCTGCAGCGACGGCACTTTGACTACAAGAGGCAGCCGTATAGGTTTGCTGTGCAGAGGCTTGCGACGCCCACAAACCCGCTATGAAAATAAAGGAAATCCGAATCAGTACCCCGCCCATCCGCTCTGACATTCGCATGGCTCCCGTCACAAAATCCGTGCCCCCTCGACGTACCGATGATCACAAGCGAGCCAAACAAAGTCTACTGTACGCTAGGGAAGTCTTCGCACAGGGTACCGTTTAGCCCTTCCCGGCAAGGCGGGCAACGCGGGAAATGTGCCATCGCCCAGCACTGGTCAGGGCCAGAAGTGCAGGGAACGGGTTAGCCAAATGTGGCAAAGCCCTTCCACCACCGGGCGGTGATCCCGGAGGAGTCCTGGCCTGATTTTTGCCGCTCCACATAACACATTTATTTTCAATAAGTAGCCAGGCATCCGGGTACCCATCCCGGAGGCCGCTCCAGGGTACTTGGCAGATGGATTGCGTTTCTTTCCTGGTCACTATGCAACGAGCCTGAAGATGGTAGCCTGCTGTCATCTGGAGCCTCTTGACCGATACAGGCGGCGCACTCTAGCCTGCTGGGTGTCGAATTCAATAACAGCCAAATGAATCCACTCGTCTCGATTTTAATTCCCGCGTACAACGCGGAAAACTGGATTCCCTACACGATCCAATCGGCGCTGGACCAGACCTGGCCGAATAAAGAGATCATCGTCGTCAACGATGGTTCGACGGACAAAACCGCCGAAATGGCGAGTCACTTCTCTGCGAAGAACGTAAAAATCGTTTCCACTGAGAACCGCGGTCTTCCGAGCGCGGTGAACTACGCCTATCAACTTTCGCAAGGCGACTATATCCAGGAACTCGACGCCGACGACCTGCTCGCTCCCGACAAGATCGAGAAACAACTTTCGGCGTTGCGGGAGACCGACAGCAAGCGCACGCTTCTGTCCGGCCCGTGGGCCTACTTCTATTACCGCACCAGCCGCGCCAATTTTGTGCGCAACTCGCTGTGGGAGGATCTTTCGCCCGTCGAGTGGCTCCTGAGAAAATTGGGCGAAAACCTTCACATGCAGAACGCGACCTGGCTGGTCAGCCGCGAACTGGCGGAAGCGGCGGGTCCCTGGGATGCGCACCTGCAGTACGATCAGGACGGCGAATATTTTGCGCGAGTGCTTTTGGCTTCGGAGGGTACCCGATTTGTCCCGGACGCCAGGATCTACTACCGGGCATGCAGCACCAACCGGATCAGCTACATCGGCAACTCGGATGTAAAGAGGGATTCGCTGCTTCGTTCCATGAAATTGCACATTCAGTATTTGCGATCACTCGAGAATAGCGAACGCGTTCGAAAGGCCTGTGTAAACTATATTCAGAATTGGTATCCCGTCTTCCATCCGGAAAGACCGGATATTCTTGACGAGCTGCAGGGTCTGGCGCGCGAGTTCGGAGGGGAGTTGCGCAAACCTCAAATGCGCCGGCGATATGCCTTGATTAAAGCGATCTTTGGATTGCATGCGGCGAAAATGACGCAGACCGCTCTCGCAGAAGGAAGGAATTCACTTGCCAGGCGTTGGGACAAGGTCATGTTCGAGCAGGAGAGCCGGGCGGCAGGCCGCTAGGCTCACTGGCGTACCTCAGGCAGCATGAGAGAGGCAACTTGAAGAGCAGCACTCAACAAATCGATAGGATTAAGAGCATTTGGGAGGATCACCTTAAGATTGCTGGCGCGCTTCCGATGCTTGTCACCGATGTCTCCGATGCCGTAGACAGGATCTACTCATCCTTGGCTGCAGGCGGCCAGTTGCTTCTTGGCGGAAATGGTGGTTCCGCCGCTGACGCGCAGCATATCGCTGCGGAACTGACCGGCCGTTTTTTGCTGGAGCGTCGTCCCTTTCGAGCGTTCGCCCTGCACGGCAACACTTCGGCACTTACAGCGATCGGAAATGACTATGGCTATGAGCATGTCTTTGCGCGTGAACTGGCCGCCCATGCACGGTCCGGAGATATCTTCCTCGCGATTTCAACGAGTGGCAACAGCGCGAACGTTTTGAAAGCCATTGAAATGGCCCGGACTTTGAATGTCTCGACCATCGGGTTGACGGGTGGTTCCGGTGGGAAAATGAGAGAGCTATGCGATCTGTGCATTTGTGTCCCTTCTGAGGTGACGGCTCGCATTCAGGAGATGCACATTACGATCGGCCATGCGATTTGCGAGATTCTGGAGGAAAGACTCGCGACATGAAACGGGCCATTCAGAGCGACGATTCGACGCGGCAAACCATCGAAGACTCGCCAATGGCGACGTCCAGACCGCAAGCGCCCTCCGTTACACTGCTCACCGGTGGCGGCGACCGGCCCTATGTTTACGGCCTGACGAAGGTGCTCAGTTCCCTTGGGATCGGAATTGATCTCATCGGTAGCGATGAATTGGATGAGCCGGAGTTGCGAAATTCACGGGGCGTAAACTTTCTCAACTTGAGGGGCGATCAAAGCTACGAAGCCGGTTTCGTAGCAAAAATTCATCGGCTGACTGCTTATTACCTGAAGCTCATTCATTATGCGGCGACGGCAAAACCGGGGATTTTCCATATTCTTTGGAATAACAAGCTTGAATATTTTGACCGCACCTTGCTCATGTTGTATTACAAAATGTTGGGCAAGGCCCTCGTTCTGACTGTTCACAACGTGAATAAGGGCCGGCGCGATGCTTCTGACAGCATCCTGAATCGCTTGACTCTGCGAATCCAATACGGATTGACCAATCATATATTTGTTCACACGGAAAAAATGAAAAGCGAACTCATCAAGGAGTTTGGAGTTCCGACGGAGCGCATTTCGGAAATCCCCTTTGGGATTAATAATTCCGTCGCGGACACCAATCTTTCTTCCACGCAGGCAAGGGAACGACTCGGCATGGCCGAGGATAAGCGTAATATTTTGTTCTTTGGCAGGATTAGACCCTACAAAGGTCTTGAGTATCTCATCGCCGCGTTTCGAATCCTCATTCGAGAAGATGAGAACTACCGACTCGTGATCGCGGGACGCATCGAGCAGGGCTCTGAGGAGTATTGGGATTCAATCCAACGTGAAATCCAGCAGTACTTGGAAAAAGGCCAGGTCATTCCCAGGATCGAGTTCATTCCCGACAGCGAGACTGAGGTTTACTTCAAGGCCGCAGACATCCTTGTTTTGCCGTACAGAGAAATATTTCAAAGTGGAGTACTGGTTTTGGGATACAGCTTCGGCCTTCCTGTTGTCGTCGCTGACGTGGGCTCTCTGAAAGACGACATTATCGAGGGTAAGACTGGATACGTTTTCAAACCGGAGGACTCCGTCGACTTGGCCCGTGTTCTTTCGAAATACTTCGCGAGCGAGTTGTATCGCAATCTGGATGTCGAACGCAGTCAGATCAAGGCTCACGCACTTCAGCAGCACTCCTGGGAAGTCGTTGGCCAAAGGACATTGGAACTCTACTCGAAGTTGCTGCGGGTGCCGTCGGACCAGGAGCTATCGAAGGTGGACTCTTCAAAGATTCGCGAGCACCTGAACCTTCCCCAATGACGGTCCACTCTTCGGATCTTTCCTTTCCGATTCAATCCGTGGACCCCGCGACCGTCAGCGCTCTCCCGCCTGCGCTAGCATGATTCCCAAGACTCTACACTACGTCTTCGGTATGGCATCTGACTCCGGTGGAAAGCCTTGGAGTCTGGTCCACTATGCTTGCGTGAAGAGTGCCATCGAACGCATCAAGCCCAAGGATGTCCTTTTTTATTGCGAGTACGAACCGCGAGGCCCATGGTGGGAGCTCACTCGGAGCATGGTCGATCTCCACAAAATACAAGGCCCTCGCGAAATCTTTGGGAACCCTCTAGTCCATCCAGCTCATCGCGCGGACGTGGTGCGCCTGGAGCGCTTAATAGATAGTGGCGGCATTTACCTGGATGCGGATGTCTTTGTCCATCGTTCGTTCGACGATCTCTTGTCGAATTCCGTCGTTCTCGGTAAGCAAGTCTTGAACAAGGTGGATTTTGGACTCTGCAACGCAGTCATACTCTCGGAGCCCCATTCCCCGTTTCTCACGAGATGGCTCGCGGAGTATCGTAATTTTCGCTCGCAGGGCAGAGATGAGTTTTGGGATGAGCATTCGGTCCGGATTCCGTTGTGGCTTGCACGGCAATTTCCCGAAGAACTGACCATTATGCCCCACCGTTCTTTCTTCTGGCCCACCTTTCAGCCGGAGGACGTCGAGTTGATGTACGATTCAACCGCTGAGGCCGATGTCAGTAGCACGTTCGCTACGCACTTATGGGAATCCGTGGTCTGGGAGCGTTATTTGGAGTTTTTGACTCCCGTCAGAGTCCGGTCGATCGACAGCAACTTCCACCGCTGGGTGCGCCCGTTTGTCGCGTCGCTTCCCAATGACCTGGGTGGCCCGGGCATTCGTGACCGGTTAGTGCTTGCCGCTCGTGCAATAAGGGGGCAAATCCGGTCCGTCATGCCCGCGTGGGTGGTTCAACTGAAACACCAATTGACTCGGAACTGAGAGGCGTATGCCTGAGGAGATGACGACGCCGGCGTCTTCAGCCCACTTTGCCGACGCTCTGGATGCCGAGTTCCTGCGCGACGACCTGAAAGGGCACTCTGTGCGGGGTGGAGTGCTTTCCGTCGTCGCCCAAGTCTCTCAGGTCTTGGTGCAGTCGGTCTCTACCATTGTCCTTGCCCGGCTACTTACGCCCACGGACTTCGGGCTGGTTGCCATGGTGAATGCGGTAATTGTGATTGCGTCTGGATTTGCGGACTTGGGCCTGACCGAAGCCACCATCCAGCGCAAGAACATTACTCACCGCCAAGTCAGCACTCTCTTTTGGATTAATGTTGGCATAGGCCTATTCCTTACCCTGCTGACCGCGGCGATGGCTCCTGTCTTAGTCGCGTTCTACCGGGAGCCCCGGCTTTTTGGCATAACGTTAGTTGCTTCCGTCTCGTTTCTCATTGGTGGCTTGAGAGGGCAACACAACGCCCTGCTGAAAAGGCAAATGCGTTTCAAATCCGTTGCCGTCCGCGATATCACCAGTGCCCTGCTGGGAGTTGTCGTCGGAGTCGGTGTGGCCTTGCGTGGTGGAGGGTATTGGGCCATTCTGGCTCTACCCCTCACGACGAATGTGGCACTTCTAGCGATGTCCTGGCTTATGGTGAAGTGGCGGCCGGGTCTCCCCCATTTTGACTCCGAAACACGCAGCATAGTCGGTTTTGGCGGCAATGTGGCGATTTCCTACGCCATTTTTAATTGGATGCGAAACGCGGACAACATATTGATCGGTCGCTATTGGGGCGCGGGCCCGTTGGGATTGTACTCGCGAGCATTCAACCTCATGAATTTAGCCGTCAGCCAGATCACGGCGCCGACGTGCAGTGTCGCCATTCCGGCGCTCAGCAGAATCCACGATGAGCCTGAGCTTTTCGCCCGATACTATCTCAAGATTATCAATCTTATCGGATGGATCATTGCATCGCTATTTGGATTCCTGTTCGTTTCCGCCACACCGGTGATCGTCCTGCTTCTGGGATCAAAATGGCGAGACGCAGCTCCTGTCTTTCAAATTCTGTCCATCTCGGCACTTGGTCAGATGCTTTTGGAGTCCACACTATGGGTTTTCATCAGTAAAGGAGAATCTGCGCGGCTTCTCAAGGCCATGTTCGTGATGTGCCCTCTCATCGTCGCTGGATTTGCACTTGGTTTGCCCTTCGGGATTAGAGGCGTAGCCGCCTCTCTCTCGATCACTCTGCTGTCGACACTTCCCTGGCTGCTGAGTTTCGCGTTCCGCGATACTGCGTTGACCTTGTCACGTCTCTTGAAAGCACTCCTCCCACCAGTCGCGTTGAGCATCGCCGGAATCCTTACGGCAGAAGCTGCGCTACGTCTGTTCGATCCTCAGCGAGAAATAACTCAACTCTTGGTAACCGCTCTCAGCTTTCTAGCGACGTACTTGGTTTCCGCACTGCTTCCTCCGATTCGGGCACAATTTGCGTCATTCTGGAGACTACTGCTCGAACTACGGACCTCCCGCAAAACTGTTTAAGCTTGGCATATTCAAGCTCTGGGAGCGATGCGAAATGGGGTATAGAATCAACTCGTCTCTACCCGAGCGAAAGGACGGGACATCCGGCGACATTGTCCCAGATATACCATCTCGATCCAACAATCGACGCGCGCTGGAGCGCCTTCGTCGAGCGACACCCAAGGGGCTCCGTCTTTCACTCTCCTGGCTGGCTTCGTGCCCTGCAAACCACCTACGGCTACCAGCCCATCTTATTTACGACCGACCCACCGAGTGAGCCCATTAACTGCGGCCTTGTTTTTTGTCGTGTGGAAAGCTGGCTTACTGGGTCGCGCCTCGTTTCGTTGCCGTTCTCCGATCACTGCGGATTCCTTTACGACTCCACGGCGGATCTGGCTTGTCTCTGTCATTTCCTGCAGGAGGAAGTTGGACGTCAAATTGCCGAATACGTCCAGGTGCGCCCTCTGTGCCCGGATCCGGGTCCGACAAACTGGAAAAACGCCTGGAGCCCATCGGAGGAGTACTTTCTTCATCGACTGGATATGCGTCCGGACCTGAGCGACTTATTTGAATCTTTCGACAAAGATTCCGTGCGCCGCCGGATCCGCCGGGCAGAGCGCACCGGCCTCATCGAGAAATGTGGCCGCACCAGTCAGCTCTTGCACGATTTTTATAAACTGTTTGTAATTACCCGCCGCCGGCATGGGATCCCGCCCACGCCCTTTCGGTGGTTTCAAACTCTCGCCCAGGAACTCCGTGAGGCATTGGACATTCGCGTTGCCTACAAGGACGAGGAGCCCGTTGCTTCGATAATTACACTTCGTTTCAAAAAAACGGTTTACTACAAGTATGGTGCCTCCGATACACAGTTCAATGCCTATGGGGCGACACCATGGCTTTTCTGGCAGGCGATCCAGGCAGGCAAATCAAGCGGGGCAACCCAGTTTGATTTCGGTCGCACAGAACTGGGCAACTCGGGACTCCTTGCCTTCAAGAATCATTGGGTCGCATGCCCAACTAGACTTGTCTATTGGCAATATCCGGCCTCTTCGAGGGGAGCTTTGACCAACGGCTGGAAGTGGCGAGCCGCGAAACGCTTGTTCTCTGCTCTGCCCTCGAGACTCCAGGTGGTTGGTGGAGACCTCATTTACCGGCACATCGGGTGAAACCGTCTTTGAGCAACCGTCGTGCGCTAATTCTTTGAATTTTTCTCGTAGCGGCTTTTGGACACACGAAGCCTCGCGTCAGTGGATAATGACAAGCCTTCTACGGCAGACTTCCACTTGGTACCGTGAATCGCACACTCTTTGACTACTACCGATTTCCGCCCGCACTTCTGGAAGGCGTAGGCCTCCTTAACGGGCAGGCCTCCCCTGTCACGGGCCCAATTTCGCCGGACCCGAGGGACTCCCACTCTCTTGGCGAAATCTCCTGCGCACTCGCGAATTACTCACTAGCGAGCCTGGCGCACTCCGATAGTACGTTGGTTCAACTTCCTTTCGATTTTACCGAGATGATCGAGAACCTCCGGCTTGAGCGGTACAACCTGGAACCCAACGGCATGGAACGACTCGCATTGGGCAAATCCGTGCGCCGGGTTTATTATTTCCTGCGTGACTTCTTGCCTTTTCGGATTCGCCGGCAATTGCAGAAAATCTACCTCAGGGACTGGGAGAATCTTTCCTTTCCCTCCTGGCCTCTCGACACAACCGTTGACCGGCTCCATGAGGACATTTTGCGGTTGAGCATGGAGGCGGCCGGAGTCGCAAAGCTCCCTTTCATTTGGTTTTGGCCCAACGGGTCACGAAATTGTTTGCTGCTCACGCATGACGTGGAGACTAGGCAAGGGCGCGATTTCACCTTCGAATTGATGGATCTCGATGATTCCTACGGATTTAAGGCGTCGTACCAGGTGATCCCTGAACATCGTTACCATGTTTCGGATGACTACGTGGCCGAGATCCGACGCCGAGGCTGCGAATTCAACATCCATGACCTAAATCACGACGGGCTTCTCTATTCAGACAGGAGTGAATTCTTGCGGCGGGCCGTCAAAATCAACCACTATCTCGAACAGTATAACTCGCGAGGATTCCGCGCTGGCGCGATGTACAGACGGGAAGATTGGTACGACGCCTTCCGGGTCTCCTACGACATGTCGGTTCCCAACGTTGCGCATTTGGAGCCTCTTCGCGGCGGCTGTTGCACCGTCATGCCATACTTTATCGGGGATATCCTTGAAATTCCTCTTACCACCGTACAGGACTATTCTCTCTTTCACATTCTGGACGACTATTCCCTTACCCTTTGGAAACGCCAGATCGCGTTAATCCAAGAGCGACATGGATTGCTGAGTTTTCTCGCCCATCCCGATTACTTGATCGATAGCCGAGCCCGCCAAACCTATAAAGCACTTCTCGATCATCTCCAGACAATCGCTGGTGACCGGAATATCTGGGTTGCCTTGCCGGGCGAGGTCAATGATTGGTGGCGAGCCCGAGCGCAGATGCACTTGGTCTCGCGGGAAGGTGAATGGCATGTCGAGGGTCAGGAGAAGGAGAGAGCAGCCGTTGCCTTTGCCACTGTACGGAACGGCCGGATGGAGTATAGCGTAGCTCCCAGCTCTTCCAGCCACAGCCTGGATGGTAAGACGGCTTGATTCGAAGACATCTTCTTAATTTTGAATGGTTTAAGATCGCGATGGTTTCTTGAAGGCGCTTGGGAAATCATCCGCTGACTTTCGAGAGCCTTCGGGACAATTGTGGCATCTCTTTTCCCTTCCCAGCCCACCTCCTTACGGAGGCGGTACAAAGAGACACCTGACACGGCCAACGATGAAGTAGCCTACTGAAAATAAAGATGTTAGTTGTGTACTAGAACTTCGCTTTCTTTTGCCTCTCCTCAGACTTGGCATCCCGCTTGCGAATATTTGTCCAGAGGCCCTAGGGGCACAACGGACTGTAATGGCGGTAGCCTATCCATGCGTCTCCAGTTTCTACAGATTGATTTCTCCCTTACTATTTACTTGACGGCCCGGCACCTCGGCAATTTGCACCCATTGGAATGACTTTTAACGAAACGCCCATTCTCGGTGCTTGGGGTATCAACCCTACCCCCCGTAACGACGAACGGGGACGATTCATGCGCGCTTGGTGTAGCCGGGAATTTGACGAGCACCGAATTCACTTCGTTCCTGTGCAGGCCAACATGGGCTTCAGCTTCCGCAAGGGCACGACGCGAGGCATGCATTTTCAGGTGCACCCGGCTCCGGAAGCCAAATTGATTCGCTGCACTCGCGGCTCGATGTTCGATGTAGCCTTGGACCTCCGCCGCGATTCGCAGACCTTCGGCAAGTGGTTTGGCACGGAGCTCACCGCCGACAATGGACACATGTTGTATGTCCCTGAAGGTTGTGCGCACGGTTACCAGACGCTGGAAGACAACACCGAGATGTACTACATGACTTCTGCCTTCTACACTGCGGAAGCTGCTCGCGGTGTTCGGTTTGATGATCCGGCCTTCGGAATTGCATGGCCGTTGCGGGCGGCGATAGTCTCGGAGCAAGATCGAAATTGGCCGCTTTTCCAAAGCTAGGAGTTTTTGTTCAATGATCGACACAGCCCTGCGAGAGCGCGAGTCAAACGGTCACCCCGTCCGCGTCGCAATGATCGGTGCCGGAGCCACGGGGCGCGCCATTGCCCTCCAACTTGGCACCCCTTTGCCAGGGATTCGTTTGGTCGCGATCGCCAATCGCACCATCTCGAACGGCGAGCGCGCATTTCGTGAAGCAGGCATCCTCAATTGGACGTACGTGTCGAGCGCCAAGGAAGCAGAGGCTGCCATCAGCCGCGGGTCCTATGTACTGACTGATGATCCCCAGGCCCTGACCTCCTGCGACGCAATCGACATGATCGTCGAGGTCACTGGCTCCGTCGAGCCAGCCACACGCGTGGTTCTTCATGCCTTTGAGCACGGCAAGTCGGTCGTCCTCGTCAACGCGGAACTCGATTCCTTCATCGGTCCAATTCTCAAAACGAAAGCCGATCAGGCCGGCGTTGTTCTGACGCACACTGATGGAGATGAGCCGGGGGTCGCGATGACTCTCTTGCGCTATCTCCTTACCTGTGGTCTCCGTCCGGTCGCTGCGGGAAACCTCAAAGGTATGGTGGACTATTATCGAAATCCAGATACGCAGAAAGCTTTCGCCCAGAAGAACGAGCAGGACGTGAAGAAAGTCACTTCGTTTGCCGATTCCACCAAGCTTTCGATGGAAGCCACTGTCCTCGCTAACGCCACAGGTTTCCGCGTTGGCAAGCGCGGCATGTACGGGCCCGCTTGCAAGGAAGTCCGCGAGATGGCTAAGTTACTTCCCGCCGACCAGATGCTTAGCACCGGTCTGGTAGACTACGCGCTTGGCGCGTCGCCCTACACTGGCGCCTTTGTTATCGTTCACGAGGATTCCCCACTCAAGAAAACTCAGCTAGCGTACTACAAACTTGGCGATGGCCCCTTCTTCGTTTTCTACACCCCGTTCCATTTGCCCCACATACAAATCGCTTCCACGATCGGCCGCGCGGCCATTCTTCACGATCCCACCGTTGCGCCAATTGGTGGACCCGTCTGCGAGGTTCTGGCCGTGGCCAAGCGCGACCTCAGGGCCGGTGAACGCCTTGACGGTGTCGGCGGCTTCTGTACCTACGGCCTAGTCGAGAATTCGGACACTTCCCGCGCCAACTCCGCGTTGCCGGTCGCTCTCTCCGACAACTGTCTGCTCGTTCGCGATGTACCCAAGGATCAGGCGCTCACCTTTGCGGACGTCGTGCTCCCGACGGGCCTGCTGGTCGAAAATCTGTGGAGAGAACAGATGGCCCGTTGGTCAGCCGGCAGCCTCGGTTCAGTGCAGTCATCTAAGGCCGCTCATCTCGCAAGCCGCTAACCTGGCATCTTGCTGAACAATCAATCGAGATCTAAGGACCACGCAGTTCAAGATATCTACGATGCTGAATCGCTCATTCTGGAAAGGCCGCAGGGTTTTCATCACCGGCCACACCGGCTTCAAAGGAAGCTGGTTGTGCCTGTGGTTGGAGAGGCTTGGCGCGAAAGTTACTGGTTATGCCCTGACGCCTCCGACCCAGCCGAATTTGTTCGAACAAGCCAACATCGGCGCTACGACTCCCACCGTCTTCGGAGACGTTCGTGACTTGCCAGCGCTGAAGGCTGCCATCGCCGAAGTACAACCGCAGTTAATTCTGCACCTGGCCGCGCAATCCGTTGTTCGCCGCGGCTACGAGGACCCTGTCGAAACTTACTCCTCGAACGTGATGGGCACAGTCAATGTCCTCGAAGCGGTGCGCCAGCTTCGACTTCGCTGCGCGATCATAAACGTCACCAGTGACAAGTGCTACGAAAATCGCGAGTGGATCTGGAGCTATCGCGAAAACGAACCAATGGGCGGGCGCGATCCTTACTCTAATTCCAAGGGATGCGCCGAGCTCGTCTCTTCCGCCTACCGAGATTCTTATTTTCCTCCGGCCGCATTCCTGGAGCATGGTGTTGCTTTAGGTTCGGCACGCGCTGGCAATGCCATCGGCGGTGGAGATTGGACGAGCGACCAGCTCATCCCCGACCTGATCCGCGGCTTTCTAGCTGGAAAGCCTTGCCTCATTCGCAATCCGGCCGCGATCCGGCCCTGGCAGTTTGTGCTGGAGCCGTTGCGCGGTTATCTGATGCTGGCCGAAGGCCTTTCCGAAGATGCGGGACGATTTGCCAACGCTTGGAATTTTGGTCCTGCCGAATCCGATGCCAGGCCCGTTGAGTGGATTGCCAATATGCTCGTCAAACTTTGGGGCGGCCTCGCCGCCTGGAGTCTGGATGGCCAGTTGCACCCCCATGAAGCTCATTTTCTGAAGCTCGACGCCTCCAGAGCGCATGCCTATTTGCACTGGCGTCCGGTTCTTCAGCTGGAAACGTCACTCGAGTGGATCGCTGACTGGTACAAGGCCTTCGAAACCGGGAAAGATCTCCGGAAAGTTACCGTGGCTCAGATCGAGCGATATGAGTCACTCTTGCCGCAAGTGGAAGCAACGGTCTCTCACGCTTCCCAGGCCAGTTAGCGGACAGATCGCCAGTCCCCAGGGAGAAGGTTTTATGCCAAACGTTGTCGTCCTCGGAAGTGGAATGGCAGGTTTCGGTGCCGCCTATCGTTTGCACGCAGAAGGCATCACCCCGGTCATGTACGACAAAAATGACTACTTCGGGGGACATACCGCTTCCTTCCGCAATTCGGCCGGATTCCTCTTCGATGTCGGCCCGCACATCTCCTTTACCAAGGATCCCCGAATCCAGGAAATCTTTGCCGAGAGCGTCAACCAGCAATACGAAACTCTTCCAATCAGCCTGAACAACTATTGGAACGGCTACTGGCCCAAGCACCCAGTCCAGCTGAATCTTCATGGCCTGCCCGAAGACATCGTCGTCAAGGTCATCTCGGATTTCGTCGAAGAGCGCCAGAAGCCCGAGCCGGTCGTGAACAACTATGGAGACTGGCTGCTTTCCAGCTTTGGCCGGGCCTTCGCCGAGAACTTTCCGATGAAGTACACCCGGAAGTATCACACCACGCCCGCCGAAAATATGAGCATCGACTGGCTGGGCCCGCGCATCTACCGGCCGAACCTCGAAGAAGTCCTCCGTGGAGCCTTGTCGCCTTCCGCTCCTCAGGTGCACTACATCACACACTTCCGTTACCCGAGCGCCGGCGGATTCGTGAATTATCTCAACAAGTTTGTTCCCATGAGCAACCTGAAGCTGAATCACCAGCTGGTATCGGTGAATCCGCGCACGCGTGAACTTCGCTTCAACAACGATCACGTGACCAGCTACGACGGCTTGGTCTCCTCGGTTCCCCTGCCGGATCTGATTTCGATGATCGAGGGATGCCCCGAAGACGTCGTCGCCGCCGCCAAGCGCCTCGCCTGCTCCACCTGCGTCCTCGTCAACATCGGCGTTGATCGCCAGGATCTCTCGCAGGCGCACATGACCTATTTCTACGACGAGGATATCTGCTTCGCCCGCCTCGGCTTCCCGCACATGCTCTCTCCGCGCAACGCGCCCGAGGGCATGGGCAACATCCAGGCCGAAGTCTACTTCTCGGACAAATACAAGCCGCTTACGGGTTCGCCCGATGACTACATCGAGCCGGTCATCCGCGATCTCCGCCGCTGTGGCCTGCTGCGCGAAAATGATCGCATTCTTTCCAAACACACCATGCTCTTGCGCTACGCCAACATCATTTTCGACCTCGAGCGCGCCGCGGCCCTCAAGACCGTCCATGGTTACCTCGACGACATCGGCATCGCCTATTGCGGCCGCTACGGCGACTGGGGCTACATGTGGACCGACGAAAGCTTCAAGAGCGGCGAAGAAGCCGCCTCGAAAGCCCTTGCTGCATCCCAGCGAAATCCCTTGCCGGCCTTTTCTTCGGGCAACTAGGCGCAATCTGCAAATCGTAAGCGAGCGGAAAAGCGAATGACGGATTATCAACAGCCACTGGTCAGCGTCGTCACGCCCGTCTATAACGGCGAGCCTTATCTGGCGGAATGTATTGAGAGCGTTCTCAAGCAAACGTATCGCAACTTCGAGTACATCATCCTCGACAACGCCAGCACCGACGACACTCCAGCTACAATTGCTCGGTATGCCGCCACGGATAAGCGCATCCGAGCCTATCGGAACGAGAAGCTGATCGACGTCATCTCAAATCACAATAAAGCCTTCGGCTTGATCTCGGCGGAAGCCACTTACTGCAAAGTTGTATCGGGAGATGATTGGATTTTCCCCGAGTGCATCAGCAAGATGGTGAGCCTTGCGGAGGCGAATCCATCGGTCTCGATTGTGGGCACCTATCAGCTCAGTGGCCGGCGAATTCTTTGGCAGGGCTTTGATTATCCGAAGGCAGTCTTTTCGGGCAGGGAAATATGCAGGCGAATTTTCATGGAAGGCGAAAAAACGTTCGGATTTGGATCTCCCACGTCACTTCTGTACCGCGCGGATATCGTGAGGAAATCCAAAGCGTTTTACCCAAACCTGTCGCCCCACTCGGATACGAGCGCGTGCTTCGAACACTTGCGTAATTCCTCCTACGGTTTTGTGTACGAAATTCTTTCGTTTGAGAGGACGCATGAGGCGACCCAGAGTGCCCGCTCGATTCTGGTGAATCGTTATTCGTCGGCCTATTTGAACGACGTGATTCAATATGGACCTTTCTATCTCAATTCTGAGGAACACAAGGAGTTATTGGACCGGCAGCTCGACGGCTATCATCACTTCCTGGCCACGGTTTATTTCACGCGGTCTGGCGACAAGAGCTTCTGGGATTACCACAAGGGTAGACTTGCCGAGCTGGGCCATCCGCTGAAGCGTTCGGCCCTCATAAAGGCCGGCCTGGCGACGGTGCTACGAGAAATCTCAAATCCCGGAAGAGCACTCATCAAACTCCGTAATCGCACCTCTCCTCGCCGAAATGCCTATCCTCAGAGTTCTACGGCACTCTAAGAACACCAACCGGTTATTTGACACGTTCGCTGCGCTCTTGCCTAACTTAAGGAGAAACTTCATGAAAGTTGTCCTGTTCTGTGGCGGTTTAGGAATGCGTCTCCGCGATTATTCGGAGACTATCCCGAAGCCCATGGTGAACATCGGCTACCGGCCAATTCTTTGGCACGTGATGAAGTATTACGCGCACTTCGGCCACAAGGATTTCATCCTCTGCCTCGGCCATCGCGCTGACGCTGTGAAAGACTACTTCCTCAATTACAATGAGTGCGCCTCGAATGATTTCGTCTTATCTTCCGGCGGGAAGAAGCTCGAACTCTACAACAGCGACATCCACGATTGGCGGATCACCTTCGCCGACACCGGCATCGAATCCAATATCGGCCAGCGGCTGAAGGCCGTCGAAAAGTACCTGGACGGCGAAGACGAGTTTTTTGCCAATTACAGCGATGGGCTTACCGACCTGCCCCTGCCGCAACAACTGGACCATTTTCACGAGCAGGACAAAGTTGCCAGCTTTCTCGCAGTGCGCCCGAATCTGAGCTACCACTTGGTTTCCCTCGAGCAGGGTGAAAAGCACCTGGTTTCCGGAATTCACGCTATAAACAATGGTTCTGTCCGGATCAACGGTGGCTTCTTCGTTTTCAAGTCCTCGATCTTCCAATTCATGCGCGATAAGGAAGAGCTGGTCAACGGACCCTTTGAGCGGCTCATCGCCGAACGTCAGTTGATCGGCTATCCCTACGACGGTTTCTGGGCGTCAATGGACACGTTCAAGGATAAACAGCAACTCGAAAATCTCTGGGGGGCCGGCAAGGCGCCCTGGGAAGTCTGGAAGGGCAACCGCGAGCCAGCCTCCAACGGAAAAGCCGCACTTCCGGCCGAGACTCCATGCAGACTCTGAGCCTGGGTTGGGACAAATCGGCGCCTCGCAACATCCTTCTTCTCGGCGCGCACTCGGATGACATCGAGATCGGCTGCGGCGGCACGATTCTTCGTCTCCTCGAACAGTACCCCCGGTCGGTATTTCATTGGTTTGTCTTCAGCGCGTCCGACGTTCGGGCGCAGGAAGCCCGGCGCGCTGCTGGATTGTTTGCCGGCTCCGCCACCCTGAAGGGACCGGTGATTAAGACATTTCGCGACGGATTCATGCCTTTCCACGGCGCCGAAGTGAAAGCAGTTTTCGAAGAAGAGTTGAAAGGCATTTCCCCTGACATTGTCTTCACGCACAGCCGCAATGACGCCCACCAGGATCATCGCCTGATTTCGGAGCTGACTTGGAACACCTTTCGCGACCACCTCATCCTGGAATACGAAATTCCGAAATACGACGGCGACCTGGGGCAGCAGAATCTTTTCGTGCCGCTTGAGCAGCCGCAATTCCAGAGAAAAGTGCAATTCCTCATGGAAGCATTCGCTTCGCAGCGCGCCAAGCACTGGTTTCGTGAAGACACCTTCCTTTCGCTGATGCGCTTACGCGGAATGGAATCGAATGCGCCCAGTGGCTACGCCGAGGCCTTTTACGCACGCAAGTTGACCTTGGGATGATCCACGTTTTGTAAGTATTCTCTTGGGAGTGCAAATTGCAATCCGGGCTCGAATGAGTGGACTTTTCCAAGCTGGAACAGTCCCGAATCGTCAAAGTTTTATTGACCACTTTCAGCTTTCGCACTAAACTCCTGCAATCATTGCGGCACGGCTCGCTCCCGTGCCCTAAGTCTGGATCTTGTTTTCATGCTAACTGCAGCTCTTACGGATCGCCTCCCAGTGCAACTTTCCCGAATGCTGATGTTTGACAATGTAAAAGCTCGCAGACACGTTTTGTCAGCGGTTTGTACATTGCTGTTGGCGTCCGGGGTGTCCGCACAGACATCGGTCACCACGCAGCACAACGACATTGCGCGCACCGGGGCCAACACGAACGAAACGATTCTCACACCAGCAAATGTCAACTACACGACATTTGGAAGACTGTTCTCGCAGCCCGTGGATGGCTACGTTTACGCTCAGCCGCTGTATTTGCCGAACATCACTATGGGCGCCGGCACGCCGCAGGCGGGGACCGTACATAACGTTCTCTTTATCGCTACCGAGCACGACGGAGTCTATGCCTTCGACGCTGACACCAACAGCGGCGCAAATGCCTCCCCTCTGTGGAAAATTACGCTCTTGGACGCAGCTCACGGCGCCGCTGCCGGTGCCACGACCGTGCCGAACTCCGATTTAGGAACCACCGACGTCGTCCCAGAACTCGGCATCACCGGCACTCCAGTGATCGATCCGACGACGAAGACCCTCTATGTCGTGGGCAAAACGAAGGAGAATGGCGTTTACTTTGAAAGGCTTCACGCCTTGGACGTCACAACCGGGCAGGAAAAGCTTGGTGGACCGGTGGCTATCTCGGGTTCCGTCCCCGGAAACGGCAACGGGAGCGCCGGCGGCGTACTCAATTACGACCCGAAGTGGCAGCACGAGCGCTCTGGCTTACTACTTGTCAACGGAATTCTCTATATTGCCTTCGGTTCACACGGCGACAATGGCCCCTGGCACGGCTGGATATTTGGGTACAACGCGACGACTTTAGCGCAGACCGGCGCGTGGTGCACTTCGCCGAACTCTTTCGGCTCCGGCGTCTGGATGGGTGGGACTGGCCTCGCAGCTGATGTCCCATCCGGCAAGCCTTACGGCAGGATTTTTGCCCCGACCGGCAATGGTTTGTACGATGCCTCCACCCCATACAACAGTTCCATGGATTATGGCGATTCAATCTTCACTCTCGACTTGACGAACGGTGCACCCACGTTGGTGGATGCCTTCACCCCTCACGATCAGGCCAACCTGAATGCCGCCGATGAGGATCAAGCTTCGGGTGGCGTGGTTCTACTTCCCGATTCGGTCGGGGGCGGTGGAGGCGCCCATCAACTCGTTCAGTTAGGAAAGTCAGGCCGTGTCTACGTTCTGAACCGGGAGAGTTTGGGCGGCTACAATCCCAACAATTCTACCGATCCCCAGCAGAAGGCCAGCACTGGCGGGCTGTGGGGAGGCCCGGCTTACTGGAATGGCACGGTCTACGTCTGGGGGCAAAACGACTATCTCAAAGCGTTCTCGTTTGCAAATGGCACAATTACCTCTTCTACTCCAAGTTCAAAAGGATCCGTTCAGGCCTTCACCTACAGCCCGACGCCCAGTATTTCCGCGAACGGTACGACCAACGGGATCGTCTGGTCCATGAAGACCGATAATTTCAATACGGGCGGCAATGCCACGCTCTACGCTAACGATGCCACTAACGTTGCGACGCTCCTCTATTCCAGCGACCAAAATCCGCAGGGCACGGACATCCCAGGACAGTCCGTAAAATTTGTCACTCCTACAATCGTCAACGGAAAGGTGTACGTCGGAACGGCCACCCAAGTTAGTGTCTACGGCTTGCTCGGGAATTCTCCACAAGCTGCCATTCCCGTCATCAGTCCTGTCGGCCAGGTATTTACAGGCTCGCTACAGGTCACTATCACTGACAGCACGCCTGGGGCAACGATTTACTTTACGACCGACGGCAGTGTTCCGACGGGCGCGTCTCAGGTGTACACCGGGACTATTACTGTAAGCACCACCGAAACCGTTTCGGCCATTGCCGGCGCCACTGGGTACCTGCAAAGTTCTGTTGCCTCGCAGAGTTACACGCAGCAGAATCAGACGCTTACTCCGGTCTTTTCCCCTCCGCCCACGATTTACTCCTCCGCGCAGACGGTCACCATCACGGACGGCACTCCAAACGCTGCCATCTACTACACGACGGATGGCACTACTCCAAGCCCCGGCGTCGGATCTACGCAGATTTATGGCGCGCCCATAACGATCAGTTCGACGGCAACGCTGAAAGCCGTTGCTGTCTCCTCCACGCTTGGTGCTAGCCCCGTCGCAAGCGGGCTTTACACCATCGTTTCGTCTGGCGCGACCGTGGACTTTAGCGTGGGATTCAGTAGTGCTCCGTCGACAATGACGTTCAACGGCAGTACGGGCCTGGACGACACGCGTCTCCAGCTAACCAGCGGCCTCGCGAACCAAGCCGGTAGCGCGTTTTACAACACTCCGTTGAACATTCAGGCGTTCACCACTGACTTTTCGTTCCAGCTATCGAACGCCGGTGCGGACGGAATCACCTTCACCATTCAATCCAACAGCCCCACGGCATTGGGACCGTACGGTGGCGGACTCGGCTATGGTCCAGACTCTCCCGGGGGCACGGGTGGAATTCCGAACAGCGTGGCGATCAAGTTTGATACCTACAGTAACCAGGGTGAAGGGCCAAACTCAACCGGACTGTATCTCAACGGGGCCTCGCCAACCGTGCCAGCCATCGATCTAACGCCGTCGGGAATTGACCTGCACAGCGGATCTAATTTCTCCGTTCATATGGTCTACGATGGCACCACTTTGTCGATGACATTGTCTGACCCCGTCAGCGGCAATACGTTTTCAACTTCGTGGCAGGTGAACATCCCGGGGGCGATTGGCGGCTCCTCGGCCTACGTTGGGTTTACCGGTGGAACCGGTGGTACGACTTCTAGCCAGAAGATCACAACGTGGGTCTTCAATACGCAAACCTCCGGGTCGGGCTCCGTTTCTTTCAATAGTGCCAGCTCCACATCATTCACCACCGGAACTGCCGGGACCTTTCTCGTGACGACCGTCGGATCGCCCACACCGACGTTGACGGAAAATGGTGCTTTGCCGAGTGGCGTTACGTTCCGCGACAACGGCAATGGAACCGCAACCCTGAGCGGCACACCGGTATCCGGGAGCAGCGGAACCTATCCGCTGACATTCACCGCCAACAACGGTGCTGGCGCACAGGCCACACAGAACTTTGTCCTGACCGTGTCCAATGGAAGCGGCGGCGGCCAATCGGCTTTTGCTTATGTGACTGGCAGTGTGACCGGCGCATACAACTCCGGCAGTGGCTCGAGCACGACCCTAGCGACCGCAATGCACCAGACGCCGGGAGCCGGCCATCTGTTGGTCTGCGCGGCGACGTGGCAATCGCCCACTGCCACCGCGACGATGAGCGACCCGGTCAACGGAACTTGGTTGGCGCTCGGCTCGGCGACACGTGGCATCGGAAACCTCGCTGGATACAGCGGGGAAATGTTCTATGTCCCGTCGGCGATCAGCGCGGCGACGACCGTAACGCTGAAAACCAGCGCTTCGGTCACCTTCCGGGCGTTCGAGTGTGCGGAATACGCGTATACGGGCTCGTTGGCCTTAGACGGAACGCCGCAGTACAGTACGGTTCCTGCCTCCGGAGGCGTTGCTACGATTGCTGGTTTGACCACGGCGAATACTGGCGACCTGATCATCGCCTCGTGCTTGGCCGTCGATACGGGTTGTTCGGCGAGCACGGGCTACGCGCTGAGGAATGACACGAACACCTATGACGCCGCGAACAAATCCCTGGGACATAATTTCATCGGACTCACGGGACAGTTCATTGAGGACAAGCTGGGAACGGTCGGGTCCCAGAGTGCGGCGTTCCCGACGGGCGGCGGCGGCGACAATGTCATCCTTGGGCTCGTGGGCTTCTCCGCCAACCAGGTCCAGACAGCCCCAGCGATTACCAGTGCAAGCAGCGCGTCTCTTACAGTAGGGACCGCCGGAACATTCACGGTCACGACGACGGGATCGCCTGTCCCGACGCTAACCGAGAGCGGCACGTTGCCGACCGGCGTGACGTTTGTCGACAATGGCAACGGAACGGCGACGCTTAGCGGAACTCCTGCAGTCGGCAGCAATGGAACCTATGCGCTGGGCTTCACCGCGACCAATGGCGTCGGAACCGCCGCCAGCCAGAGTTTCACGTTAACTGTGAACGTCCAGCAGATTACTCCTGCCATTACCAGCACGAACAACACTACCTTCATGGCAGGTACCGCCGGCAGCTTCACGGTTACGGCGACGGGATCGCCGGCACCGGCTCTGACAGAGACGGGGGCACTGCCGAGCGGAGTGACGTTCCACGATAACGGCAATGGCACAGCGACGCTGAGTGGTACTCCGGCGGCCGGCA
>Ga0335085_10003403_pt1 | contig 27625 bp, 26 predicted proteins | sample Lox_Sample_45_FD_206712 | JGI IMG/M metagenome (GOLD analysis project Ga0335085, IMG submission 206712) | Soil microbial communities from Loxahatchee National Wildlife Refuge, Florida, United States - Lox_Sample_4.5 | ecosystem: Environmental > Terrestrial > Soil > Wetlands | place: USA...
TCCGCCGACCGCGACCCCGAACACCCTCGGCCCCGCGTGGCCTCATAAGAGCCTGCCCTCAACGAGTGGCCCATCACTGGTCTGTCCGCGAACGCCGAACAACCCTTGACAACACATAGGAGCATCGTTCGGGAGCGTTTATGCCATGACCGGCGAGGCTCCGGACACCACTCGAAGGGGTGGCAATAACTGCGCCAGAGCGGGCATTCTGTGCGCGTCGGCGCAAGTCGATTGAACGAGATGCCGAGACTTCATCAGTGACCGCAGAGCCCCAACTCATGGGATGGACACCAAGGCTCGGCCGCTGGGTTTGCTACGGCCACGTCGGCCACTTCCAGAACGGCGGCGCGAGGCTCGACATCGCCCCGCGCGTCGTAGCGATCGACCCTGGGTGGTTGCTCGGAACGTTCTCGGTGCTTCGTCGGATCGAACGATCCGGTGGGACGATCCTCGTCGTCCGAACGATGCGTCCCTTCTGGGGGTCCACGCTTGTGTTCCTCGACACGGGCGTCTGGGCATCCGTGGGGTGCTGGGCAACGAGGCACATCGTTCGTGCCCTCCGAGATGCAGGTTTCGGCGTCGAGGAACGTCGGGTGGTGTGGAAGGTGGACCGATCTGTGGTTCCGAAGGGGACGCTCACGCGCATCCGGCATCACCCGTTCCGCGACAACGCGTAACTGCCGATCGGCGCTACTGGCTATCAACCACAGGCTTCGGCCGCGTGATGCGGGCGATGAGCACGGTCCCGCCCGCCGCGACGATCGCGACGCACATGCTCCCGAGCGCAAGCATGTTGTCCGAGCCTTTGCCACTGTCGTCGGTGGCGGCTGTCGGAGTTCCTCCGGGCGGTGGAAAGTCCTTCGACGACTCACCCCGAAACACGGTCGATGAGAACGCCACGAGAAGTGCGACGACGGTGATTCCGCCGCCAATCCATAGCAATACCGCTCGGCGTCGCCTGAGCCATCGCACCGCCGCAGCGTAACTTCCGACCGGCGACATAACTGCCGCTCTGCGCTTTGAGTCAGGCAATATGACCTCAGTGCCTGGAGACGAGCTGCAGCCGTTGGACGCGTGGGGAGACCTTCGAGTTGGCGATCGCGTGTACTTCCTCGGGAAGATCCCTGGATTAAAGGGACCCTCGGATCCCGCACGCCAATACGAGGTTGTCGAGCTGTGGTCGACCACCGCTCCGATCTCGGGTGATCCGGATGCGCTTGCGGTTGTCCGTGACGCTCGCGGCGAAACCATGACGGTGAACGCCCGAACGCTTCGTCGGTACTGACGACGCATAACTGCCGATCGGTACTGGCCTTCCGCGCCAGTTGAGGCATGATGCGTGCATGGAACCGGGTGGGCGCAAGAGGCAGCGCAATCGACGCAAGGGAGCGCCGCCGCACGACGAGGAACTGATGTACCCGTCCCTCGACGGTCCGATCATCTACATGCTTGCGTCGAGCATCAGCGAGTGGTGGCGGAAGCGTCGGAAGCGGCGTGTGTAGAACGCCATAACTGCGGCAGCCGTTCGGCGTGCCCGTGGTGCAAGGCTCTCGGCATGGATAGGGCCACCGAACTTCGCAGTCTCTCCTTGGAGGTTCAGCGGACCGCGCAGGTCAATCAGAACGGCGAAGTCGAGTGGCCACTTCGCGATGCCCGTGCGGCGATCGACGCACTCGCGGCGACAGGTCACCTCGTCCTTGGTCTGGACCTCCGGGAGTACGACGACGACGGTCGGTTCGTCGAGTTGCCTTGGTGCGTAACGACGGTGGACTCCGTCGTCGGCGCACGCGACGAAGCACGTGCAGCGTTGGACCGCTTCGATCGTGACTCGCTCGGCCTTGACCCTGTGCGCGTGTCCGTCCTCGTCACCTGGCGCTAACCGTTGCCGCGCGCCATAACTCTGCCGCTATGCGCTCGCCCGTAGGCGCGCGATCGGGCATCATGCGCTGATGACCGCGAGCGGGCGTCGGCGACGCGAACTCTCGCTGTGGCCCCTCGCGCTGGTGCTGCTCGTCGGCGCCCTGCTCGTCGGCGGAGTGATCTTCGCAGCCTCCTTTATTGGCGGCGCGAGCAACCGCACTCCGGCGGCGAACGCAAACCCCACACTCCCTACGTTCCCGCCCACGACCAGGGACCCGAACGTTCCCGGAGAATGCGCTACGGCGACGCATGCGGTTATCGACTACATCGTCGGCGGAGAACTTCACGGCAGGCTGCCGCTTGGTGGTGTCGTGCCGACTGCGGAGTACGGGAAGCCCGCGTTCCACGCCCTGTTGGTCAGGTCGCTCGACGACTGCGCAAGCCGAGCGGTCTGGCTGCGAGCCTTCACCGACTACGCGGGCGATGCGACGGTTGCGAGCAGGATTCTCAGCCGCGCGTGTGGACTCGACACCGTGCGAGGCGACACGCGGCCCGCGTGTCGATGAGTCCATAACTGCGGCGATCTGGGCGCGGTCTCGCGGTTTAAGGCGTCGCCGCGAAGTCCGAATCGGATGGCGAGCCAACCGTCGTCGCAACGACAAGGTTCGAGCCGTAGAAGGAGGTCGCGCGCAGCAGAATCCCAAGGTGCTCATCGAAGCATTCGGTCATTGATACGCGGCTGGGATCGAGAAACGACGGGTATTCGTTCCGCTGGTCTGGTGGAAGCAGATCTTGGACCTTCCGACCGCGAAACGTGAAGCATTGCGCCTGACGCAACGCGATCGTCTCGGCGTGTGTCGTATCGGCCTGATTTGCCAGCGCGATGAACGGATCGTTGAGTTCGATCGCGTAACCGAGGACTTGATGCATGAGAGCACGGCTTGCACCGGCATCTCTCGTGCTGTGACTGCACTTCGGGCCGCTACCACCGGGAACGTTCGTGCACGAGAACTCGGATTCACCGTCAAGAACGAAGATAGACGTGTCAGAACGAGAGGAAACACGCGACCCGCCGTCGTTCGCGATCGTGACTTGCGTCTTCACCGGCCCGCTCCCGGAATCGTAAGTCACCTTCCAGCGGTTCTTTGGTGCCGCTGCGATCGCCGATAGCAGGCTCGCTCGTGTGTCCCGCGCGACCGATGAGGACGTGGACGCGCCCCGAGCCTGGGGCTTCGACGCCGAGCTACACGCCGCGACAAGTCCCAGACAGCCAACAACGAACACCGCTCGCCCGAACATCGAATCCCCCCGGCGAAATGAATCGGGGAGATGGTAGCGAGCAACGCAGAGTTTCACGACGGACGCCATATCTGCCGCTATGCACTCGCCTAACGGGCGCGCGATCGGCCAATCTGGCGCACGTGACGCACCCTCTGGACCAGCGCCCTGAACGTCGCCAATGGCTAGCTGACGGAACCGCACCGTGGTGCACCTGGCGCTTCGGCATTGGTCGGCGCGTCGTTGAGTTCGGCGAACCGTTTCTCGAAGTTGTCCTCGAAACGCGCGCTACCGACGACGATCGTGGCATGGGCACGCTCGGGGTGATCGGCTACCCGCTCAACAAGCTTGCGAGTCGCGGCATCGAGTGGGGTGGCATGAGCGGTCCGTTCTCACAGGATTTTGACGACGACCGCAACGAACGCTTCCTCGAAGGTGCGACACGGAAGGGAACACGCGCGGTCGAGGTCGAGATGGACGGCGGAACGAGACGTCCGGCGACAGTCGTGCGATGCGATGCTGCCCCGTTCGATCTCTTCGTCGTTGTTCTTCACCCACAGGACCGGCCGACTGCCCTTCTTCGCTACGAGGAAAGGGACTTTGCAGCAGAACGGGTTCCGCTCTCGATCCGACGCCCGAGTTGGTGGCCTGAATAACTGCCAGAACTGCCGATCGGCACTCGCCGCGCGGCCTCGGATCAGGCATCCTTTGCAACGTGAACGGCGGTCGGGCAGCGCTGGGAATCCTCGCGCTCACCGCGCTCGCGTCAGCCTGCGGGAGTTCTCGTCCTGTCGTGAACCCGCAACCGCCGCCAGCCACGACGACGACCTCCACCACGGGCATACCGACTACCGGCCCGCGGACCGCCGCAGCCACGATCGGCTACGTCCAGCGCCTCGTAGCTCAGGGTCAACTGCCGCACGCCTCGGCAGTGAAACGCGTCTGGGCGGACGGACCGATCATCGTCGTCTCGACAACGCTGACCAGCCGAGCCGATGCCGAAGACCTCTACGAGAAGCTTTCGACCGCTACCGGATGTGACGACAGCTTCCTATTCGTCCGAGGACAGCGCGTGATCCTGAAGGACGGGTCCGTCGTCACCGCCGCGCGACCCGGTTATCGAACGTGCGCCGGGACCTGACGCCCGCGCCAGAACTGCCGATCGGCGTGGCCGCGCGGGCGCGATATCGGTGCCATTATGCGTGCTCCTCAGGTGACCCTCGGAGCGCGCCGATTGACCTCTCCGTGGACCCGGTATCAGACGCTCAACGAGACCTCGATGCGGCGGTGAAGCTGTACGGCTGGGGATCCGATGAGGTCCGAACCGCACGCGAGCATCTACTGCAAGCGCAGCGTGACGTGGATGCCAGCGAAGGGACGCCCTACGCCGTTCCGCTCGATCTAGGCATCACCTGGGATGCCGGAGCGCCGTTGCCAGTACTCATCTCCGGCAACAAGACGTTCGTCGCGTTCTACCTTCCCCCCAACTTCGACTTCGACGGCACGAATCCACGTAGTCGCAGTGCGGACGACGACGACGCAATCGGCGTCGTCGAGTTCCGGGGTGTCACTGCGGTGAAGATGGGTTCGCCGAGCGACGAACGGCTCCGCGAGCACGCGCTCTGGGGTCACGGCCTGACCTACTACGCGGCGCATCTTGTACAGAACTCGGCCTGGATTCGAGAACTCATCAGCACCGACGAAGCGCGGCGTACGACGAGCCACTACGTATTCACCTTCCACGACGAGACCTTGGAATGCGTCGCGGACTCGCACGTTGCCACCCTGACGCCCGGGAGCCTCACGTCGGTGACGGCGAGGCTGGTCCAAGCCGCGCGTCGGTAGGCAGCCCTTCCACGCCATAACTGCCGATCGGGCCGCGCCGAGTCCGGCGTTTTAGCCGGGGGGCTAGTCCTATCGACGCTTCTTCGCTGGGCGCTTCTTGGCGGAAACCTTCTTGGCCTTCTTCGCCCTCGCCGCGCGAGCGGCTCGCGCCTTCACCAGGTTTTGGGCGAGCTTGGCGCGCGTTGCGGGTGAGAGCGGTCGCCGCTTCTTGGTCGCTTTCGTCGCTTTGGTCGCCCGATTCTTCGTGGCGGAGGTCGCCGGCCGGCCGACTGCGGGCCGGACGTCGAGAACCTCGCCGGCACCGCTCTGGTTACTTGCAGCGATTGCGGCTTCGTACGGGTTCGGGGCGTCAACGATCTCGACACTGGTGCGGGTCAGGGTCACGCGGTAACGGGGCATTGGCAGGAATCTCCAGGGGGTCGGGGAGTCGCAGACCCTACGCGGTTCGACGAACATCGAGCGACCTCAGGATAGTTGCGCGCGCAATCAACGTGCGAAGGCGAGGGCATTGTCTCCCCCAGCCTCCGACCTGGGCTTTTGTCCTGACTACCCCCGTCTTTGTGCACCCGATCGCGGCACGGTCGCGTTATGGGTGATCGCGTCGACTTCAGCAGCCCATTCGGGGTGTCGGTAGCGGGCTTGGCGGTACGCGGGACCGGACCAGCCGAGCCGCTGCCGTGCCTCGCGCGTTGTCGCGCCAGCACGAACCTCGCGAAGGAACGTCCACCGCGTGAGCGCACCGGGACGGGCACGACCATCTAGTGCCTGCGCACGGCCGTAGTTCGGAAGGCGCCATCGTCGGAACAGAGCCTCGTCGACCTCCGTAGCCCAGCCGGGATGGCGGTGGCGTTGCGAGTAGTACGCGTTTCGAGTCCAACAAACACCACTAACCGCCTCGACGGGCGTTCGTCCTCGTTCGAGGTCAAAGAGGATCAGAGCGCGGTTTGCAGCCCCTTCCGAGTCCCGCCGCGGGTTGGCTCCTCTTACGTTCTTTCGTCGCCTTCGCTGGTTGCCGTTCATGAAGCAGACCGATACAGGTTGAGACTGTTTGGCTCATTCAGCACCCAGCCGGCCAGGCTGTCCACTGGGGCTCCTGGATGCGTTGAAATCACCCGCGCGAGCGCAGCTCGATCGACGTTTCGAGCCTGGTCACGGACCCACGCTCTCGTGTCGCGTGCGAGCTTTGCGACGACGGCGAGAATTATTCGTTCGATATCAGTGGGCGCCTCGGAAGATTCCTCGGACTGATTACTAGGTGTGGCCGCGATCTCGATCACCTTTGGTGCTAGATCCGATCCCGTTTCTAACTGATTCGCATCACGTTCGTTCACTGAAAGGGCGCCATCCGACACACCTTTACCTCGAACAGGGATCGCCACACGGCACCGCGAACTCCGTCCACGACCCGTCTCGTACGTGATCGCGCCAGATGCGGCCAGGCGCCTCAGCGACGCGCTGACATTTCTTCGCTGCCATCCACATACGTCACCGTGCGCGATCCCATACACGATGCTCGCGAGGTCTCTCGTCGAAGTGAGATCCGTCGCCTTCGAATAGGTCACGGTGCGATGCAGTACCGCTAGGAAGACACGAAGGTCGAGCGCCGATAGCCGGGACACCACGACGAGTTCAATCGCGCTGCGGCTCGCCACTCCAGCAACCTTGTAGGCGAGCGACCCAGCTCGATTGCTACGTTTGTTCCCGATCTCAGTTGCAGAGGTCACTCGATTCCCGTTGAGAGCCGGCGCCCCTAACGCCGGCTCTTGACGTTCCGGCCGCGGCCCCGCGGTCATGACTCCGTCTTTCGGACGCGCCGCGCCTTCGCGCTCGCGAGGGCCAGGCGCGTGAAGTAGGCCTTACGCAAGTGCTCTGCGCGTCGGGACCGATCTGACGGAGCTAGCGATCCTTCTGGGTCAGCTAAGCGCTCGAATCGCTCGAGAGATGCCCTGCGTGCAGGAGCAGTCCGAGCGGCCGGATCCGCGGTACGTGCCCAAGATTCATGCGCCGCGATGCGAGCTGCAAGCGAACGCTGCGACGGAGTGGAATTGGCGCGAGCCATGTAAACCCTCCCGGGCTCATGGCAGGTCGCCTACCTCCTGCAGCGCCGGTACCACCGGCTGGCATTTAGCTGTTGACAAAAATCTACATCTAGCGCTGTGCGATGTAGCGGCATACGAAGCGTGTGGAGCCGAGGTCGCTCTAGCTGCACACAACCGCAGGCCGTGTCGGTCTTCCCCGGCGACAGGCGTCGAGCAACGTCACCTCGTCCACGTCCAGGCGACCATGGACGGCGCATTCGGCGCGCAACGAACTCGAGGACTCAGAGTTCAGCCCAAGGATGCGGTACTCGAGCTCGGCGGCGTAGTCGATGACATCCGCAGGCAGCGGCTTTGGCCGAGGAATGAACCATGGGTCCGCGAGGTGGTACTCGAGGTCGCGCTGGTATCGCTCCTTCGCCGGTCCGAGAATCGCGCCGGGTCGCTTTGTTCTGTAACGGAGGCGTGCCTCGTAGAGCGCGCCGTGCGGTGTGGCCCTGACGATTGCGATATTTCGGTTCCCGGCGCACGCCTCGCAAAGGATCCGGACGACGATTGGACCGTCAGCCGCGATCGCGTTAGCGAGGCGATGCTGGGGATCCCGACAAGCAGAGTCCGCTGTCACCTAGAGCCGATCAGCCGGGCTAAGGCGGCGATGAGCCTCACGTGCGCGCTCGTCTGCTGCGGAAGCTCCGTAGCGCTGCAGCATTTGACGCGAGCGCCATCCTGCCAGACGCATGAGGTCTCCTTCGTTGCCTCCGCTCGCAAGGAACTGATGCGCGAACGTGTGACGTAGCTGGTGTGGACGGATCGCACCCAATCCCGCTTCAATTCCGCGGCGTCGGATGACCTGCGCGATGCCAGAATCGGTCATCGGACCTTTGATTCCAAGCCACAGTTGTTCGCACTCCTGCGTCCGATGCCGGTTTCGGATGCGGAGGTAGCGATCGAGCGCACGCGCCGTCGTCATCCCGAAGGGGCAAGCTCTAGGCCTCGCACCTTTTCCCACTACGTATGCGATCTGCTCGCCAAGATCGACGTCGCCGACGCGAAGGCCGGCGCACTCGGCGCGACGCATCCCGGTGTCGTAGAGCAGGCGAATGATTGCCGCGTCGCGCCGGTCATCGAACGACGAACCCTTGCACGTGTCGAGTAGGGCACGGATGTCGTCCGCGCCGAGCACGGGCACCGGGGCATCGGGAACCGCTGGGGGACGCATCCGTTCCATCGGGGATCGTTCGATCTCTCCTTCCTCGAGTAACCACCGAAACAGCTGCTGCAGAGCGCGGAAACGAGTTGCGACCGTGGACGGCGATCGGCCGTGCGTCTCTTCCAGATCGACAAGGAACGCCTCGACATGCTCGCGACGAATGCTGGAGACGTCGGTAGGCATCCCAGAGGCGACGAGGAAGGCGAGCACCTGGTTCGCTGCGTCCAGGTAGTTCTTGCGGGTCTTGGGTGCCTTACGGGCCGCTCGGAGCGAGAGATCGAAGGACGGCAGCAGGGTACCGAGGGAGCCGGCTCCGGTGCCTTCAGGAGCACGCTGTGCAGTAGCCACGCACTGAAGTTATCCGCTGTTCGAGCGGTGTGCAACGACCACGCGGTAGCTTTCGGGTCGAAAATTCCTGGTCAGAGACCCGAGAGCCGGAGAGGGGATTCGAACCCCTGACCTGCTCATTACGAGTGAGCTGCTCTACCGACTGAGCTACCCCGGCGGAAGCGGAGAGTGTACCTGACGAGCTAGCGCGCTCCTGCGGGCGGGAGCGCCATCAGCAGCGCCGCTAGTCGGACCACGCCCTTCTCGTTGATCAGGAACGCGTCTCGCGCTTCGCGGCAAGCGCCAAGCGCTTCCGCGGCTCCGCGCGGCGAGACGTTCAGCGCGGGCCGGTCCCGGTTCAACGCCGCGGCGGGAGCAGCGAGCGCGTCGCGGTAGACGGACTCGATCGCGGTCACGCCTTCGATCAGGAGGTCGATGCGCGTTCGCCGCGTCTCGCGTTTTTGGCGCTCGTCGATGCGACGCCGCATGCGCTGTGCGTCCCGGTCGGAGTAGCCGAGACGCTCCATCTCCGCGTCGAACGTCTCGAGCTCTTCCTTTTGCTGGCGCTCGACCTCCGCCTGGGCCACCTCGACCGCGGCATCGAGTTCCTGCGCGATCGCGAGTGCCGACGCGCCGTAGCCGTCGACGCGCGCCGGCGCCGACGCGAACGCGGCGCGCACCGGTCCGAGCCGGCCCGCGAACGCGCGAGCCCGCGCGACCTGGCCCCCCGAGAGCGCGGCGAGCGTCGCGGCGTCGTCGGGAGCGATCCCGTCGCGCTCCAGCGCGCTCTGCACGATCGAGTCGGGGATCGGATCGAAGTCGATGCGCTGACAGCGCGAGCGGATGGTCGGAAGAAGGTCGTCGGGCGACGCCGTCACGAGGATCACCACCGTGCGGGCAGGCGGTTCCTCCAGCGTCTTCAGCATCGCGTTCGCCGACTCGTTCTGGTTGCCGCGCAGCCGCTCGGCCTCGAAGAGGATCAGCACCTTGCGGTCGCCTTCGATCGGCGCCCGCGCGGCTTCGGGGAGAATGCGCTCGCGCACATCCTGGGCGACCCGATACGACGCGGCCGTCGGCTCGAACTCGACCACGTCGGGGTGAACGCTGCGCAACACGAGTGAGCGGCTGCGTTCGTCGTCTTCGGCACCGATGAGCAGCGTCGCGAACTCTCGGGCGGCGTGCTCGACACCGGAACCGCGCGGGCCGACGAGCAGATACGCGTGGCCCGGCCGGGCCGCGGCATGACGCAACGCGGCGAGCGCCCGCTCCTGTCCGACGACCTCGGCCTCCACGTCGGCGAGCCTAGGAAATGTGCGATGCCACCGCGGCGAGGACGCGCCCGCCCACGTCCTCCGGCGTTCCGCTCGCGTCGACGAGCACCCAACCGCGTTCTGCGGCGAGCCGGCGGTACGCGTCTCGGACCCGGCCGTGGAATCCGCCGCCCGCTCGCTCGAACCGGTCACGATCGCGGGAGACCCGGGCCTCGGCGACCTCGTCGGGAAGGTCGAGCACGATCACGACGTCGGGCTGCACACCGTCCTCCGCCCACGCACTCAACTCCTCGACCGCGTCGACGCCGAGACCGCGCGCGATCCCCTGGTACGCGAGCGTTGACGGCGTGTACCGGTCGCAAACGACGACGGCATCGCGCTCGAGCGCGGGTCGGATCACCTCGGCGACGTGCTGCACACGATCGGCGAGCAGGAGCAACAGCTCCGCCCCGGGATCGAGGTCGGTGTCCGCGTGCAGCAACACGGTCCGCAACTCGCGACCGATCTGTGTGTCGCCGGGCTCGAAGGTGACGACGACTTCGCGACCCGACGCGCGGAGCGCTTCGGCCAAGCGTGCCACCTGCGTCGACTTCCCGACGCCCTCGCCGCCTTCGACGACGACGAAGGTCACGCCGCGGCCGCCTGCGCCTTCGCCATGCGCATCCTTCGCCGAGCCGCGATTCCGGAGATGATGGTTATCACCCCGCCCAACCACAACGCGAGCCGTACGCCGGGAAGGCTCAAACTCGCGTTGCCGATCGTGATCTCTCCGTGCGTCGCGCTGTTCGATATCGCGCCCAGCGCCGCCGAAACGAACGGCCCGATCGTGAGCGAAAGCAGCAGACACAGACGAACCACGGTGTAAAGCGTGGCGAAAGTGCGGCCGCGCATCTCGTCGGAAACCGATTCCTGCAGGAGCGTGAACCCGGTGACGTATGCGCAACCCGCGCACGCGCCGATGAACGCCACGCTCAAGATCGCCAGGGCGAACGTTGACACGCACGCGACCAGGATGATCGCGACTCCGGTCGCGGTGACCGCCGCCGTGAACAGTGCGGCGCGCGGTAATCGACTCTGCAACCACAACAACGTGACGACACCGATGCCGGCGCCGATGCCCAACGCCGCGGTGAGGAACGCGAACCCGGAGGCGGTGCCGTTGAGGACGTCTCGCGAGTAGATCGCGCCCAGCGGGACGATCGAGCCGCCTCCGATGAGTCCGCCGGCCAAACCGATCATCACGCCGCGCACGAGCGCATTCGAGCGAATGAAGCTCAGGCCCTCGACCGCGTCGCGCCACGTTCCGGCGAGGCCGCGGTTGGCGGCGCCCTTGGGAACCGGCTGACCGTTGCGCAACGCGAGGCCCGAGATGAGGATCGCGGAGCCGACGAAGGTGAGGCCGTCGACCCAGATCGCCACCGACGAATGATCGGGATGGAGCACGTTCAGTTGGTGGAAATTCCCGAGGAAGGTCGACACGGCCGCGAGCACACCGAACAAGATCGCGCCGACGGGAAACATGCCAAACGCCGCGACGAGGCCGAGCGAATTCGCGGCCGGAAGTTGATCGGGGTCGCGGACGACGTTGGGCACGCTCGCGTCCTTGGCCGGACCCCACATGAGCGTGAGAATCTCGATCGCGAACGAGATGACGACGAGGCCCCACACGTTCGCCCAGAACGGCAGAACTGCGAGCAGTGCGGCGCGACCGAGATCGCACGACACCATCACGACCTTGCGATTCCAGCGGTCGATGAGCGGCCCGAAGAACGGCGCCAACAGGAGCCCCGGCAACATGCGGGCGGTCATCACGAAACCGACAGCGTTGTTCGAGACGTTCGCCGCGAGGGCGAGGATCGCAAAGAAACCGGTCCAGTCGCCGATGCTGGAGATGATCTGCGCACTGAACAGCCGGGGAAAGCCCGGCGTCCGAAAGACCTGCCACGGCTTGGGCGGGATCGGCTCGTGATCCGGTGACGGCGGGATGAACGGAACCGACGGCTCGTTCAGCCGCTCACGATCCGGGCCATCCGACGTCCACTCCACGCGTCGTCCAGCCTAGGTGGCAACCCGGTCACTCCTGCGGCGAAGCGTCGTCCCCGGACGTTGAATCGGCAGCGCTTTTCGCCCGTTTTGCCACAGCCGTCTTCGCGGGTTTCGCCGCGGTCTTGGCCGCGGTCTTCTTCGTCGCCTTCTTGGTCGCCTTCTTCGCGGGCTTCTTCGCGACCTTCTTCGCGGGCTTCTTGGCCTTCTTCGGACCGGCCTCGGCCCGGGCGCGCAGCAGGCCGACCGCCTCGTCGAGTGTCAGCGCGGTCGGATCCATGCCTCGCGGCACGGTCGCGTTCACGTTGCCGTCGGTGACGTATACGCCGTAGCGACCTTCGAGCACCCGCACCTGCGCGCCGTTGTCGGGGCTCTCACCGAGTTCGGCGAGCGGCGGCTTCTGCTGCCGGCCGCGTCGCATCTTCGGCTGCGCGTACAACGCCTCGGCTTCTTCGAGCGTCGTCGTGAACAACTGTTCCTCGGACGCGAGACTGCGTGTCTCGCCGTCCGCGCGTTTCAGGTACGGGCCGAACCGGCCGGGCGACGCGACGATCTCACGCCCCTCGGCATCGGTGCCGACGGCGCGCGGCAAAGTCAGCAACTGCAAGGCCTCGTCGAACGTCACGGAGTCCGGCGTCATCGACGAGAACAGCGACGCGCGCTTCGGTTTCTTCTTTGTCCCTTCCTGCTGCTCGCCGAGCTGGACGTACGGGCCGAACCGTCCGGTGAGCGCGAAAACAGGAAGGCCGGTCGCCGGATCGGTACCGAGACTGCGCGGCCCTTCGGACTGCCTCGCGATGAGATCGAGCGCGATCTCGACGCTGAGCTCGTCGGGCGCGATGTCCGGCGGCAGCGAGGCGGTCTCGTCGTCCTCGCGCTGCACGTACGGCCCGTAGCGACCGACGCGCACGATGATCTCGTGACCGGTGTCATCGACGCCGATTGGGATCGTGCTCACGCCGCGCGGGTTGATCAGGGCGAGGTGCTCGTCCGACACGAGCTGCTGCAAACCCGGCGTGCCGTTCCCGTAATAGAACGAGTGGAGCCACTTCTCGGCTTCGCCCTCGCCGCGCGCGATCACGTCGAGCGCTTCTTCCATCGTCGCGGTGAACGAGTAGTCGACGAGGTGACCGAAGTGCTGCTCGAGGAGGTTCGTCACCGCGAACGCGGTCCACGCGGGAACGAGCGCGGTGCCCTTCTTCCACACGTAGCCGCGCGCCTGGATCGTCTCGATCACTGCCGCGTACGTGGACGGACGGCCGATGCCGCGCTCCTCGAGCTCCTTGACGAGGCTCGCCTCTGTGTAACGCGCGGGCGGCTTCGTTTCGTGACCGACCGGCGCGAGCGCCGTGCACGTTACGGGCGCGCCTTGGGTGACCGCGGGCAGGACCGCTTCGGACTCGACCTCTTCCTCGGCGTCGACGTCCTCGACGTACGCGCGCCGCCAGCCCAGGAAGTCATACGCTTTGCCCGACGCGCGGAAGACAGCTCGCTCGCCCTGCGTCGACGTGGCGCCGAGACGGATCGTCATCTTTCGGCCGCGGGCATCGGCCATCTGGCACGCGACGGTGCGGATCCAGATCAGCTCGTAGAGCCGGCGCTCGTCGCCGTCGAGCTCGGACGCGACCGCGTCGGGCGTGCGGATTCGATCCCCGGCGGGACGGATCGCCTCGTGCGCCTCCTGCGCGTTCTTCACCTTGTTGCGGAAGGTCCGCGGCGCGTGCGGCAGGTATTCGGCGCCGTACTGCTCGCGGATCGCCTCCCGCGCGGCCGTGATCGCCTGCTCCGACAGGTTGGTGCTGTCGGTACGCATATAAGTGATGTATCCGCGTTCGTAGAGGCGCTGGGCGACGGCCATCGTCCGCGCTGCGGCGAAGCGGAGCTTGCGGCCCGACTCCTGCTGCAGCGTCGACGTGGTGAACGGCGCTTTCGGCCGTTCGGTAAACGGATCGGATTCCGTGCTCGTCACCCGATACGCGACGTCGCGCAGTCGCGACGCGAGCCCCTCGGCCCCGGCGGCGTCGAGCAGTACGACGTCGTTGACCCGGGCGGCCGCGATCGCGCCGGTGTCCGCGTCGAAATCGCGACCCTCGGCCACGCGCTTGCCGTCGACCTCGACGAGCGCAGCGCCGAACGCCTGCTCCTCGGCGACGAATGTCCCTTCGAGGTCGTGCCACTGCCCGGAACGGAATCGCATGCGCGCCCGCTCCCGGTCGACGACCATACGGACCGCGACGCTCTGCACGCGCCCGGCGGACGCGGCCTGACCGCGTCCGAACACGCGCCACAACACCGGCGACGTCTCCCAGCCGACGATGCGGTCGAGCTTGCGCCGGCCCTCCTGCGCCTCGACCAGCTTCATGTCGAGCTCACGCGGATTGTCGAGCGCTTCGCGGATCGCGTGCGGTGTGATCTCGTGGAACACCATGCGCTTCACGGGAACGCGCGGACCGAGTGCCTCCAGCACGTGCCAGCCGATCGCCTCGCCCTCGCGATCCTCGTCGGTCGCGAGGATCAGCTCGTCGGCGCCCTTCAGCGCCTGCTTCAACTCCGAGACGACCTTCTTCTTGTTCGCGGGAACGACGTAGCAGGCGTCGAAGTGGTCGTCGGGGTCGATGCCCGCGAGCCTGCCGTGCGTCGGCTTCTTCGCATCCGGGACCTCGTCCTTGCTGCGCGGGAGATCGCGGATGTGCCCGACGCTCGCCTTCACCGTGTAGTCGTTGCCGAGATACCCGGCGATGGTCTTCGCCTTCGCCGGTGACTCGACGATCACAAGCGGTTTCGCCACTGCTGCTCCCTGTGCCTGCACACACTTCTCGCCGTCGACCCGAAACGCGTCCTTCTCGGCATTCGGGTCGCGGACCGTAGCCCGTCACCTTTCCCGTCGCGATCCGGGGTCACGGAGAGTCTCATTATGCGTCGACCCGGCTACGGAGAGTGGAACGTCTATCGTTGCCGCCCGTGCTGGGCCTCCTCGATTTCATCGATCCGAAGCATCTCATCGACACATACGGTCCCTGGGGACTGTTCGCGGTCGTCTTCGTCGAGTCCGGCCTGCTCCCGGCGCCTCTACCCGGCGACTCGCTCCTCTTCGTCGCGGGCATCTTCTCCTCCACGGACAGGACAAGCGGCGATCCACACCTCAATCTGGCGCTGGTCGTGATCGGCGCGTTCGTCGCCGCGGTGCTCGGAGCGCAGGTCGGGTACTGGATCGGCAAGCGATACGGAACTCGGCTGTTCAAGCCGGACGCGCGGTTGTTCAAGACCGAGTACCTCGAACGATCGCAGGAGTTCTTCGAGCGTCGGGGCGCGGGGGCGGTCGTGCTCGGCCGCTTCATCCCGTTCGTGCGCACGATCATCCCGATGCTCGCCGGCGCGAGTCGCATGCAACAGCGCGCGTACGCGATCGCCAACATGATCGGCGCCGCGATCTGGGCGATCGGCGTCACGGTGCTCGGCTTCTTCCTCGGAAAGTCGATCGGCGCCGAGAACGTCGACAAGTACCTGCTGCCGATTGTCGGGCTCATCATCCTGCTGTCGCTCATCCCGCCGTTCATCGAGTGGCGTCGGCACCGCAAAGCGAAGGCGCTCACGCAGTCCGAGCAGGCGCAGGCCTGACCGACCCGCGCCGCCCGGGACGACGAAGGGCCGCCCCCGAAGGGACGGCCCCGACGTCTGCGTACCCCACGTGTCAGTTGCCGACGGCAACTGCGGGTGCCGGTACGTCCTCGGCCTCGATCGAGAGGGTCGCGCCGCCCCGCTTCGAGAACAGGATCGCCGCGATCAGCACGACCAGCGCCGCCCCCGCGATGCTGAACCGGGCGCCCGAGTTGTTCCGCAGCGAGATGACCGCCGGCAGGATCAGCAACGAGACCAGGTTGATGACCTTGATCAGCGGGTTGAGCGCCGGTCCGGCCGTGTCCTTGAACGGGTCGCCGACGGTGTCGCCGATGACTGCGGCACGGTAGGCGTCGCTCCCCTTGCCACCGTAATTGCCGTCCTCGATGAACTTCTTCGCGTTGTCCCACGCGCCGCCGGAGTTCGACAAGAAGTTCGCCATGAGCTGACCGGTGAGGATCACCGCCGCGAGGAACGCGCCCAGGGCGAAGTAGTTCACGCCGAAGCCGATGATCACGGGCGCGAGCACCGCCAGCAACGCAGGCGTGGCGAGCTCACGCAGTGACGCCGCGGTGCAGATGTCGATGACCGGCGCGTAGTCGGGCTTCTTCTCGCCCTTCATGATTTTGCCGTCGGAGAACTGGCTGCGGACCTCCTGCACGACGACCGCGGCCGTGCGGCTCACCGCACGAATCGCGAACGACGAGAAGAGGAACGCGATCGATCCGCCGATGAGGAGCCCGATGAACACCTTCGGGTCGGCGACGTTGATCGCAGTGTGCGGATTGGTGAAGAGGTCGTTGCCGGTGACACCCCCGAGGCCGGGCAGCTGGTTCTTGATCGTCTCGATGTACGACGAGAACAATGCGACCGCCGCGATGACGGCCGAACCGATCGCGAACCCCTTGGTGACCGCCTTGGTGGTGTTGCCGACCGCGTCGAGCATCACCATGATGCGCTGCGGCTCACCTTCGAACTCGCCGGACATCTCCGCGATGCCGGCCGCGTTGTCGGCAACCGGACCGAACGTGTCCTCCGATACGACGACACCAGTGGTGGCGAGCATGCCCATGCCGGTAAGTGCCACCAGGTACAGCGAGAACTGCAGGTCGTGGGCGCCGAGCAGGATTGCGAAACCGAGCGCGCCGGCGATGGCAACGATGGCCCACACCGACGACTCGAGACCGCTGCTGACGCCGGAGAGCACCGCGGTCGCAGGCCCGCCGGTCGCCGCGGACTCCGCAATCTCCCGGACCGGCTTCGTCTCCGTGGACGTGAAGTACTCGGTGATGCGGGACGCGATCTGCGCGAGTACGAGACCACCGACGACCGCGCCGAACATGCGCCAGCCGACGTTCGAGATCGTTCCCCCGGCCGGGTTGCCGACGTAGACGAGCGCGAACACGAGCGTGCCGATGATCGTGAGGATGCCGGCGGTGAGGAACCCGCGGTTGATCGGCGCCATCGCGCTCTTGTCCTTGTCGGTGGCCCGCACCGAGAAGACACCGACGATCGACGCGAGCACACCGATCGCGCGGGCGCCGAGCGGGAACAAAGCACCGGCCGCCCACAACTCGGGCCGGTGCGGGAAGATCGCCGCGAACGCGGGAACCCCGAGGATGATCGAAGCGACAAGCGTCACTTCATAAGACTCGAACAGGTCGGCCGCCATACCGGCGCAGTCACCGACGTTGTCACCGACGTTGTCGGCGATCGTCGCCGGGTTGCGGGGATCGTCTTCGGGAATGCCTGCTTCGACCTTTCCGACGAGGTCGGCGCCGACGTCGGCCGCCTTCGTGAAGATGCCGCCGCCGACCCGCAAGAACAGGGCGAGCAGCGAGCCGCCGAAACCGAATCCGATGAGGATCGCGGAACTCGTGTTCTGGAAGATCATGATGATCACGCTCGCACCGAACAGGCCGAGACCGACCGTGAACATCCCGGCGACACCGCCGGTGCGGAACGCGACTTCGAGTGCCTTCGGCATCGACCCACTACGGGCCGCCGCTGCGGTTCGCACGTTTCCGCGCACGGCGAGGCTCATGCCGATGAAACCCGTGAGCCCGGAGAGGAAGCAACCGAGCACGAACGCGGCCGTGCGGAAGCCGCCCGACTCGGGGAACGACAATGCGACTCCGCCGTGCGCGTTCTTCACTGCAGTCGACGTGAGGAACACGACGACGGCGAGCGGCACGAGGATGAAGCCGATCGTCTTGAACTGCCGCTTCAGGTAGGCCATCGCGCCTTCTTGAATCGCTTTCGCGATCTCCTGCATCTTTGCCGTGCCCTGATCGGCGGCCAGCACGCGCCGCATCAGGAAGAAACCCACTCCCACGGCGAGTAGCGCGGTCAGCGCGGACCCGATGAGGATCAGCCACTCACCCCCGTGCAGTGTGAATTGCTGGTAGCCGCCTTCTGCGGCCAGTACGTGCGTCATCTCTCTTCCTCTGGGCTAGGCGGATTTCTGGACGTACACCTGGTTGGCAACGGTCGCGCCGAGTGTGCGCTCTTTGCCGTCGACTCGCAGCACGAGCGGACCGTCGAACGGATGCTTCTCCTTCACGAGCACACTCACTCCGGGCCGGAGCCCGAGCGTGTCGAGGAAGGCGACGATCTCGGGGTCGGTCGAACCGGGTACCGCGACCACGGCGGTGTCGCCGGGCTCGAGCGCGTAGAGGGGCGGCATGAGCGGCAACTCGGCCGTCTCCTTGCCGGGGATCGGGAAGCCGTGCGGGCACGTCGCCGGGCGGTCGAGCGCGACGAACAGACGGTCCTCGACCTCCTGCGGGATCTCGTGTTCGAACGTGGTCGCGAGGCGGTCGGCCTCGTTCCACGCGTAGCCGAGCATGTCGGCGAGGAAGCGCTCGATGATCCGGTGCCGTCGCATCGACGCGATCGCCGCGCGCCGGCCGTCGGGCGTCAACTCCACGCCTCGGTACGGCTTGTGGTCGACGAGGCCGCGGTCGGCGAGCCGTTTGATCGTGGCGGTGACTGTCCCGGGCGAGAGGCCGAGCCGGTCGGCGACCGCGCCGGTGTGCGCATCGCCGTCGCGCGACAGGCGGTAGATGGCCTTCAGGGCCTCGCGATCGGTTTTGGACAGCGCGTCCATTTCAGCTTCGATGCCCTACAAAATAGGTTTCGGACAGCCAAAAGTCAATCGGGAACGGATCGGTGTTCGCCCCCCCGGGCGCTACTCCCGGGACGGGCTCTCCAGGTGGTACGGCACCGAGGTGACCACCGTCCCCTTGCGGAAAAGGAGCCGGCCCTTCAGGAACAGTGCGCTCTGGTTGTGGAGCAGCTGGCCCCACCACGAGCGCACCACGAACTCCGGCACCACGACCGTGATGATGTCGTTCTCGTAGCGGGCGTCGAGCTCGTCAATGAAGCGCAGGATCGGGCGCGACAGCTCGCGGTACGGCGAGTGGACGATCTCGAGCGGTACGTCGATCCCCCGCTCGAGCCACTGCGACTCGATGCGATCCTGCTCCTCCTCGTCGGAGACGACGGTGACCGCGATGAGCCGGTTCGGCGCGAGCGACCGCGCGTACGCGATCGCCTCCATGACCCCCCGATGCACGCCGCCGACGAGCACGACGACGGTGTGGTTCATGCGCCGGGGCTTGTAGTCGACGTCGACCTTGAGTCCTTGGGCGACGTGGTCGTAGTGCTGCTTGATGCTCTTGAACACGAAGACGATCACCGGGATCACGACGAGCGGGACCCACGCGCCGCCGGTGAACTTCGTCGTCGCGATGACGACGGCAACGACCGCGGTCGCCGCGGCGCCGACGCCGTTGATGACGATGTTCCGCCGCCAGCCCTGCTCGTGCTCGGTCCGGTGGTGTTGCACCATGCCCCACTGCGACAACGTGAACGAGACGAACACGCCGACCGCGTACAACGGGATCAGCGCGTTGGTCTTGCCGCCGAACACCACGATCAGGACGCCGGCCATGGTCGCGAGCACGAGAACCCCGTTCGAGAACACCAGCCGGTCGCCGCGGTTCGCGAGTTGACGGGGCAGATAGCCGTCGCGAGCGATGATCGACGACAGTCGGGGGAAGTCGGCATAGGCGGTGTTCGCGGCGAGCGTGAGAATCCCCGCCGTGGCGAGCTGCAGGATCCAGAACACGAAGTTGTCACCGAATACCTGTTTGCCCATCTGGGCGAACACCGTGACCTGTTCGCTCGGGTACGGCGCGAGGTGGTGCGCAAGGATCGACACGCCGAGAAAGAGCGAGCCGAGAATCGTGGCCATCCACACGAGCGTGATCGCGGCGTTGCGCGACTCCGGCCGTCGGAACGCGGGCACGCCGTTCGAGATCGCTTCGACACCCGTCAGCGCGACCGCGCCTGAGGAGAAACCCTTCAGCAGCAAGAAGATGCTGAGCGTGCCACCGGCCTGCGCGAGACCGGGAATCGCCTTCGACGCGTCGAACGGAACCGGACTGATCCCGCCGAACCAGCCGAAGTACGTCTTCGTCAACCCGAGGAAGACGAGCGCGGTCAGCATCACGATGTAGAGATAGGTCGGGAACGCGAACAGGCGACCCGACTCCTTCACGCCGCGCAGGTTCGCGATCGTGATGAACGCGAGAATCACCAGACACAACAACACGCGCGAGTTGTGCGCGCCTTCGAATTGCGGGATCGAGATGATCGCGGCAACCCCCGCCGAGATCGAGACCGCAACGGTCAGGGTGTAGTCGACGAGCAGTGACGCGCCGGCTATGAGTGAAGGGATCTCGCCCAGGTTCTCGCGGCTGACAATGTAGGAGCCGCCGCCGCTCGGATACGCGAAGATCGTTTGCCGGTACGACGTCGCGACGATCGTGAGAAGGATCGCGACCGCGATCGCGATCGGCACCAGCTTCGACAAGCCGAGCGCGAGGCTCGACGAGCCTGCCGCGATGACGAAGAGAATTTCCTCGGTTGCGTACGCGGTCGACGAGATGGCGTCGGAGGAGAAGACCGCGAGCGCGATCGTCTTGATGATCCGTTGGTGTTCCTGTTCGGAGGTCGCCAGGGGGCGACCGACGAGCACGCGCTTGAAGCTGTCGAGCACAGTCGTCCCATCTACGCCCGGCGTTGTCGGCGCCAGCATGCCATCGTCGTTCGAGCCGGAGCAGAACCCGGTTCACCCTGTGTGTCCAAACGCCATAGCATCCGCCCGCATTGCTTGGGACGGGAGGCCGCCTTGCACGTCGTCGTCATCGGATGCGGTCGGGTCGGTAGCGAACTGTCCGGCGCGCTCGAGAACGCCGGCCACACGGTCGCGGTCGTCGACAAGAACGAGCGGGCGTTCCGCCGCCTGCCGCACTCGTTCAGCGGCAAGACGGTCGTCGGGTTCGGGTTCGACCGCGACCATCTCTCACGGGCCGGCATCGAGGAAGCGGGTGCTTTCGCCTCTGTGACGAACGGCGACAACTCCAACATCCTGTGCGCACGGATCGCCCGGGAGACTTACGGCATCGAGCACGTCGTCGCCCGTATCTACGACCCCCGCCGCGCGCTCATCTACCAACGGCTCGGAATCCCCACGGTCGCAACGGTGGCGTGGACGACCGACCAGGTGCTACGCCGGCTGCTGCCCGGGGAGACGAGCCACGACTGGGTTGACCCGACCGGCCGCATCGGCCTCGTCGAACGGACGATCCCGAACAAGGCGATCGGCCAGAGGCTCGCGAAGCTCAACCGGCCGGGACGCTTCTGGCTCACCGCGGTGACCCGCTTCGGCCAGGCGCAGATCGTGACGGCCGACCTCATCGGCCAGGAGGGTGACGTGCTCGTGTTCGTCGCCGCGATGGACGGCCTCGAGGAACTTCAGCGCCATATCGAAGCGGGAGGCGACGACTGATGCGGGTCGCGATTGCGGGCGCGGGCAACGTCGGCGTGTTCATCGCCAACGATCTCGTTTCGACCGGTCACGAGGTGCTGCTCCTCGAGCAGAACCCCGACGTCGTGCAGCGCGTACAGCCGACGTCGGCGAGCGGCGTCGAGTGGATCGTCGCCGACGCGTGCGAGGTCGCATCGCTCCGACTCGCCGGCCTCGAGCGCTGCGATGTCGTGGTCGCCGCGACCGGCGACGACGAGGACAACCTCGTCATCTCACTGCTCGCGAAGCAGGAGTTCGGCGTGCCGCGCGTCGTCGCACGCGTCAACCACCCGAAGAACGAGTGGCTTTTCAACGAGAACTGGGGTGTCGACCTCTCCGTTTCGACACCGCACCTCATCACCGCGCTCGTGGAGGAAGCCGTCTCGGTCGGACGTCTGGTCCGGATCCTCCAGTTCGAAGGCGGCAACGTCAGGCTGGTCGAAGTGACACTCGCCGAAGACGCGCCCGTCGTCGACAAGGCGATCCGCGATCTCGACATTCCGCGCGACGCGACGATCGTCGCGGTCGTTCGCGGTGAGCACGTCGTGATGCCGCGGGGCGACACAATCTTCGAATCCGGGGACGAAGTCCTCGCGATGGTGACGAGCGACTCGGAAGACGACGTCCGTCAGATCCTCACGGGCGGCTGATCCTGATACTTGGCGCGACCTGAGCGCGCGCTTCAGGCCAGCTGATACACGGGGTTGTAGATCACTCCGGGCGCGCCGCGTGCCTGACTCGTCACGACGCCTTGGAGCATCACGCGACGTCCGGGCGAGAGACCGGGAATCTTGCGGCGACCGAGGAAAACGGCGGTGACGGCCCCGCGCCCGTCCTGCACCGTGGCTTCGAGCGAAGCCGCGCCGGCGCGGGGAACGATCCGCACCGATCGGATCTCGCCCGCGATCCGGACCGGCTGTCGGAACTGCAGCTGATCGAGCGGGGTTCCGCCACGCTGCGTGCACCATGACAGGAGTTGCTCGCGATCTTGCTCGTCGATCGGCTTCGTAAATTTCTCGGCGAATCTCCGGATACCCACGCGAACCCTCCAGGTCGGTTCCGAGGCTAGCGCCGCGCGGATGCGACAATGGACGCCGTGCATTTCCCCTTTCGAAACGTTCGCCTCGGCGCGGGCGCGCTCGCGTTCGTGTTGTTGGTGACGGCATGCGGCGGCGGCAAACACAGTTCGGGCGACCCCACGACGACCCAGCCCAAGGTTGCCGCGGTCAAGACGTCGGTATTGAAGGTCGGTTCCGTGGATGTCGAGAGCGCAGGCCCACAGACGCCGATTCCCACGAAGGTCGGCAAGGCGGTGCTCACGCAGGCGCAGGGTTATCTCGACGACGCGCTGTTCGCACCGCTCAAGAACGGACGGATCGGCGCGACATACGCGTCGCACTTCGATGCACTGGTGAGGGCGGAGGCCACGGGCCACGACCAGGCCGCGCTGACCAATACGGGCGTCGGTGAGATCGACGACCTCCAGACGAAGGCGACGCCCGTGTACCTGTCGGCGCTCGACGGCACGCTCGGCGACCTCATGTACGTGGCGACGAACTTCGACGTCACCGAGACGGGCAGGAACGACGCGGGCAAGGTCGCGATCAAGCACCGCGTCGAGTTGACGTTCGCGCCGGTCGGCAACGACTGGCTCGTCACCGCGTATCGCGTACAGACGACTCGCACTCTGCCGACAGGAACGACCACGACCACCGCGAAGTCAGGGGCAGGCGCGTGACGCGCACCACGACGAACGACAACACCGCGAAGCATCGCCTCGGACGGCGAACGAAACGCATCCTCCTCGCGATCGGCGGTGCGACGACCGCGGTCGTCGTCGCGTGCGTCGGCATCTCGGCAGCGTGGCTCGCGGGTGTCCACGTGCCACTGGCGTCAGGCGCGACGTACCTGACGGTCGCGAAGGTCGCACCGATCAGCGCGGCCGACTCCGTCGGCGGCGCACCGGACTCGCACTTCTTCATCCTCCTGGTCGGCAACGACTCTCGCCCGGGCGTCGGCGGTGCGCGCGGCGACGCGCTGCACGTGCTCGGCGTCAACCCGCTGCTGCACAAGGCGTCGATGATCGACATCCCGCGCGACACGTGCTGGAACGGCGACAAGATCAACGTCGGCAACACGCAGGGCCCGCGCCAGCAGGCGGCCGACGTGGGCGGCCTGCTCGGCGTCCCGATCTCGTACGTCGTCGACGTCGACTTCGCGGGCTTCACCGGCCTCGTCGACGGTGTGGGGGGTGTCGACGTCGACGTCCCGACCCAGATGCACGACTCGTATTCGGGCGCGTACTTCTCGCCGGGCATGCAACACATGACCGGCGGGCAGGCACTGTCGTTCTCGCGCGACCGTCACGACTTCCCGACGAGTGACATCGTCCGGACGCACAACCAGGGCATCCTCATCCTCGATGCGATGCGTCAACTGCGGGCGAAGATGCAGAACGCGCCGGGCGAATTCCGGCTGCTCGCGCTCCTCGGCCGTCACGCGCAGCTCGACGGCATCGGGATGAAGGACCTCTATCGGCTCGGCCGGGTCGCGTTCTCGCTCAATCCCGACCAGATCGCCAACATCACGATCCCGTGGACGAACGGCGGTTGCCTCGGGCTCGGCGCGGGGGCGTCGTCGCTCTTCGCCGACTTCCGCGACGACGGCATCGTCGAAGGCGCGCACTGACGTTCACCGACCTGATCGCCCGGTCCGACCGGCGATCCGGCGTCGACGGGCTCGGTCGGGCGCGCCCGTCAGTCGCACCCGGTCGATACCCTCTGGACGATGTCCGTCGGTACCGACCGGTTCGCTGACGCCCGGACGGCGCTCGACGAATTCGCGGCCGATCCCGAGTTGGTCGGCCGCTGCGTGCACCGCGAGATCCTGCCGGCGCGCGCCGCGCGCTACGCCGTGCCGGCGCGGCCGTTGCATCCCGAGGTCACGGGCCGCCTCGAAGCGCGCGGTATCTCCGCGCTTTACGCACACCAGGCCGATGCGATCGACGCGCTCGACGCCGGTCGCAGCGTGGTGGTCGCGACGGGCACGGCCTCGGGCAAGTCGCTCTGCTACCAGATCCCGATCGTCGGCTCCGTCGTCGAGGAACGGCGCGCCACCGCGCTGCTGCTGTTCCCGACGAAGGCGCTGGCCCAGGATCAGGTGCGTTCACTGCGCTCGTGGCTCGTTCCGGGACTGCGGGCCGTCACCTACGACGGCGACACGAACAGCGACGACCGGGCGTGGGCGCGCAAGAACGCGAACGTCGTGCTGACCAATCCCGAGATGCTGCACATGGGCATCCTTCCGGCGCACAAGCGGTGGGCGACGTTCTTGATGCGCCTGCAGTACGTCATCGTCGACGAGCTCCACACGTTGCGCGGCATCTTCGGGTCGCATGTCGCGCACGTCCTGCGCCGCCTGCGCCGGCTCTGCGAGCTCTACGGCTCCGATCCGACGTTCTTCTTCGCGAGCGCGACGATCGGAAATCCGGGCGAGCTCGCGAGCGCGCTGTGCGGCCTCGACGTCCAACAGATCGACGACGACGCCTCGCCTCGATCCGAACGTGTTCTCGCGTGCTGGCAGCGACCGCTGCTCGACGCGCACTCCGGGGCGCGGGCGTCGGCCAACGTCGAGACCGCGGAGCTGATCTCTCGCTTCGTACGGTCCGATCACCAGACGCTCGCGTTCACGCGCAGTCGGCGCGGCGCCGAGGTCGTGGCGCAGTACGCGCGCCGGCGGCTCGCGAACGTCGCGCCGGAGCTCGCCGACCGCGTCGCCGCGTACCGAGCGGGCTACCTCCCCGAGGAGCGCCGAGCACTCGAGCTGGATCTGTCGAGCGGACGGCTGATGGGTATCGCGGCGACGAACGCGCTCGAGCTCGGAATCGACATCGGCGGTCTTGACGCGGTGGTGCTGAACGGGTTTCCGGGAACGCTCGCGTCGATGTGGCAACAGGCGGGCCGCGCCGGGCGGACCGGTCGCCGTTCGGCAGCCGTCCTCGTGGCGGGCGACGACCAACTCGACCAGTGGTATGCCGCGCATCCCGAGGAATTGACGCGCCGCGCACCGGAACGCGCGGTCGTGAATCCGCAGAACCCGTTCATCCTACGGGCCCAGGTCGCGTGCGCGGCGCACGAGCTACCTCTCACACCGGACGACGAACGCTGGTTCGGCGCCGGACTCGACGACGCGGTGCGAGAGCTCGTGCACGACGACCTGCTCACGCCGCGCGGCGGCGCGATGTACTGGTCGGGCGGCCACTCACCGGCACGCGAGGTCGGGCTGCGCAGCGGATCGTCCGTTGAATACCACCTGCTCGACGCGCAGACCGGTCGCACGATCGGCACCGTCGACGACGCCCGGGTGTTCACCGCCGCGCATCCCGGCGCGGTGTATCTGCACCAGGGCCGTCAGTTCCGCGTGGAAACACTCGATCGCGTCGACCATGTCGCGATGCTCGAGCCGTACGACGACGCCGACGAGTACACACAGGCGCGCACCACGACCGACATCACGATCTCGCACGTCGACGCCTCGGCGCCGCTCGGCGGCGCGGTCGTGAATCTCGGCGGGGTGGAAGTCGTGAACCAGGTGGTCGCGTACCAACGCAAGCAGATCTCGACCAACACGGTCATCGAGGTACGCGATCTCGATCTGCCGCCGCGCGCGCTCGTGACGCGCGCGTGTTGGTACACGATCGCAGCGGAGCGGCTCGCAGCCGCGGGGATCGACGCGGCCCAGGTCATCGGCGCGGTACACGCGGCTGAGCATGGCCTGATCGGCATGCTGCCGCTCTTCACGATCTGCGACCGCTGGGACGTGGGCGGCGTGTCGATGGCGATTCACCCGCAGACGCTGGAGCCGACGATCTTCGTGTACGACGGCTACCCGGGTGGAGCGGGCATCGCCGAGCTCGCGTTCGATGCGGCCGAACGGCACGTGCAGGCGACGCTCGACCTCGTGAGCGCGTGCTCGTGCGAAGACGGATGCCCGTCGTGCGTGCAGTCGCCGAAGTGCGGCAACTGGAACGAGTATCTCGACAAGCGCGCCGCGACCGCCCTGCTGCAAGTGATGGCGGGCACCGCGTAGGCGCGGCGTCTACCGGCCCGTGCGCGCGGGCGGCGGATCGAGCAGCTCGCCCGCGGCGTCCTCTGCGTCCATCCAGTCGTGCAGCTGCCGCCGTTCACGGTCGAGCGCCATCAGCCGGCGCAGCGTCTCCTCATCCGGGTCGGCCGTGGCCGCGTACGCGATCTCGTCGCGAGCGGCCGCGAGCAGCGCGATCTCTTGCGGTTCCTGGCCGAGCTCGTCGCGCGCGACTGCGACGAGCGGGTCCTCCTCCGCGGCCCCGAACGGAGCGGGAGGTTCGGGCAAGGGCACGAACGCGACAACCGCTTCACCTTCGTCGCCGGCTCCGCTCGGTTCCGATCGGATCACCTCGGCGGGGGGTTCCGGACGCGCGACGACGCTCGGCGCGGTGGGCGCCGAGCTCTCGAGCTCGGATGGGCTCATCGGTTCGGGTGCGGCCGGGGGCTCTTCGTCGAGGCCCGCGGGGGGATCGGATCCGGGCGGGTCCTTCGGCTCGGGACCGGCGCGCGCACCCGTGGTGTCGCCGGTCTCGATCGGACGCGCGGACGTCGCCGGCGCCGGCACCGGAACCGGCGCGACGGCGACGTCCGGACTGCGCGCGCGGGACCCGTCGCCGTCGACCAGCTCCTCGACGCTGTGCGCGGCGACGAGCTGGACGACGACTTCGGTGAGCCGCACGAGCTGTTTCGCGAGGTCGACCGACTCCTCGCTCGGCGGACCTGCCCACGCGGGCCCGTAGGCGACGGGCGACGCCACCCATGTCCGCCGACGGCGCGATGACGAGCGCATCTCCATGACGAACCACAACGCCGCGCCGAGGAGGGCGAGGATCGCGAGAACGGTGACGATGGGTTGCTTCCACCACGGCTTTGCCGGGCCGGGCGAGGACGAGGCGGTGTCCGTCGCGGCAGGCGTCGTCGCGGGGGTGGCGTCCGTGTCGGGCGGCCCGGTCGAGAGCTTGGTCGGCGCGCCTCCGAGTCGCGACGACCAAAGTGCAGTTCTTCCTCCTGCGTAGTCGAGTTCGACGGCGATGTCGCTCGGTGTGCCGGCGGGCGGCGCGTTCCAGTCGAGGTCGACGGTCGTGTCGCGGCTGCCCGCGAGGTCGGCGTGGAACGGCAGCGTCTGCGGACTGTCACCGGCGACGGTGACGTGGCCGGTGACGTTCGCGCCGTCGTCG
>Ga0335085_10003404_pt1 | contig 27620 bp, 32 predicted proteins | sample Lox_Sample_45_FD_206712 | JGI IMG/M metagenome (GOLD analysis project Ga0335085, IMG submission 206712) | Soil microbial communities from Loxahatchee National Wildlife Refuge, Florida, United States - Lox_Sample_4.5 | ecosystem: Environmental > Terrestrial > Soil > Wetlands | place: USA...
CTTACGCTTTCTGCTGGTAGTGAGCAAGTGCCATATAATGCTACTATTTCTCCTACGTTTTCAAACGGTGCATATGTCCTGGTAACTGCTTCTGGTAATTCTGGGATTACTTCGCGTAGTGATCCTGCTTTGATTGTGGGTAATCAATTGCCATCGCCGCTTCCGTCTTATGTTAATTACCCTAACATGGGAAGCGGAAATCCATTATCACCAACGCCAACACCTACGCCGCCACCTACTCCAACACCACCGCCACCAACGCCAACTCCAACGCCGCCACCAACACCATTACCAAACATCAAAATTTCTCCAACTGCGCCGGGAACATTAACATCAGCAAATCCGACATGGGCAACAACCATAACAACAGCTAATGGCTATAACGCGGTTTCATGGCAAGTATTTACTTCCGGCAATACATCTGAGGGAGCCTGGAAAGAAGTAACAAATACAAGCGTTGGGCAAGCAGTCACAGCAACTTTCCAAAATACAGGAGATTACTTCAATTCATTTGTTAGCGGCTTTGAGGGACAGAGTGCTTACAATGCTTATAGCTCGCCAGTAACTATTGTTCCGCCAACGCCAACACCACCTACGCCACCGCCCACCCCAACACCACCGCCCACTCCAACGCCAACAGGCACACCTTTAGCAAATGCACAGGCATTTGTTGCTAATCTGGCAATGGGCGTGCATATGCCACGCGGGCAGCATACAGCATTAACTTATAATGGTACAGTTGTTTATCAAAGCCTTGCGGCATTTCAATATATTGCAAGCCTTGGATTTACGCATGTTTATTTCTCTTATCCGTACTGCCAAGGAACAGCACTGAACGCTAGTAATGGCAATCAAGGCATCAATTTAGTTCCTGAAAATAGCCCAAGTGTAACTGATGGTTATTTTGCACCAATGTTGGCAGCCGCAAACTTGGCAATTCAGGCTGGGTTGAAAGTTTGTATGCGCTTGGCAGACAATGAAAGCTCTTCCGAAATTTCTGCGGATTTAAGCTCTGGCTGGTACACAACGGCGGCTAGAGCTATATTGAATTCTGGCCTACCCGCAAGTCAGCTTTTGATTGTTGCTTCTGGTGAAATGGCGGATCAGAAGAGCAATACACAGTCAAATCCATTACGTAATTCGCAGGTCCAAGCTTTGCGTTCTGTATTGCCACAAAGCGGTGGTTGGATTTTGGGTATGGGCGGAACTTATTACGATGCCTCACAAGATGTAGACGTTGATGTATGGCGCCAAGTTCCGACACTTGCGGGCGGTGGGTATGATCTTCAAATTGTAGCTGTTTTCGATCAGTATCCATATAACCCAACTTCTTTTACTGGAAGTGAAGCAAGCAGCGAACTTAATCAAGAAGCTGGATTTGCGGCAAACTGCCTGTCTTACCAAAATCATTGGGCATCAACTGTTGGCGGAAACATTCCGGTTATGCTGTATGAAACGGGTGCGGTTCCTTATTATTGGAATGCAAATAATCTTGAACTGGCTCCCGGAAGTTGGCAATACAGTTTCCCTGCAATTCAAGGCGCTGGACAAGTTTGTCCTGGATGCTGGGATATGTCTGCATCGGATGCAAACCAAAGCATGACCCAAAACGCAGTCAATGGTACAACTGATATATCGCTAACGTCTGCAAATGCGGCAGCGGCAAAAGCTGCCAATGCCTATATCAAAGCGCAAGTTTATTTTGGTAATGGCACAATACGCTAGCCAATGTGATTTTGTTGGAAAAGCGTATTCTTTTCGTATAATGTCCCAAATTCATTTTGCACAAGCATATCTTCATTGGAAAATGTTTTAACAAATTCTCTGACACTTTCTTTGCTTAATACTTTTTCAAGCAATGCCACTTCTTCATCAGATGGAATAAAACCAAATAAATCTGCTATCCGTCTAATAGCGCCAGCAGAACCAATAACGTCGCCAGTATAATAAAATGCCGCATCGTATGTGGCTCTGCCTAACGTTTTCATGTCGCGGTTATAGAGTAAGGTTGCCTTGCCCAAACTCCCTGTTCGCCTACGAACTGAGGCAATACATTCCTCACGCACACGCCAGCAACGAATTGTCTTACATTCAGTTTTCTTAATAAATTGGACGATTCCGCCAAATCCATGCGTTTTCATGACCCAATTGGAATTTTGTAAACTTTGTAAGGTTTCCAGCGGGGGAGACTTAGCAAGCCATCCTGAAATGGGATTCATGCTGTTCCAGCACATAAACATACGTATTACATTAAATACCCATGTTGTGCCGGAACCATGAACGCCAGCTACCAGAATTTTAGTATAGCTCAAGGTATCCCTGCCGAATCAATTCGTCTATGATCTCTGTAGCCAATTGGCTGGCCACGCGCCTTGTATCAGTTCCGCAGTACTGAGTCAAGCGTTCTTCTAAGATGTCAGCAACAATTCTACGCTCTCTATCGCTGGTATTCCGTGAATTCATTTAACCATTCCCCCATAGATATGTATTGTAGATTCATAATCCAGTCACGTTCATCTCTCATAAGAAAAGTGGCAGCTTTCTGCATCCAGCCTTCTTGCCAATCTTCTTCATATGCATACCAGCAGAGTTCTGACCAAAGATTGATACGCAATTCGGACACCAAGGCTGTCCGCTCTGCGGCAATGCGCTGCTTGTCGGTTGTTTTAACACTACGTAAAACTTTAAGGTCTTTCTGGGCATCTTTCCAGTTTTCACAAAGAAAACAATTGCAATTATTTGGTGTTGTTACCCGGAAATGGTTGCGAGATAAGCGAAGTAAAGCCATCCCCCTCCCCCGCTGGTATCTTTATGTTTCTGATAGTGTATCAAAACATTTCTTTACAATATCACATTCTGGTGTGTGGTTTACTGTGTACCAGTAATTAACATTGAATGCTTTGAGAACATCTGTTATTAATGTCTTTTCTCCAACTTCAATACTCGGGGCATTCATGAGTGCAGGCCGGATAAACATCAAACGTCCTTTTTCTGTGGTGGCTAATATTGGTTTAACGCCTTTTTGTGCGAGCCGAATAACTTCTTCTGCGTCGATTCCATTAAGCATTAATGCGACACCAGACCAATTATGGTTCCAGTCTAGATTGTCATAATTCAATCCACCTACGGTCCACTTCGGTACATTGTATGTAACCCGCAATGATTTATTCCAATACGGATCAACAAAATCTGGATAATGTGAATTCAAATCGCAGCTAGATTGCGCCCATTCTGGTGTAAAGGCATGTGGGCGACTGCTGCTTTCGGCATGCATCATTTCTTTTGTGCATACGCAGATGTTTTTATATCCAAGTTTTCTGCTTTCAATACAGAATGCGACATCATTATAATTTACTGGCATATCCTCACGGAATCCCTTAATTTCCTGATAAATATGCTTCTTGACCGCAAGGCAGGCGCCCGTTACTGCGGTTGCTTCATGTGTTACTCGCGCAATACCCCAATAACCCGCTGATTGTGGGGGAAGCCCTTTGAGAATATGCCCAGCAATGCCACTGCCTGTATAGACACCAATATGTTGGACTGCTCCGTTTTGTGGATAAACCAAGCGTATGCCGACTGCGCCAACGTCCTCTCTTATCGCATACGCCATCATTTTGGTTAACCATTCCTTATCACTGACAAGGATATCATCATTCATGAATAGGAATATATCTCCCGTTGCCTGTTCGGCTAGAAGATTATTGCCTTTCGACCAATTGAAAGTTTCCCCCAATTCAAAAATACGAATTCTTGGATCGTTTGTTTCTTTCAATGATTTGGGGTTGCCCTTGTTTGTTCCCATTCTGCCAAGCAATATCTCTATTTCGCCCTGATAGTCTGTCCGCCGAAGCAATGTTGCAAGGCATTGGCGTAATGTCCATGTTTTGCCGGTTGTTAGGATCATAATGCTGACTTTTGGCGGCGCCCCTATAAGTTTGCGCTCTACACTCAATAGGCCAGCATCCAGCTTCTTGGCTGTATAATCCGCAAACATATGTTGCACGATTTGTACGCGCCCGTCATCTGCGGGTTGCTCCCGCTCTACGTAGCCGATGTAATTAAGGTGCGAGAATTTTGCCTTTACTTTTGCAAAGCCAAGCAGGAACCCGAACAATTCAAGGCGGCTATTGATCGTTTTCTTCTCTGTCTTGCTGAGTAGTAGCTTTAATGTCTCTGTACGGATTAGGCAGCAGCCGGAAATGTAATCAAGGGCAAGGAAGTAATCCAGATCAAACGTTGCTGGTTTGAAAAAGTGGCTGGACTTTGGCCCAAAAGCATCACAATAAACAATATCTGCAATGTTTTCATCGCCAAATTTTTCCATTTTTGCATCAATTCCCTGACGGATTTCTGTGCGCTCATCTTCATAGCGTACCCATCTTTCATTGATTTCATTAATATTTATTGGCCCCTCGTAATATTTAATAATGCGAACGCTTTCTGCTTCACAAGTATCTTGTGGTTGGAAAACATCAGCCCAAGTTGCTGCATCCCCAGGCGTTGTGCCGACAATAAAACTTGTGCTGTTTTTTACGAATTTAGCTTCCAAAACAATTCGTTCCATGACAGTAAGCGCGCCTTGAACGAAAAATGGATTGAGGCCGCGAATCTCTAACCAAGAAACATTTTGTGGCTGTTGTGGCATAGCTGCAACTGCCCACGCACTTGGCACAAAAATATTCTGCAATCCTGCGAGGCTTGCTAAGAAACCCCAATCCCATAACTGGTCCGCAGAAGGTGCAATTCTAACCAATGCTTTTGGCGATAGAAGAACCGCAGGCCCCATTGAAAATGGCACTACCCTATTAGGTAATCCGGCTTCAAGACAGGTATGTTCACATACTCTTGAAGCTTCATAATCAAGTGTTGCAAAAGCAGGATTGTTTGGAATGGAAAGAAAACTGATGCCCATTCCACCGTCGTTTGACATAGGAAAGGCACTGGCAGCCGTATCGGACTGTAACGCATCGCGCAATTTTTCTAAGCTTTGATCGGAAATTGCCGTGCCCACAGAGGCAACAAGAAGTGGAGCGGAAAGCTTAATAGCGAGTTTTGTCGCCACAGAAAAATTGGGTTCAAAAATAGCACTAACGCTCTCTTTTTCACCAAGAATAACTGTATTTGGCGCCGCCGCAACCACCAAATCACCATTTATTTTCTTTGGCATATGGGCCAAATCTGGCGCAGTTACACCCCAACAAGACTGAATGATATGCAGATTATGCCGAACACCGTAATTTTTAGCCCACTGGCGCATCCGTGCGCGATGCCAGATTTTCTTTTTCTCTGAAAGGCTTAACCATTCTTGAATCTTTTCTTTATATTCGCTTGCTGTGGTTGCGTAAGCAAAAACTGGCGGCGCGTCGTCTGTATAGCAACGGAGTGGTGTTGCAATAACTGCGGCGCCCACAAGACCAGCCTGCACGATTTTTAAATTTGTTTTGGCTTCATTAAAAGCATTATCTTCTAATGGCGCAAGCATAAGTTCCAGCCCTTGTGACGCCAGAAGTGGGAAATATTGGTGTGGTGGAACTCCTGGAATTTTAGTTATATCTTTACCATCGAAGTTTGCTGGGGGATAGTGGCCAAGGAATGTCCACGATATTTTATCGGCAGGTATTTCTTCGACTGCCTTGACCAAGAACTCCAAATCACCATCATGTGAAATAGAACCACCCCAGCCAATCTTAGGCTTACCAGACGCAACTTCGATTTTTGGTAAATCGTCACTATCTGCTTCCAGCAAGAAATTGTTCATAACCTTAATGGGGCATTTTGGATTTAGCCGATGGAGCCATTCTGCGATGGGCGCGCTAGAAGCAATGGCCCAATCACAATAATCCAAAACTTGGCCGATATTGATATCAACTTCATCGGACGGTGGCTGGTAAGGTTCATGGACGTTTTGTGCAGGTACATCAGTTAAAAGATCGTCAATTTCAAATATAATTTTTATGTCGTGGCCAAATTCCTTACGAATATCTCTAATGACATGAAGTTCCCTTTCATCTCGCGGGCGCTGACAGACAATAACATCTGGTTTCATTTCCCGCAATTTGTCGAGCGGTGGATACCCCAAAACAGCATTGGCTAATGCCACACCATGCTTTGCAAGCCAATAAGCCGGGCTTTGAATTCTATGAAATCCGCAGCCGTGTTGGTCGGCAGCACAACCTAAAACGAATGGAACTGGCAATGTCTGAAATCCTTACTGTGGTTTAACGGTTTACTACTTAGTAACTTGCTTTCTCTGTGTCAAGGCCCTATAGTGCAGGATATGAAAATAAGACCACGTGTGGGGTTTCTTCTTTGCGGGATAGTTGGAATGCTTTCCGCGTTTGAGTTGGCAATCTACCAATTTCATGGCTTTGCAGTGGCAATTGTATTCATTTCCGCCTTGTTAATTATTGCCGGAATCATGTGGTTTGTAGAGGAATCTGATAGTGGCAGATAAAATGGAATTTTTTGCTTGTTGTGTAGGAATATTGCTTTCTGCACTTGGGGATGGGGTTTTTCATACTAATGGCTTTATGGTGGCTACTATAATGTTTGGATTCACGCTAATCACTATGGCAGTTACTTGGTTTATTAAAGAAGTAAGCTAGAGAGTAGAGCGGTGGAAGCGCCTACTCGCACAGAATTTCTTGAGTTTCTTACTGTATTTGAGACACTAGCTGTTTTTGAAATACAGATGGCGCGTAAATATGGTGTTGGGGCCTTTCCGGCAGAAGGACGCCCGAATCCTGCTGTGGTAAAAACAATGGCTTGGTTGCGAGAGCAAATGAAATGACAACCAATAGATTGGTGGCCATTTCTCTTCTGTGGGTGCTGGTAGCATTCGTTGGGCTTATTGGCAGACGAATTTGTGGGGATGGAGGAATAATAAATTTTATTCTTCTGGCGTCCTTTATAAACATGCTAGCTTGTCTTTTACTCGCTTGTGTGCGTGAGGTTACTAGTATTTGTAAAAGAAGATAACCGCAATTTATTGATATGCTTACCGAATTTGTTGTTGTCCATGTCGCGCCCCTGGAAGTAGTTTTTTTGCCAAGTATCGTTCATATGCCTAGATGGATTAGTTTGTTGTTGCCGATGAAATTCGTTTCTTGATTTTTCCCATGTAGCATATTGCCGCTTCAATTCAGGATCATCATCTATAGGAGCAATTTTAGGATTGAATTCGTTAATTGTCTCTCGCCGGATGGGGAAAATAAAACAGAATGGTTCCCCTTTCTCAAATCTTACTATATGATTACGTCTAAGTAATTTCCAATTCATTGTAAAAGTAAATGGTGCCCAATCGGTTTCAACGATTCCTGTCAGAGGATAAATCCCCTCTTTAGGGGAATTGGGCGTGCCAGTAATATAAAGATTGAATCCTGGGGGCGTGCGAAATATTCCATCAACATGGAAAGTTAGGACCGCTTCACCAAATATTGATACAGGCATGAAACGCTCTTCAACTTGTTGATGCGCTTTAATAATTAAATCTTCTTTTTTGCCGCCGCCGCGCCAATAGACATCAAATCCGATGGGGCACAATAACTGCCATCCATGCGAATTGGCAATGCTGAGAGGCAAGCAACGATAGGCATAGCGATTTGGTGTTTCGTCCATCCAATCACGCTCTTGTGGGGCTGGGCGCAAGTTGGGCTTCCAGCCCTCGAAAACATAACAAATTAAATCAAGCATGTTCCCTCTCTGCGCCGCGTAAACGCCGAATAAGTTCTACTAATTCTCCACGCCTTTCCTGGGACTGGAATTGCGCCGAATATTGGTTTTCCATTAAAACCAAAATCGGAATCAGCGTACCATAGACCGCGATGCATTGTACACATAGTATATTTTCGATGTGTTTCCCAGCTTATATCAATCATTTTACTTTGCATTCCGCCTTGTTCCAGACATATTTCCATGCGCTTCTTTGTCTGCACCGTCTGTACTGCCGGTGAAGCGGGATTCGCTGCCTTGTTCGGCTTCTCCACCGCCAAATTTTCCCTTTAAATAAGCAGACACAATATTCTGCCATACACCAACTAAGCCTGGATCACATGGGGTTAATTCCATCAATTGTACTAATTCCTTATGCTCTTCATTCTTTACCAGCTTTTCCATTGAAGGCAAATCAACATTGGAGCGCCGCTCCATGTAGACTTCGGCTAGCTGGCGAACCTCATATTCGCGCGCATCTTCCCGTGGTGTTTTGCCACGGAAAACAAAACGCAAACTAGGAAAGCGCGTCCAAAGAATATATTGGTTGATGATGCGTTCAATCAAGAGAAGAAAATCAGTTAAGCCAACATCTTCATCATCAAAAGCGGCTGCTGGTGTCCGTTGGTCAACAGGATCGGGCCGTGTGTCCGCCACTTTGCCAGAAATGCGAAAACCAAGACGCTTCGGGGAAACGCCGCAAAGTAAGCAATAAATGCCAATTGTGAGATTTAAATGTTCTTGGAAGAGAGCGTCTTTATCTTTGGCGGAACTAAAATCAATAAGTTCAAGTTCTGAATCTGGCGGCAAAGCCATCGCTGGCAGCGCCCACTGTTTTGTGATTCCCTTTTTGAGATTGTTCCACATACGGGTAATCAAGTCGAGTTCGCGCGGCGTAAATCCCAATCCCTTGAAAACCAGCATGCCATTCGGAATGCCATTTTTCGTGAATGTATCAGAATTTAATTCCATTGCATTGTCGAAAGCTTGAACAAGGCTGCTGGCTTGATCCATTTCTGGAAAGCCGTAATTGCCTACTTCTGGGTCGGTTCGTGGGTTTCTTGTTGTCCAGATAAGATCGTCTCGGGTAAATGACCGGATAACTTGTTGGCCTTCATTGACAAGGACAGCGAAATCTTCTTTCTTTTTCTGGTAGCCATTTTCGTTGGCCAAACGAATAGCACCAGCGGGTAACGCCGCGTACCCCAAAATACGTCCCGAATTATCCATATCCGTAAAGATTGCGATTCCGTCATAGGTAAAGGAATCTCGCGTGATTTTTGCCAAGAAAGTTGCAAAATCAGTGTATTGAAAAGAATCTCTCTCACGCGGATGCGCGTAATCCGTCTCAAAATTACAATTAGATATAAACTGTTCCGCAGCGCGAATGTCGCGTAAAGTCTTAGCAGTTGGACTTTCAGAGTTGTCAAGAAGTTCAATTGCCCACCCCTTTCGCCACCGATGCTTGGTTAATTGCGAATATTGTGCCACGTCTTGCTGGCGTGTATCTATCACAATTTTTGGTGCCAGAAGTGTATTCGCCATCTTCCTAAGCGTGTCTGGCGGCAATCCAGGCCAGGGGATCAGGCCGGCATCGGCATTTGGATCGGGCAGGGTGTTGTACGTAGCATAGGAATAGACCGCAGGCGGCGGTGTAAGTGCCTTACACACCAAGTCCGCAAAGGCAGCCATTTTGGCGCCTTCGGTCAGGTGCCCATTCATGGGGCTTTTTTCTACGTCAGGTACATCAAATGCTTCTGCGGAAGGTAAAATTACTGATGGCATAAAACTAACATAATCATTACTCAGCCATTAAGCTAGACCATGCCATTTGTAAAAGTAGATGGAAAGATAATTCCAGGTAATCTTGGGTCTTTTCCTTCTTTTAAGGACCAATCAAGACAGCTATCCAGCGCCGCAACTTTTCGATTCTGTAGATTACAGAAATGTAATTTATTTAAATGTCGGCAATTATAACAAAATGGCATTGGGTCTTGCGGGTGGTCTATTTCATTGTTGGCGCTCTCAATCTGTTTAAAGAAATTGTCAGTATAATATATGCTTGGATCAATGTTTTCTCGTATAGATGATGTTGTAACTGGCGCTTCATCTGGCACGACCAACCTGCCAGCAGAAAGCTTAATTGCTCTTTGAACAAGATATACGAGCGCGTCAACCTGATCTTTGTAGCCAAATCCATCGCCGGAAAAGTTCTTTAATTCTCGCTCCAATGATTTCAGCCAAGGCCCCTGATCGTGGAAATGAACTCGGCCAAGACGGAACCAACCTTGAACTGTTCCGGTTCCACCATCAATACTTGATGTGGCGCGAACAAGTTTTGTGCCGAATGATTTCATAGGTACAACCGGAACACCAACTGTTGGTAATGTTTGCAGGGCCGGAATGCCGCTTGATTTTTCTTCAATTAATACTTCGGAGGCACGCCAGAACATCCATTTACGCCGCATCTCGCCCATAAGTTCATTAACAACAAGACGATCTTTAAAAGCATCTATAATATATAGATCAAAATGTGCATCGCATTCACCAAGAACGCTGCTATCCTCGCCACGATGCCATCTGCCGCAAGGAACCAGAATACCAGTAATGCAAGCAGAGAAGGCCGAATCTTTACTTACGCTTAGTGCTGTATCCCAAGATTGTATGACTTTGTATTCCTTGAACTGCGCCGGCAGTGTTAAAGGACTTACTATTTCCGCGTTTGGTAATGAGAAATAAGAAAAATCTTGCGCCCGAAAAATTGAGCCGCTTCTTTGTCCTGGATTGCATTGATAAACTGCTTCCGCAATGTCGGGGCTTCCGGCTTTTGTAGTAAGCCATTCCTTACGCTTTTGTTTATGCTCAGGCCAGTAAAAGCCTTCCCCAGCCGGATCGCGGCCATAGTAAGCCCTGAATGCCCGCAATGGTCTGCCCACCAAACTTTCAGGCAACTCCGTTTCTTGCGCATTGCCTTCTTCTGTGAAGAAACATTGCAGATCGGCGGGAACAATTACATCATAGAATAAGTCATGCTGCCCCGCGCGCTCGGCTGGCAATGTCAATGCAACCCAGTCAGCTTGCTCCATAAAATGGCCAAGAATATCGTATTCGGCCCAACGGCGCCCCGCACAAATATAGCGTGAGCCTTCCGGCACTGTTCGATGGATCAGTGTTGTATAGTAAGTATCAATAACTTTTTTGGCATTCTCGGGTGTAGATACGTTGTCTTTATCGTGTAAGTCATCGAATATTAAGGTTCTGGCGTGCAGGCCAGTTAAGACTTGAGAATCCAAGCCAGCGCAAATATAGGACGGCTTAGAATCGCCAACAGGCTTACTTGTTACATAAATGCCGGTTTTGGTTGACCAACCCAGGCTTTTGTTGGGGCCAATTCCAGGAAAAGATTTGCGGAAATAAGGGCTATGCTCAATGATTTCCATAACAGACTTCATAAAGCTTTGTGGTAGACCTTCGGCGGCTGATACACCAAGAATAGATTCAGATGGGTCACAACCAATTTTCCATGCCGGATAGGCGCATAATAATAAGCGTGATTTGCCGGAACCTGGACCAATAATAATAAGTAGCTTTTGGATACGCTCGTCAAGTAAAGCAGCGGCAACAGGGAGTAGATGATTTGGAAAAAATTCGCCTTGAATTCCGTAGATAGCATTATACAGACCAATGAGGGAAATTGGCGGTCCCCCTCCCCCGCTGGTAACTACAAGATCGTTAGTTGATTGTGCCATAAAAATCACTATAACCTTGATAGTATTTTTGCCCTAGCAGCACTAATGAGTTAACAAAGAAAGCTGCACTTGCTTTCATTGCTTCTTCTGCAATTGGCAGCATTTCTTGTACTATTTCTGTCTCCCAATGCTCTTCTGGAAAATACCGTGATTTACTGGTGTGCCAGTGTGCAACACCATTTACAATTGATATTTCAAGGCCAAGTGGACAAAATATTGTGTTATTGGTTTTACAACAATGGCTAATATAGTAGAAATTTGGTTTCTCTTTTTCTATTAGTAGCGCAAATTTTACCATCATATTAGCTGCTTCCATTTTCATGGTAGTGTCCGCAAAAACAATGTCATGGCCTATTGGAATGTCGGATTCAATCCAAAGAGAGGAATTTAATAATTCAAAATTATTCATAATCTCTTCTACTGATTTTTTCTTTAATTTCAAGTTACAGATATTTATAAGTTGCTTTTCATCTAACCACAATTTCGGTGCCCTTTCTATCTTTGACATGAGCATTGCTGCTTTTGCGTTTGTTGCGAAAGACGAAAATATAATTTCATGCGCTAACCAAGAATGGGGCTTCGTTGTCATAGTGTAGTATATTATGCTAATTGCGGGGAAAGTCAATGGAACTACTAGATACAGCGATTGCGTTTTCATTACCTGCTATTATTAAAGCAGAATCTATTAATGGGCGGCGCATTGTTAGAGTCGAAGCAAGTAATGAAGCAGTCGATGCCGAAGGTGATGTTATTATGCAGAAGGCGCTTTTGGACAGCGCAAAATCATTCTTAGAGAATGGCCATCTTGATATCGACCACTATAGCGAAATTGGGCATCGTTTAGGAATTACCAATCCAGAATGGTACATTGTAGGACACCCCGTATCAGTAGAAGATGGCGGTGGTGGGCGCACATTCGTTAAGGGGGAATTACGTAAGGCTGGTGATGGAAGTTTCGACCCACGCCGCCCGTATGATATGTTATGGGAACAACTAACATCCGATCCGCCAGTGAAATGGTTAGCTAGTATCTTTGGGTATCCAATCTCCTCTAAAACAGATGATTGCCGTGAGGGTGGCTGCGAATCTGGGGCTACACGCTATCTTATCAAAGGCATTCGTTGGACCAGTCTTGCGTTTACACGGCGCCCCGTTAATCAAGCATTGACTGGCAATGCAACTGTTGTAAGTGCAAAGGCACTTATTAAGTCTTATTTGGACGCTGGAATGTGGAAAGGCCCAGATATGGGCGGCACAGCCAATACCGGAAATCCAGAACCCGATTTATACCCAGACAATACCAATCCACTAGAAGCGCCAGAACAGGGTGCGCCTGTACATGATTCAATGCCTGGGGGGCCAATTACGCTATCACAAATTGGTATGGATCATGTACTTTATCCAGTACACAAATGTATGAAGTGTTCGCCGGTTTTACGCTCAATGCCAAGTATTGCTGCGTTTAAAAACCATTTCATCGGCTGTGCAGGATATCCACCTGGATTATCAGATATTATGGCACATGCAGCATTAGCCAAAAAACTTCTTGGATATTACTAGCCTATTGGAGTTGGGGGGTCTTGTGTGTAATAGTATTATTTGTCAATGTAATGACACAGAGGGACACAGAAAACCAATGGATAAGAATTTCTTAGCTACACTTCTTGCAAAGGCTTTAGGTGCCGCAGACGATGCTACACTTGGCCAATTTGTGCGGGAAGCTATGACAGCAAAAGCGCGTGGTGCCAATAACCTAGACGCTGGGGAAATAATTCTTGACCTCTTTCTAGAAGGCCAAATGAATAAAGTACCTTCAAAGAATCAATTGGAAGTTACTGCACCTGTAGCTGCTTCTGGTGGCGGTGCTGAGAACATGGTTGAAAGATTCTCTGATCCTGCCACACAACTTCGTCATGTTGCGAATTACGACAAAATTGCAACAATGATGGGCGAACTCAAGGACGCTGTTAAGGCTCTAGCCGAAGGAATGGCAGTTATTCTCAAGAAATCAGATGAAGAAGAAGAGGATAGTGAGCAAGAGGAAGGCGGCATTAATATTGCTGTAGAGGAAGAACAGGAAGAAAGTGACGAGGAAGAAGAAGAAGGTAAGTCTCTTGCCACAGCAGTATTGAATAACATTATGGCTAAGGGTGAGGAAGAAGAGGAAGAAGAGGAAGAATCTTCAGAAAAGGCAGAGGAAGAAGAGGAAGAAGAGGAAGAAGGAGAGGAAGAGGCAAAGGCACTTGCAGATACTTCCAAGATTAAGTTTGCAAAAGCAATGGTGTCGGGTGCCAAAAAGGCTCTTGTATCTAGCAAGAATGCAAAGGTTCGTGAAGCTGCCGGTAAGTCACTTCGTCGTGCTCGCGCACTCGCAACAATGGCAGCAAAGAGCAAGGACAAGGCTGTTGTAAAGAATGCAACTGATGTTCTTGGCGCTATTGGAGAAACAATGTATCTCCATAACATTTCAGCGAAAGCCAAGAAGGCCCGCAAGGATACACTACCAGACACCGGAAACCAAAAGAAATGGCCGGATAAAGAGGGTTATGAAAAAGCCCTTGTGCGCATGGAAACAGACTTACACGGCTTGATGAATACCGTTGCTAATCTGTCAAAAATGCGTCAGGCAGCCGGTGCAGGTCCAAATAATGTCGTGGCATTGAATGAAAATCCACTACAGAAAGCGGGGGCAAACTATTTCAATGACAAGACACAACTAATTATGAGCAAAGCAGAAGCAAATCAACTGAGCGATCTTGCACAAGGCGAAGCCGAAGAACTTCTATCATTGATGCAAGCTGCAAAGGCTGGACGTATTGACGATTCAGTTGTGCGCAATGCAATAGCTGTTGCATCGGCGGAAGTTAAAGCAATTTTCCCTGAGTGGCAATTGCGGGCGGTAGCATAAGAGAGGAAATGAAATAAATGAGCGAATTACCAGACGTTGTAAGACAAGCCGCAATAATGAAAGCGCAGGAGCTATATGCTTCTCAGCTTACAGGGGATGGTTTGCCTCTTCGCAGCCTCTTTACAGCAATCGCTGCCTTCCAGCAACATGACCAATCAGGATGGGAATCAGATCGTACAGTTGGCGATTTTCTTCGTTCGCAGAAAGCCCAAATTGAGCGTGATAATGTTCGTGCCAGCTATCTTCGTGAATTTGGATTGAAAGACCCAAATTGGGTTAATCGCCAAAGATATCCATCGCTTAATAGCATGGCTAAGGCAATGAATACCAGCGAAGCTTTGATGAAATCTGTTCTTGATATTGGACAGGCAACAAGCTTTAGCTCCATTGTCGGCGGTCAGTCTGTTGGCTATATGTCGCTTGATACAAGACTATATCGTGCAACAATTCGGCCATCATCTTTCACCCTGTATAACTATCTGCGTAAGTCGCAGGCATATCAGGTTGTTGATCTATGGTCTACAGCACAGGGAACAGGTGGAAAGCCAGCGGGTGCATCTTATGCTTCATTCGCAGGCGTAACGGGAAGCACACTCGCATCAAATGCCGGCGAATACTTCCTAAATACACTGTTCTTAAAGCTAGCCGTTGATGCCCGCACTATCACAATTCCATTAGCAGCCCAAAATAACTTCGTTGACATTGCTGCGCAGGAAACAGCGAATGCTGCTCTGTCAGTTATGACAACAATCAATTGGGCAAATTATTGGGGTAACTCAACACTTTATCCAAACCAACAGCAAGGTTTGTTCCAGACAATTTCTGGCGCAACTTCTGGTGGTAATATCTTCAACTGGCTAACATATAGCCCGCCAAACTCTGGCAGCTATACAAACCAGCAGTTGCTATTTAATTACATCTACGAAATTTGTGGTTTTATGGCAACACAGTACAACTTTGCGCATCTTACACATGCGTTTATGGGAACTACTGTTGCCGGCGATATCCAGTCACTAACTACAACACTATTGAATAACCTGATTACACTGCCGTCGCGCACTCGCGTTGAAGGTATTGTGGTTAACGGTGACTTCAATGGAATGAAAACACGTTTCGGTGAAATTCAATTCCCTGTAGATATTTGCATTGGAATGCGTAATGTTCCAATTCAAGCCTACACAAACCAAGCAGGGCAAACACAGGCAACAACATCCGCACCGACACCACCGGCAGGTGTTACTGGGTCTACTGTAACAGGTCAAGCTGGATCGCTATGGTATGTCTCAGGGGGCGCCTTCAACCCAACTGGCAGTGGTATATACCAGTACGCCGTTGCTTCGGCTGACTCCAGCATGAATGAGTCAACTTTGACTTGGGCAGCCGCAACAAGTGGTGCCGTAAGCGCAGTTGCTTCTTCTGGCGCAGTAAAACTTCAAATTACTGGCCCAACAGCAGCCGATGCGGCAGCATTCCGTATCTTCCGCTCAGGTCTAAACTGCCCAGCAACAGGCGCCAATCTTGTTCGTTGGATTGCCGATGTGGCAGCTAATGGATCGGGTGTGGTTACATACTACGATCTTAATAACTGGGTTCCTGGATCAGAACCTATTTTCTTGCTTGATCTGGATGAAGCCGATGCGGCGCTTGATTACCGTGTAATGCTTCCGATGGTGAAGGTTAATCTGTTCGCGCAGAACCTTTATATGCCGTGGGCAGTTGCGGGAATTGGCGCTATCCGTGTAACAATTCCTAAGTTCCATGCGGTTATTACAAACTACGTGCCCGCAAACCCAGTATTCAATCCATTGCAGACAAACTATCCTGCACAGGGAAATTGGGGCGGACTATAAGACTGGCGGCTGTCCTACGAATTCAGCCAAAGCCAGCGGGGGAGGGGATCAATTCCTCTCCCCCTTTATTTTTAATGCAATTTATCTTTCTCTTCCCAAGCTATTTCATCTGGTTTTTCTAGTTCCCCTATTTTATGCTTAATTCTTTCGTAAAGACTACCGATAATATAATTTAAGTGCTGTTCGCGTGCTTCTTCCTCTTTAAGTTGTGAGAGCAAGTACCCCACAATTATAATCAGGTGAAAGGAAAGTGCCTCTCCAACCGCAGCGGGTTTAGTCTCATTAGGTAGAGCAAAAATAAATTTTCTCAACTTTTCTATTAAATCGGTGGCTTCCTTCTGCATTTCATTTATAGCATTCAAGCTATTCTTTTGTGCTTTACGCTTGTTCATTTGGCTCGTCCTCTTTCAACACGGCCTGCATTAAGTATTTTGGCACTTCTTCTGCGGTAGCACTTTTGATACTTGAACCCGGTTCTTTCTTTAGAACTTCAAGCACAGCCGCACCGATGGCTTGTTCTTTTGTCTCAGAGACACAAAATCCATGAAATACCTGCGTTTCTATTGATTTCATAGTCGTAATAATTACTGACCATAGAGTCATGGTAGCACCATCTCTTGTGACTTTTCAGCGGGCATCCTATCTTATGGCCGGGAGTATGTCAAATGAAATTTGAGGTAAGACTGGAATCAGGCTGTGAACTTGATACAGAATGGAAAGCGCAAGGATTGGTTGAGGCGGAATGGAATGGTATTACCTTTACGCTAAACCAACGGGGGGATTATGAGGTAATTAACCCCACAGACGAACAAATTAAATTGGCGTTAGATACTACGTTCATGGTGGTTGTGATCTATAGCTATTCTCCCCCGCTGGCGCCTGAATGGCCATTTTAATTTTACCTTTCTGTTGCTTCATCGTATGATGTAAGTAATTCATACGAACCAATATACAATTCATACGAATTAACTGGTGAAATGTATTGTTCTTTGCGAAGCCAGTCTAAAAACTTTTCGCTGGTTAAATGCCGTCTTGAATTGTTGGTAAAATCTGCCTTTTCGCTTTCTATAAAAAGATCATATAATTTTCTTTGGTTTAATTCTTTCAGGGCAACAAAAATACCATGAACCGTGTATTCACTAAATGGCCCTGTAGTTAATACCAATAACGCGCCTACGGGTATAGTTGGCATGGTATAAGCCTTGTTGCTGATCTGAATAGCCTTTATAGTGAGAGTCTATGAGGAAGTCAAGTTAATGAGTGGTAATAATTCCCCCTACCAGCAACCAATTTTAATTCCAAATGCTTTATGGTCATGGACACAAAGCGGCGGTAATACAGGCGCCACAATCGCAGGGTTTCCCCCAGGCGGCGTAAGACAGCCAACAAAAACAGGAATTATGCCTGCTGATTTACAGAATTTTGTTGGTGTGCCCTTGCAATTTTATGGAAATCCAATTGTGCCTGTACCGCAAGGAACATTATTGCAATGGATTCGTTGGGCGGAAGATTGGATTGAGCGCCAAACAGGGATTTTGCTTTGCCAGACTTGGGTAGCTGCCCCACCAACTGTTGTTCCTGGACAGCAAATAGCGGAGGGGATTCTTCCGGCAAACACTGTACAGATGCAACTTGGGACAGATTATGACCTCGCGGACGCACCATACGATTTCTGGTTTCCGCGCGCCGAAGATACCGGATGGATGGCCTACCAATTGCGCTATCGCCCGACTAAGATGATTAACTATTCACAATCTAATTACACAGCAATTCAACGGGTTAGTTTTATTTACCCGTTGCTGAATGAATTCTTCCGCGTTCCGCCACAGTGGCTTGTAACAGATGAAGATATGGGTTGGGTTCGTATGGTGCCGACAACAGACATTCAGCTATTGCCGCTCTTTGCCCTGTATCTTGGCTTCCTGGCCTTCACAGACTCCCTGCCGGGGGGGCTGGCCTTCCAATATATTGCGGGCTTGACGCCGGCCGATATCCAGACACGCTACTCATTTATACCACAACTTGTCCTTGCCGCAGCAGCCGTAATCGCGCTCGGTATCTGCCAAGGATCAATCAATACCGGGTTTTCTTCATTTGAAATTAAGGTTGATAACCTGGAACAGCGCAGTAAGTTCAATGACGATGGGCCGTTTTCTGGCCTTATTCGCACATTTACTAAAATGCGCGATGAATTATTGCAAGCAGCGCACAGCAAAGTTGGCGGCCCAATGCTTACTTTTCTTTAATATTTAGATAACATATAAGCACTATTAGGCCGGAAATAATAGTGAGCAGAATTTTACCGTGTGTAGCTGTAATGAAAGCATCCGCTACCGATATAGCCATAATAATGATGTAGATTATGTTATACATCGAACGATCCATGTGGTCTGTGCCTTAGAACGGGATGAAGGAAGTCAACTACTAAGGAAAACGACTAGCGACCTACGACCAACAATCCACAACAAACGAATTCCCGATGGCGACAACGACTAACGGCCCTAGAAAGGTAAATAAATACGTCGCCAACGTGGGAGTTGCTTATTTCTAGTGCGGATTACAAGTCCGGCCCTGGTCTATGCCAGGAATCCCGTTCATTTTCTTACCTTCATCCACGCCCTCACGAAAGCTGCCGAAGCAGCCCCGCAAGCCCTTAAACCAGCATATGGCGCTGTAATACCTCAACCAGATGGGGCGGTATGGCCAGACTGTTGGTTACATTGATTTTTGTGATTTCATCCATCACTTCTGTAAGTTCCCGCCGCGCAGCAGTGGCGTCTTGAGCCAATTTGCCCAAGAGATCAGCACCGACGACACGAATGCTTATTACATCATTGTTGAGTTGTCTATATTCTAGCGATTCTGCCACGGCAGCACGCATTGCCGCGATTTTTTCTGCCACAATATCATAGTTTGTTTCGCCGCGTGTGGCAGACAGTGAGAGGAACAATTTGGCGCGCTGTTCCTTTGCCAGCAAAATGCGGCGTTGCAGCAATAGAGCATTCACACCCAAGCGCGCGTTGGCTTCCGACACCAAAGCCCGCAATTCAAACGCAGTATCTTGCAATGCAGCATATTCCTGCATTATCTGCGCGTTTCCATAGCGCACGTTCCCCAGGACATCATGCAAACTGCGCTGCTTATCATAGATGGAATAAGCAGTAGTTCCAACAAAATCCCCAGCAATTGTCTCTGCCGCTTTCAGGGCAGCGCGCTCTAATTCTGCGGCCTTCTTTAGTGTTACCTTCATGATACAACCCTCGTGAACAGCAACACTATACGGCAACTTGGGGCCGAAAGCAACACAAAAAACATTAAAGAATCTTAATGTAAAACTATTCCCCGATGTGCTAAGGTAAAGACCTTGAAAGGAAAAATCATGAACTGGCAAGAGCGGATAGATAATTATGAAATAGTAACTAGATTTCCAGGCAGTTTATTTATTGCTGGCGATGGCCGCGTGGTAGGGACATGGATCATGGGAAATGATTATCATGTCAAGAATGGATACTACGGTGGGTATCCCCCAACATACTTGCGGCGTATAGCTGCATTATTTCCTGACAAGAAAAACGTTTTACATTTATTCAGCGGGCTAGTTGATTTAACTGTTCTTCCAGGAGAGACAGTAGACATTGCACCGTATGTGTCGCCAACATACTTATGCGACGCCAAGGATTTATCTATAGTTCCCCTAAAAAATTATGATTTGGTTGTAGCCGATCCGCCATATTCTGTTGAGGATGCGGAACATTACGGAACTGGATTGATAAATCGAAATATTGTGTTCCGCCAATTAGCTCGGCTTAACCCAGGAACATATGTTGTGTGGTTGGATCAAGTTTTACCTATGTGGCGTAAGGATACATTTGAGTTAGAAGCTGTTATTGGTGTTGTTAAATCCACTAACCATAGATTTAGGATTGTCTGTATATTCAAGAGAATATAATTATGTGATAATGAGGAATGAGCGGAACAATACCAGGAACTACATTTAACAATCCCCCAGGAATTATTCCTGCCCAAGTTCCGCCCGATCCGTATTGGATTTCAAATACACCTTTTGATGCATTTGCACAAAAGTTTGGTGTACGATTGCTTTGGGAAAAAGCGCATGCTTGCCCATGTGCTTGGTCCGCTTCGATTAAAGGCAGTGCGCTTGCTTCATGCAATACATGCTCAGGCTTAGGCTGGTATTGGGATAGAGCAATCGGACCATTTCCGATGATGCTATCCTATGCCCACTCACCGCTCGCGGCTGACGAACCAGGAACCATTTTTAATGAAAAATTTGGTCAAGTTATTTCAGCCGATCCACTGCTAACAATTATGTATGGGCCTTCTTCTGGCGTATGGGCACAAGCCAGTGAATTTGACAGATACACAGAGGTTGATTCATTTTGGCGATTTAATGCAACATTATATGCCGGCCAGAAAATGATGTTGCCTTACACACAAAATGTTACCGTGGAAAGTTTACAATATTTTAATCAAGCTACATCTTCTGTTTCTGCAATTACAGATTATGGCGTAACTGGAAGTTTCGTTTCTGCATATAATCTACCGTATGGGCAAGCTTTTGTTGTCGAATTTTATGCTAATCCGCAATTCGTTGCATCAAAACGTGCAGGATCGTTGCCGCACGTAAGACCATTCGTGCAGGGCACTATTCCACTACCGAAACGATTTAGATTAGTCCAGTTGGATTATTGGCTAAGAATGCAAGGCAATTATTAATCTTTATTCTTCTAACTCCACATTCCAATAGAGATAATCACCCCAAGTCTTTATTGTTTCTTCGTCCAAGAATTCCAGCCCAGCTTCCAACAATTCATGGGCAGTTGGCTGGTGTGGCTCTTTTAAGGGACGGAGACTCCCCCGCTGGCCCTTTCTTCCTGAATAATTTGGTAAACAATCACGTTTTTCTTTATTGCAATCCACACAACAGGTTAGGATATTTGTCCACTCTGTTTTTCCTCGTTTCGATCTTGGAATAACGTGATCAAATGTTAACTCATGTGATGGGAATTTTTTTCCACAATATTGGCAAGTAAATCTGTCGCGCAATAGAATAGAGCGGCGACAAAATTTTGGATGCGAATATACAGAAACAAATTCTTTTAGGACAATGACTCTAGGTACAGGAATTTCTACGCTTGGGCTGTGGAATACAGCATCCCAGCTATCTAGCATAATAGCCGTGCCTTTCCAGACTGCTATTGCAGCATCTAAGGCAGGAATTACGCTCAATGGAAAGGTAGTTACTGGCCGATAATCGGCATTAAGCTTGAGCGTGCGGTATGAAGTTGGGTCTAACATCACTCAGACAATATAGGTAATTCTTCCCGTTGCACAATGTACCAAGACAGGCGCCAGTCATCATGCCTTGGTATTATTAACTTCCCTGATAATAAATGATACCACACAATGATTCCCAAAAAAGTTGAATTGCTAATAGGAATCATGCCGTATAGAGGTTGTTTCAGGCTAAGAAATTCCAGAATATCATCAGCGAATGGGCTTATATCATATTCAATCAAACAAGGCCCCTCTTCCGAGTATCCTTCAATGATTGTCAGTACGCTGTTTGCCACGTTTTTCTTTCCTTTTATAGACCTTACCAGATGGTTTTACACGTTTTCGGAATAGCGGTGAGCGCAATTCCTTTGCTAAATAATTTCTGTGGCGCTGTTGTTTTTTCATGGAAGGCCGCTGGTGAATTGCACACCTTGACATTCGGGTAAGAGCCGAACTGTGGCGCTAGCCTACATTTACAGTCTAGCGGCCCGTGGTAGGAGCGACAGGACTCGAACCTGCACGGCGTATTATGCCACCCGCTTTTGAGGCGGGCACGTCTACCAATTCCATCACGCTCCCTTATGAAAGTAGGCTTTTAACGCTTCACGGTATTTCCTCCGCTGAAATCCATTACGCCAAATTGCTTTGAACAGCATTGCATCCTTTGGTCCTGTGTACCATTGTGATGGCAGGCAGAATTTTCGGAACCAAATAGTTTCTGGTAAAGAGCGCCATTTACGTTTTCGCGAAATTTTTTTCATGGTGGGCTACGATGGATTCGAACCATCAACCTTTTCTTTCGGAAAGAAATATGCGTCCCTTACACCTGTAGCCCATTGGTGCCCTAGAGAGGACTCGAACCTCCACTTTTTCAGATTCGTAATCTGATGCCATCTCCTTTAGGCGACTAGGGCAATTGGTGCTGCCGGTGAGAGTCGAACTCACAAAAGCTGAATTAGAAGTTCAGTGCCATTCCCTTTGGCTTCGGCAGCTTGTTACTCTTCAAGATTTTCAGTTTCCTGTTCCGTTTGCGATTCCTCGGACAAGGTTTCAAGACTAGACAGAGCCGACTTTAAAATCACAGACAAGAAATTTTTTGCTTTGTTTATGTCACCTTCGGCTGCCTTGTCAACAATATAAGCTAATCCACACCCTATGCCGGTTGTCAAGTCAAAAGCCGATACACCATTCTTGGTTATTGTTACCATAGTAGCTATTAGAGTAATTGCAACGCGGCGAAAGTCACTTAACGTTGTCTCTTGATCTTCCGGCATAGTCTTTCCTTTGTGGTTTGGTGGCGCAGACGGGATTTGAACCCGCGTTCCCCAACTTGAAAGGTTAGTGTCCTACCTTAGACGACTGCGCCAAATCAATCTTTTTCGCTCTCTTCTTCCTCTTCTTCTAACAGATGCGAATTCAGATTCATCCACCATTTTGTTTCTCTCTTGCTTCCAACAATTTGTCTTTAGCATATTCAAATAAGCGAATCAAGTATGTTTGATCTACTCCATCCTGCTCTTGCCGCTTTTTCATGTTATTGATTGTCGTTTCGTAACGAGCGATCCGCTCAAGAAGCTTTTTGGTAGAAGCCATAGGAATCGAACCTATAAATGGCGGTTTGTAGGACCGCTGTGTTTCCCAACTCACCCGGCTTCCTTAGATGGAAACGACAACAATTATCTTGCTCAATCTCAGGGCGGCAGGACTCGAACCTGCGATCCCCGCGTTCCAAGCGCGGTACTTTTGCCATTAAGCTACACCCTGTCAATCTACTCTACCATATTTCCAAGCCAATGCAAAGAAATTTTGGTTAATGAATTTTAACACCAATGGTGCCCGTACTGCAAGTTCTGCCCTTCCTGTGCCAATGCCGTTAGCTGGCCACACCACATCACAATCTTTTGATAGAAGCCTTTCTATATAAAGAAAAGCAGATTCGATAGCCTCCCGCACATTGGGGTCATTCAAGCTTTCGTTAGTAAAATAATCTTCCTCTTTTATCCCAGGTGCATATTTTGTTGGAATTCCGATTGCATTTGGCTCTCCACGCATTTGCGCCGCTTGGCCACCATAACCCTTACGCAGCATATTATCACCAAAGACATAATAAGTGCCAAGATTATTACGTAAATCGCTGCGTGTAATTATTTTCTTAGCTTGCAGAAACATAATTATTTATCCCTATGCTCGTCTTTTTTGTCAATACAAATAAAAGAAAAATACTGCGTGTTGTGAAAATCGTCAGTGCCAATACTTAATGGCCGACAATAATCGTGACCATGCGTAACACAATACCACAGAGCCGTTACTTGTAATTCGGCATTTATTACTTCAATACCTTCCTTCGTAATGCTGTCTGAAGATATTTATAGGCATACATGCTTTGTTGCGTATAAATACCATTATTGTCGGGAGTGGGCGCAGCAGTTAATAAAAACCCAACCAACATTGTACTAAGCATAGATTTCTCCTATGGCGCCCACAAGGGGAATCGAACCCCCATTACCGGATCGACAATCCAGTTTCCTGCCATTGAAAGATATGGGCGTTATTTATTACTTCTTTCCGAAGAAGAACAACCAATCATCGTGGTCCAATTGGAGAACAACAGGTTGCGAATTGGCAGCTTCCATCTCCATCATTGCAACCCAACCTTCATATACCGCAACTTTTTCTTTGTGCTCAGATATTTTTGATGTGCATTCATCCATATCCCGCAGAAGCTTATCATCAATTGTTACAGTTGCTTGCCTGTTGTATGTTTTGCTGGATATTGCTGCGGCCAAGCTTTCTTCAATTGTTAAACCTTCTGCCTTAATTGTCTCCATTACCTCTTTTTGTTTGTCCGTCCATGCAATAACGCGCTCACTATGGAAGCTAACTTTTGCCTGCGATGCATGAAGCAAAGCGGTTGCAGTATAGGGAAACTTCCATTCCTTGCGAAGAGACATCTTTACTTCCTTATGTTGGGGGATCGGTGGTGAATCGAACACCTTGCGGGCGGCTTAAAAGGCCGCTGTTGGCACCAGCCTGAACTATACGCTACCGATCCAAATTGGTACTTCTGCCCGGAATTGAACCAGGATCGGCCGATTATCGGTCGGCTGCTCTACCATTGAGCTACAGAAGCTACGGTTTTTGCAACAGAAACGGCCCTAGATTTGTTGTATTTGGTGAACCACTCTTCTGGTTAACTGCTTTCAATTCTACGGCTGGCGCGCACATTGGGCTTGCCAGCACTACGGTTATGACATTACCCGTCGTACTGCTTCCTGTCAAGCCAAAATGTGCTTCTGGCACACCAAGCGATGCATTGGTGCCTGCCTGCACTTGGAATTCAGCCGTCAGCGTACAAGGGTAATACCCCAGAATACCCCGTTTAGCCGCCTCTTCATGCGCAGCAGCCAAAGCATCAACGGTTTGCGTCAAGGCTTGTTTGAGGGATAGGGGCGGTGCATAGTTGCACCCCGCTAGGCATAGCAGGGCGCATAAACTTTTGGTGGGTAGATGTAGAATCGAACTACTCCCCTTTTGAGGAAAGGTTTTACAGACCTTCGACTAGAACCACTAGCTTTATCTACCCTTACTTACTGCCTGCCGATGAAAATGCGTTTCGCGCAAATTTGTGAAAAGTTCTTTCCATATTTGTAATGCTATAATAATCTCTGTGGTTGCAGTAATACTTTCTAGCATTTCTAAGTGTTTAACCATTAGCGCGTAAAACTGCTGCCATCCTTTATCTGGTATTTTTCCCAAATCTTCGTCGGCAATAGCCACAACTACCCCCATATCAGTTGTTTTATTGGTTGGCAGTGGACTATTGCGTTCTGGCCCTACCATCTTTTTTGCAAGCATCTCTTCAATAGCAGTCAATCGCTGTTCTATTAGACTGTAACAATGAGCACGAATCCATTCTTCATTCAAGACACATCTTCCTTCTTCATTACCTTGTCCGTGTTGGATTAGCATACGTAGCAGTAATTGGAACTGGTGTTCCAGGAATACGCACTTCCCCAGGCAATGCACAGACATTTTCGTACTTGCTACGCTCTGCGGAATTGCTTAGATGCGAGCACCAATCAGGCACCGTGGGCACTTGTACCGGCCGAATTTCTGGTGTGACTTGATCATCGGGGCATGGATAGCCTGCATCCCTTGCGGCTTTGCGCACGTCATGATCCACACGGCAAAGATAAGCAAACGCCACATTGTCTAAGCCAAGCATATGCAGACGGCAAACTTCATCAAAGTGATTGCCGGTGCCGAACGAAAGACCAAACACGCCCGACTGTACAGCGCCGGTAATTGGCGAACCGGAACAATTATTAAATTGGGCAAATGATGGCGCAGCAGCCGTCGCGGGCGGAATATGCCAATTATTCCCGTTGCTGTTGCCACCGCTGATGTTATTGACAACGGCTGCCCTAGCAGTGCCACCCCTCGCAGCGGAGGAAGAAACGGCAGCAGCATTGCCACCCGTGCCGCCAGCACCGCCAAAGCCAACACCAGTACCGCCAGTGCCGCCCATGCCGCCTGCCCCGCCCAGACCACCATATGCGGTTGAAGTGGGGGCATTGTTATTTGTTGTGTCCCAAGCAAAACTTGGCGTTGCCGCCAAAGTCAAAGCTGTTGCGAGTAGCAACTTACGCATCTTTGTTTTCCATTTCGTAGAGGTTTTGTTGGCGGAAGGCCCAGAAATCGAATCTGATACCATTATTGGTACACTCCACTTAGCAGGCGGGTCTGGCAACCATGCCGAGTTGTGCCTTCCATTAACGCTGCGAATCATCCAAGTGCTTGATAAAAGTAAAAAAACAAACTATAGCAGAAATAAATAAGCCTTCAATTGCTAAAGATCGCAGACTAGCAAGGATTCCACTTTCTAGCCCTATCACAACATCAAGCAGGATGCAACTGACAATACCCACCATAGCCCACAGTTTATACACCATAGCTTTTCCCATTAATCACATGGCGGAAAGTTGAGGAATTGAACCCCACACCTGTAAGGTGCCCTCTGTTTTCAAGACAGTGCCCAGCCCCAGCTAGGATAACTTTCCTTGTTTGGTGGGGGACAAGGGACTCGAACCCTCACGGAATTAACCACTGGTTTCTAAAACCAGCGCGGCTACCATTACGCCAATCCCCCGTTGGTGCGGCTGGCAGGACTCGAACCTGCATGCTTTTCAGCGGCGGGGTTTAAGCCCACTGCGTCTACCATTTCACCACAGCCGCATTATGCCCCAGAAGTGCCAAACCAATCACCACAATTGCTTCTACAATAATAGCCAAGAGTGCGCCAAATACAATTAGTCTATCGGCGCCAACTATATTATTTTCAATTCTATCTAATTTTTCAATACAATCCGTACATTTACCAGATAATGCAGCAAATGTTTTCTCCATTTTTTTCTCGTTCTCTGTCAACAGCTTTTTGCTATCTTCTAAATTGCTCATGTAATTGGTGTTCCTACGGAGAATCGAACTCACGATTTCTTGCCTGAGAAGCAAGCGGCCTTCCTTTAGCCGATAGGAACACGAGCCAACAAGAAAGTCAAATTACATATTTTTTAGGTAAAATCTATTGCATTTATCTGCATAAGTGAAACTATATCCGGCAGATATTACAATATCTTGCCAATCTTGCCACGTTGGCGAATCAAAGTCATTTGGTTTCGTTGCTTCAATAACCAACAATTTTGGCTGCCAGCGGGGGAGATTGAAACCTAACAATACTTCACGCTCCCAGCCCTCAACATCAATTGAGGCAAAATCTATCTGTTCTGGGTTTGCCCAAGCAAGGATATCATCAACCTTCATTATAGGTATTTGCCGAATTTCGGCTGGATTGGGCACCAATGATTTATCCAAAGATGACAACTCGCCGTTGGGGTGTACATAAAATGTTGTGGAGCCAGTTTTGCTACCTGCGGCGGCGTTAACCACAAGATTACGCGGATGCGCTTGCCGCAATAAATCAGCTAATCCTGGAATTGGCTCAATATCAATACCACTCCAACCACGCGCATAGAATGGATGGGAATTCGATGTAGTGTAAGGATTATTGGCCCCCACATCTACATAAAATCCCATTTCCAGGAA